>Ga0265314_10000509_pt1 | contig 50279 bp, 34 predicted proteins | sample 4126metaG_FD_203106 | JGI IMG/M metagenome (GOLD analysis project Ga0265314, IMG submission 203106) | Rhizosphere microbial communities from Carex aquatilis grown in University of Washington, Seatle, WA, United States - 4-1-26 metaG | ecosystem: Host-associated > Plants > Roots > Rhizosphere >... | reverse complement strand
CATCATAGTTGCGCAGAGCGGTCGAGGGGATGTTGATCTCAGCGCTCATGCCGGGTGCGATCGCTGGCGCGCTAACGGGAATTTTTATTTGTTTCATCGGCGGCAGAAGGATCTTCATTTCGCCAATCCCAACTTCGAGCGAAACACCCGGCGATTTCGGCGTGCCCGAGCAGATTTGACCGTTGCAATTGACACCGAGTCCCATTAAACCAGCAACGCGCCGGTTCATGGCGAGATCGGGATTGCCGTTGTCGACCCAGCCGCGCACGCTCTCGGTCGTGCCATCGGAAAGCGGGATGGCCACGTCGATCACAACGCGGCCTTGGTCGATCGTGATGGGAACGGTGACGGACTTGGGCTCGGACGAGGCCGCGTTTTGTGACAGGACGGCTGAATTAATGATAAGGACGACAAGAACGACAAGGGCGGCCGTGAATCGCATAAGGAGATTGTAGCGGGTCGATTGCAGCGGGTCGCAGGAGCGCCCTTCTCCAGTCACCACGCCATGCGCATCCTGACAGGATTCCGGCCTTCTGACCAGGGCGCCCCGATCAGGTGCCCTCATACGGGATAGGCTCGTTTACCGCTAATTTTCGGCTGGCTCGCGCAAAAGGCCGCCTGTAGGCGGCCTTCGCGCGAGCTCCCCAATTGTGTTCTCCCGGCGCGCGTCTTCCGACGCATGCCGCTACTTCAGACCGATCACACCAAACGTCCCCGCCAGATTGTTGGCCGGACCAGCGGTAAAGAAGAGCTGGTTGGTCCGGCCGTTGCTTGCCGAGCCTCCGCCAAACTCAATCCCCCAGAGTTGGTCGATCGCGATGTTCTTGCCGTTCGTGTCTCTGACCGTGCCCACGAACTGGCCGGTTTCGAGATTAAAGCCGTTGATTGTACCGTGGTTGGTGTTATTCGAGACCAGCAGAGCGTTGCTTAGTGGCCCGAAATTATTGGGTGCTACGGCGAAGCCCCAAGGCTGGTTCAAGGGCGGTCCCGACGCCAGCGTTTTTACGAACGTTCCGTCTTCCCGGAAGATGTCGATGTAGCCGCCCGGCGCTTCGTTTGTCTGGGCAAACGCTACGTAGACCAAACCACCGATGTCCTGGATGCCGAACGGCGCGTAACCCGCCGGCAGCGTGCTGTCGGTAAACGAATTGACAAGGTTAAAGCCGCCGTCGTACACCTCGACCACGTCCTTCGCAAGATTGGCGGCATAAAGAAGATTTCCCGAGGCCCGGTTGGTAACCGCGAGACCGGTGTAGCTCGCGCCAGCCGCCCAGTTATTCACCACGATGATCGCATCGTTGCGGTTGGTCTGCGGAGCCCAGCCGCTGATGGTCCCATCCAGAGTCGCGAACAGGAAGAACGAGTTCGCTCCGCCGATCTGAAAATCCGACGATCCGTTGACCACAATTCCGGTCGGTTGACCCGGGCCCGCGCCGTCAAATGAGGGAACTGAAACCACCAAGCCCTCTTTGACTCCTGCGCCAGTGTAGATTGTCGACCAGCCGGAGCCTTGATCGCTGACCCAGAAGGGGCTGCCCGCGCTCCGAGCAAGGCCCCAGCCGTTCACTTGCAGCGGGTCTGCGAACTTGGCCGCCTTTATCTGATTCGAAACCAGATTCTTGAGTTGATACTGCGCCAGGGCTGCGTTCGAAACGAACAATACCGCGAGCCCGAGGCAAAGGGTGAGAGCCATCTTGTGTCGCTGCATAACAGAATCCTCCTTGGATTTGTGCGAGCCGGAGTAGAGAGCGAGTGAGTCGCGGAGTGGCACTGTGCTTGAACCGCAATTTCTCCGTCCTGCTGCCCATCGAATGCTAGTTCCGCGGCTCCTGGCAGGTTGTCAACGCAGTGTCATCTGTTTGCACAATTCTTGTCGGCTAAGCGCAGCATTGGCCGCGCTCCGTTGTCGAAGCGAACGATCGTGCCGGCGTAAACAATCCCCATAAGCAGCTTGTTTTCAGTGGGTGCCCTCTCTTAAACGCGAGCAGGAACATGTCCTAAAGTATTGGCCGAGGATGCCGATGAGATAGACAAGCGGGAGTAGCGTATGGTCCCGCGCAGGTAAACCATGACAACTGGTTCGATTTCGGCCGCAGACCTCAGTCAATTCGTTCTCGCGTCCAGCGACTCCACTCAACTGCAGCAAGCACTGCAGACGCTGCAGAACAGTCTTGTGTCGGGTGACCTGAATGGCGCCAACTCGGCATTCCAGACCGTGCAGAAGATAAGCGAACTCTCGGCGACTGCCAATGGAGGCAGTCTGTCGAGCGATTCTCAACTCTCTGCCGATCTGAAAACGCTCGGCAGCGCGCTGAGTTCTGGCGATCTATCCACTGCCCAGTCTGCTTTTGCTCCTGTTCAGAAGGACTTGAACAGCGCTGCTTCGCCATCGCGGACACTCGAAACCAACGTCGCATCCCAATCCGAGCAGTTGGTCCAGGAACTGCTCAGCACAGTGAATTCGAGCAGTTCTTCTTCCAGCACGTCGGACAGCGCGAATTCCGTCCTGGAGATGGTATACGGAAGCGGGAGCAGCCTGAACGTCTACGGATAGAGCCCAGCACTTCGATCCAGCGCCACTTCCGCGACCTCTGACCATCGGTCCTGCCGGCAAAAATGCCCGGCCCAAAAAATTTTGTGAAACGTTTCCCGCCCTTTCTGCACTATCCCAATAAGTGGAAGACATCGCGCAGTGCGGCGGTGAGCCACAGTTTAGGATCCCAATCTGGAAACTCCCGATTGGGATCCAGTAAAGTGCCGGAGCCGACGGGGAAGCGGCTCCGGTGCTTTGTGTACAAGTCTTCTCCAGGGGGGAGCAGATCGGCCCCACTGCCCTAAGAAGTCACAGGAGGTCATTCTTCCCAGTGCGCGCCGCCCGCTTCATCCCGCCGACCGGACGCCATCGCAGCCATCACACGGCTCTGAAACGCACGTCGCCGTCACTGTCACTCACCCTGGTCCAGGAAAATAGTCACGGCTCGCCACCCCAAGTGCTACACTGTCTGCCACTTTCGACTCCCCGGGGCAAGCTTTTGCAATTCCACTCCTTTGACGAAGCCTACGTCGAGCGTCTGCGGACAGGAGACTTCCGCACGCAAGAGCATTTTGGCGCGTATTTCAGCGCGCTGATCCAGGTGAAACTGCGCTCCCGATTGCAGTCGCGGGAGGCCATCGAGGATGTGCGTCAGGAAACCTTTGCCCGATTTTATGCAGCTCTGCGCGACGGGAAGATCCTGCACCCGGAGCGCCTGGGATCGTTTGTGAACTCAGTTTGCAACAACGTGTTGCTGGAGCATTATCGCGCGAACCCGCGCCACAATTCGCTCGACGATGACGAACAGAGGGACCTGCTCCCCTCCCATACGATGGATCTGCTGGGTATCCTTGCTGCCAAAGAGATGGAAAAGAAAGTCCGGGAGATTCTGGAGCAGCTTCCAGAGCGCGACCGCCGCTTGCTGCGCGAGGTTTTCCTCGAGGAGCGCGATAAGGACGAAGTGTGCCGCGGCTTCGGTGTCGACCGGGAGTATCTGCGGGTGTTGCTGCACCGTGCGAAGCAAGCGTTTAAATCGTTGTATAAGAAAAACACCGGAAATGACTCGCCGGAGTTTACTCCGGCCTGAGGGTTTGCAACGCCGGGTCGCGCCGGCTCGCTGTTGTACGAGAGGATACGAGGGGGCAAAAATGGACCACGATATGGTGGTTCGTCAAAAAATGACGGAAAGTTACCTGCTCGGCGAACTCGATCCCGAGACCCGGGACGAATTTGAAGCGCATTTTTTCGACTGCCCAGAATGCGCGCTCGACGTTCATGCCGGCGCTATGTTCGTAGAGCAAAGCAAGGTTGTGCTGGCGGAAAAATCCGAGCCGATTTCTGCCGCCTTGCCGGCGCCCATCCCGATCCCAACCAAGCCGGGATGGCTCGCATGGCTGCGTCCAGTCCTGCGCCCAATGTACGCCTTGCCCGTGATGGCCTTGTTGCTCGTGGTGATCGGGTATCAGAATTTCGTGACGTATCCGCAAATGCGGCAAGCATTGAACCGCCCGCAAGTGTTGCCGTGGGCGTCGGTGAATGTCGGCACCTGGGGATCGGGCGGCCCGGTGATTACGACGCGCCCGGGGCAAGGTTTTCTGCTTTTTGCGAGGATTCCGCCCGATGGCGGTTACTCGCATTACACGGCAGAGTTATATAATCCAGCGGGAAAGTTGGAGTGGTCGCTTACGATTCCGGCGGCATCCGCGCAGGACCAGTGGCCGGTGCAAGTGCCGGGAGCGAATCGGCAAGCGGGCAGTTACACTTTGGCGGTGCGTGGAGTCACTGCTGCGGGCGAGGCTCAGGAAGTCGGTCGGGCATCATTCGAATTACAAATTCAGAAGTGAGCTGAACCGGAGGAGCGAACCATATGGCGACAATGCCGAAACCATTCGTCACCCACGAGACATCGCATGAGTACCACGCCGAAGCCAACGTTCTCCATGGGCACTTGAAGCTTCCGTTGAACCAGGAGATTCATCAGCAAGTGCCGGTGCTCTTGAAGGATCGCCGGGGCGGCCATTTTTTTCAGCGCGCCGAACGCTATAGCCTGGAGGGACTCATTTCCTTCGAGTCGGGCTACACCCGCGTGTCGGGCAATCGGAGCCTCAAGAATCACGGATGGGTTACGCTGGCAACATCCGTGCTCGAAGGGCTGAATGTTCTCGACGTGATCACGGCCGACCGCATGGTCGCGCAAGTTTCGACCGAGCATCCGCTGGAGAACGGCCATGTGCCCCATGTGACATTTCTGGGTACGCACTTCGAGAATTTGCGCGTCGGCGGCTATCCGGTCGAGGTGGAGCTTGACCTCGGGATTTGCGGCGAGAAGCCCAAGGGCGATACGCCTTACACGGAAGATCCCGGCTTTCTTGATCGTATTGAACGGCAATGTGCCAGCATTGCCAGTGCTCCGGGCCTTTCCACCGCGCTCCGGGCTGAGTACGATGAGGAACTCAAGCAGATTGCCGAGATCAGAAATGGCAACGGATCCGGGAAGGGGGAAGGCAAGCCGCCCAAGCTGGGATGCACACTGGTCAAGAGCATATCGCCGATTCCCATCGCGAAGTCGTACGGCAATGTCCTGGAGATCCCGGGGTTCGGGGCAGTGTTACTGGCGGCAGTCGAGGTGGGCTCGCTAGCGAAGGCCGGAGCCAGTGCTCAAGCGGGAGACAAGGTAGGCAACTACTTCAACCTGACGATGCTCCAGATGCGAATGGGCTGCATCGGGGACGGAAAAGTCAGCGCCGGAAACGCCAGCACCAACGGCGGCACCAGGCCATAACCCTTGGCCTTTGCCTTCTAGTCTGCGTCTGCGGGCTCGCTTGTAGTCGTCGCGACAGCCCGCAGGCCGCCTTTGAACATGCGCAGCACACCTTTGTGCATGGCGATCTTCGAGGAAGCCAGGAAGAATCTGAAAGAGGGTATCAGCGATTTCGAACTTCCGACGTGGAGTCGGCCTGGAAATTCAAGACCCTGGAAGCTGAAACCCTCTTGTGGCGCGGGGACTATCCAGAGGTGTTGAAGCAGTTGGCTGCTCCATTACCTCCCACTGCCCCGCCAGACGCGCTGATCCAGGTGCTCACCCTAAAGGCAATCGCTCATGCCCGCCAGTTCGATGGCGATCAGGCGGAGAAGGAGTTTACCGAGGCTGAGCGGCTTTGCGCTATAACCCCGCACCCAAGTTGCGGAAAACTCTTCCAAGGGCGCGGGCTTGTCGCTTTGGGCCACAACGAATTCCCTCCAGCTCGGCAGTTTCTTTGGCGCAGCTTGTCCTTTGCGCGTGCGAACGGCGACAAATTTCTGGAAGCGACCTCCCTGCTGAATCTGGGTGCCGCGTCGCTAAAGGAGGAGCATTTCGACGAGGCTATCGACTGGTCCCATGATGCCTATGACGTTTCCACCGCGCTGACCGCCAGGGACATTGCCTTGGTCGCGGTGCTTAACATCGGATGGGCTTACTATCGGCTGGGCGATTCCGAAAGAGCCCTGGAAATGTCCCTTGAGGCCGAGAGCCGCGCCGACGAACTCGGCGACTCCTTCAATCGAGAAAATGCCATCACCAATGCCGGCTATGTCTTCATGGATAAGCGCGATTTCTCGCGGGCAGAGAAATCATTTCGCCAGGCCCTCGATCTCGCCGAAGCCGAGCACAGCAAGGAGCACAGCTTTAACGCTCTGCGAGTGCTCGCGCTGGCATCGGTGCGATCCGGCAATGTGGAGGATGCTCGCAAATATGCCGACCAGGCGATCTCCATCGCACGCTCTGGTAACAACCGTCTCGATGAACTCTACCCTCTGCTGGTGAAGGGCCTCGCGGCCGCCCAATCGCGAGATGACGCCGAAGCCGAACGCATCTTCCACGAAGTCGGACAGGATAAGGTTTGTCCTGTTTTTCTCCAGTGGGAGGTTGAGCACTCCCTCGCTCGACTGTACGAAGACGAAGGCCGCGCAGATGCAGCGGATCGTGAATATCGCGCAGCGCTGGCCACCTTCGAAGCAGCCCGCTCCTCCCTGCGGCGTAACGACTCGAAGCTGCCGTTTTCGAACAACGCTTCGCGCATCTATGACGACTACGTTCATTTTCTGGTGGCGCGTGGAAAAACGGACGATGCCCTGCGCTGGGCCGACTACAGCCGCGCTCGCACCCTGTCCGAAGGATTGGGGCTGCTCGCAAACGGAGTTTCTAGTGGGCCCCCGCCACTGAACCCTCAGCAGGTCGCACGGCGAGCCGATGGCACAGTTCTTTTTTATTGGCTGGGCGAGAAGCAGTCGTACCTGTGGGCGATCTCGCCGAAGAAGACAAGTTTGTTCACACTTCCTGCCGGTGCGGAGATCGATGCGGCGGTGCAGCGGTATCGCAAGGCGCTCGTCGGACCGCAAGACGTCCTCGAATCGGCCGACCAGGATGGCCGGTGGCTCTATCGCACGCTGATCGCGCCCGCGCAGGCCTTGCTGGAGAAGAACGCGAAGGTTCTTGTCATCCCGGACGGCAGCCTGAACAACCTGAATTTCGAAACTCTACTTGTCTCCGGGCCGATGCTGTCGGATCCGAGGCCGTCCGGGGCGCAGCCGTCCGAAACCAAGCTGCACTATTGGATTGAAGACGCGACGATCGCGAATGCCAGTTCGTTGCGGGTGCTTGGCGCGGCGCTCGCGAGCAAGGGCCGAGAGAGCCGGAACCGCAGCCTGCTTCTCGTCGGCAACAGCGTTGCGCCGAACGACAAATACCCCGAACTGCCGAAAGCCGCAGCGCAGATGGAAAGCGTCGCCCGACACTTTCCCGTAGAGACGCAGCGGATATTTGCCCGCGAGCAGGCGACGCCGGCAGCGTATCTCGACAGCAGCCCAGAGCAGTTCTCCACCATCCATTTCGTTGCGCACGGAACGGCCAGCCGGCTGAGTCCGCTCGACTCGGCCATTGTGCTGTCAAGAGTCGCATTATCGAAGATCGCATCATCGAAGGCCACTCCATCACCGACCGTGCCCTTCGAAGCCGGCGTCGAAAGCGACTCTTTCAAGCTCTACGCCCGCGACATCATTCGCCATCCCCTGCGGGCCGATCTGGTTACGATTTCAGCATGCTACGGCGCGGGCGAACGCGCGTACTCGGGCGAGGGACTGGTCGGTCTCTCCTGGGCTTTCCTCAGGGCCGGCGCCCACAACGTGGTCGCCGCTTTGTGGGAAGCGACGGACGCCTCTACCGAGCAACTGATGGACAAGTTTTACGACGAGTTAGACAAGGGAGCAGGTCCGGACGCCGCTCTGCGCACCGCCAAACTGTCATTGCTTCGGGGCGGGGCATTCCACAATCCGTTTTACTGGGCGCCCTTTCAGATCTATTCAGGGTCGTGATATCTCGCAAAGTGAACGCTTGTCACTTATTGGCCGGCGCATAGAAATAGTAGTCTGCGGAATACGCGCTCCTCGACTCTTTGCCATTCGCCGATACATTGCAGTCACTCGCTTTCGGTGGCAGGCCGCCCTCGGTGTGGATCCTTTGAATGGCCGTAACGCGGGCCAGGATTCCTTCTCCCGTGTGACTCGCTGCCGACAGCAGCAGCCACGGGATCGCGTCCGGCTTCGGCGCATCCTGTTTGGCGACCACCTCGCCTGTTACTTTGCTTCCATCGACGTGCTTCCACGCCGGTCCGGCAGAGTGATGAACGATCTTCTTGCCAGTTTCGTCGGTCAACTCCGCTTCTGGCTCCTTCAGCACCCAAGCCGACTCGTGCCCGCTCTCCGCTTGGCACACATAGATTTGCACGCCCGTAGCGTGCGCCGCCAGAATCACTTCCTCGCCCACCGGCACTTTCAAACTGTCCGGCACTTCCGGCCGCGCTGGTCCGGCGCCTACTAGGACGAACAACGCGGCGATTGCGCCAATTACCTGAATAAGATTTTTCATTTTTGCACTCTCCCTCGACGACAGGGTCCTATGTTCTGTTAGACATTTAATATAACGACTTCTAGAAGCCCGGCTGCGCGGTGATCCCTTTTCCTTCCACGCACTCATACGCCCGGCCGGCTGCGAGGTTCTTGTATTCTTCCGTCCTTCCGCTCGGCCATTCGATCACCAGACGATCGACCTTGTCTCGCTTTCCCAGCCCGAAGGTCACGGGCAGTTCCGATTGCGACAGATAACTGGATCCACCCTTGACCAGCCGTGATTGGCTCGGGGTTCCGTTCGATTCCCAGATCTTCACCACTGCTCCGATAGCGTCGCGATTGGACTTCGTCCCGACCAGTCGAAACCTTATGCTTCGGTGCCCGGCAGTCTGGTCGGTGCGGTAGAGATAGGCGGGGCCGTTGTTGGTGGTCATCAGCAGATCAAGATCGCCGTCCCGATCGAAATCGCCGTAGGCAAGCCCTCGTCCGACTCTTGGCTGAACGAAGCCGCCGCCGACTTCAGCGGCCACGTCGAGAAACGTTCCCTTTCCGCTGTTCAGGAAAAGTTGCGGAGGCTGCGCGTAACCCACGCCGCTGACATTGCGCACCGTGTCGTCGATGTGTCCGTTCACCACCGCCAGATCGAGTGCGCCATCAAGGTTGATATCGAGAAACACGCAGCCGAACCCCAGTCGATCTTTTGACGCCAGACCTACCCCGCTCTGCATGGCCACGTCAACATAATTCCCGCCATCGGAAAGCCGATAGAGTCCGGTCATCTCGTTGTCGAAATTCGTGATGGCGATGCCCGCGTTTCCTGAATTGTCAAAGTCGGCCACGTCCACGCCCATCCCGGCGCGAGCCCTGCCTTCCGCGGAAAAGGCGATGCCCGCATCCACGGCTCCGTCCTTAAACGTGCCGTTGCGCTGATTCCGATAAAGTTTGTTGGGCTGCGTGTCATTGGTCACCAGCAGGTCAGGCCAGCCATCGTGATCGTAGTCGAGCATGGCCACGCCTAGGGACTTTGAGCTGCTGTCGAAAATTCCACTGCTGGCCGTGACATCCTCAAAAGTTCCATTGCCGCGGTTGTGAAACAGCCAGCAGGTTTCTCCGCGATAGGCCTCGGGCGTGCAATAGGACTTGTACCTGCCATCGAGGCTGCAAAACACATCGTGCTCGGGAGACCACTTGACGTAGTTGCAGACAAACAGGTCCAGCAGTCCGTCCCGGTCGAAGTCGAACCACAGAGCCGATGCGCTCAGGGCCTGCCGTCCGAACAGGCCGCTCGACTTAGTAACATCGACGAACGTCCCCTTACCCGTATTCCTGAACAGCCGGTTCTGTCCGACGCAAGTAATCAGAATGTCGGGATAGCCGTCGTTGTCGTAGTCTCCGACCGCAACTCCCATGCCGTACATCTCGACGTCGAGCCCGGCGCTGTGGGTCACGTCGGAAAACGTGCCGTTACGGTTGTTGCGATAGAGCTTCAGCGTGCTCGGCTCCGACTTAGACCCCCGTTTGTGTCCGGGCCAATCCGTGCCGTTCACCAGCAGAATGTCCTGCCATCCGTCGCCGTCATAGTCGAGAAATGCGCAACCGCCGCCGAGCGTTTCCGGCAGCAGCTTCCCGCCGTAGGCGCCGTTGCTGTGGCGGAACCGAAGTCCAGACGAGGCAGTCACATCCACCAGGCGGAAGCCCGGATCGGGCGAGGGAGAAGCAGCGAAGGCGTCCAATCGCAAGCTTGCTGACGAAGCCAAGCCTGCCATGGCCCAGAGAAACGACCGGCGATTCATGGCAAATCAACCAGCCCGTTGCGAATCGCGTAAACGACCAGCTCGGCGGTCTTGTGGGCTCCCAAAGCGTCCATCATGTTGGCTCGATGGACAGCGATAGTATTCGCGCTGAGGTCGAGTACGGCGGCAATCTCTTTGTTGGACTTGCCATCCACAATCATTTGCAGGACTTCTAGTTCGCGCGGGGTAAGCGCCGCGTGACGCTTACCCCTGAGCGTTTCCGGGCGTTTGAGTTGGGAGTCGAGTACGGTTTCGCCTTTCGCGACGCGCCGGATGGCAGCGCCCAACTCCAGGTCCACCGCATTCTTCAGGACGTAGCCGCGCGCGCCAGCCTCCAGCGCCTGCCGCACCAGAGTTTCCTCCGGATGCATGCTGAGCATGAGCACCAAAGCCTCCGGATGCTTGCCCAGAATCTTCCGCGTGGCTTCCAATCCGTTCATCCCGGGCATGGCGCAATCCATGACAATCACTTTCGGACGAAGTTCATCCGCCAGTTTGATTGCTTCCACTCCGTCGCTCGCCTCGCCCGTGACTTTGATGTCCGGCTCATCCTCCAGAATGCGCCGGAAACCTCGCCGCACCAGGGTATGGTCGTCAACCAGCAAAACCGAAATCTTATCCGGCATGTGAATCAACCTTCTCCCTTGGAACTCTCAATCGAACCACCGTCCCTCTTCCGTCCGCACCTTGCGCGGGCCGCACAAATTCAACGATGCCGCCCAGCAATTCCGCGCGCTCGCGCATCGCCACCAGACCGATTCCCTGCTTGGCGGCCCGCGCGTCAAAACCCCGGCCGTGATCTTCCACTTCGACTTCCAAGGCGCGCGGAAGAAATCGCAACCGTACCCAGGCTTCTTTTGCTCCCGAGTGCCGGGTCAGGTTATTCAGAGCTTCCTGGACCACGCGATACACATGAATGGCGGCGTTTCCATCCACGGGAAAGGAGTCGCCCGATTTCTCATAGAATACGTGAACGCCAGCCTGCCTTTCCACCACCGGCAAATACCAGTCGAGCGTGCTCTCCAGTCCGGTCTCTTCGAGCATCACCGGATGCAACGCCTGCGACAGGCTGCGCACTTTGTCCAGCGTGCTTTGCGTAATCTCACAAACTTCGCGCAGTTCGGCGCGCAGCTCCGACCCCTCGGGAGCCTGATTTCCCGCGCGCGTCAGCATCATCCCGACCGCCGTCAGAATCTGCCCGAACTCATCGTGCAGTTCGCGCGAGATGTGGCGCAGGGTGGATTCCTGGGTTGCAATCAGCTTCTGGGCAAGTTCGCTGCGCTGCGCGGAAAGCGCCGCGAGTTGCGCGAACAATCGCCGATTCGAGCGGATCATGTAAAGACTGGTAAAAAGAATGGCGATCAAAGTCGCCGTCAGGAACAGATACACCTGCCGCTGCACGCGGTCGTAAATCTGCGCAATTCGCAGCGCCGCTTGCTCCTCACTCTCGTTGTTCTGCACCAGCAACCGGGACACGACCGTGCTTAACGCTTCCTGCCGGGCCCGCAGCGAGATCTGAATCTGCGTCCTCGCCTCCGCCTGATTGGGGCCCTGCGCCAGCGCAAAGGTCCGATCCGCGGCGTCCCAGAATTGCGCCACCGAATTCTCCAGGTATTGTTCCTGTTCCGGAGTGCGATTCACCGGCGCAACCTTCTGCTCGCGGCGCAGCGCGTCGTCCAGATCCGTCCGCACCCGCTGGAACTGCGCCGACCATGCCGTCAGCGGATAGGGCTCATCGTTGTCCAGCATGTCGCGCATCGCCAGCGCCAGCGAGTTCAAATCGTTCTGGATGCGAAGCAATTGCAGGGAGTCTTTCCGGTTGCGGTCCACCAGATTGTTCTGTAGTTCGCGCAGGCCGGAGATCTGCCGCGTGATGTATCCCGAGTAAGCCACCACGGCCGCCAGGATGATGATCAGCCCTAAGAATAATTTTGGAGTTGGAGACCGATGGGGTACAGGCGAACGCGGCACGCCCCGAGAATACAACACCACCGGCTTAATTTACCAACCTCCCCAGCGCCGCGCGCAATTCGTCCGACTTAAAGCCGAACGGACCCGGTTTCGCCTTGTAGGCAACATGCCCCGTGGCGTCGATCAGGTAAAGGCGGTCGGGCCAGCCCGTGTAGGCTTGCTCGGTCGAGTTGCCGAATTGATCGATCACCGCGGGAATATGTATGCCGAGTTTCCGCACGCACGCTCCCGCCACCAGCGCCCGCTCCTCTTCATCCTTCGGACTGGCAAAAACAACCTTATCTTTAATATTGCTCTCCATCTGCCAGACATCGCTCGGATGCGCTTCCGTGATGTACACCACCAGAAAATCGACCTTATTTTGGTACTGCTCGTAAAGCTTATTGAGGGCAGGAACCTCCCGCCGGAACGGCGGTCAAGTGTAACTGCCAAAGATCAGCACCACCGGATGCCCTTGCGCCGTCAAGGCAGAAAGTTGCACCGAGGCGCTCTTGTCGAGCCTCATCAGCGAAAAGTCGGGTGCAGGATCGCCGACGTGCAAGCTCCCAGCACGCGCCCGCATCCACAAGGTTTCAAAGGGAAAGAGGAGGAATGGAACCGGCCCCGGCAACTTGGCCATGAAGTGCCCAAATTGTTCCGGCGGCTGCCGCATGATCCGGTAGAGCGCACCGCAGCCCAGCACCCACACCAGAGCGATCACAACCAATGCTCTGATCAATGCGCGCTTCGGGAACTTGCGCCACATGCTCAAGTTCCAGCCCCACTTTGTCATCAAGAGTCTTTCGCTAACCGAAGTGCCGTGATTATAGGGCGGCAGACATATAGGTCAATAATGTGAAAGTGGTATAGCTGTCCGCCCAGGCGCGAGAGGCAAGCGAATTTCGCAAGTGCCGCGCCATCCTAGCTCGCCCGGCAGTCCGCGGAAAAACTCCGGTTTCGTATCAGGGTATCGCTTTAGCGATACCGGCAGTCCTTCGAATTCAGGCGCCCCTTTAGGGGCTGGGTATCGAATAGCGACTTTTCCCGCAGCCTTCCTCCTACCGCCACGCAACTCGCGCACCGATGTGCCCTGGTCACAGGCCCTTATGACCCACATCACAGACCCAGTGGTCATGCGACGGCAGAATCGAAATGACCCTAAGCAAAAGGAGCAAGGCCATGGCCTCCACTGCCACCCCTGTCAAGCCGGAACTGCTGCGCACGCTTCCTTCCGACGCCGCGCGTCAGATTCAATGGCGATTTGCCGACCGCTACGACCTGCAGATGCTGGTGCAGTCGGCACGATCCGTGGCCCGCGGTCCGGTAGCGCGGCTGGTGGCGAGCGGTGGCCGCAATTCGCATGATTGGACGCCGGCCAAGGCCGAATTGCTGGAAGCATTTGACTCGTCCGGCATCACGGCCGTCTTCATGGAGCCGGAGCAGGGTGGATTCATCGCGGGCCCGAAGAACCTGGCGCTGGCGCTGGTAGCGTTTGAACTAGCCTGGGTGGACGGCGGAGCCGCAACCGCGAGTTTGGCGGGCTGTCTGGCCTTGGCGCCGATTCACGAGCGCGGCACTCCCGAGCAGCAAAACAAGTACATGCACTTGGCCGCGCCGCCTCAGCCGGGTGAGGACCGCAAGCCCTGGCGGGGAGCATTCTGCCTGACCGAGCCCATTCCTTACGTCGGCGTCGATACCGGCATGCTCAACGGAAAACTCCGCGTCGCCGAGTGGAAAGAAGGACAAGAGCCGACGCTCCAAGTGGAAAAGCGCGGCCGCTTCATCACCAATATTGGGTTTGCGAATTTCGTCACGGCAGCGGTGGATTCCGGCGATGAGCGCATCAAGGGCAGCTGCATGGTGATCCTGGAAGAAGGCGATCCCGGCATCTTCGATCGCGGCACGCCCACGAAAAAGCTCGTGCATCAGCTCTCTTCCACCGGAGATCCGATTTTCAGCCTGCGCATTCCGGCCAGCCGCATCGTCGGCGGTTACGACGTGAAGGACGGCGTCATCGTGCCGCGCTACAACCATAGCGAGGTCATAGAAGCTGTGTTCCGCCGTACACGCGTGACCGTGGGCATCATGACCGCGGCGAAATTGCTCTCCGCGGTCGAGCCCGTCATCCGTTATCAGCGCGGCCGGTTCCGTGGCGCGGAGACCGCGACGCCCGGATCGGTGCGTTACGAACTCGGCCTGCAGGCTCGCGAAGATGCGCTGCATCGGCTGGTGGACGTCTGGGCGACCGGAGAGGCTGGCGCATCACTTGGATTTGCAGCGGCGCGGGCCTTCGATGAACTCGATCCGCTGGAGCGCGAAGCCGACAAACTGCTGGCGGCGCAGGGAGTCACCAGCGCCAGAGCGCGCGCGAAGCTGCAACGCGAAGCGTCGGAACGCGCGGCAGATCTAGTCCGCTTGCCAGCCAACGATCCCAAGCGAGCGCAACTGGAATCCGATCCGCTTCTGCGTTTCGTCCTTCTGGACTCGCTGGCCGACGTCCTTTGCCCCGCCACCAAGCTATGGAACACCGGCTGGGGTGCGCAGATGATGCGCGAAGCGGTCAGCCTGATGGGCGGCTACGGCATCACCGAAGACTGCCCCGGCTTCCTCGGCAACAAGTGGATGGATGCGCAACTCGAAGCGACCTACGAAGGACCGGAAGCGGTGCAGCGGCGCCAACTCTCCATCACGATGACCAACCCGCTCTTCCGCGCGCAGTTCCAGGCGTGGATCAAGGAGATGCGCGCCATCGCCTCCGAGCGCCCCGGCACCGGCGCATGTGCGCTGGCAACGGCCATGGGGATGTGGCTGTGGACGCTGGAGCGCTTGCAGCACTCAACCGATGCCGACGGCGGCCGTCTCTACCAGAGCGCGCGTCAGGGCGTGACGTTCCCGCTGGCCGACGCGCTCTGCTGGCTGCTCGCGGCGCGCTGCCAGATTCTCGATGCCATCGAACTGGAACAGCGTGGAGCCAGCGATCCCGCCGTTTCTGAAGGGCTGGCCGGCTTGGTGAATTTCATGACCGACCTGTGCCACGTGCAGTCGGCGCGGGCCAGCGGAGAAGTGGCGCGCATCTGCGCCGAGTTGGTGTTCGGATACAACCGTCACCCCGCGTGGGACGAAGCGGGATACCGTGGCTGCTACCAGCAGGACGAATTGGATTCTCTTGAAGGCGTCATCCCGGGCATAGGTTCCTACGGCTTGGATGTTATCGGAAACGATGGCTCGCACCCGAAAAAAGCCGGCCCGTGCGCGAAGTGCTATGGAGCCGACCAGTTTCTCTCGTTGCAGACGAAGCTCTCCACCTGCCTCACCGGCTGTCGCCTATCGAAAGACCGAGCCGCCGAGGCGATTTCGAAGCTCATGATTCCCGAGGCGCTGGACTACCCGGCATGAGCTGGCTGCCCGTATGATCTGGGCTACGCCGCATGATGAAGTGCCCGAGAGTCCAGCCCCCGGAGGGGCGACCGAGCTTAGCCCAGCGCCGGGAAAAAGCTTTTAATGAATTGTCATCCCGAGCGGAGCGAGGGATCTGCAGTTCGCAGCAAAATGCAGATCCCTCGCTCCGCTCGGGATGACAAGATTGGAGTTTTCACAACAGGCTCATGAGCGATTCCCAAGAACAGGCCGCGATCGAGCAACAAAAGATCGACCGGCAGCAGATGTCCGTCGACATCGCCTGCGTTGGCTTTGGTCCCGCCATGGGCGGCTTTTTGACGACGCTCACCCGCAGCTTGCTGAAACCGGATGGCTCCGTTCGACTGGAGAGCGCCACAACCCCCGGCATGCCTCTGCAAATAATCTGCTACGAGCGCGCCGATGGGCTAGGCTTCGGAGTCTCCGGCGCGGTCACGCGAGCGCGCGGGATACGCAGCAGTTTCCCCGGAGTGGATCTCACCGAGATTCCGATGTCGGCGGCAGTAAAAAACGAGAAACTCATATATCTGCTCGATCCCGCGCGCGCGAGCCGTCGCTCTTTTGCATTCAAGATTGCCGACCGCGTGTTGCGCTCACTTAGTTTAGTGTCCGGCCTGAAGCACGACGCCTGCGAGCTGCCCTACACCCCGCCGTTCATGCGGAAACACGATGGCCTCGTGCTCTCCCTTGGCCAGTTCAACCAATGGGTGAGCGATCAAGTAGCGGCGTCCGGCATGGTGCAGATCTGGCCGGGCATGCCTGTCGCCGAACCCCTGATTGAAGGAGACGCCGTTACAGGAGTAAGGCTCGCCGATCAAGGCACCGATCTTCAAGGCCATCCCGACGCTGGTTTCACGCCGGGCATGGATCTGCGCGCTGCGCTGACCGTGGTGGGTGACGGCCCAGTCGGAGCCGTCGGACGCAGGATCGATGCGCAAATCGGAATGCCCCGAGGCCATCAGTCCCGCGAATGGGCGCTCGGTATGAAGATGGTGATCGAACTTCGAGAAGATAGCGGGTTGCAGCCCGGCACCGTCCTGCACACCATCGGATTCCCCGAGCCGGAGATTTTCGGATTTCTCTACGTTCATCCCGAAAGACTGGCTTCGGTTGGGATTTTTGTTCCGTCCTGGTTTCGCACTCCGGTGCGCACGGCCTATCGCTACCTGCAGCACTTCATGCTTCATCCTTATTTATGGCGTTATCTGGAGGGTGGAACCCTGAAGTCGTGGGGAGCCAAGTCGCTGCAGGAATCGGGCCGCCACGGCGAGCCATACCTCGCAGGCAACGGCTATGCCCGCATCGGCGAGGGATCAGGAAGCACAAACGTGCTGGCAGGATCTGGCGTGGATGAAGCCTGGACCACCGGCGTGCAATTGGCGGAAGCGGTCATCGAACTGGCGGAGCAGAAGCGGGCTTTTAGTCGGGAGAACCTTGAAGCTACTTATGTGCGCCGCCGCCGCGAGAGCTGGGTCGATCACGAATCGAAGATCGCGGCCGACTCGCGCAACGGATTCCAGCAGGGCGTTGTCACCGGAATGATCGGCATGGCCGTAGCGGGCCTGACCGGAGGCCGAGTCACGCCAGCCCTGCGTCCAGCGCCCCGTCTGCCCTCGCTGGAGGACGCTTACGGATCGCGGATTCCGCCAGCCGAACTCAAGCAGATGCAAGAGGAATGCGCCGCCCATGGCACTTCTCTGCACGATCGGATCATGGACCGCTGTGGTTGGCCTCAGATTCCAATGGATGGCAAACTGTTCATCTCGCATCAGGATGCGCTGCTCATGGGCGGAGGCGTGCAGGCGCCGGCGGGCTATGCCAATCACGTCATCTTTCGTCGCCCCGAACTCTGCCGCGCCTGCGAAACCAAGTTGTGCGTGGAAATGTGCTCGGGGCAAGCCATCACGCACGGCGAAGAAGGAGTGCCTGCCTTTGATCGAGAGAAGTGCGTCTACTGCGGCGCGTGCCTGTGGAATTGCCAGGCCGACGGTGCCGATGCGCAAGGAAACATAGAATTCAAGGCAGGCGCGGGAGGCCTGCACTCGACGCTGAACTGATTGCAAGTGTGGGAGATCGTTGAAAATTATAAAATTGTCATCCCGAGCGAAGCGAGGGATCTGCAGTTTGCCAGACATCCGCAAACACTGCTGGTTCTTAGTTTCAACGGCGTCTTGGGGTGCTCGGACACTACCAACTTGACAGGACTCGAATGACCAACGGATATCACATAGTAGTCTGTGGCAGCATCGTACCCGACCCGCTGCAAACTCTGGAGCCGGTCGAGACCCCAACCGGACCCGCGCTCAAGAACGAATCGATGCTTCCCGCCATACTCGATCCCTGGGCGGCCCACGCTCTGTATGAAGCGGCCAACCTGGCATCGAAAGTCGCGGGCAGCAAGGTCTGGCTGGTGAGCGCCGGACCCAAAGCAAAGCTCCAGCAAGTGATGATGACCATTGCCCAGAGAGTGAGCTTTGAACTCGTTCCGGTCGATTCCAGTGCCAGCGGCTTTGCCGACGCGCACTCGACCGCCGCGCTGCTCGCGGACACAATTCAAAGCATCGCCGGTCTTGATCGCTCGCGCTTGCTCGTTTTCGGCGGTTGGGAATCGGCTTCGCGAGGCGCAGGCGTCACCATGCAGTTGGTCGGAGAGCGGCTTCAGATCCTCGACCAGTTTCAAGGCGTCGACCAACTAACAATTCAGGCCGACGGTTCGTTCGAAGTGCTGGAGCGCATCGAAGGTGGCCGTCATCAGGTTTCGGTGTGCCAAGGTCCTCCGGCGTTGTTCGGATGGGCGACCGGCAATCTGCCCGAGCCGCGCAACAATCCTCAGATCGGGATGGCGAACATGCGCACCGTGATGCCCGCGTTGCAAAAAGCGAAGTCCGTGCCGCTGCCCGCCGGTGGATTGCACTTCCTGAGCGCAACCCCGCCGAAACAACAGCGCCAGACGCGCGTAGTCAAAGACCAATCGCCCGACCAGATCGCGCAAGAGATTGCGGAGTGGATCGGCAAGTAACTTTTATGAATTGTCATCCCGAGCGAAGCGAGGGATCTGCAGTTGGTCGGCAAGCGAATGTCACCCGGAGATCAAGACCCTGATGTCAAAAAGCATTTTATTTCTGGCCCACGTTTCGGAAACTGGCAACGCGCTCCCCAAAGTGTCGTATGAAGTTCTGGGCGCTGCCGTGAAGTTGACGAAGCAACTCAGCGCAAGCCTGACCATTGGTCTAATTGGCGAGGACGTTTCTGCAGCAGCGGAAACAATTGCCGCCGCGGGAGCCGATCGAATTCTTGCGGTCTCAGGCCCCGACTTCGCGACCGCGCGCTATGCGAGCGATGCGGCGGCGGCGGAAGCAATCTGCCGGTCAGCGGCAGCCGACCTGATTCTCGCGCCCGCAACTTCGCGGTTCGCGCGCGTTCTGCCCGGAGTGGCGCATCGTCTCAACGGCTGCGTCGACACGCATGTCACCGCGCTCGAAGGCGTCAACGCCGAACTGCGAGCAACGCGCTGGTGCTATCGGCAGCGCATCGAAGCCGTCATTCGCCGCGATACCCGCCCTTGGATCGTCTTGCTCGAGTCTGGCTGCGAAGCGGCCTGGGCAGGAACACCCGGCGCGGCCAAGGTCGAAATGATCCCGGTGACACTCCCGCCAGCCGCCACAAGGACGTCCGTCACCGGCGTCCGCGCTCCAAAGAGTGACGCGCAAACCATCCGTCCCGACGCCGACTTGCTCTTTGTCACGGGCGCAGGCTGGACCAAGAAGCAGTCCGACGGCAAGACCCATGTCGCCGAAGCGGAGACGCTAATTCTCGACTTCCTTCGTGCCTCGGGCGCATCGCTAGGCGGCAGCAAGTCGCTGGTCGATCAATCCGGAGAGAGTCAGGCGGTGCTCGGTTTCATGACCCATCTGAACCAGGTCGGCCAGACCGGATCGACCCCGCGTCATCCCAAGGGCTTGTCCACGTGTTGCCACGGCGAGGAGCCCCATGTCGTGGGCTGGCGTTTCATCAACGAGCGCCGCGCCGTGAATCTCGACCCGAACTGCGGATGGGCACGCGGAAAAGCGGACGTGCTTTACGTAGCCGATGCGTTTGCCGTGCTGGCGAAACTGAACGCTCTCCTCGCGCAGAAAAGCCGAACCAGCCCCGAGCCCGTGGCTCGGGAATCCTGACCCATCCAAGAGGTCCACATGCCTTAGGGAACCTCCGATTAAATCGTTTCAGGGAGAGTTTTGAAAGGGCATGGCTTCAGCCATGCCGTCAGAGCCCGCTACACAAGCGGGCTTTAGCTGAGGGGGCGTACGTTTTGCGTATCGCGTCTCGCCAGCGAAGACTTAATCGGCGTTTCCTTAGTGTGCAGCCGCGTTCCCCGCGGGAGCCTTGATCGCCATCGCGGGATCTCCAAACAGAATATAGGTGGCGCGCACCGCGCGGTCGGCAACCTGCGATTTCGCGCGCAGGATGGCAACTCCCAACCCCGGTCGAGTTGAGCCGAAAGCGTTTTGCACAACCAGTTTGTCGAGCGTCACCTGAGGACGAGGCTGGTTCAGCCCGGAAGACGCGAGGACGGCCACTGCCCCGCCGTTGGGCGCGAGTTCCAGCGTCACCGCCAGCGGTTGCTCGTAGACGTCCTGGAAGAATCCGTTCAAACAGTTCAGGATCAGGAACACCGGCAATTCGGAACCGTTGGTGAGCGTCGCCACCGTCGTGTTATCGAACAGATCGTCTCCCGACCACTGGTCCTCGGACCCGTGTCCCATATAGTTGACCAGCAGTTGCCCGGAGTCGATGTCCGCCACAATGTCTTGCTTGGCCGCGACGCCGCCGAGCGTGCTGGCGAAGACGTCGGTCGCCTGAAGCGCGGAAGGCAACTGTGCTTGAACCAGCTGGCTATCCTGGGTAAAGTTCTCCGTATCGTTGAAGTCGGCCACCAGCAAGGCTTGCGAGGTCCAGGGGCCGTTCGTGGATTGGCCTTCATAGGTGGCAATCTTGTCGATCACGGTTTTGGCCTCATCCGCCGTAGCTACCGGCAACCGGCCAGTCGCGATCGTAGGCATGCCGCTGTCGTTGTAGTCGGAGAACCAATCGTCGGAAGCAGTCATCAGACCGGTGGTGGGCACAATCCTCGTCGGCACAAAGTCAAGGTGGCCAAAGCTCAGATAGTCCCGCGGGTCCAGCGAGGCGCGCCCGTTGAGCAGCAGGTATTTCGGCGCCGTATGCCAAGCCGTGCTTGCCGTTTGCAGAAAGTCGCGGATGGCATAGGGGCTGTGCTCGCCAAAGTTGAACTCGTCATACAAATCGTTCACCGGCACCACAGCAGACGACTTTCCTTCCGCCTGATGGGCACGAATGAGCGGAGGCAGCGCGCTTGCGAAGTTCTCATGCGTAACCATCACGATCTCGCTGCCCGATTGCGCGCTGTGCCAGTGCGAAGGATGGTTCGCGCGTACTCCAGCGGGTGACGCCACCCGATCGTCAGCCAGCGCCAGCAACGTGTGCCGAATTGGAGCTGTTGCGTTGGTCGTCGTCCACGGAACCTGAATTCCCAGTGTGTACTTGCCGTTGGACGAAGCTTGGTTGCTCAAAATTTGCGGCGTCAGTGCCACCGGCTGATCCGGATCCGTGATATCAAGCACCGCCGCAGGGGGATTTTCGAAGCCCGCGATCTTCAACTCAGCTCCGGCCCGTCCGGTGAACTTCAACTTATCGGAATCGGCCACGTAACTGTGCCGATACTCGATACGAACATAGTCCACGAGGCTGGTGTCGTAGGGTCCACCCTGCGCGGTAAGGGTAAGGGTGTTGGTCCCGTCGAGCAGCAGGCCCGGTGGCAGATTCACACTCAGCCGGCCTTTTTTCTGGCCGGTGAATACGAGATTGCCAACCGAGGTGCCGTTGAGTGCGATAGCGACATCGTGAGGCAACCCGAGGAGGATGCCCTGTAAAACGACTTCGAGTTTTGCCGCCGCGGTCGATGTCTGGTCGAGGTGAGGCGTCCGGATTCCCTGATCCAGCGGCGTCTCGGAAACCAGCGGCCCAAAGAAATTGTCGCTGTTCTGCGTGATCAATGCGGCGAAGTAAGTGGTGCGCGGCTTCCACTCCACTGTGAACGGGAAGTTGGCCGGCGGCTGATTCGAGCCGGAAGACGGTTGCAATTGTTGAATGCGCGCGCCCGGCGTGTCGCCCGCGACCAGCCAGTAAACCCTGGTGCCAGAGTAGGGCGTGTCAATTGCTGTGCCGTAGAAGTTGATTGCGGCCTGCGGACCAAAGCCTCGACGGCCCGCGGACGCGCCCGTGATTTCGATCGCCTGCTCGTTGGCCTCGGCATAAAGATGGAGCAATGCCGGGTCGACATTCGGATTCAATCCAGCCTTGACGAGATCCGGCTGGGCAACGCTGTACCATCCCTCGTGCGTGACCATGATTTTCACGGCGGGATGCGCCGCCAGATCGAACTGTTTCTGCTGCTGCGCCGACGTTGGATTGACTGCCCGCGCAACGCTCTCCAAAGGATGGCTCTGTTCGCCAGAAACCCCGGGGATTGCCTGGTCTAGCTGACCGAGCATCAACGTGGAAGCGGAAGCCGAATCGCTTGTCGCCGACTCGTTCGTTGCCGGCTCAGGTTCGGACGCCTCCGCCGAAACCGGCCCATGCATAGTGCGTGTGCCATTGACATCGACATCCTCGAGCCAGTACGGGTTGCTGCCCGCGCTGGCCGACGAATCAATCCATGTGTACGCCTTGCCCGAATGCTTGGGCAGCGCTCCCCGCATCAGCAGAGCGGAACCGGCAATCAACGACGGATTCAGCCGCGTGCGCGCGCCATTCTGTTCGCTATACACGTTGAATCCGAGATTGTTCGCTTCGCCACCCGTCTTCCAGAGCAGCACTACCTGATCCGAGCCAGACTTGTCCTTCCTCCGCTGCGCCGCAAACGACGCCAGCCCGATCTTTGTCGGGGACGTGATCGTTTCAACTTGCGTCGAAGAGTTATTGGCGGAATTGGGATCAGTTTGGTCCGCGGTAACATTCGCCGTGTTCGACGCCATGCCCGGCGCGCCTGCCAGCGTGACGATTGTAATTGTGGCCGTCCCGGCGTTCGCCATCGTTCCCAGCAAACAGCTTACGGTTCCGTCCGCCTCCGAACATGTGCCCACCGTGGTGCTCACCGAGAGGTACGTTACATTCGCGGGCAATGCGTCCGTAACTGTGACGTTGGTCGCGCTCGCGGGACCGTTGTTGGTCACGGCGAGGCTGTAAGTCAAAGTGTCGCCGTCCGCTACGGTGGGGCTGGGCGTCGCCGTCTTCACGATGGCCATATCGGCGCTGTTGGCGTTCGCGACAATCACCGAAGCGGTCGCACTGTTGCCGGTGAGGTTCGGAACAATGTTAGTCGCCGTGGCCATTGCCGTTTCTGCAATGTTTGTCCCGGATGTCGTGCCCGCATTCACTTGCAGCACCAAGGTGAAGTTCGCCGGAGTATTGAGTGCGAGATTGCTGCCATCGGTGCAAGTGATCGTGCCTGCCGCTCCGACCGCCGGCGTTGTGCAAGTCCAGCCCGCCGGAGCCGTGATGGACTGGAAGTTGGTATTCGGAGGCGTGGTTTGAGTAAATGTAACCCCAGTTGCCGCCGCCGGCCCGCTGTTCGTGACGCTCTGCGTATAAGTGACGTTGCTGCCCGCCGCGACCGAAGTTGGCGCAGCGCTGTTGGTCGTAACCAGATCGGCTTGCGTCGCGAGAGCGACTACGTCCGCCGCGGTTGCGCTGTTGTTCGCTGAATTGGGATCGCTGATCGCGGAACTCACCGTCGCCGTATCGTTGATCGCCGTCCCCGCCGGAGTTCCCGCAGTCACCGTCACGATCACCGTGAAGCTGGCAGTTCCAGCCGCGAAGCTGGGGTTGGAGCAGGTGATGGTTCCGGTGCCCCCAACCGCCGGCGTGGTGCACGACCATCCCGCGGCAGCGGCGACAGATTGAAAAGTCGTGTTCGGCGGCGTGACCTCGGTGAGACTTACAGTGGTCGCCGTGCTCGGCCCGGCGTTAGTTACAACCTGAGTGTAAGTGATGGTGCCGCCCGCGATCACGGGCACGGGGTTGGCCTTATTGGTTACGGATAGGTCTGCCGACGCCCCCACAGTTACACTGGCCGTCGCGTTATTGTTGTTGGGGTTAGGATCACCTGTGGCAGAGGCGACCGAGTCCGTTTGCGTGATCGTCGAACCAGAGACCGCAGTCGTGCTTACCGTCACCACAAAAGTGAAGGTCGCGGTGGCGTTGGCCGCCAGGGTGGCGATGGTGCAAGTGTAAGGAGCTATGGTCGTGCAGGTCCAACCCGCCGTCCCAGTCAGCGACACAAACGTCGTGTTCGCCGGGAGGGGGTCTGTCAGAGTAACCGTGGTTGCGGCGGCGCGCCCACCGTTAGTCACGGTCTGTGTATAGGTAATGTTATTCCCGGCTGTCACCGGATTTGGGCTGGCTGAGTTAGTAACACTCAGATCGGCTTGCGTGGCTCCCGCCACCCCGATAATGACTGTGGCCGAGTTGTTGTTCGGATTCGTGTCGTGAGTGGTCGATCCGACGTTTGCGGTATCGGTGATGATAGTTCCCTGGGGCGTGATCGCGGGCACAGTGACCACCACCGAGAATGTGCTGGTCGAACCCGGCGCCACGCTGGGATTCGTGCAACTGATGGATCCCGTCGTTGTACATGTCCATCCCGCAGGCACGGGTGTGAGCGACGTGAATGTGGTGTTGTTTGGAAACGACTCCGTGAACGTCGCCCCGGAGCAGTTACTGGGTCCGCTGTTGGTCACAACCTGCGTGTAAGTGATCGTGCCGCCAGCCGCTACTGGACTGGGAGTGCCGCTGTTCGTCACCGCCAGGTCGCAATCCGTGGTTATCGGTGTCGTAATGGTCGTGCTGTTATTGGCCGAGTTGGGATCGCCGGTCGTGGCAGTTACCGACGAAGTTGCCGTGATCGTTCCCGCGGCGACGGTTGAAGCAACATTCACCACAATAATGATGTTGGCCGATGCGCCCGATGCCAGGGTCGGGTCGGTGCAGGTCACGGAAGTCGTCGTCGTGCACGTCCAGCCCGCTGGAGCCGACACCGAGACAAATGTAGTGTTGGTAGGAATCGCTTCCGTGAAGCTGACCGCGGTGGCGGCGGCAGGACCATTGTTGGTTACCGTCTGCGTATAGGTGATGTCATTGCCGGCATACACCGAAAGAGGCGTACCTGCCGTACTCAGTGCCAGGTCAGCTTGCGTGGCGCTGGCCACTACATCGGTAGCCGTAGCGGAGTTGGCCCCAAAAGCCTGGTTCGCTGCGTTGGCTGTAGCTGTATCGGTGATGATCGTTCCGCTGGGCGTGGCCCCGGCCACGGTGTAGAGAGCGGTAAAGGTTCCCTTCGAGCCCGCGGCTACGCTAGGGTTCGTGCAACTCACCGGCGCAGGCGGCACTGAGCAGGTCCAGCCCGCCGGTGCTGTGATGGAAACCAGCGTAGTGTTAGTTGGCGTCGCTTCGCTGAACGTTGCGGTGGTGGCTGCAACCGATCCTGTATTCGTGACCACCTGCGTATAAGTAATGTTGTTGCCGGCAATCACCGGATTGGGCGCGGCCACGTTCGTCACCGACAGCTCGGCCTGGGCAGTCGTCCCGACAATCGTCGATGCGGAGGCGCTATTGTTCGCCGAGTTCGGATCGCTGACCGACGAATTCACCGTGGCCGTATCCGTAACCACCGTGCCGTTCGCGGTGCCGGCAATCACCTTCACGATCATCGAGAAGGTAGCCGCAGTACTTCCGGCCATGCTCAGGTTCGTGCACACCACGTTGCCCGTGCCGCCGATGGCCGGAGTAACGCAAGTCCAGCCCGCGGGGGCCGCGAGAGAAACGAAGGTCGTATTCGCCGGAACCGCCTCCACCAGTGTGGTGTTGTCGGCCGCGCTCGGACCATTATTGGTGACCACTTGTGCGTAAGTGATGTTGCTGCCCGCTGCGACCGGGTTTGGCGACGCCGCGTTGGTCACGCTCAGGTCGGCGGTTGAAAACACGTTCGCTATGTCGATAGCGGTGTCGTTCGCCAGGTTGGTTTCGCCTCCGCCACCCACCGTCGCAATGTTGGTCACGATGGAAGGAGCGGTCTGCGCCACATTGGCATTGATGGTAATCGACGGATAGAAGGCGCCGGGCGCCAGAACTCCTGCTTCGACGCAGCTCACTGTCTGCGATGCAATGGAGCAGGACCATCCAGTGCCGCTGGCACTCGTCGGAATCAAGCCGAAGGGCAGCGTATCGTTCACCGTTACCAAGCCGCTGGACGGCCCGTATGGGCTCACATTTTCAACCGGCACCGTGTAACTCGCCGCCGAACCGCGCACAAAATTCCCCACGTGGCTCTTGCCCAGCGTCATGTCGGGAGTACATTGCGCTCCCGACTGCGTGCCCGAAGTCTGGGCGATCGATGCATTGGTCACGCTCGTGCCCGCCGCGCCGGAGGTCGCGCCATAGGCCACGCTGGGAGTATTCAACGTAGTTCCATTCGCGCCGCCGCCGACGCTGATGCTGGCCGGAGTGCCGGAAACCAGCACCACGCCGCCGCCGCCGCCGCCGCCCGGTCCGTGGCGATTCCCGAGACTATACGGTTGGGCAGAATAGGCATTGCCACCGGTGCCACCGTTTGCTTGCAGCGTCAGTCCGCTCTCCCCGCCGTTGTCGGAAAGAACGACGATCGTGCCGCCGGCCCCGCCGCCACCGCCAGCATCGTTGGTGGTCACGTTATACGCTGCGGCGCCATTGGCCGTCAGAGTCGCGGTCCCGCTCAAAGCATAGGCACGGATGATAATGATCCCGCCGCCGGCTGCGCCACCGCTGGCCTGATTGTTGAGATCGGAGTTGTTGCGCGTGCCCGCGCCGCCGCCGCCGCCCATCGCGATACGACTAATCGTTGCCGGAAAAGCAGCCCCGCCCTCGCCCCCGTCGCTAAGATTCGAATTCCAGGCGTCTCCGCCGAATCCTCCCGCACCGCCGTTGCCGCCGCCGCCACCACCGGAATTCTGGTCGTTCGCCGCCGGGTCTCCGTCCGTACCACCGCCCCCTGCATTGCCCGGCGCGCCGCGCGCCATGCTGCCATCGGTTCCCGCAGTTCCGCTGGGATAGTCGCTATTCGTCGCCAGGAAACTTACGCCGGATTCGACCCAGAAAGGGGTCCCCGCGATTCCTTCTCCCTTCGGGGCATCATAGCCAGCCACCCCTCCCGCCGCTCCGGTGTATGTGGCTGGGGCGGGTTGCCGGTAGTCCGTGTTGGCCCCACCTCCGCCGGTTAATTGCATGCCCGCGCCGCCGCGAAAGCCGAGACCATTCACGGATACAGTGGCGCCGTTTAGTGTGAGCGTGTTCGAAGTATCCAAGGCGAGCACGCCGCCCGTCGAGCCATTCCAGGCGAGCGCCGTCGGTGGCGTGGCTGCACTGAACGAGGCCGTGGTGTACTGCGGCACCAGAATGACCTGGTACGTGCTCTGTCCTGCCGTCGCCGAGGCTGCAGCGGAATGATAAGCGAAGACCAATCCTCCGCCCAGCCCTGCTCCCGTGATAGAAACTGAGCCGGCGGTGACCGAGTTGGTGGCCGTCACAAACTCATAGTTGCCCGCGCTGTTCAGTGCCGTAAAGCCCTGGCCCGTGTAACCGTTGCCGTAAGCAACGGTATTCGTATCGTTGATGCTGGCGTCCTGCATCTGGATCACGAGCAAGAGATTCCCCGCCGTGATCGCAGTCCCGGCGCCCGTGGCCGTACCCACCGGAATCGACTTGGCTCCCGCCGCCACACTCGCCGTTCCCGGATAGTACGTATTCAGCACCCCGGTCAGGTTATTTCCCGGCGCTGCCTGGGAAACCGTGGCGCAAGCAGCCGACTGTACCGTTGCGACCGCAGTGAAAGTATTGTTGCCCGTGTTTGGATCGGGCGGGGTGCCGGAATCGCTGACCGTCGCCACGTTAGGATATGCCCCGGAGGCGCCCGCGGTTTCCACTACTGTGACCGTTGCCTGCGCTCCGCTGGCGAGAGTTCCCACCGTGCAGGTGATCGGGTTCGCAGTGGTGACACACGTGACTCCGCTGCTCGGAGTCACCGAGTTCAGCGTCATCCCTGTAGCCAGCAAGTCGGAGAGTGCGACCGCGTTGGCTGGGGACGTTCCATTATTGAAGATGGTGATGGTGTAAGTGGTGCTTTGTCCGAGAAGAACCGCGCCGCTGACGCTGGTCGTGACGCCAATATCGGCCGCGGTGGGATTGATGGACACCGCTCCGAGCGACCAGTTGGAGGTGCCGCTGAACGTCTCCGAAATCGGCACGCTGGGCGCGCCCGCGCGGCTGCTACCGGTGCCCCTGACGCCGGGATTCGCGTTGTTTGCGCTATTCAGGTTCCACTGCGAGACTTGGGGGCCGGGCACTGTGACCGTCTGGGTTCCATCCGTCGCTAACGTGTCGAGCACCATGCCGTTGACCACGCTGGGCACGTCCAACTGCGAATTTGCTCCCGCGGCGCCATCCGCTGAAAGGAAACCTCCCAACGGGACAGTCTGATCGACACCCGTGAATGTGGTCGCGCCCGCAGTCACTCCCTCGGTGAAGCCCCCCGGAATGGTCACCGACACAACGATTGGAAGGTTAGTTCCGGCTGCCGGGCTGAGCAGAGACCACAGTTCCACCCGACGCGTGAGTCCTGCATCGTTGTGAGCTCCGACTAAGGTTAGCGCCACCGCGTTGTACGTCACGCCCGAAACCGTGGTCGTGGGAGCTCTGGTAATGTTGATGGACACCCCGACGAGCAGCAACCGATTTGCGCCAGCGGTGGTGTGGGTGAACGTAAGATTCCCCGTACCTGCCCGAGTTATCGCGGCAGATGTTGTGGCATCGACCGCGACCTGCGCGCGCAAATATGGCGCCGCCAGCACAACGAACAGTAGCCCGAAGGCGCCGAGCACATTCCGCGCCCCGTTGCGCATGGGACGTGACGAGGCCACGCACGATGGCCGCCGCAATCCTGCCACACGCAAGAACTTGCTCACTGCCGCCTTGCCCCGCGCCGTCCAGCTCAACAACATCCCGCCAACACCCTTCAATTCTGTGCGCACGATGTTCCTTCCTACCCGCACCTCTTTGGCCACGGCAATTCCCAGAATCTGGTCGCCGCGCACTGCCGGATCGTCTTGCCCTCCGCAGTCCCCGCGCGTGATGAACACATCTCGTCCCGCATCGGCAACTACCAGCCGATGCATACGGAATCCGTGGTCGCCCTTCACCAGAACAATGTCTCCCCGGCGCAAACTCGCCACCGATGCGGGCTTTACGTAAACCATCTCTCCATTGTGAATGGTGGGAAACATACTGGCTCCGCGCGCTTGAAAGCGAACCCCAAGCCCGGCCCCCAGGCATTCCAGGGCTACGGATTCAAACTGCTTCGATTGCGGACAGTCGCTGGCACCCGCCTCATAAAAAGGTTGGGTAAGACCGCGCCTTCCGAACCGGCCGCTCTCATTCAATGAGGCTGAAGGCATCAGTTCCCGATGAAGCTCCATATCCACTCCCGAAAACGCCGACTTCGATGAGACCGTTCTAGTCACGGAAATTCAGAACCTTCTCCACGGCGCGTTCATCCGGCTCGAAAGAGTAGCGATAACACGGAACGGAGCCGGCGACCCGATGCAGGAATGCAAGCGCGGAATCGACATACTCGTGCCGGTGAAACGGAACAAAGCTGCGCGCGAAAAGCTCCGCGACCGCCTGGCCTTGGGAAAGGCGCGTAAGCACATTGCCCCGCCCATGCTCCAGAACGAAGATTCGTTGCAGCGGAGCGCGCCCTGGCAAAGCAAAAGCAGCCTCGCCATGCCACGGCGTTCCGTACATGAAAATCCGATTCGCATCCTCGCGCGCCTCATCTTCACGCACCTTATCTTCACGAATGATGATCCGGTCGTCGCTCAAGATCTCTACCTCGTGGAGCTTGGTCCACAGCCGCGCGGTCGTGCTCTTGCCCGCACCCGAATGCCCGATAAACAGATTGCTCGCGCCCTCCGGTCCCACGATGCCGACCCCATGCAACTCAATCGCCTTCTCCTGCGTCAGCCGGTGCATGATCAGCAACTCATCGAGCGGGTATTCCAGGGGCTCCGCCGCTCGCGGAAAACCCGCAAAAGCCCCTTCGCTCATTTGGAGGGTTGCCTGGCTGAAGTGACGGTCCACTACCAGCTTCTTGTAGGGCCGTGCTCCAAGGACCGGAGCGCTGAAGTCGAACCGAAATCCTGCTTCATCCTCATGCAACCGCCAGACCGATCCGGAATCGAAAAGCCGAGGTCCCGACGCGGGGGAAAGCTCGGCAACCCATTGCACTTGGATAGTAATATCGGGAACCCAGTTCTCGACGCGAAAGGGCACAAGGGATGGAACCAAAGTAACGTCGTCGTGGCGGGCGCCCTCAAGTTGGACGCACACTCCGCCGACGCGGAACGCATCCGCGCAGGGCGACGCGCCAGGATCGTCGGGGTACGGATCGTCGGACACGTGCAGAACAACGCCTCCAAGACTACTTCCCATGTCCCGCTCCACCGGTGCAGCAATGTGCCGGTTCATGAGCCTACAGAGGAACACATCAGCGCTTGGCAGCTCATCCCAACCGGTCCGCCCGTGCCCGCGACCTTGCAATGTCCCAGAACCGCTTCCTCCGGCCGCAGGCTGATCGTCGTCACTTGCGGCGGCTGGTAGGGCTTCTTACCGTCTGCCGGTTTCGATTCGTGATCCATACCACCCTCGCCTTTTGGTCGTGCGCTCATCGTGGCTCGCTCACTGATGTCCGCTCAATGGCGTCCGCAGCTCTCGCAACTACCCGCCGCATGGGAATTGCTCAGGATGGGCAGAATCGGCTGCGGTCCCACCCAACTCTCCACATCGATCTCTTTGCTCGTAATCCGCCGAGCGGACTCCACTACCTCCCCGTGCCGGCTCCCACCCGCGCAGAACGCGCACTCCCCATGCGCCGGGGGCTCAACTCCAATCACCGCCGCCCGCAGGTGTGCCACCTGGCAAAGAAACTCGACTGGAGTTTCACGATCCCCGCTCTCCAATTCCCCATTCGCAGGACACATCCCACACAGCGACTGAATGCGGCACTGCACACACTTAGTCACCCGCGTACGCTTGCGATTCCGCAATTGCAACAGGGACTCTTCCCACACCGCGCTGACTCCAACCTCCCGAATACTGAAAGTCTCCTGTTGCGAGATCACACAAATCCCTATTTCTCCGTAAGCGTTAATGGCAAATCCATTCATTCCCCCGCCGCAGAAATAAACCGTGTCGGACTGCGCCAGGTTGGGCGGACTCGCCAAATCGCGCTGCGCCAGCCGGCGATACTCGCTCATGCCTTTCGGAGCATTCATGTCGATCGCCACCACTTCTTCCGGCGCCAGCCGCACCGCCAGCGGACTCTGCGAGCAATCGATGCGCGGGTTGATCTGCCCATCCATCTTGAACTCGACGCCCAGTTCTTCTTCCGCGAACTGCCGCATCGCCAGCACTTCATGCTTGTTGATGCTGGTGGCGACAGTTTTCAATTTGAGCGGAAGCCCTCGCTCGCGCAGCAATTTGATCCCGCGCAGGCAACGGTCATAGGATCCTGGAATCGCCGTCAGCGCCTCGTAGGTCTCCCTCGTCCTGCCGTACAGCGTGATCTCGATCGCGAACGGCGGCCACTGGGCCAGATAGTCCGCAATCGCTTCCGTGAGAAGCGTGCCGTTGGTGAACAGCGTGATCAGAAAGCCCTTTTGCTTGGCGTAGGTGTAGATCTCCAGGAAATCCTTGCGGGCGAAAATCTCGCCTCCGGTATAGAGGAGCCAGAAGCAGCCCATTTCCACGAGCTCATCGAGCACGCGGAAATGTTCTTCCTTGCTCAATTCCCGGTGCCGGGCGTCCAGATCGCCCATGGGCAGATTGTTGTAGCAGTGCAGGCATTCCAGCGGACAACGCCGCGTCACCTCAATGGAAACCTGCAGCGGCGCGCGCTGGCCCGACTGACGCTCGTGCAATGCGGCGCTGAACGCGCCGTAAGTCAGTTCCTTCATACCTCACCCATCTTGCAGAACGGGATGTATCCCACGATTACATCCAGCCTGCCACTGTCCGCTGCTCGCGCCCTGCCGGTTCGGCCGCAGCCGCCGGCCAAACCTCGGCCAGTCCCGCGGAGAGCATATCCCCCAAGAACCGCTCCACGTCCTGCCTCGCCGTTTCGCTGTCCACGTCGTATTCCCGCTCGACCACGGCCAGCAATTCGGTGATGTTCTTGGGGATCTCCAGTAATCTCCAGAGCAAAGAGCCAATTTCGTTGAAGCTGTAAATCGATGCCAGATCGCCGACATTCCCCCGTACTGGAACGATCAGCGTTTCGCCCCCGATGTGCCGCGAGACGACCGATTGCGAGCGCACAAAAACCTGCCCCGGCTGGTCCACGAATTCGATGCCGTTGCTCTCCGGTTCGCACAACCCACGTTCGCCCATCGGGACCCCTGAAACACAGTGCTACTCCTTCGATTACCGCAGAACTCCGGCCATAAATCAATCGACTTCGCGAGGAGGTATCGCGTTGGCTATCACCCGTTTCGGCGTCGACCGGCAGCCCGCAAGCGTCCGGCGGACGCCGGTTTCCTGCGCTTTCCCTATGGCGGCGTGAGAGGCCGCCCACGCCCCGTCTCTACGGGAAATCAGATTCCCCTTCAGAGTCCAGGGCGCGAGAATCGATTTTCCCCACAGGCTGCTACACTTGGCAGTTCCAAGTCTCCCGATGAGAGCGAAACTGGTTCCTGGAGGTCGTCGTAATATGCGAAACAAAAACGCCTTCTTCCCTGGCAGGCTGCGGAAAAACTCGATTTTGCGTTCGATTTTGGGTAGCGCAGCTGTTCACCGCTGCGGTAAATGCATTGTCCTGAACCCGGCTTTAGCCGCTGAGGTCGGACCTTCCGCCCGGGAACTATTTTTTCCGCAGCTTCTTCGCGCCTTCCTTTCAGTGCTTTTCGTGTTCGGGCTTGTGTCCAGTGCGTTCGCGCAATGGGCGCCAATGAACCCCGTGGTTGCAATCCAGCCGCAAACCGATGGTGTGATCTTCACCATGAAGTCTGGAGCTCTTCGCCTGCAGGTCTGCTCGGACTCGATTGTCCACGTGCTCTACTCTCCAACTTCTTCTTTCCCACCGAGCCGTCCCGATCCCGTCGTCATCAAGACAAGTTGGCCCGCCACGAAGTTCACCGTGCAGACGAGCGACAAAGAGGTGACCTTGGCCACCTCGGAGTTAAAGATCGTGGTCACCCGCAAGGACGGCGCGATTACCTATCGCGACCTCGCGGGTAAGCAACTGGTGCAGGAAGCAACCCGCAAGCTGACTCCGGTGAAGGTGAACGGCGAGGACACTTATCGCGCCGAGTCCTTCGTGAATATCTACGGCTCCCACGAAGCCTTCTACGGACTCGGCCAGCACCAGGCCGGAGTGTGGAACTACCGCGGCGAATCGGTGGACATCTCGCAAGACAACTCCAATATCGCCGTGCCTTTTCTTGTGTCAAGCAACGGCTACGGAGTTTTCTGGAACAACGACTCGCGCAGCCGCTTCAACAACCGCTTCGCCAACTATCTCTACATCAGCTCCGAAGTCGCCGACGTCATCGACTACTATTTTTTCTACGGCCCTGATCTCGATAAGGTCATCGCCGGTTATCGCGAACTCACCGGACAGGCGCCACTGTTTGGCAAGTGGGCCTACGGCTTCTGGCAGTGCAAGAACCGCTACAAATCGCAGGGGGAGATTCTCGGCGTCGCCCGCAAATATCGCGAACTCCACATCCCCGCCGACAACATCGTGCAGGACTGGTTCTGGTGGAACCGCAAGGGCGAATTCGTCTTCAACAAGAACTATCCCGATCCCAAGGGGATGGTCGACGAACTGCATCGCGAGAATTTCCACCTCATGATTTCCATCTGGCCCTTCTTCGAGCCGGGATCGGCCAACTACGACTTCATGGACAAGAAAGGCTGGTTCATCGATAAGTTCAAGTTCGCCAAGCCTCCTTTTCACACCGATGCCATGGCGGCCTACGACGCGACCAGCGCGGATGCCCGCAAGTTTTATTGGGATCAGGTGGACAAAGGCCTGTTCAACATCGGACTCGATGCCTGGTGGATGGATACGACCGAGCCGGAAACCGAAGGCCAGGAAGAAAACATTCAGCTAGGTCACAAACTGGCTATCGGTAGTGGCGATCGATACGTCAATGCCTATCCTTTGCTGGACACCGAAGCGGTGTATGACGGCCAGCGCGCCGCGTCCGACCAGAAGCGCGTTTACATTCTTTCGCGCTCCGCCTTCGCCGGATCGCAGCGCAACGCCGTCACCGCCTGGTCGGGCGATATCAATTCCGACTGGTTCAGCTATCGCCGCCAGATTCCCGCCGGACTGAACTTCGCTCTCTCCGGAATTCCTTACTGGACCACCGACATCGGCGGCTTCGTCTTCGGCAGTCCCACCGATCCTGCCTTCCGCGAACTATTCATACGCTGGTTCCAGTTCGGAACGTTCAATCCAATTTTGCGGGTGCACGGCACGCGCGACCCTGACGAAAACGAACTCTGGTCGTACGGACCCGACGCGCAGAAGATTCTCGTCAGCTTCGATCGCCTGCGCTATCGCTTGCTACCGTACACTTATTCGCTGGCCTGGAAGACGACGAACGACAGCTATACTCCCATGCGTCCGCTGGTAATGGATTTCCGCAGCGATGTGCGCGCCGAGAACACATGGGATGAATTTATGTACGGGCCAGCGTTCCTGGTGAATCCGGTGACGGAGCCAGCAGCCACCAGCCGCCGCGTTTATCTTCCCAAGGCAAATGCGAATGCCGATGCAAAGTGGTACGACTTTTGGAGCGGTGTATTCACCGAGGGCGCGCTCGAGACTACCGCGGAAGCTCCGCTCGACCGGCTGCCCCTTTACGTTCGTGCCGGATCGATCGTCCCCTTGGGACCCGATGTAGAGTGGTCGACCGAAAAGCCCGCCGATCCGATTGAGCTGCGCATCTACCGTGGCGCGGATGGCGAGTTTACGCTCTACGAAGACGAAAATGATAACTACAACTACGAGAAGGGCATCCACGCGACAATTCCTTTTCGTTGGGACGACGCAAAACAAGTGCTCACCATCGCCGACCGCCAGGGCCAGTTTCCCGGAATGCTCGCCAGCCGGACGTTCCGCGTCGTTTTCGTGGGCGAGAATCACGGCGTCGGTATCGCGCCTTGCGACTCTGCAGACAAAATCGTACAGTACTCCGGAAAGCAGATCACGGTAACGCCGTAGCAAGTTTTGAGTGATGCACGATTAGCAACTTTTATGAATTGTCATCCCGAGCGCAGCGAGGGATCTGCAGTTCGCCGCAACACGCCGACGCCTCGTTCCGCCCGGGAAGGCACAACAAAACAAATTCAGGAGCCGTCCATGTCTTCTTCATTTCTCCTCCGTACCGTCTCGTGTCTCGTCCTCATTCTTTCCCTGGCAGCTTTCGCGCAATCTCCCGCGCCGCCCCCCGCGCCCACCCCCACGCAAATCCCAGGACAGAACGCCATCCTGATGGGCACCGATTGGTATCCGGAGCAATGGCCAGAGGCTCGCTGGGAAGAAGACTTGCGCTTGATGGAAGCCGCCGACCTGAAAGTCGTGCGCCTCGCCGAGTTTGCCTGGAGCCGTATGGAGCCCTCCGAAGGCCACTATGATTTCGACTGGCTCGAGCGCGCCATCAACCTCGCCGCCAAGCATCACATCGTCTCCGTCGTCGGCACACCGACCGCCGGTCCCCCCGCCTGGCTGACTCAGAAATATCCCGACATTCTGCGGGTCGAAGAAAATGGACGTCGAGCGACGCATGGCAACCGTGCGCAAGGGGCGGCTTCATCTCCGCACTATCTGGAGTTCTGCCGCCGCATCGCCGAGCAGATGGCGATGCGCTTCGGGCACAATCCCAACGTCGTGGGCTGGCAGATCGACAACGAATATTCCGAGATGTCCTACGACGAGGTCACGCGCCAGGAGTTTCAGGATTGGCTGAAAGCGAAATACAAAACGCTCGACAACCTCAATACCCACTGGACGACCTCTTACTGGAGCCAGACCTACGACAACTGGGGACAAATCCCGATTCCGATTGGCGAGCACAATCCCGGCCTGATGCTCGACTGGAAGCGATTCTTTACACATGTCTGGGTCTCCTACCAGCAGAACCAGATCGACGCCATGCGCCAACACGCAGAACCGCGCCAGTTCATCACCTCGAACTTCATGGGGTTCTTCGACGGATTCGATCATTACGCGGTGAACGAGGCACTCACCTTCGCGTCCTGGGACGACTATGTTGGCTCCGGCCACGTGGACGCCGCACAGAACGGTCTTACCCATGACCTGACACGCGGCTTCAAGCGGCAGAATTTCTGGGTGATCGAGACCCAGCCCGGCGCGGTGAACTGGTCACCCCTCAACAACTTTCTGAATCGCGGCGAAGCTCGTGCCATGGCTTGGCAGGCCATCGGCCACGGCGCCGATGACGTCAGCTACTGGCAGTGGCGCAGCGCGCTCAACGGACAGGAAGAAATTCATGGTGTCCTCGTCGGCCCCGACGGCACTCCCGTGCCGTTTTACGATGAGGTCAGTCAGACGGCGCACGAGTTCACGAAAGTTGAAAGCAGTTTCCGCGACACGCAGCCGCTCTCGCAGGTGGCGCTGCTCGGCTCCTACGACAGCCACTGGGCCCTTCAGTTTCAAAAGCACACCGAGAAGTATGACGAGATCGGGTTGCTGAAGAGCTACTACAGCGCCCTGAGAAAAATTTCTCAATCCGTTGATGTAGTCAGCGCCTACGCTCCCCTCGATGGCTACAAGCTCGTGGCCGCGCCCAGCCTGAACGTGCTGCCGAAGGATCTCGCGGATCACTTGCTGGCTTATGTGCGTGACGGTGGACATCTGGTTCTCGGTCCGCGCTCCGGCCTGAAAGATGAATTCAACGCCCTCCTGCCGCAACGGCAGCCGGGATTCCTCGTCGACGCCCTGGGTGCGCGCGTCGAGCAATACTACGCCCTCGAAAAAGATGTTCCTGTTTCCGGCGCCTGGGGCAATGGGCAAGCCAGCATATGGGCGGAACAACTGAAGAGTCAAGCTCCCGGCGACGAAGTTCTTCTGAAGTATGGCAAGAGCAACGGATGGCTCGACGACCAGCCTGCCGTCATCAGTCGCGTTTATGGCAAAGGCCGCATCACCTACGTCGGCGCGGTGCTGGATGACAAGTTGATGGCAACCGCCGCCGCATGGATGACGCAAAAATCCGGTGTGACGCCTGTGTTCGGCCCGGTGCCTGATGGAGTAGAGGTCAGCCGCCGTGTCGGCCCCGGCAAAGAAGTCTTCGTTCTCATTAACTACTCACAGGAAAATCGCCGAGTGAAGCTGCCGCATTCCATGAAGCTCGTGCTCGACGGCAAGCCGGGAGACGCGGTCGACCTGCCTCCGTACGGAGTCGCCGTAGCTCTCGATAACCGCTGATGGTCGACAGTCGATCGTTGACGGATGTTCGTCACGCTCATGATCGTCGCGCGACGGTCGTCCGCGAACAACGACACTGTGAGGATCGACGAACGCGGGCCGATGACTCATCGGCGTCCTTCTGGTGGCTGCTTGTGCCCCAGTCGTGCCGCCGCGAATACCGAAGACCGGAAAATTTCCGAATCCAGGCATTATTTCTAATAATCCAAGTCCTCAAACACGGGTCTCCACATCCATTTCTTTCCGCGAAACGCTAACCGCGGCTGCACGCGATAAGAGGTGATCAAGCATGACAGAGAAGGCAGATTCCAAAGGAATCGAAGACGTGCCGAGAGCTGTCTCCAGGCGCAACTTCATTAAAGGCGTCATCACCAGCGGCGTGGCAGTCTCGTCCGCGAGCTATCTGTTTCGCGCCTCCTCGCTCCTACAGGGCCAGCAGTTGGCTGCCGGAGTTGGCGAGCGGCTGATTACTCTCAACGTCAACGGTCAGCAGCGCCGCGTCGACGTCATGAAGCAAGAGACCTTAGCCTCGACGCTGCGTTACAAGCTGGGCCTCACCGGCACGAAGCTAGGATGCGACCGCGCCGAATGCGGATCTTGCACCGTCCTCATCGATGATATTCCGCACTATTCCTGTTCCGTGCTCACCCACACGGTGCGTGGCCGAAAGGTTCTGACCATCGAAGGCTTGGCCGGCGCCGACGGAACTCTGCATCCGGTGCAGCAGGGCGTCATCGACGAACAGGGATTTCAGTGCGCCTTCTGCATGTCCGGCTTCATTATGACCGCCGTGGGATACCTGAAAACGAACCCCAATCCCACCCGCAAGGAGTTGGCGCAGGGCATCTCGGGATGCCTGTGCCGCTGCCAGGACTACGACAAGATTCTTACCTCGTTGATGCGCGGCGCCGAGAATATGCGGAGATCGAACCTTGGATAACACATTGGACAAGACGAAGCCGGTTGAGACCACCAAAGCTAAGACTGCCGAGCGCGAGTACGGAATTGGCCACAAGCTGATCGGCAAGAACTACCAGACCGCCGACCTCTACGCAAAAGTCACGGGCAACGCCAAGTACGCCGAAGATTTTCGCGCGGAAGGCATGCTGTTCTGCAAGCTGCTGCTCAGCCCCATGCCGCACGCGCGCGTAAGGCGCATCGATGCGAAAGCGGCGCTCGCCATGCCCGGCGTAAAAGCCATGCTCACCGCCGACGATCTCCCCGCGCCGGCCGATACCCTTACCGATAACGGCACGGTAATCAAAGCGAGTAAGTGGGGCGAACGCGGTCTCACCATGGAGCCGCTGTATCAAGGCGAACCAGTTCTTGCCGTGGCCGCGGTCGACGAACTCACTGCCGCGGAAGCGATCGAGAGAATTCAGATCGATTTCGAGCCGCTGCCGTTCGTGGTCGATCCACTCGACACTCTGCGGCCGGGTGGTCCGAACCCGAGAACCGATGGCAATGTCTGGACCCGCCCGGCGTCGCCGCAAGGTCCGGGAGCGCCCGTGGTAACCGAACTCAAATGGACCAAGGCCGATTTCGCGGAGCTGAAACATGGCCGTCTTCCGCTGGGCAAGACTCCCGACGAATGGTCGTATGGCGATCTCGATGCCGGCTTCAAGAATGCGGCGCTCGTTCTCGACGAAACATTCGTCACGCCGGATACCAGCCATCAGACGCTTGAAACCCGCAGCGCGATGGCCTACTGGCAGAACGGCAAAGTCTACATTCACACCGGCACGCAAAGCACGGCGCAAACGCTGCCCGCCATCGCCCGCTGGTTGAACATCGATCCAGACAAAGTTGTGTTCATCAGCGAATACACCGGAGGCGGTTTTGGCAGCAAGATCACCGGCGGCGTGACCATGATCATCCCCGCGCTTCTGTCCAAGAAAGCGAATGCTCCAGTCATGATGCGGATCAGCCGCGAGGAAGAAACCTTCATCGGACGCGCGCGTCCCAGCTTTCAGGGGCGCATGAAAGTTGGCTTTTCCAAAGAAGGGCGAATCGCAGCTCTCGATATGTTCGTCATTTGCGATAACGGTCCTTACGACGCAGTGGGCGATGCTCCGTCATCGGGCCGCATCGTCTCCCTGCTGTATCAGCCACAAGCTATGCGCTGGCGCGGCGTAACGGTAATGACGAATACGCCGCCCCGCAGTGCGCAAAGTTCTCCGGGCGGACTGCAAGGGATCGTTCTCATCGAGCCCGTCATCGCGAAAGCTGCGCGCAGGCTCGGAGTTGACCAGGTGGCGATCCGCCGCATCAACTGCCCCGAGGGCAAGGCGCCGTTCGGACCGGCAGTGCAAGGGAAACGGCAATACGCCACCAGCGCATTCATCAAGGAAGCACTCGATCGCGGCGCGGAGCAGTTCAAATGGAGCGAGCGGGTCGCCCGCACACCAAAAAAAATAGGCACGAAAGTTCGCGGCGTCGGCGTGTCGCTGAGTTGTTACGTTGGCGGCACCATCGGATTCGACGGCCTTCTCGTCATCAAGCCCGATGGCCGGATCACCTTCCAGTCCGGCATCGGGAACCTGGGAACCGAATCGGTGATCGACGTTCATCGCGCGGGCGCGGAAGTTCTCGGCGTGCCGTGGGAGAAATGCGACGTGGTGTGGGGTAACACCACAAAGAATCTTCCTTTCACGTGCGTGTCCGGCGGGAGCCAAACCACCCACGCGATGACGCGGGCGGCCTATGCTACCGCGATGGACGCCAAGAAAAAACTTCAGGAAATCGCGGCCAAGAAACTCGGCGGCAAACCAGAGCAATACGAGGTTGCCAACGAGCGTGTCTTCCGCAAGGGCGGTGGTGCCGGCATGACTCTGGCGCAGGCGGCGAAACATGCGACTGAATTGGGTGGCGTCTACGATGGCCACGAGGCCCCCGCCGATGTCCACAAACTGACGAAGGCGTCGGTCGCGGCGTTGGCCGGCCAGGGCCTGGTGGCGGCAGCCAAAGACAACTACCCACGCGACGGCTCGACGTTTTCCTATGTCGCCAGCTTCGCTGAAGTTGAAGTCGACGTCGAAACCGGCAAGTACTACATCGTGGATTTCCTCGCCTCCGGCGATGTTGGGACGGTGATTCATCCCCGCGCACTAGGTGGCCAAATGCTCGGCCGTTCGACGCTCGGGATGGGCCATGCGATCGGTCAGAAGTGGGTGTTCGACCCGCACTACGGCGAGATGCTTTCCAAGCGCTTCCACCACAGCAAGCCGCCGACGATTCTCGACGTACCCGTCGACATGCAATGGACTGCGTTGGATATTCCGGACCCGGAGACCCCGGTGGGTGCTCGCGGTGTCGGCGAGCCACCGGTCGCAGGCGGATGTGGCTCCGTCTTGAACGCGCTCTCGGATGCGCTCGGCGACGAAATTTTCCAGCGCGCGCCCGTGAACGCCGACACGATTCTGACGTCGCTCGAAGCGGGCCGGCCCATGCAGCATCCCCTGATGGCCCACATTTGACGGCGCACATCTGATTGATGAAGGTTTGAAGGAGAGTTATGGCTGTCATACGAGACGTAATGGCTGCGTTCGAACTGTATCAGCCGACTTCCCTAGCCGACGCACAGAAGCTTCTCGAACAGCATGGACCCGATGCCTGGGTGCTGGCCGGAGGCCTCGACAGCTTCGACTGGCTCAAGGATCGAATCAGGAAGCCGAAGGCAGTGGTCGATCTGAGCGGAATCGAGGAACTGCGCGGAGTTCGCGCCACGAATGACGGTAGCGGGGGCATCGAGATCGGCGCCATGACCACGCTCACCGAAATCGTGAATCATCCCATCATCAAGCAGAAGTATGGTCTGCTGGCGCAGAGCGCGGAAGTCGTGGCGTCGCCGCAAATCCGCAATCAGGGAACCATCGGAGGCAATGTTTCGCAGGACACGCGCTGCTGGTATTACCGCGGTGGCTGGCCGTGCTACCGCGCCGGCGGCAACATTTGCTATGCCGATACGCCGGAGGGTCGCAACCGCGAGCATGCGATTCTGCACGCCGACCGCTGCGTAGCCGTGAATCCTTCCGACACAGCCCCGGCCCTGATCGCGCTCGACGCCACGTTTGTCATACGAACTCCGAAAGGTGAGCGCGTGGCGGACGCGGAGGATTACTTCATCGGCCCCGACATCGACATCACGCGGCTGCACATCCTGCAGCCCGGAGACCTGCTGACGGCCATTCGTATTCCATCCACGTGGGCGGGCGCCCAATTCTATTTTGAAAAAGTGCGCGACCGGAACGTTTGGGATTTCCCGCTCCTGAATGTAGCCTCAGCCACGGTGACATCGGGGGACAACATTGAGCGCCTCCGAATAGCTGTGAACGGCGCCGCCTCGCGCCCATTGCGCTTAAAGGCAGTCGAAGATGCGGTTCGCGGCAAGCCGCGTAGCGCGGCGACGGGTGAAATAGCGGGAAGACTGGCCGTGCAAGGAGCGGTCCCGTTGCAGTTCAACGCCTACAAAATCCCAATGATGCGGAATCTGGTGAAGCGCGCCGTCGTTGGAGTTGGAATAGGAGTCGAGGAGGCGACATGGGCTTCGTAACCTGGGCGACGAATCCGTGGGGGCAGAGTATCCCGATCCATATTGCCTGGTTCTTGATCTGGGTATCGGTGATCGCAGGCCTGCTCTTTCTGATCGTCCATGCCATTTGGTTGAAGTATTTCGCCAAGCCAAAAGAGTTCGTTAGCGACGCTCCTCCCCAATCCGTTGCGCGGATCCCCAAGCACGTTCCCCGGCATTCGCTGGTGGCGCGGATGTTTCACTGGATCATGGCAGCGTCCATGCTCACACTGCTGTTTACCGCTTTCCTTCCCAAGGTGGGCGTACAGTTTCAGTGGGTGACTTATCATTGGATCGCCGGCGCCGTCCTAACTGTTTCAATTCTCTTCCACGTCATTCACGCTTCCTTCTGGCTGGACTTTTGGTCGATCTGGCCTGACGGAACGGATCTGGAAGATGCGCGCAGAAGGGTTCTCCGATTTTTCGGAAGGTCCGCGCCCCCGCCGCGAAAGTTTGCCAAGTATCCTCTGGAGAACAAGCTCTTCCACGGCGTCATTTTGTGTGGCCTGTCGGTGATCGTTACCGGCGTCTTCATGATGTTTCGCGTCCGCACCATCTTCTTTCCCCGAAATCCATATCTTTTCGGCGACATGACCTGGGGCCTGATGTACGTGCTGCACGGATTGGCGGGAGTGGGACTGATTGCATTAGTAATGATGCACGTCTATTTTGGACTCCGTCCGGAGAAACTCCCAATCACGAAATCGATGATCTTCGGTTGGATGGATCGCGACTTTTATCTGCAAGAGCATGATCCCCAGCGCTGGGTAGTCGAGACACCTTCTTCGTCACCGCCTTCGGTATCGACAGCTACCCGGATCGAAGGCCGAGGACTAACCGATGCTGGCTGAGATTTCGAATCGCTGCAATGCTGTCGAAGAGTGCTACGAGTTTATGCTCGCCTACGCCGCCCAGGGTCTTCCTAGTGACCAGGGCAGCAAGTCGGGTGGACAAGTCCGTGAGTTCCTGCAGCGCGCCGTGAAAGCCTTAACCGACCTCGCCGAGAGCTGTGCGCTGGCAGTTAAAGAGGAAGGCCTTGAGCCATCCGACAAATACCTGGCCTTCTTTGCCGTGCTCGATCGCGACGCTCGCGATTCTCTAGCCGCTATAGAGCTGGTTCTAGCCCAACCCGTCATCAGCTCCCAGTTGATCGACAATCTGAACGCCTCCATCCATCTTCGAGCACTGCTCACCGATTTGTTTTTGGTGGATGAGATCGTGAAGGCGCTACCTAACAGGGCAGCGCAGGTTATCACCAGCGACGGCCACTAAAGCGCCGCGGGCAACTCAGTCGAGCGCTTTGTGAAAGCGAAGGACGGCGACTGTAAGCAGACTGACTCCCAGGACAGCCATGGCGGCCATCTGCGGCCACAGAATCTCCATGCCCACACCTTTCAGATATGTGCCTCGCAGCACGACCAGAAAGTACCTCAACGGGCTGAGATAGGTGAGATATTGCAGCCACTGCGGCATGGTACTGATGGGGAATCCAAACCCGGAGAAAGTTATGGCGGGCATAATAAAGAAGAAGGCAGTCACCATCGCCTGTTGCTGCGTGGAAGACACAGTTGAGATCAACAGGCCCACGCCCAACATGCACAGCAGAAAGAGAGTCGCGCCCGCGAACAACACCAGAATCTGACCGCGAAACGGAACCTGGAACCACAACGTTCCTACCGTCGCAATCAGAGAAACATCAAACAGACCAATCAGAAAAAACGGCAGCGTCTTGCCGAGGATAAACTCGGCCGGGCGGATGGGTGTCACCATGATCTGCTCGAGCGTGCCGATCTCACGTTCGCGAACCACCGCAAAGGCAGTCAGAACAACCACGAGCACGAGAGTAAGACTGCCGACGATTCCGGGTATGAAAAACCAGCGGCTCCTGAGGTCAGGGTTATACCACGGCCGCGGTTCGAGCTGCACAGATGGCATTTGCTCCAACATTTGCGGCGAGATGCGATAAATGCGGTCCTTCTGGTAGTCCTGGGCGAAGCCGAGTGCGATCTGCGTGATGTAACCGGAGGCGATCAGGGCGGTGTTCGAATTGGTTGCATCCACAATCACTTGCAGCGGCGCGGTCTGCCCCTTGCGCAGTTTCTGGGCGAATCCGGCATCGATCTCGAGACCGACGGTAGCCTTTCCTCGGTCGATGAGATCGCCGATCTGGCGGTAGTCCATTAGTTGGCGCTGCACATCGAAATAAGGGCTGGAGGAAAAACGGGAAATCAGATCGCGACTCTCCTGGCTGTGGTCGAGATCGAGCACCACCGTTGGCACGTGATGAATCTCGAAGGTGGCGGCGTATCCAAAGATCAGCATCTGAATGATCGGCGGCCCAAACAGCACGAAACGCGTGCGCTTGTCGCGGAAGACCTGGATAAACTCTTTGATCAACATCTGCTTAAGACGCGCCAGCATGGCTCATTCCCTCCTTTACGCCAGCCGCTTGTGGAACGAATGGGTGGCGAGCATTGCCAGCACAAGTGTGAACACCGCCAGAGGAACCAGGTCGGCGTAAAGCAAAGCTGTGGGCGATCCCTTGAGAAAGATTTTCTTCAGCACCGAGACGTAGTAACGCGCCGGCAGGATGCGAGTGATCCACTGGAGCACTATGGGCATCTGCTCAATCGAATACAAAAACCCGGACAGCAGGAAAGCGGGAAGGAAGGTGATGAGCAGCGCGATTTGACTCGCCGCCAGCTGACTTCCGCCGATTACAGAGATGAAGAATCCGAGCGACAGCACCACCACCATGAACATGGCGGAACTAACCAGCAAAGTTATGAAAGAACCGCGGAAGGGAACTTGGAACCAAAAGATGGCGATCAGAGCACAGACGATGACGTCGAACATGCCGATGACGAAATAGGGCGCCAGTTTGCCCAGCATGATCTCCAGCGGAGTGACCGGAGTTGAAATCAGCTGCTCCATGGTGCCCCGTTCCCATTCACGCGCGATGGTAAGCGAAGTGAGGAACGCCCCGATCACGGACATCACCAGCGCCAGCACGCCGGGAACGATGAATGCGCTGCTCTCGAGATCCTCGTTGTACCAGGTGCGGGTTTCAACGCTGACGGAAGCAGGTTGGACGAGTTGGCCGCGGTTGCGCAGCCAGTCGAGTTGGATGCCCGATGAATAGCCCTGAACAACGGCTTGGGCATAACCGATGGCAACATTGGCCGTGTTGTCATCCGAGCCGTCGACAAGCGCCTGCACCTGGGTTGGAAGGCCATTGCGCAGGCGTTCGGAGAAATCCCATGGGATAACAATCCCCATCTTCGCGTGGCCGTCGTCGAGCGACCGGGTTAGCGCGGGGTAGTCATTCACAACCCGCACGACGTCGAAGTATGCGCTGGCTTGAAAGCGCTTCAACAAGTCCTGGCTCTGCTGGCTGCCGTCGCGGTCATACACATAAACCGGCAACCCCTTGAGATCGAGATTGACGCCGTAGCCAAACAGAAGCACCAGAACGACCGGCATGATCAAGACAATGATCAGACTGCGCGAGTCGCGCAGGATCTGGACAACCTCTTTTCGAGCCACGGCTAGGAAGCGAGTGAAGCTCATGCTGTCCGTTCCTTTTCCGAATCCTGCGCAGTCGTAAGAGAGACGAAAACATCTTCAAGACTGGGACGTATCTTCTCGATATGGCGAACGGTGATGCTGTGATCCGACAGATACTTCTGAACCTGCGGGATCGCAGCGGTAGCATCACGCACCACCAGGTGCAGAGCGTTCCCGAAAACCGCGGCATCAATCACATCCGGAGCGGATTGCAGAACTTCCACCGCACTGCCCAGCGGTTCGCATTCCACCAGCAGCAGTTCGCCTTTCATCGATTTTTGCTTTAGTTCTGAAGGCGTGCCCAGCGCGACGATCTTTCCGCGAAAGATCAGCGCCAGTCGGTTGCAGTATTCCGCTTCTTCCATGTAATGGGTGGTCACGAAGACGGTCACGCCCTCTTCCGCCATCTGGTGAATCAGGTCCCAGAACTGGCGCCGCGAGATGGGATCGACACCAGAAGTGGGTTCATCCAGAAAAATAACGGGCGGCTTGTGCAACACCGCGCAGCCGAGCGCGAGCCGTTGCTTCCACCCTCCCGGAAGCGTGCCGGTAATCAGATTCTCCTGCCCTTTGAGGTTCGCCATCTCCAGCGCCCATTCGATTCGCTCGCTGAGCTTGTCAGCAGGCACGCTATAGAGGCCAGCGAACAGGCGTATGTTTTCGATCACCTTGAGATCGTTGTAGAGCGAAAACTTCTGCGACATGTAGCCGATGTTCTGGCGTACGGATTCCGGCTCACTGCCAACGTCATATCCGGCAACCCGCGCACGGCCCGACGTAGGCCTCAGCAAGCCGCAGAGCATGCGGATAGTAGTAGACTTCCCCGCGCCGTTCGGTCCGAGAAAGCCAAACACTTCGCCTTTGCGGATCTCGAGATTGATGTGATCGACGGCTACGAAATCGCCAAACCGCTTGACCAGATCCACGATCACTACGGAATTGTTGTCCTCAGGCATGCGATGGCGCTCCGCCGCTGACCGCATCGACGAAGAGATCCTCAATGGTGGGCGTGACCTGTTGAATGGCGTCGAATGGAACGTGCGCATCCTTCAGCCGAGCCTCAAACTCGGGAATGCGGCGCCCCGCATCGTCCACCACGACGTGCAGCCCGTCACCGGTCAGCACCAGGCTGGAGATCCCAGCCGCGTGTTCGAGTTGTTCACGCGATCTGCGCGGATCGGATGAGGTGACCGACAAAACTCCTTTGCCTAGCTTGGCCTTGAGATTCGTAGGCGTGTCGCAGAAGAGCAGCTTGCCCTGATGCAGTAAGGCGACTCGATGACAGCGCTCCGCTTCGTCGAGGTATGCGGTGGAAGTGAGGATCGCCACCCCTTCCGCGGCGAGTTCATAAAGGATGCGCCAGAAGTCACGCCGCGAAACGGGATCGACGCCCGTAGTCGGCTCATCCAGCAGGATCACCTTGGGACGATGTGTAAGCGCACAGACCAGGCCCAGCTTCTGCTTCATGCCGCCGGAAAGTTTCCCGGCGAGCCGCTTGCGGAACTCGCTCATGCCCGCTGCCTGCAACAGTTGTGCGGAGCGCTCTTCGCGCTCGGCCTTTTTCACTCCGAACAGGTCACCGTAGAAGCGAATGTTCTCGTCGACGGTCAGGTCCTCATAAAGTCCGAAGCGCTGCGGCATGTAGCTGAGGTGATGCTTAGCGCCTTCAGGATCGTGAACCACGTCGAAGCCGGCGACACTGGCTGTCCCTTCATCGGGTGGCATGATGCCCGCGAGCATTCGCAGTGTCGTCGTTTTCCCGGCGCCATCAGGGCCGACCAAGCCAAAGATTTCTCCGGCGCGTACGTCAAAGCTCAAGTGATCGACAGCGCGCACGCCTGGGAAGCTCTTTGTAAGTCCCTCGGCGACGATCGCGGATTGAGACTGCTCCGTCATTACTTCTCCGGCGTCGTTCCTGGCTGGCGTGTGTTGGCCACGGCGAGATCGATGTGGGCGTCAGCGGGCATGCCGGGTTTAAGTTCGTGATTGGAGTTGTCGATGTCGATCTTGATGCGATAAACGAGGGTGACGCGCTCTTTGTAGGTTTGCACACTCTTGGGAGTGAACTCGGCACTCGACGAGATGAATGACACCCGTCCGCGGTACTGCTTGCCGGGATAGGTATCGGTGGTGACGGTTGCTTCCTGACCCCAGCGTATGCGGCCCAGATCGGTTTCGGCGATATACGCGCGCAACCAGATGTGATCGAGGTCGGCGAGCGTGACCACCGGCGTGCCGGGAGCGACCACCTCTCCGAGTTCAGTTTGGCGCACTGTGATCACACCGGCAGAAGGTGCGCGCAGCGTGGTGTAGTCCAACGTGACTCGCGATAGCCCCAAATTAGCGTGGGCTTCCGTGAGATTGGCGCGAGCGATCGCGATGTCTTCTTTGCGGCTGCCTTCGACAGCTTCGTTATAACGTTGCTGCACTGCCCGGAAGTTAGCCTCGGCACGCTTCAGCGCCGTCTCAGCGAGGTCGCGGTCCTGCGCGGAAACCTCATCCTTGCTGAAGAGACGCTGGGCGCGCTCGTAGTCGAGTTTTTTCTCCTGCAGATCGGCTTGCGCATCGAGCGTGGTTTGGTGCGATGCCTTCACTTCCTGCTCGCGGGTTCCAGCGAGTGTGAGCGCGAGATTCGATTCGCGCACGTGAACCGTGGCCTCGTCGATCCGCACCTTCTGCCTGTAATCGGCGTCATCCAGGCGGGCGAGCAACGCGCCTTGCTCAACCGACTGGCCTTCCTCGACCGGCAAGTCGACCACGCGCCCCTGCACTTTAAAACTCACCAGGCTCTCGTGCGCTTCGATATTGCCAGAGAGCGTAATCTGATTCTCGGGCTCCGATTTTTTGGTCAGACGCGGATAAAAATACACGCCGGCGACGATCACCGCCGCCAGCAGGATCAGAACAGGTATAAGTCGCTTCATAGCTTCAAACCTCGCGGGCGTGAACATTGAGTCGCAACACGGCTCACCGCCCGCCCGACAAATCGCCTACGGATTTCCCATATACTGTCCAATGTTCTTCTCTGTATCCCCCAAGGCCCGAGCCAGCGCAAACTTCGCGTCCGCGTGGCTGGAGACGGCAAGAATGTAGTTCTCCTGTGCGCGCGCAAGCTCGTCCTGAGCGGTGACCACTTCCACGTTATTGGTCGTGCCCGCTTGAAAACGATCCCGCGAGAGTTCGAGTTCACGCTGTGCCAGATCCTGCCCTTCCTTGGCAACAGCGACCTGTTCGGCCGCGGACTCGAGATTCAGCAGCGCCTCTTGGATGTCCTCTTCAATACCGCGGCGTAAGTCCGCAATCTGATCGTCGATGCGTTTGACGCGGCTGGCAAGCTCCTGCGCCTCGCCGCTGCGATCGCGATCAAAAACCGTAAAGTCGATCTGGCCTTGAATCAGGCCTGTGCCCTGCACGCCTCCAATGCTGCGGCCAATCCCGCCATAATTCCCGTTGACGCTGACTTTCGGATAATAGCGGGCACGGCTGGCGCGTTGCTGCTCGACCAATCCCTGACGCTGCATCGCCAGCGACAAATAATCAGGGCGCGTGAGAACTGCCGAAGGCACAAGGCTTTCGGCTTGAGGCTGGGTTAGAGGCTGATACTGGAGCGGTTCGGCGAGCTCCAATGGCGTGCTCGGCCTCATGCCCAGGTTGCGCGCGAGGGCGAGCAGCGACTGTTTGTAAGAATTCTGCGCGACCAGCAGAGCCTGCTTGTCATTCGCGAGCTGCACCTGCGACCGCAACACATCCACGCCCGTCGCCGTCCCCGCGTCATGCCTGTCTTTTGCCAGCTTGTATAAAGCATCCGAGTCGGTGACGCGGGATTGGGCGGCATCTACGCGCGCCGCCGCAGACTGAGCGTTGAGGTAGAGGCTGGCCACCGCACGTATGATGAGATCGCGCGCATCCTGGTAGTCCATTTTGCCGGCATCAAGGGCTCGCTCGCTCGCCTTCCACCCGCGGTAACTCTGAAGATCAACGACGTTCTGCTGCGCATAAACGCGAAAGTCGTAATTGGAAAACGGCCCGACAACTGCGGGAACTCCCGGAAGCGAGATTCCGAAAGCGGCGAGGGAGCGGTTCTGGTAGTTGGCGTAGCTCTGCGCGCGTACCTGCGGAAGCAGCGCCGCCGATAACCGGCGCACGCGAGTGCCCTCGGCTTCCTCGACCCGCGTGTCGGCGACAAGCACGTTGAGGTTGGCCTGCAGCGCTTTCTGAATCGCATCGCGCAACGTGAGGCGGTAGGGCGCTGGTTCCTGGGCTGCCCCGATCGCGCCGCAGATCAGGCCTGCCAACCCGAGGATGACCACAGTACGAAAATTCCATTTCATCGCTTTTGCTCTTAGCTTTTGTTCCTAGCTCCCGTCCTTAAGTCCGAAACGGCAATCGCCCTCCAAAAGTGCTGGAAGCTCTCTTCGATCCAGGTTGCGAGCGCAGGCTGGCCCTGCAGCGACCAAAGCAGAACTGTTCCCATGAACGCCTGCTGAAGCTGCAGCGCAACTTTCTCCCTTTTCAAGTGAGTGTCAATCTCTCCGCGCTTTTGCCCCGCCGCCACAATCCGGGCGATCATCTTGCGCCCTTCGGAGAAGTTGCAGTCGATGAGGCCACGAACCGCCTTGCTCGCGAGAAACGCCGAGATCAAGGCACGGGCGAGATCGGGACTGCGGCCAGGTTCCTCTGCCACGCGCAGGGACAGACGGTGCAACACCGAGTAAATCGTCTGCTTCCCAGCCTCGGCGAGGGTCACCGCTTCTCTCACCTTGCCCAGCTGAATCTCCGCCATCACACTCAGCACGTGATCTTTGCTCTCGAAATAGTTGAAGAAGGTGCCCTTGCCGACGTCCGCGGCTTCGGTGATGTCTTCCACCGTGACATTGGGAAAGCCGCGCTCGGCAAAAAGCTGAAGCGCGCACCGGAACAGCCGCAGACGAGTTTCGGCGGCCC
>Ga0265314_10000508_pt1 | contig 50321 bp, 43 predicted proteins | sample 4126metaG_FD_203106 | JGI IMG/M metagenome (GOLD analysis project Ga0265314, IMG submission 203106) | Rhizosphere microbial communities from Carex aquatilis grown in University of Washington, Seatle, WA, United States - 4-1-26 metaG | ecosystem: Host-associated > Plants > Roots > Rhizosphere >... | reverse complement strand
GGTGGTGCCACAAAGAAAATGTTTTGTGCGGCGGAATAACCAAACCATCGATTAAGCCGATGGCTATTTGCAAATTTTTAACTTTATTAATTTGCAGCCCCTGATCAGTATCGCCCAATTTTCGATATAGGAGCGAAGAGTGCCGTGCAAGAATGCACGGCAGGTAAGCTTCTCTCTTCAGTCTAAAGCCAAGCGTCAGCAAATTGCGCGCGCTCGTTAATAACCTTTTAATAAATATTACAAACTTCAACGACCAAGGATATTTTAATGAAAAAGCTTTTTTCTTAGGTTTTTCATATGCGCTTAATCGTTTTTTTATTGTTGGTATCACAAGTCCTAAAAAATTTTCAATTTAATATTGAACTAATCATCACCTTATCACCCAGCCTCCCCCTCGCGCAACCGAACCCATTGCTTATTCAACAAAGGGGTCTGTCCCTTTTGTTGACATATTTGACATAAAGCCTGATTTAAGTAAAATTTACTAAATTTTACTTAATTTGATCGACTAAAAACGAACAAAAAAATGTATGTTTATAGGTTAGACATAGCGCTAGTAAGGCGGTATCCTAGCGGTATATGAAAAAATTGATAAGATTTCTCCAAAAAACATTACGACCTATTATAATCAGCCTGATCGCTATTCTGTTCGTTGGACTTGGTGTGGTATTAACACTGGCATTCCATCCCAATACGAGCAACTCCTCTATACCAACTGGTGCGATAAAATTTCAGGAAAAGCAAGGAGTTACAATATATACTTACCACAATGCAAAAGCCGCCTATGAAAATTCGCTTGAAACGAACAATAGCGCTTACATAGTTGATGGAAAAAAATTGCTCAACAGTATAAATCTAAAATACAACGAACAAGTGGCGATTATCGCTATCTATAAGAATCGCATCGTCTTGTTAAGCTACCCCGACGATTGGCGCTCGCCGCATGTGGCAAGTATCGACCAAATAGTTCACACAAACATCGCTCAGCTATACATTGTGTCACGCGATAACGGCGCGATGCAATTTGCCAACTTTCATACCAGTCAGCTTGGCGATCGATTTATTGGTGCAGCCCCCGATGGTTCGTATCTTGTTTTTTCCAGCATCTCGCCGGGTGCAGAAGACGGACAGTATTACGCGCATCTGTCCACGGTCAACCTCGAAAATTTCTGGAACCATTATGAGTACGCTTTTAATACTCCCTTAGAGGACATTGAGGATTATGTTGACGATTTTTCCATCTCACCGGATGGCAAGCACGCCGCAGTTGTAATCGATGATATGACCACCGGCGACACGAAAAATTACCATGGACATCTGTATCTGCTGGACATGACAACGACCGAAACGCCGGACAAAGTAGCCGACCTTTCAATCCCGGTTAATCAAATGTGGGCGACGACAACTTCCCTTAATTATGACGGCGTCGCCATGGTGTTTGCGGGAAGCATTGTCGGTTGGAGTTCGCCGACAACCGTTAACGTCACTCTCTCGCCGGGGCATATTCAAACGTTCAAAATCCCAACCCCTTAAAAGTTACTAATTCCCAAAATAATAAATACTTCGGTCTTGGCCGAAGTATTTATTATTTTTTGTTTATCGTTCGATTGTAAACGTTTCCTTTTCTTGCCATTGTTCTTTGCCATCAACCGCATTCATGATGTTATTAACGAACGAATTATTATCCTTCCAAACTAATTTCCCGCTGTCTGGCACGTCTTGAATTTTTGTTATGACGTTTTTCTTTAAATCATAAACATATACGGCGTATTTGGGAGGATTGTCGGAGTTTATATAATTTTCAGAAGAAATAATCGCTAAATGATTATCATCTGGCGACATAGATGCATCAGCCCTGCTAATAAGCGGCGTTGGTGCTATTTTGGCTCGTTGTACTTCCTTCAAAGAAGAATCGAGAACAATAACATTTGTTTTATCATCCAACACCAATTCCTTAGCGTCTGATGTAAACGCTAAAAATTCTTTACCAACTGTTTGTGGAAGATAAGGGAGCCAATAATGTGTTACGTCGTGCGTCTGACGGTTGATAACATAAGCGTCTGCCGTTGCGCCGATATCCCTTATGACATGTGTAAAAATATACTGGTTATTGACCGCATCAACGGTTGTTCCGGCACCGATTTGATCCGAGATCAAAGTCGCTATCTCAGAAGAGTCGTCATAAACATGATCTACGATATAAGCATCTGGGACATTAACTGTCGGAGTAAAAACCTCTGTGTTGTCTGTATTATATTGAACCTGTTTATCTTCTATAACTTTCACACCGTCTTTATCATAAACTACGAATGAACCAGCAGGTAATTCAACAGACGATTTGTTTGTAGATAAAAGATTACTGTTACATGACGAAGATTTTTTAAAATATAAAAAGACACCGCCTATTAGAATGATCGCGGCTACGGCGATGATTAATACAGAATTTCTTTTATTATTCATATAATGTATTACTACATTAGAATAGCACGACATGGGCCATAAAACACAATACGCCGAGCTAAGCTCGGCGTACCGGAACAACGGGAATGCCCCGTCTTGTAATATTGTGGCTCACCTTTATGACACGGCTCGAACCTATTTCACCAAAAATTCCTGATGGTGCAGAGGGGCATGGGGAGGCGCCGCCGCTCCATTCCTTAGCCGCTCTTATTTCGATATCCCTTGACACGGACTAGTTTCATGCTAGGGTCGAAATAAGAGCGCCCGTTTGCTAGTTGAACAGCTAGTTGAACGACTAGTTGAACCCGGGTTCAACTAGCAAACACCTTTAAAGAATCTTGTTTGAGCCAAATATTATTTTGAAAAACGGATGACTATTATCTCACCAGAGAATCAACTGAACGACAAAATAATATATATATATATATATATATACTAGAAACATAAATAGAGATAATAACTTAAATTAAAAACATTAAATAACTAAACAATAAATACAATACTAAAAACTACTTACCAAACTAAACCAGAATCAAACCGAAAACCGAGGCAATGAGGGGAAAATGAAGGGAGGGAGAACCGGAAAAACGAAAGAGCTAAATAGAGCGAAAGATCACAAAAAATAGGAAAACGATGACGGGCTTTATAGGAGGCCTATTTTTTGTGATTTTTAAGGGGCGCGATTACGAATAACACTAAGGCATAACGCTTGATCAACCACCCGTTCGCGCATTATGAATTATTGCCGATTGCAGATCGACTACTCCCATAACCCTCGATTATCACCTTTTGAATATTCATAAATTCGGGCAATTGCCTAATTTCGTTCTGACGAGGATAGCAAAAATTCACCTTAAACTTATTCAAAATACGAGTTGGCTTCTGTCCTAACAAAACAATATATTCAGACAAAAAAATAGCTTCATCAATGTCGTGAGTGACGATAAGAACAGTAATACCTGCCTCCCGAACTATCGAAAGAAATTCACGGTATAAACTCTGTCTAAGATCATAATCTATCGAGCCAAAAGGCTCATCCATAATAATAAACTTTGAACCAACCGCTAAAGCACGTGCCAAAGAAAGCCTTTTCTTCATACCGCCGGACAATTCTCCGGGGTAAGAGAGCTGAAAATCGTGCAAACCAGATAATCTTAGGAATTTATCAACATCTTGATGAGAGCTAGAAACTAAACTCATATTTTCATAAACGGTCATCCAATCAAAGAGGTCATTTTCCTGATTTATAACTACCCGGTCTTTTCCAGGATTTGAAGTTTTAAGTCCATTAACAATAATTTCCCCACTCGTAGGCAAAATATATCCGGCGATTATATTAACTAGCGTTGTCTTACCACAACCAGAAGGGCCTAGCAGAGCAACAATCTCGCCGGATTTAATTTCTAAATTAAAATTCTTAAAGATCGGCACTTTTTGCTGATTAGCATTAGAGTAAAAATGTGTTAGATTATTTATTTTCAACATATGATTATTTTTTCCACGGTATGGCAAACACCTCTAGTTTATCCAAAATTTTAGACAACAGCAGTCCAATAAAACCAATAAGAAGCATGCCAAGCAATACATTATCCATTCGCAACATTAATCTATTTAACTGTATGTAATAACCCAATCCTGACTGCGCGCCTATCAACTCGGCAGCAATGACGCTCATCCAAGCAATGCCTAATCCAGTCTTCAAGCCGGAGAAGATATATGGCAAAGAGTATTTAAACAATATCTTCCTAAAAAAGACAAAGCCCCTAATTTCGAAAGTGCCAGCAACGTTCTGAAGAATTTTCGGCAGCGACGATGCGCCAAAATAAGTATTGGTAAATATTGGGAAAAAAGAACCTATAAATACGATAAAAAAGGCGGAGAGATTGCCAAGTCCAAAAAATAAAATGGAAAGCGGGATCCATGCAATGGGTGGAATTGGACGTATTAATTCAATAATAAAAGTAAAATATTGCCCCAACAACTTATAGTGCCCTAACAAAAGACCGAGACCAACACCAGACACAATCGCCACTGAAAAACCTACCAAAACCCTAGATATGCTAAATAAACTGTGAATATAAATTTCTCGCTGAAAAAGACTTCGAAATAATTCAGAAGCCACTTCCACGGGCGTAGGCAATAAACCGTTATGGAAATTTATTGCCGCCATCTCCCAAGCGATAAGAAACAGGATCAAACCTATGATCGGCCTTATGAACTTAGACATATAATACTAAATATTGTAGCCCAAATCGCTCAGATGCCTTTTTATTTCAGCAGTAACGTCCTTAACCTTTTTCGCATGAAGCTGAGGGATCTTATTATATTTTTTTAGGAATCGCTCAAGTTCCTTAATTTTCCCATTGGATTGCGTCTCGACAAAAACCTCATTTTTTTTAACCTGATTCTTTCTGGCCAAAAGCTCACCTGCGGGGCTATAAGACATAAAAATCCTGTTTAAGCCCCCAAACGCGGTCTCTTTTGAGAGATAGGTCTTCATTGGCTTCACTAGTCGTTTATTTTTAAAAACGCTCGTTTGATGTCTGATGAATTTTTCTGGATTGCCATGGTACCAAAATTGAGCCAGGGCTAATCGTTTTTTTTCTAACAATCGGCCTTTGTCAAAAACACCAAGATCCGCGCCGTCGAAAGACCCGACGTAGTCACACCCGGATAATTTATTTATAATCGTCGGCGTCAGGTCTATGGTCCTTACCAAATCAAAACGTTTTCCCACATGCACCCCTTTGCCATAAAATATCAAAGGAACCCTTAAAACCTCATCGTTCAGGGAATTATAATGTCCATGGGTGTTTTCATCCCAACCTTCTCCATGATCTGAAAAAATAACCAGTAAAGCGTTATTCTCATCGACGAACTTTTTAACATCCTTCAAGAATTTCGCCAGTCTGTTCTTGATAAAAAAGTTAATCCCCTCCAAGTATAGATTGAAAAGCTCATCATAAAACTTGCCGTCATACATTTTTTTAATAATGGCCTTATATCGCGACAAAAGCTTCTTATCACGACTGTTTCTAAAAGACTCATCATGGATGTCCATTGGTTCATGGTCCATGGCAACATGATATTTTTTCTCTAGCATCTTGATTTTATTGACGTATGCTTCTTTTCCGAATTTATATGTATGAAAACCATAAGGATAATGGATCCCCCCGAAATGAAAAAATGAAAATGTTTTCTTATCGCCGCCCTTGATTACACGGCCCAGAGCCCCCGCTTCATCCTCTATGTGGTAGTGGTCGACACCCTTGTCGAAACCCAAATAATCCCCCAGGATGATCGGAAAATCGGTTTGAAAAATAGTTGAATAACCAGCCTTTTGCGCAAACTCGAAGATGGTCGGCTTGGATATCTTTCGATTGAAGTATTCATAGACACCGTGTTTTTTTGGCCAAAGACCAGTGAAGTACGAGGCGTGTGAGACAGATGTTACCGGTGCTGCAGAAATACAATTATTAAAATACGCTCCGCCCGCGATAATTTCATCCAAACATTCCGTATTCAACTTTATTTGTGTTTTATATTTTTTTTTGAAATTATAGGCTATCGGCGAAGACTCGATACAATCCGCCCTTAGGGTGTCCAATGACACTAAAATCACGTGTTCATAGTGTTTATTTATCATAAACTAATTTATTTTTTTATCGCTAAAATGGCAGAAAAATTGTACCATTGAAAAAATACCTCAACCGTCGAAAACCCCGCCCTCTTCAGCATCTTTTTATTTTCATTTACGGTATAAGGGATCAGGATATTTTCCAGCGCTATTCTTTTTTTATAAATCTCCATCTTGCTATATCTGTTCCTTTTTTTAAAATCATAATATAAATCTATAAAATCCCGGTTCAGCTCAGGGTCGCTTATTATGTTTTTTTCAAATAGGACCAAGACTCCACCGCTAACTAAAGAATTATAGATATTTTTTAAAACCTTTACTCGGTCCAGGGGTCTAATAAACTGAAGGACAAGGGCCAGAACGACCACGGAAGGTTTTTTCAAATCAGATCGAGAAGTAATATCCCCGACCTCAAAAGTCAGATTTTTTGATAATTTCAGTATTCTTTGCCTATGCTTTGATTCCTTGATCATTTCCTCCGAGTTATCGACCCCCACAACCTTAACGCTATTATCCTTAATTGCCCTCGCCAAATTGAAACAAGTGTTTCCTTGCGAGCAGCCAAGGTCATAAACGTTTGTATGCGGCTGGGCAAAATTAACAACCAATTCAGTAATCATCCGCTGAACCTCGGTATAAAATGGCACACTGCGCTCCAACATGTCATCAAATACCCTGACCACCGACTCGTCAAAGACAAAATCGTGAGCCGGGGCATTTTGTTTAAATATGGTATCCTTGATCATTTTAGGTTGAATGGGATTCATAATACTCTTCTTAAAATTCTATTTTTTTACGCATTCTAAGACTAAGAAGTACGGAATCTTTGAACTCTTGCTATAGAATAAGGGAAATCGCTTGGCATCTTTTTTGGCGGGCATGGGCTCAATAAAATCGCTAATAACAAACCCTGACTCAAGCAGCCACCTTAAATATGTCGAGATCCTCCGGTGGTTAATAACGACGCTCGCCGCCACCAACCGACCGTTTATATCGACCCGTGGCTTCAATGAACGCCCCTCCTCCATATAATTGTTTAATCGGTAAAAGTCAAATACCAAACCTCCATTTATGCGCTTTACCTTCCAGGCGCCCAGATTTTTAATCGGGTGAGGAATTGAAATAATCAACTTACCGCCTTTCTTCAAAACCTTAGACATCAGCTTAATTATTGCAGGAGCGTCCTTAATATGATTTAACACATTAATACAAACCGCCGCATCAAATTTTCCGGCTTTCATTATATCGGAATGACTGTCAAGGATCTTTAAACCGACGAACTTTTTGGGATTTGAGTTTTTTAACAACAATTCATGCATTTCTTTCATCGGTTCATAAGCCCTAACAAGACCACCCATTACGCACATTAACCTTGAAATAGTGCCGCTGCCAGCGCCATAATCAAGAATTTTAATATTTTTACGAACAACAGCTCGGGAAACCACTAAATCATCCAGCAAAAAATGGGCAGGAGAAACGCTATCCCGCTCGATTTCATAATTTTTAGCTATTTTAGCCCACTGGCTTTCTTTCATACATATAAAGCTTACTATAAACAAGTATTTTTTTACATAAAAAAGAGTTTGTCGCGAAAAGAACGACAAACTCATGAAAGGACCTTGGACAAGATATCGCGCAGCTGGCTCATATTGACCTTTTGAACCGCTGTATACTTTTCATTTGCCCCAACGTCCACAGTCTCTAGGCTGAAAAGTCCTGAGCCGTCAGTGCTCGTGGACAAGAATACTATGAACTTATAGCCTTTGCTCCGCCCGTAATGAACCGTCACTGGCCGCTTATCACAGGGAACCACGCACTCTATGATCGCTCCGGCCGCTCTAAGCTCTTTAAGAACCGGCCGAATTGACACGGTATCGGAAGTTACCACCAAAACACCAGACTTGGGATTTACTATGCTTATTCCAAGCTCATCGCAGAATCTGATCAGCCGCTCCACGCCCAACCCGATACCGGTTGCGGGAAGTTTCTTCCCTGATAGAAGCTCGACAAAATTGTCGTATCTGCCTCCATCACCTACTTCAAGATCAGTGCCTTGGAACCTTAGCTGGTAAGTAACTCCGCTGTAGAAACCAGCCCCGTGCAAAGCTCCCAAATTAAAGCCGAATCTACTCAAGCCACAGGCTGCAAGCGTATCTCGGAACCTTTCAATTTCCACCAATTCTTGAGCAAGAACATCTGAATTACCGGCGGCGGCGTTTAAAACAGAGAAGCTGTCAGTGTCAGTATTCTGTTCAAGCATCAGCATTAATTGATCGATTTCATTTTGGCCAAGACTTCGCGCGGTCATTGCGAAAATTTTCTGTTCTGGGGTTTTCGCAAACCTTAACTCGCGAAGCAGATTTGGGGCATCCTCTACTGGCAAGTGCCTTTTCAGAAGAAGTTCCTCTAGGTATTTATAGTAGATCTGCGGATTGGCGTACTCGACCATTATTTCAGGGAGGCCTAATTCTTCCACTATTTCGGAGACCAACCTAATACCTTCAGCATCCGCATCAAAACTTGCATCTCCGAAACTTTCCACCCCGAACATCCGAAACTCTCTTTTTCTGGAATGCCGATAACGAAACACCTTATCCACAAAAAAGAGCTTGATCGGCACCGGTTCTGACAAACAGTTATTGATCACGAACCGGCTTAATGGCGCGTTGATATCCGGCCGCATAACCAAATCTCGACCAGACTTGTCCTTGAACGTATAACATTTCTCAACGCGCGCAGAGTCAGTTATGGTAAATACTTCAAGATGTTCCAATACCGGCGTATCAACCCTACAAAAACCATAACTTCTTGCGACCTTTGTCATTACGGCGGTCACACGTTCGATCTTTTTGAGGTAGTCATCAAAAAGATCTTGAGTACCCCGCGGGGGCTGCACCCTATTTCTTTCTTTTGACATGATACCTCCAGATTTGAGAATGGGGCGTGGATAGCCCGAAAGCTATCCACGCACAGACTAGTCCTTTGCCTTCAGGAACGGGATCAGCCCTTCTGCTGAGATCTCGTTTTGCAGACCGGTTTTCATATCCCGAATGATTACCTTGCCTGAGTCAATTTCATTCTCTCCAAGCAAAACAACGAACGGAATACCTTTCGAATTAGCCAACCCTAGCTGTTTGCCGATTTTGGTGGCCTTCGACGAAATTTCAACTGAAACCCCCGCATCCCTCAGCGTCTTAGCCAAGCTAATGTATCGGAGCAGGTATTGATCACTGAAATTAACTATGAAGACCTTCGTTGTCGTCTCCACCGGAGAAACAAGTCCTGCGACCGACATAGCCGCAAAAAGACGGTCCAGACCAATTGACATGCCAATGGTCGGCAAAGCCTCTCCGTTGGAACGTTTGGCCATCTGATCGTACCTACCACCCGAACAGATACTGCCGAACGCCGGATCATCCAAAAATACGGTCTCGAAAACCAATCCGGTGTAGTAATCCAATCCGCGAGCGATTGACGGATCAACCTTGATCCGATTAGGATCGGCATCCGCAAGCCCGCTCAGCGTATCAACAATTGAGCTGAGACGAAGATAGCCGGCATTAAACGAGGGCGAATCTCCCAGAAGCTCTTTCAAGGAATTAAGCACCTTGGCGTTATCTCCTTCAATCGCGAGATAGCTTTGCACCAGGGCCAGCACATCTTCAGAAAACCCAAGATCGCTCAATTCGGAATAAACTCCCGATGATCCGATCTTATCGAACTTGTCGATGACCCTCAGCATCTTTAAGCCGTCAGACTTTTCAAGCTTGCCCGCTTCCAAAAGAGCCTCGAGAATGTTACGGCTGTTGATCCGAATGGTCGCCCTCACTTTAAGAGCGTTCATGATCTCGAGATTCATCTGAAGAATTTCGAGGTCGGACAACAATGAGTCATCACCTACGATATCGGCGTCCATCTGCATGAATTCACGATAGCGACCCTTGCCAGGTTTATCAGCCCGCCAGACCATGCCGATCTGGAAACGCCGGTAAGGGAAGATCAGAGAATTTCCATACATTTCGATTATTCTGCCGAGAGGCACGGTCAGATCATAACGCATGGCCAGTTCCCGGCCGCCCCTATCCTTGAATTCATATACCAGTTTCTGGTTGTCCCCGTACTTTCCCAGGAGCAAACTGGCGTATTCTAGTGTCGGTGTTTCCTGCGGCAAAAAACCAAAACGCGAATATACGGACTTAACCGTTTCGATGACACGATTCCTTGTTAGCATCGCTGAAGGCAAGAAATCCTGAAACCCGCTAAGCAGCCTACCTTTATCGGACATATGAATCTCCTGTTGTGTATGTACTTAAAGGGGTAAACGTAATCCCTCTACTAATTAGATACTCACACCGAGATCGACATTTGTCAACCCCTGTCATCATGCATGTTTTACGTTTAAGAAATAACCGCATTCAGAGCAACGCCGTAAACGCAAACGTTTCTACTCCCACGGATTGAGTTGTTCAATTAACCGCACGTCCAATCCTAAATTTTTAAAAAAATCAGCCATCATATCGGTAAGTACAACTTTTTCCGTGGCGTAGTGGCTGCACTCAATTAGATTAATATCTAAAGTGCTTTCAGCAACGTCAAACTTGCTTTTCTCCGCATAACCAAATTCGTTTTGAACCTTATTGACATAATCACCGGTTAAATAAGTGTCGCAGCCCAGACGAATCAACTCGCGAATATCGTCCAGGTTCGTACCTCCGCCAGCAATGACGCCGACTTTAAAAACGCGATCTTTCTTTTGGATGAAATGGCTTTCTTTAATTCCGAAGATCGTGTTCACTTCTTTTATAAATTCTGAGAAAGCCATGCTTTTTGGCAACTCACCATAGACGCCGGAAAAGCCGCGTTGCCAAGGTGCGCACGCCTGTTCATTCACCATGGAAAGCCTTTTGGCAATGCTTCTTGACGTAGAAATTTCCTCATTGATGTCCAGAGGCGAATGCAAAACATAGACGGAGATCCGTCGCTCTTTCATCTCGGTAAAATATTTTTCAGCCAGTGGCAAAAAACCTCTGTTGGTTGTTTCCATGAGCATCGGGTGGTGCGTGAAAATAAGAACATCTTCATCGCCTGAATCAAAGATTTTATTCAAAACTTCATCGCTCAAAAACACGACCAGATAAACTTTTTTAACATCCTGGCAATTATCCAGCATTAAACCGTGGAATTTTTCCAAAAAACCATTCGTGAAATACTTTCTAAACTCAATACCCTGAGCGTCATACTTCCTTGGTAATAAAGAGCTAAATGGCAAATCAACAGGCACTGATGAGACATTAAACCTCCGGTCCAAGATCTCGGAAATTTCCGTTAATTTCATATTATTAAACCTGGTTTTTTAGTTCATTAATATCATGCCCAAGATCATAGCATTCGACGGCATCACCGCCTAGGTGGAATATCGTTTTGAACTTATTGGATCTTATGGATTTCTTGTTTCGCGAATTTGAAAACTTTCCACCCGTCGCTTTCGTCTGCTCCTCAGGATAAAAGGTTTCTGAGTATGCGGGCAGATTCAACTTCTTGCCATTAACCACCGGAAGCAGGGACCGCCCATCAATTTTGCCACCGACCCGTTTGATCCCTAATAGATCCAAGACGGTGGGCATTAGATCAACCAAGCGAACCTGTTCTTCAATATTAATATTTTTCTTCAACCCCGGATCCTTCATCACCAAGACAACTTTCTGAGTTTGATCATAAAGAAGGCAACCGTGACCGGACTCCTCGGGGTGCCCTAATTTCATGCCGCCCTTGTCGTTTTCATACATTCCTTCCAGATCTTCGCCATGATCGGAAAAACAAATGATCGTGGCTGAATCAAAAAGTTTCTCATCCTTCAACTTCTGGATGAACAGACCAAGATAATGGTCGGCATAAGCCACCTCCTCTTCATAAATGTTTTTCCCGCCGTATTTCTCAGGGGCCTCATACGGCCAATGAGCATCAAAAAAATGAATAAATAGAAAGAACTTATTCTTTCTATTTTTTTCCAGCCAACGGCCAGCCCTTTCCACGACCAAATCGGCGCGCTTCAGCGCCGTGCCCCTTTTTTTCACATCAACCGTCTTCAGCGGGTCTGAGCCGTCGGCTAATCTGGGTATTTCATCGTCATAGGTGTCAAAACCCTTGTTAAATCCATACCACTTATTCATCCCCGGACAAGAAACGATTGCACCGGTTTTGTAGCCCTTGCTCTTAAGAAGAGAGGCAAGCGTAGTGATTCCTGGTTTGAGTTTCTCCTTAAATAAGTGTCTGATGCCGTGATTATACGGCTGTAACCCGGTAAAGACCGTAGCGTGGCTGACCGGAGTAAGCGGTGCGGACGAGATGGTATTAATGAAACTTATCCCGTGCTTGCGCAATAAGTTAATCGTTTTAAATCTCCCGCTATAGGCAACATCAGCCCTAACAGTATCTAGGGAAATTAAAATCAAATTCTTTCTCATAATTTAGAGCTGATTCAAGTACGACAAATCTATATAATCTTTCATGTTGACTTTGGTCTTGACCAAACCTTGATCAAAGATAAAATCGGCCGCTTCCTGAAGAATTCTATAATCATCTGGCTTGAATCCGATCGTGATATCGTTGCCCTTGACCAAATTCGGCTCCACTGCGGCCGATATTTCAAGAGCCTTGGGCGTTATCGATAGGTTAGCCCCGTCAGTAAACCAACCGTCTGCCTGCTGTCTATTATTCTTATAATAGGCATATGACTCTTTGAATGCCTTTAAAAACTTAACAGGAGCATCAGGATTTTCTTTAATGAATTTGTTAGACATGACTATAACGGAAACAACATTTTCCACATTAAGCAGTCTGATCAAACCCTTGTCCTCAAACGAAGCTACGGTAGGATCAAATCCGGCCAATGCGTCGATATTCCCCCATTTTGTCGAGTTGGCGTCCTTAACCAAATCAGCTTGCTCGTAAATTCCAAGATTAATATTTTTCACATCCTTTTGCGGATTCAATCCGGCCTCTAACTCGACCCTGAGGGCCATTCTTTGCGCCGCCGCACCAAATGGCATGGCTACTGTCTTATTCTTCAAATCAGCGACAGAATTTATTGCAGACTTCGGCGGAACATACAAACCAACACGGTTATACATCAACCTTCCAATAATTTTCCATTCAGGATCCTTAGAAAGAAGTGTGGCGGCCGGTTGATCGGCCGTAAATATAACATCAACATCACCGGCTAAAGCGGCTTCATTTAACGGTGCGCCGGAACTGAATCCCTTGAAATCGCCTACCATACCGTTGTTTTTCAATATTTCAGTTTTTTGCATTACCTCAGAAAGCTGTCCTTGTGTTGCCCATGGTACCTGCCAACCAATCCTAACCTTAACAAGATGTTTTTCACCGGCATCTTTTTCCTTTCCGACCCACTGTTTCAAAAAAACAGCAGATATAGCCATTAAACCGACAGCCGCCCCTATTAAATAGTATTTTTTCATAATTTCTTTAATTATAGATCGAGCATACCAAAGGCAGCAGGCCAATGCAACGTGATCAAGCGAGCAGTATACTGCCATCGAACCTTTTTTTAAAAAATAAAAAAATCGAATTTATCGCTAAAACACAATACGCCGTGCTAGGCACGGCGTACGGGAAAAACGGAAATTTTCCTATAACTAGTATTGTGGCTCCGAGGGTGGGGATCGAACCCACGACCAAGGGATTACAGTTTTGACTACTGGACTATGTCATCATCTCGCCTTGCGACGAGAGTTGGGCGCTTCGACCGAGCTTGCGCTTGGCCTACTCCCTCTCGGGATAGTCTCTACACCTTCCATGTATCATGTTTGATGCATGGCTTGGCTCGGCGTTGGCCGGACAGGCGTTCACCGAATTCACCCAATTTTTTCACCTCCGACTTGCGTCGAAGAGTGCTGCCTACGACGCCGACCTCACCCTACCCTCTCCTTGATAAGGAGAGGGGGAAGAAGCGGCGGTCCTGTGTTGGTCTTGCGACCAGTCAATTTGACAGTCCCCTGCTCTACCGCTGAGCTACCTCGGAATATTGATGTTTCGGGCTTTCTGCGGTCAGATTGCCGCGTCGTTCGTTGCGACTCGCTCCTCGCAATGACGTAAAAACACACAACCGAGACCTGACGGCCTCGTGGGGATAATATAGCAATTTTGCTTTTCGCTGGCAAGGGATGGCGGACGGGGGTATAATCTTGGTATCTAATCACTAAATACCGCATTTATGCTAGGAATTGACTGGCGCGATGATCTGAAGCTTGGTTTCACCGAGATCGACGAACAGCACAAAAAACTCATTCAAACGATGTCGGACCTTAATCAGGCGATCATCAATAAAGAGGCGGACAAGGTCATAACGAGCACCTTTGTTAATCTCTTTGAATATACCAACAAGCACTTTGCCTTGGAGGAGAAATATTTTGATCAATTCGGTTACGAGGACGCCGATGCGCATAAGGCCGCCCACGCCTATTTTGCCAACATGATCAACGAAAAATTCAAAAAGATATACGGCGATCCGCATGAATTGTCGGTTGAGCTGATCGGCTTCCTTGATCTTTGGCTCGTCGGACACATTATGGTCATGGATAAGAAGTACGAACAGTGTTTTAAGGAGCATGGGGTTAAGTAAATGATTGCCGAATGTCGAATTCCATTCAACTCCATAACTCCATCGACTCACGTCATTGCGAGCGAGTCCGTAGACGAGCGTGGCAATCTCGGTTAATTTTGCAACCATGGTGATATTCTCCCAAGATTGCCGCGTCGCTCGTCTCGACTCGCTCCTCGCAATGACGATACCAAAAAGACCCTCCGCAAGGAGGATCTTTTTTCTGAAAGCTAACTAATAGTCGCGGAGTTTTTCGATCAGGCTATGGGCTTTGATTCGTTCCAGTGACTTGGCTTCGATCTGGCGGATGCGCTCTCTCGTGACGTCGAACTCTTTGCCGACCTCTTCGAGCGTGTGGGTGACGCCGTCGGCGAGGCCGAAGCGCATTTCCAAAATTTTCTGTTCGCGCGGGCTCAAGTCTTTCACCACGTCTTTCACGTAGTCGCGCAGGAGTTGGAGCGCGGCGGAGCGGTCGGGGGTGACGTTCTTCACGTCTTCAATGAAGTCCTCAAGCGTCGAATCCTCGTCGTCCTCGCCCACCGACGTTTCAAGCGAAACGGTGTCTTGGGAAATTTTGATGATGTGGTTGACCTTCTCTATTTCCAAGCCCATTTCGGCGGCGATCTCTTCGGGGAGCGGTTCGCGGCCGAGGTCTTGGATGAGCTGGCGCTCGACTTGCTGGAACTTGTTGATCGTTTCCACCATGTGCACCGGAATGCGGATGGTGCGCGATTGGTCGGCGAGCGCGCGGGTGATGGCTTGGCGGATCCACCAAGTGGCGTAGGTCGAAAACTTGTAGCCTTTGCGGTACTCGAACTTTTTAACGGCGCGGAACAAGCCGATGTTGCCTTCCTGAATGAGGTCGAGCAGCGAAAGCGATTTGCCGACGAACTTTTTGGCGATGGAAACAACGAGACGCAGGTTGGCTTCAATAAGCTTGCGTTCGGCTTCGCGCTCGTTGCGCTCTTTGCGTTTGGCGAGCTCGACTTCTTGCTCGGAGGTCAAAAGCGGGATCTTGCCGATCTCGCGCAGGTACATTTGGATCGAGTCTTCGGTCAGGTTGTCATAGACGGCGCCGCCGGTCTTTTCTTTGATCTTGCGTTCGGTGCCGCCGACGCTCTTCATCATTTCTTCGTGCTCTTTGCGCTTCCCCAAGAACCCTTCGCGCGTTTCAATGACGCGGAAACCGACGCGGTCGATAACGTCCAAAAAGGCGTTGTAGGTGTCCATGTAATCTTCGACCTCCGGGAAGGTATGCAAAATTTCGGATTCAGTGATGAATCCGCGCTGGCGGCCTTTGTCCAAAAGCGATTCGACCGCTTCAAGCGGCGGCGGCGGCGCTTTGGGCGCGCGCGTCAGTTTGACCGGCTTATTATGATGTTTGGGCGCCGGCTTATGCTTCGACGAGACCTTGGCCTTCTTCTCCTCCTTATGGTGCTTCACCGGCTTGGTGGCATGCTTCTTGACAAGCTTGTGTTTCTCTTTCGACATAGTTATTAAAATGGACCATGAACCATTGACCATGGACCATTCCAACCGAATGGTATGTGGTACGTGGTATGTGGTACGTGATCTTAAAGCTCTTTAAATAATTTTCCGATCTCGTTGATACGCGCAACATCGCCGATCTTCTCGGCTTCGCGCATTTCGGTCTCGAGCCGTTCACGTTCCGCTTGGCGGTGGAGCGACGCGAGAATATTCAAGATATTTTTGGCTTCTTCGAACGGTTCGTCCGCCGGCTCGACATCGAGCTTCAGCGGCAGTATTTCAGCGAGCTCTTTGGCTCGGTCTTCCCTTGGCGCGGGAAGCGAAATGATGTTTTGAGTATACCCCGCCATGGCCCATCCGTACAAGTCCCGGAGGTCGTCGCCTTCCAAATATTCCGTTTTCAGGCGGTTTTGCACCTCCGGCCGCGCCGCGGGGCAGGTCAGATAGATCGCCAACAGACGCTCCGAGAGCATGCGCGTGCGGCTTAGTTGGCTCGTGGCTCGTGGCTCGTGGCTCGTTGGTTTTTGATCGCGGGCGCGCGGCAACTGGCCGCGAATGATATCTTCAGGCGTGCCGACCGCCTCCGAGAGAACTTTCAAATAATGCGCGGCAACGACCGGGTCACCGACCTCGGCAATGATCGGCAGGATCTGTTCGACCGCCGACCGCTTGCCTTCCAAACCGTGCAGGTCGAATTTTGCCCTGGCGCTTTGCACGAGGAAGTCGATCACGTCGATAGCTTTTTCTATAGCTTGCCGCCAGAGTTGCGGGTCTTTGCGCACGCAATCGTCCGGGTCTTTGCCGGCGCCCTCGGGGATGATGATGACTTTGACAAGAAAGCCGGCGCGCAGCGCCAAAATAATCCCTTTCTTTGCCGCACTGTCCCCCGCCGCGTCGGCGTCAAAAGCCACGGCTAGGCGGCGCGTGTAGCGGCCGAGCAAATGAAGCTGGTCGTCGGTGAGCGCCGTGCCGGAGGCGGCGATCACGTTCGTTATGCCGGCTTGGTGCGACGAAACAACGTCCATGTTGCCTTCGACCAGCACCGCCAGGTCCTGTTTTTTGATCGCTTGTTTTGCCTGATCCAAACCGTAAAGCACCGAGCCTTTGTGGTAGAGCGCCGACTCCGGCGTGTTCACGTACTTGCCGCCGGCGTCGGGTTTTTTCTCGTCTTCGGGCAAAAGGCGGCCGGTGAAACCGACCACTTGGCCTTGCGCGTTCCTGATCGTGAACATGATGCGCTTGCGGAAGCGGTCGTAGATGCCGCGGCCGTTCACCGACCGCAACGCCAGGCCGGAATTGATGATGTCCTCGTCCTTATACCCGCGCTTATTTAAAAAGCTGCAAAGATTTTCCCAGCCGTCGGGCGCAAAACCGATCCCGAAGGCGGCGGCCGTTTCATTCTTCAAGGCGCGCTTCGCCAAATACGCCCGCGCCGTTTCCGCCTGCGGCGAGTCGGTCAAAACTTTTTGATAAAAACGCGACGAGATGTCGGCTATTTCCGAAAGCAAATTTCGCTCGTGCGCGATCTTCGGGTCGCGGCGCTCGATCTTCACGCCGGCGCGGTCGGCCAAGAGCTTCAGCACTTCGGGAAATTCATACCCTTCTTGTTTCATCAGGAACGTAAAAACGTCGCCGTGCTCCCCGCAGCCGAAACAATGGAACATCATCCGGTCCTCGGATACCATAAACGACGGCGACTTTTCACCATGGAACGGACAAAGGCCCTTCCAGTTGGTCCCGGCCTTCTTAAGCGGCAAATACTCCTGGATCACTTCCACGATATTGATCCGCTGTTTGATTTCATCGACGACGGGATCTCTCATGGCCGAATGTCTAATGACTAATGTCGAATGTCGAATTTCGTTCTTTCTTTGTCACCCCGTGCCGAGACACGGGGCCCAATCCATATTGGGTGGCGTCGCATATCCAACCTTCGGACCAACCCTCACCCGACCCTCTCCCGTGCTCGGGCGAGGTTTAATGAGTCGGGCTCCGCAAGGCCAATCCGGCACCTCCCCCAAGTGTGGGGGAGGATATGGAGAGGGCGTGCTCCGCAGGTTGGATACGTTCACGCTCGAATGATACGAATAAGGTGGACTTTTGTCCACCATTATCCGAACAGTTTGCCGAAAAATCCCTTCTTTTGCTCCGGCTCTTCAGTCTCCGGTGCCGAAGCGGTCGCAAACGACTGCTTAATGCGCTCAAGTTCGCGCTCAATGAGCGGTCCGTCGTAATCGCCGGAATGCATATGGCCCGCCCCGTAGCTGGGTTGTTTTTGATCGATATGGATCGAAACTTCGACCCCGCCGGTCTGTTCGGCAAGGTAAACATGGAACTTTGGGAAAATCCCCGTTCCCAACCGCCGCGCATAGCTCGTTTGCTGACTGCGCGTATCATAATGCTCGCTGTAGCCGGCCCGGCGGATCAGGGTGCGCGGGTTGTCTTTGAGGTTTTGGATAATGATTTTCATATAAATTACGAAGTAATCTTAGCTCAAAAGCTGAACAAAAGCAAAAAACTTAATACTGGACTTTATCCTTCAGATACGGTAGATTTTCTTTGTCGAGTACAACCTCGACGATTGGTTTTTGTCACTGCAGATTGTTTTCAAGGCGGAAGCGTGGCCGAGTGGCCGATGGCGCACGCTTGGAAAGCGTGTAAACCGCAAGGTTTCAGAGGTTCAAATCCTCTCGCTTCCGCTTTGAAAATAACTCCGGTAAGTTTTCAGAGGTTCCCCGCTCGTCTCGGTCCGTCCGCGAGCGGGTCCGCCCAATCCCGCAGAAGCGGGAGGTGGGCGGAAAATCCTCTCGCTTCCGCCCTGGGCAAAACAAAAGACCTTCGAGCCAAGCTCGAAGGTCTTTTCAATTTCCGTTATTACTTCAACAAGGCGTCAATCTGGCCCTCGACGGTGCTAAGCGACTGGGCGCCGTTCACCATGTCGGTCTTGCCATCTTTGGTGATAATGATCGTGCCGGGGGTGCCGCTGATTCCGGCGGCTTCGCCTCCAGCTTGCTCATCAGCGACGAGCTTGGCGTTCTTGCCGGAATCCAAGCAGGCCTGGAACTTCTTCTGGTCGACGCCGACCTCCTTGGCCAACGGCCCGAGCGCGGTTAGCGCAAAACCGAGGCCGTTTGAAGTGGTGCGCTCGTAGATCTTGTCAGAGAAATTCCAGAAAGCGGTATTACCGCCAAGCTGGGCGACGCATTCGGCCGCTTCGGCTTCTTTTTCAGCGTTCTGATGGAACGACAATGGGAAGTAACGGTAGATCCAAGCGACGTCAGTTCCGTACTTTTTGACAACGTCTTGAAGCGTCGGGTGGAAGCTCTTGCAGAACGGGCACTCATAGTCCGAGTATTCAACAAGCGCGATCTTGGCCTTGGCGAGGTCGCCGCGGACATGGTCATCCTTGGTGATCGGCGGCAACTGGTCGAGCTTGTTGGCGGCCGGCGCATTGGTGTTGCCGATGGCGGGCGCGGTGGTCTTGGGGGTGCCGAAAGCAATACCCTTGCCGCCGCCGAAATTCAACTTGCTCAAATCCATTCCCCCGACGAGCAATAGAACGAAACCGATCGTGGCAAAGGCCATGATACCGGCGACTAGGCCGGAGAAAAAGGCGACCTTCGAGGGAATGACATCAAAGACGCTCTTTTCCTTTAGGGTCGAAATGACCGGCGTCGGCTGGACGACGACCGGTTCGATGATCTTGTCTTCGGACATAATGTTGTTATGAACCATGGACCATGAACCATGAAACATTCCGGCGCCCCGCTGGGCGCAAATTATGCTTCATGTTACATGCTTCATGTTTTGTTAAATGTATAGCTTATATCTTCGGTCTTTATCGTTTAATTGTCAAACGCTTTATCCGCAGGGCGTTTGTTACCACCGAAACCGAAGAAAAGGCCATGGCCGCCCCGGCGATCATCGGATTAAGGAGCCCCAAAGCGGCAATGGGGATAGCGATAACGTTGTAGAAAAACGCCCAAAATAAATTCTGCCTGATCGTGCCAAAAGTTTTGCGGGCGAGCGCAAGGGCGTAGACAACCTTGCTCGGGCCGCCGGAAACCAGCACCATGTCCCCCGCCTCAATGGCGATGTCCGAGCCGGTGCCGATCGCAATGCCCAAGTCGGATTGAACCAAAGCGGGCGCGTCATTGATCCCGTCACCGACAAAGACGACGGAGCGTCCGCTTGCTTGCAATTTTTTTATCGCCGCCGCCTTGGAGCCGGGCAAACAGCCGGCGATGACCTCATCGATCCCCAGCTCTTTGGCGACCGCGCGCGCCGTCCGTTCGTTGTCGCCGGTGATCATGATAACCGTGAACCCGCGCTTCTTTAGTTCGGCGACAGCTGAAAACGCATCGGGTTTTGGCGCGTCGGCGATGGCAATAATGCCCTGAATTTTTCCGTTCGCGCTCACCCGCACGACGGTCTTGCCGCCGGCTTCCAGATTCTGGATCGCGCTCGCGCACGCGCCTGCATCGAAAACCAGCTTGTCGTTGCCGATTTCAATCAGGAAGCCGTTCACCGTGGCGCGAACGCCTTGGCCCGGCACGGCGGCGAACGCGGAAGCCGAAGGCGCTTCAAGGCCGCTTGCGCGCGCCTGTTCGACGATCGCCCGCGAGAGCGGGTGTTCGGAACCGGCTTCGGCGGCGGCGGCGAGCAAAAGCATTTCGCCCTTATCCATTGAAGTACAGACCGCGACATCGGTCACGACCGGTTTGCCGAGCGTCAGCGTTCCGGTTTTGTCAAAGACAACCGTGTCGATATGGCGGGCTTTTTCAAAGGCGGCGCCGTTCTTGATGAGAACGCCATTCTTTGCCCCTTCGCCGGTGCCGACCAGCACGGCGGTCGGCGTGGCCAGGCCCAGCGCGCACGGGCAAGCCACGACCATGACGGCGACCGCGGCGGTCATGGCGGCGGCGGCATTTTTTGTCGCCAAAAACCACGTGAAGTAAACGGCGATGGCAATTACAATGACCGCCGGCACGAAAATGCCGGAAACGCGATCGACCAAATGTTCGATCGGCGCTTTTTTGGCGAGCGTGTCCTGAACCAGCCGCGTGATCTGCGCGAGCGCCGATTCGTTCGCCGTCCGTTCGACCTTGATCGTCAGGACGCCGTTCATGTTCATTGTCGCGCCGTAAACCGGATCGCCCGCCGCTTTGTCGACCGGCGCGCTTTCGCCGGTCAGCATTGATTCGTCGACCGAGGAGCCGCCGTCAATGACGCGGCCGTCGAGCGGGATCTTTTCGCCGGGTTTGACCAGCAAGACGTCGCCCGCCCTAACCGCTTCGGTTGCAACCATTTCTTCCTTGCCGTTGGCAAGGCGCCGCGCTTCTTTGGCCGCGAGGCCCATGAGTTTAGCGACAGCCGAGGAGGTCTGCCCGCGGCTTTTTTCTTCCAAGTAGCGTCCCAGCAAAATAAGCGCCGTTACCGTCGAACCGACCTCGAAGTAGGCCATGTTGCCGCCGGCCATGATCGACCAGACGCTGTAAAAGAAAGCGGTGAGCGTGCCGATCGAGACCAGGGTGTCCATATCCGCGGCAAAACGGCGCGCACGGCGCAGCATGCCCAGATGGAATTGCCTGCCGTACCAGAAAATAACAATGGCGGACAAGACAAATTCGACCCAATCGGTCGCGCCGTAACCATATGTCTCGCCGGGGATCTTCAAGCCGAACATGGCGATGATCAGAACGGGAAGCGACAGAATGATCGCGCCGATCGCCGTTCGGCGAGCGGCTCCGCCAGAGGCGGCCGAATGATCATGACCGTCCATGCCGTCGCCCGAAATGACCGCGTATCCTTCGTTTTTAATGGCGTCATGAAGCTTCTCGATGCCCGTCGAACTCGGATCGAATTCAACCGTCGCCGCTTCGGTGGCGTAATTGACCGTTGCCTGGCCCACGCCCGGCACTTTTTTAAGCGAACTTTCGATGCGCAAGGCGCAGGAAGCGCAATGCATGCCGCCGATCGGAATGGTTATTTTTTCCATATTGCGTTTATTCTTCGAGCGAGCCGCGCGAGTCGAGAAGCGTTATTCTTGAAACGCCTTCGTCATCGGTAATTCTCGACTGCGCTGCCGCTCCGCTCGAATAATATAAAACTGTCAAATTAAGAATTAGCGACGACGATGATCTGCCCGCGGTACATGCCCATTGGACAGCTGAATTGATAAGTTCCCGGCGCGGCGGGAGCGGTGAATTCGATCACGTTCTCGCCGGCGGACAAAGCTTTGTTAAGGCCCAGTGAACGCGAAACTATCGCCATTTGGCAACCCGAAGCGTTGGTCGCGTCAACGCTCCAACGCGTCGGCTCGCCGGCGCGGAGGGTGAAAGTAGCGGGCGAATAACCGTTCGGACCGATCGACATATTGATCGTCTGCGTTTGACCGTCATCGGCCGCAACGGAGGCGGCGTCAGGTGCAGGAGCGTTATTGTAAGACAAGACCGGGAGGCCCATGAGGCTGTAGCCGTTGCCAAAGTTGATGATGCCGAGAACAACGACCGCCGCCCCGGCCAGGCGGAAGAAGAACCGTCCGGAATTTCCCTTCCACGAACCGGCGAAGACGCCCAGGGCGAAAAGCGACGGGACTGTGCCGAGGGCGAAGGCGCCCATGACGATCGCGCCGGCGGCGAAACTACCCGACGAAAGCGCATACAGCTGAAGCGCCTGGGTGAAACCGCATGGCAAAAAGAAAGTTCCCGCGCCAAGCAGAAACGGCGCGGCCGGATGCATCGACGAATCGGCGTTCATGACCCGGCGCGAGACAAAGGCCGGCATGCTTGGCGTCAGCTTCTTCACCCATTTTGGCAGAAGCTTAAGCATGTCGAGCCCGAGCGCAAGCATGACCAAGGCGGCGACGGCCGTGATCGCGCCGGAGGCGAACGGCGAAACGGAAATGTTTTTTCCGATCATGCCGATGGCCCCGCCCAAAGCGGCGTAGGAAACGACGCGGCCGGAAACGAATAACAGCACCGGCGCGAGACGCGAACCGGCGCGATTCGTTTTGACCCTTTGCTCGTTGAATTTTGCCGCGGTCGCCAAAAGCAAACCGCCGGAAACAGCCATGCATGACGAGGAAGCGGCGACGAGCCCGATCACGAAGGCCGAAAAGAAGCCGACCGAGCCGTTAACGGCGAAATTCGAATGGAATAAACCGAGTCGCGAAAGAAGCAGGCCGATCATCAGCACCAAAGCGAATAAGCCGATGAGCGCGAAAAAAGACGGCCGGCGTTCGTTGGACGGCGCGGCGGTTGAATTGTTTGTGCATTGCATAGGCGCGAATAGCGTTAAGAACAAGGAATTCCCTTGTTCGCGCTATCGCAACATGACGATCGTTCTCATCAAATATCGATGGCGGTCGCGCTGGAATTGGCCGACGAGGCCGGCGAAACCGACAGGAGCGGTAAAAAATTCCAGCAAGAAAATAACTAACGCGAGACACGCGGCGACCGCGAAGAAGAGAGCGACGGCGGGCGCCGCGGCATCGCCATGGGTAAGGCAAACCGTCAAACAGGCGGCCGACATGCCATTGTCATTCATCATGCCGCTTGCCATTTCTTCCGTATGCCAAAAAATTGCGAGTGCGCTCGCGATACAGGCGATGATCAAAATTTTGACCAGTATCTTAGGCATTTACGAATTTTTGGCGAGTTTGTTATAGATCCATGAAAGAATCGAACCGGAAAGATAGCCGATCGAGAACATCCAGACGACGCCGACAATTCCGCCGGCCAGCGTCAAGGTATAGCCGGGGAATAATGCCTCAAAATTCATTTCCACTTCAATGCCGTAGCCGGTGTAAGCGCAAAGGATGGTGTAAGCGGCGATCAGGAGGCCGCCGAAGATGCCCAAAGACAGACCGGCGGCGGTCGGTTCGATGATGGCATAGCCGTCTTCGCTCACGTGGTGTTTGAAAAATTCAAGGAATTTTTTCATATTGTTTAGAGATAAGAATTAGGAATTATGAATTAGGAGTCCAACGGCACATTCTTAATTCCTATCTCTTAATTCATAATTCCCGTTTCACTCTTTTGCCGACCAATAGACGCGGACCGGCAAATTTTCGTTCGAGAAACGGATGTTCAATTCGCCGCCCTTGTGCGCGGCGGCAACCTCTTTGCCGATCGCTTCGGCCAGATGGTTTTGCGTCGTCGTGACGCGGACCGACCGCCCCTTGTCCTCGATCTGGATCACCTGCGCTTCCGGATCGCGCAAAACCGCGCGCTCGGCGATGTTCTTGACCGTTCGGACAATTTCAAGCTTGAGCGCCGTGTCCGCCAATCCGGAAAGCACTACTTCCCCTGCATAACCAAATTCCGACCGACCGTCTTTTTTTGACGGCGCGAGCATGCGGCAGGCGGCGCACACCTCTTCGCGCACTTTGTGGCCCTTAGGCAGAATGGTTGAGGCGTTCGACCAGGTATGCCAATGCTTGTCGTAATAGAGCGCATGGCAATTGGGACAGGCGGCGATCGCGGTGCCCGCTTTCACTTCTTTGCCCCACCACCGGGGTACGCGAACTTCGATATTCTTGGCTTTTTGGCGCCGTCTTGCGGCCGCAAATTCGGGATTATATTTGTGAGGCATATGTTGGAGCCAAGCGAGGCTTGGCGATTCAAGAATCAAGATTCAAGATTCACGAATAATAATTTGTTGATTCGTGTGTCGTGTGTCGTGTGTCATGTGTCATGTGTCGTGTGTCGTGTGTCGTGATTCATGCGTCATGCGTCGCGGCTCTTAGCCTGCCCGCTCAAAGACATCGGCGACGTCGAGGAGGAACAGGTCCTCGTCGCGGGCGGCGGCGAGCTGGATGCCGACCGGCAGGCCGTCGACTTCGCCGCACGGCAAGGAGATGGAAGGAATGCCAACAAGGTTGGCGTTGATCGTGAAGATGTCGGAGAGATACATGGCGAGCGGATCGTCGACTTTTTCGCCGAGCGGCCAGGCGACGGTGGGCGAAGTCGGCGAAACAATGATGTCGACTTTTTGCCAGGCGTCGTTAAAATCTTTGACGATCAGACCGCGAACTTTTTGCGCCTGGCGGTAGTAGGCGTCGTAGTAGCCGGCGGAAAGCACGTAAGTTCCGACCAAAATGCGGCGTTGCGGCTCCGGACCGAAGGCGGCGCGGCTCTTGATGTAGCCCTCGAGGAGCGAATTGGCGTTCTTCATTTGCGACGCTTGATAGCGCACGCCGTCGAAGCGCGACAAGTTGGTCGACACTTCGGCCGGCATGAGAACGTAGTAAGCCGCCAAGCCGTGTTCGGCGTTGGGAAGCGAAATGTCGACGATTTCTGCGCCAAGTTCTTTGAGTTTGGCAATGCCTTTTTGCACGCAGCCTTCAACGTCGGCGTCCAACCCGGGCAAGAAGTATTCGCGCGGCACGCCGACCTTGACGCCCTTAAGCGAGCCGGCCGCAGCAAGCTTCTTTGATCCTTTGATGTAATGCGAGGTGGCGTCGCGTTCGTCGGCGCCGCGGATAATATCGTAAACAACGCGCGCGTCGGAAACCGAGTTGGCGAGCGGGCCGATCACGTCAAGCGACGAGGCCATGCTCATCAGGCCGTAGCGCGAGACCGAACCGTAGGTCGGCTTAAAGCCAACGCAGCCGCAAAGCGAAGCCGGCTGGCGGATCGAGCCGCCGGTGTCGGAACCGAGCGCGACGTGGCAAAGGCCGGCCGCGACGGCGGCGGCCGAACCGCCCGACGATCCGCCGGGAACGCAAGAAGGATCTTTCGGATTCTTGGTCGGTCCGTAGGCGGAATTTTCGGTTGACGAGCCCATGGCGAATTCATCCATGTTGGTTTTCCCGACCATGATCGCGCCGGCCGCCAGCAATTTTCCAACGGCCGTGCCGGTATACGGCGCAACGTAGCCTTCCAGGATTTTTGACGCCGAACCGGTCAGCGTGCCGGAAACAAGCAGATTGTCTTTGACGCCGACGAAGACGCCTTCAAGCGGCCGCGCCGTTCCCGCAGCATAGGCCGCGTCGGCTTTTTCCGCCGCCGCCTTTATCTCCGGCGCGTACGTCCGCAAATAAGCGTTCAGCTGCGGATTCTCCGCTTCGAGGCGCGACAAAAGATCGGACGCAACGGTTGAAGGTTTAAGCGTCTTTGAGCGATAAGCCGCGAGTGTTGTTTGAATGTCGGGAAAGATATCAGCCATATATTATTTTTCCATGATGCCCAAAACTTTATTAAGATCGGCCTCGCTGGTCGGGAACGATTTGATGATGCCGGCGCGTTCGTCGGCTGACGCGGGCTTGACCTCATCGGCGCGGAACGCGTTCAAGAAATCGACGCCGCCGTGCACTTCTTTGGCGGCGGAAGTGTCGAGCTTGGAGAGCGAAGCAACATAACCCAAGATCTCTTCCATGTCTTTCTGGCGCATGGCGATCAATTTTTCGTCCAGCGGCAAGCGGGACAAGGCAAACAGTTTTTTGATCTCTTCCGTGGTAATTTGGGACATATTTGGCTTATGAACGATGAACAATGGACAACATACAACTCCAGCGCCCGTTTAACGGGCGCAGAAATTGTCCATTGTCCATTGTCCATTGTCCATATTTCAACGCTTATTTCTTGATGATACCCAGAAACTCCTTTTCATTCAATACCCTGACCCCCAACTTGCGCGCCTTGTCCAGTTTGTCGCCGGCGCCGGGGCCGGCGACGACGTAGGTGGTTTTTTTGGAAACCGTTTCCGAAGCTTTGCCGCCTTGGGCGCGGACGACCTCTTTGGCTTCGTCCCGGGACATCGTTTCCATCTCGCCGGTGAAGACAAAGATCTTTTCCGCGAGCGGGCCGGCGACAACTTTTGGCGCCGCTTTGACCGCGACGTGCTTAAGCAAACGATCCAAATATTTCTCGTTCTTGGGATCGGCAAACCAGGCGGCCACGCTTTTTGCGATCACGCCGCCCACCCCTTCGATCCCGGACAACTCCTCGGCGCGCGCGGCGCGCAATTTGGCGAGCGTGCCGAAATGCGCGGCAATCGCGAGCGCGGTCTCGATGCCGATATGCTCGATGCCCAAGGCATAGAGAAAGCGGGCAAACGGCGCTTCGCGCGCGGCCGCGACGGCGGCGATGACATTGGCGGCGGAGGTTTCGGCAAAGCGTTCAAGCGGCAAAATGTCGCCGACGGTCAATTCATAAAGATCGGACGGATCGCGAACGAGTCCTTCGTTCATGAACTGTTCGATCGTCTTTTCGCCCAAGCCTTCAATGTTCATGGCCGTCCGCGAGACAAAATGGCCGATGGCGGCGGAGTTCCGGGCAAAACAATTCTTATTGGGACAAATGAGCGCCACGACGCCGGGCGTCCGCGTCAATTCCGTGCCGCACATCGGGCATTGCTTTGGCGCATGGATCGTTTTTTCGGCGCCGGTGCGGAGGCGCGGCAGAACTTGCACGATCTTGGGGATAACGTCGCCGGCCTTTTCCAAAATGACCGTGTCCCCCGTTTTGATCCCCAGCCGCTCGATCTCGTCCAAGTTGTGCAGCGTCGCGTGAGTGACCGTCGTGCCGGCGACAAAGACCGGATCGACGACGGCGACCGGAGTCACCGTGCCCATTCGGCCGACGCCCCAAGTGACTTCGCGCACGACCGTCGTCACTTGTTCGGCGGGAAATTTGTAAGCCACGTGGCCGCGCGGCGTTTTGCCGACCACGCCCAAGCGCTCGAATTGCGCGTTGTCGAGGACCACGATCACCGTGCCGTCGATCCAATAATCGAGGCTGGCGCGTTTTTTCCCGATCTCTTCGTAAAAAACCTGCACTTCTTTAAGCGAACGGCAGCGCTGTGAAAGCGGATTGACCGGCACGCCGAGCAGTTTGATGATCGCATGCGCCAACTCATGGGTCTTTTCGCCCATGTCGACCGCGAGCGCATAACCGAAGAACGAGAGGTGTCGCGAAGCCGTTATTTTCGAGTCCAACTGACGAATGGCGCCCGCCGCCGCATTCCTCGGATTGGCAAAAAGCGGTTCGCCATGCTTGGCCTGCAGGGCGTTGATCTCGTTAAAGACATGTTTGCGCATGTAGCACTCGCCGCGGATCTCGATGCGGCCGGCTTTGAGCGCCGCGCGCAATTTTTTCCCGTCGATCCCGTCCCCGGCCGAGCGAACAAACTTTTCGATCTCGGCTTCGGAGGGTTCGCGCAATTTTAGCGGGATCGCCTCGATCGTTTTCAAATTCTGAAAGACATCCTCCCCCACCTTGCCGTCGCCGCGCGTCGAGCCGGCCGAGAGAATGCCGTTCTCGTAAACCAAAGAAACGGCCAAGCCGTCCATTTTGACTTCCGCGTAATATTCCTCGGGCAGTCGCGGCAAGATCTTCAGGTTGCGTTCATGCCAGCCGGTAAGTTCGTCAAAATTAAAAACGTCTTCCATCGAGAGCATCGGGGACAAGTGTTTCACCTTTTTGAATTCCGGACGCACTGCGCCGCCGACGCGCTGGGTTGGCGAGTCGGAGGTGATGAATTCAGGATGCGCCTGTTCCAGTTCGTAAAGCTCGTGCTTCAACGAATCCAGCGCCGCATCGGAAATTTCTTCGCGGTCGAGAACATGATAAAGATAGCGGTGGTGCTCCACCTCTGTTTTCAATTTATCGATCCTGGTTTTCGCTTCAGTTTTGGTCATGGATACGCTGGAATTGAGATAGCGGGAATTAAGAGATAAGGTTTTAGAATTAGGAATTATGAATTAAGAATTAAGAAACCGGCGACCGTCGTATTCTTAATTCCTATCTCTTAATTCATAATTCTTTAAATAAAAACTAGCATCCGGGAATGGGCGTGCCGGTCGGATCCTTGATGATCTGGCATTCGCTGAATGCGCCGTAATCGAAGATGCCGGTGATCGGCGACACGCGCGGCATGGTGAGGTCCATGAGGCGGGTGGAGCTGCGGTACGTTCCGGTCGCGTTAATGTCGACGCGACCCGGCAGGCTGCAAGTGCCGCCGCCGTCATTCGCCGTACAGCCGGTGACCGTCACCAAATGCAGCGCGGAAGTCGTTCCCTGAACATAGCGGATGTACAAACGATACGCCGTGACGCCGTCAGCCACGGGCGCGTTGTTGTATTTCGTCCAGCCATTCGTCGTATTGCCGGTAAAATCGTCGGGGCAATGGTAACGAACCTTGGTGAACGTGCCCAGGTTCCAAAGATTGGTATCGACCGATTGGTAACCCAGTTCGATCCAGTCGGAGTGGTCGGCGTCGCAGGCGTCAATGTAGATCTTTACCGATTCCCTTTTGCCGGAATAATTCGGCCCTTCGCTTTTGTCAGGGTCGTAAAAATCAAAACCGCGGGTCTGGCCCAAGGCAAGCGGCCGCAAAATAAGCGAACCCTCGGTCGACGAGGCGACCCGCGAGTAAGAAGCGCCGTTTGTAAAATTTTTTGATGCGGTCAGCGCGGCCAGCGTGTCGGAAGTGTTCCGCACCCGCCAAGCGCCCTGCTCCAGCGCGCTTTCCGCCGCATAGGTCGCCACCACCGTCTCGTTGTTGGCCTTGACCAGCTGGATCTCGATCATGGCGATCTGGCCGATGGACACGGCGGCGATCAGGATCGTCGACATGACAAGAAGGGCGAAAAGCAGGGTGCTGGCCTTGCGAGTTGAAGCATGAAGCATGAAGCATGAAGCATTCCGTCGGATATGTTTCATGTTATGTGTTTCATGTTTCATGTTATGTGTTTCATGTTTCATACGAAACTATCGCAAATAAAGCCGCGGCGTCACCGTCGTCTGCAAAGAATAGATCCATTGGTCGCCGGGGCGCGTTGCCAGGCCGTGGAACTGCACAAGAATGGTTACGATCGGCTGATTGTTGGAAGGATAGGCGCCGGTGGTCGTGTTAAAAGCGAACGGGTCTTGGTTCGGGGAAATAAAGAATTCGAGACTGTCGATCTTAACGCCTTTGGGCGAAAGCAATGACCAGTTCGCGCCGCCGTTGGTCGATACGTCCAGGCAAGGAAAACTTTTGGCATCATTATAACAATTGGCATTGGTCGAATCCAAACGGATCTTTGACGTATCCCCGGTCTTCGGATTCATCAGATCAAGTTCGGTAACCGGCGAAGTGACGGTGCCCCCGTAAGCGGCGTAATCGATGTCTGAAACGCGGACGGCGCGTGCAACGGCCTCAAGGGCGTTTCTGGCGTCAGCCTGAAGCTTCGCGCGCATGACGATCTGCTGGCCGTAGCGCAAGGTCTGCACGTAAATGTCGCTCATTGAAGTCATCATGACGCCAAAAATAACCATGACCACCAGGAGTTCCACCAGCGTAAAGCCGGCGCGGTGCTTTTTGCTTTGTTTAACGCCAATCATAAATGGTCTCAATGATGGAAAGATTGTGTTTGTAGGTGTGATCGACCCACTGCACCGTCGAAGTTATGCGCACGCCGATCTTATAATTGGCGGCCGAGCAGGACGAACCGGAAGTGACGATCGTTTCATCCAAACAGATGCTGTCGAGCGTCACGAGTCTGCTGTACGGGGTGACCACCGTATTGACCGGCTTGCTCACCGCCTGAACCGACAAGCCGGGGTAGGTTGCCGGGGCGACGTACTTGTACATCTGCGTCGTCGCGTCGGTAATGAGATTTGGCGTATTGTCGAAGGTCCAAGCGCCGGTTGCGGGATTGAACGACAATTCAAAAGTGTAATCAGTGCCGACATACATCCCGGTGTCGAACGGCAGGTCGTTGATCCAGTTGTCGTTGCGTTTGGCGACCACGACTTCAATGCCTTCGCGCGCCAAGTCGCCGGCGACCGTCATATACTCATTAGCACTCCTCGCCGTCGCCGACGAAATAACCATCGACATGAGCGCCACAATGGCCGAAACAAGGATCGACATGGCAACGAGCGTCTCAATGAGGCCGATGCCGGGCCGGAGCTTTAATTTAAATTTTCGAGCTGCTGGTTTAAACATGTTATTGCACGGAAACAAGTCCGGTCATTTTTTGGACAGTAACGGTCCTGGTAATGCTCGGCGACACGCTCGTGTCGGTTATTGTGATCGTCGTGTTTGAGCAGGATGAGCCGCAAGCGATGAACGGCGAAGCGTCGGCGGCGTCGTAGATGTAATTAAGGTCGTAAAGACCGGCGCCCTGCACGCATGATCCGCCAAGACAAACTTGAGAAACGGTAATGCCGGCCGGCAGCGCAATGACCCCGCCGGGGATCGCTTCTTTAACGTCAAAGCTGCCATAGGCGTTGTAGTCGGCGCCGATCATGTATTTTTTTTTGGTGCCGTCGGTGTCAAAGCGCATGCCATAGCGCGCGATGTATTGGCTGGTGCAATTGGCCTTGTTGCTGTCGCAAGCCGAACCGGAGCCGCAAACAAAGCCGTCGGCCGGCCCCAGCGTGCAGATCGATTGCTTGGTATTGGAATAGGCCAGCCCTTGCGCTTGTTTTATGCGCGAGCCGATCTCGTTGGCAACGCTCAAGAGGCGCTGATTTTTTCCTATTCCGCGCATGTCGATCAAAATTTCTGAAGCAAGCATGGCAAAGATGCTGGCCACGACCAGCAATTCGATCAAAGTAAAACCTTTTCTTTTCTTAACAAGCATATGAGCGCCCTACCAGGAATACCAAAAGAAAGGGAAGAAACTTAGCGGGATGAACAGCACCGCCGCCGCGCCCAAGGCCAAAAGCGGCCCCATCGGGATCGTGTCGGTCAATTTTTTCTTCCTGACCGCCATGAGCGCGATCACCAAAGCAAGGCCCAAAACGTAAGCGGAAAAAAGCGAAACCAACACCAGCGGCCAGCCAACCATCGCGCCGATCATCGCGCCGACAAAAATATCCCCGTCCCCCACCCATTCGCCGCGCGAAAGCGCGTATTGCGCGCCAAAGAAGGCCGCACCAATTGCGGCGGCCAGCAAGTACCACAGCCAGTCATGCGGCTTCATGGCGATATTTAGCGCCAGCGCGACGACGCCGCCGGTAATTGAAAACGAATCGGGAATTTCCGAGTAGCGCGCGTCATAGACGAAGATAAGTACTAAAAAAACCAAAAAAACCGCGAGTTTCGCCGGCAACAAAAAACCCGTCGGCTGTAGCAGGCATGCGTAACCAAAACCGCAATAGCGCCAATACGAAGCCAGGAACAGCGCTCCCATTCCGACTTCGAGCGCCAAATATTGCCAGCTGAATTTGGCCTTGCAGTAACGGCATCGTCCGCGACGGATCAAATAACTCACGATGGGTACAAGATCCATCGGCCCCAATTCTTTATTACAGGTCGTGCAGCGCGAACGCCCCTTGGCAACCGAAACACCATGACGGGTTCGGTACAGCAAAGCCGAGCAAAAACTGCCGATGCAAGCGCCAAAGATAAAGACGAAAAAAGCCGTGATCATGGGTATATGATAGCACGGCTTTCTTCGTTTTGGGAGGCATAAATTGATGAACGGGTAACGTCCAAAAATCCTGTGTCTGGCTTGATAGCCCAAAGAAAAAAATTTGGCCACGGAGCCTTGCCGTCCGATAAGTCATCCTTATCCTTCCCTCTCCCTCCTCACCCCCGCACCAGAGCAAGAGCTCGATGCGGGGCAGGCCTATCCGCTCCTCTGGCAGGCGAGTGATTTCCCGGGAAGGAACAAAGTACATCTCATAAAAACACGCGGCTCCTTATCCATATTGAAGTATCTTTACCCCTCTCTTATTATAAGAGAGGGTAGGGTGAGTTATATGGCCAGTCCTTAACCGCAGGACGGCATCGATATTTTTAGACACAGGATTTTGTACGGTGCCAATGCCCGATAAACAAAAACGCCGTCAAGCATAGTCGACAGCGTTTATCAGTTTCAGATTTTTAGCTGCAAACCACGCCGGTGTTGGAGGTGGTGCAGTTGGTTCCGTTCAAATTAGCCGCCGGGTTGGTCGCTTCAAGTTCCCAGAAGATCCTGTAATCCGTGGCAAAGACACCCGCCGCCCAGCTGGCGTTCGAGGTGTAGCAATAAGCCGCGCCTAAAGCAAAGCTCGTACAGACCGAGGACGTGCCGGACCGGCCGGGTGTCGGATAGGAAGGAAGATTGCCCATGTAAACGGTGGTCCCGATACCGGCGACGCCGGCGGTTGAAAAACTGCCGCAGGTGGTTGTGCAAGCGGTTCCTGACGCCGCTGCGTTCGTATTACTAAGAACGTCAGCATTAGTGCTTCCAAGTATAACGTCATTGCCCGCCGTGTTGGAAGGCGCCGTTGCCGGCCACGTTGGGGCCGTACCGACGGACGGGTAACCGCCTTGGTCGGAGTAGTACTGTTCGAGCGCGGTTGATACCTGCTTCATGTCGGCGATGCGCTTAGTGTCGCGGGACTTGGCGCGAGCCGAGCCGAGCGAGACGATGGCGATGGTCGACAACAAACCGATGATGGAAATAACCACCAAAAGTTCTACGAGGGTAAAGCCTTTCTTTATCAAATTTTTCATATTATTACCCCTCTTTACTAAAATCTCCATTATGTTATTAAGTTTTAACTTTATATCCAATTAAAACAAAGGCTTTTCAGTTTTTCAATCAACGATTTTATTATATCACCAATGGCAATAATCGTCCTGTGACTAAATCGGCTCCAAACAAAAACGCCGTCAAGCATGGTCGACGGCGTTTATCAAGTTCAGATGTTTAGCTGCAGGTCACACCAGTGTTGGACGTGGTGCAGTTGGTGCCGTTCAGGTTGGCTGCCGGATTTTGCGCTTCAAGCTCCCAGAAGAGCCTATAGTCAGTGCTAAAAGTAGCAGCTGCCCACGTTGTGTTTGACGTGTAGCAATAAGCCGCAGAGCCACCCCAACCGTTACAGTCGGCTGTCTTGCCGGATTGGCCCGGTGTCGGATACGACGGTACGTTACCCATGTAAACCGTACCCGTTGCATTAGCCGTCGATCCAAAGCTGCCTGTTCCTGCAGCTGCTCCTGCAGCCGCAGCGTTGCCGCTGGCCAAAACCTTGGCGTTAGTGCTGCCAAGAATAACGTCATTGCCTGCCGTGCTGGAAGGCAAAGTTGCGGGCCACGCCGGAGCAGTGGTGACTGACGGATAACCGCCTTGGTCGGAATAGTACTGTTCAAGCGCCGTTGAAAGTTGCTTCATGTCGGCGATGCGCTTGGTGTCGCGGGACTTGGCGCGAGCCGAGCCGAGCGAGACAATGGCGATGGTCGACAACAAACCGATGATGGAAATAACCACCAAAAGTTCTACGAGGGTGAAGCCTTTCTTTGTCAAATTTTTCATGTTGTTACCCCCTTTCTAAAATCGTTCGCTGCGGTTTGAGGTGTTAACGTTTCCAGCTGGATTAACGCAAGCACTTTTTTCCACAGCTCTTTGATTGTTGATAACATTATACCATGTCCGCGCAACCGCAAGTAACCTTAGCAGAAAAACTTGTCACTGCTTGATAACAAAAACGCCGTCAAGCATGGTCGACGGCGTTTATCAATTTCAGGTATTTTAGGCGCAGGTTACACCCGTGTTTGTCGTGGTGCAGTTCGTGCCGTTCAGGTTAGCTGCCGGATTTTGCGCTTCAAGTTCCCAGAATAGCTTGTAGTCGGTGGCAAACGTGCTGGCTGCCCAAGACGCGTTCGAGGTGTAGCAGTATGCCGCACTTCCAGCCCAACCGGCGCAATCGGACGTCTTGCCGGACTGGCCAGGCGTCGGATACTTCGGTATGTTGCCCATGTAAACCGTGCCAGCCGTTCCGCTACCAATGGATGAAGTTGCGGGCGTGCTAGGAGCAGTCGTATTGATGCTGGTTAACGTATTGGAGGTCGCGGTCCCGAGAACAATGTCATTAGCCGCTAACGGCGCGACCGGAGGAGTTCCGCTGGCAGTCCACGTTGCAAGCATCGTGGTGACGGCCGGGTAACCGCCTTGGTCGGAATAGTACTGTTCAAGCGCCGTTGAGAACTGCTTCATGTCGGCGATGCGCTTGGTGTCGCGGGACTTGGCGCGAGCCGAGCCGAGCGAGACAATGGCGATGGTCGACAACAAACCGATGATGGAAATAACCACCAAAAGTTCTACGAGGGTGAAGCCTTTCTTTGTCAAATTTTTCATGTTGTTACCCCCTTTCTAAAATCGTTCGCTGCGGTTTGAGGTGTTAACGTTTCCAGCTGGATTAACGCAAGCACTTTTTTCCACAGCTCTTTGATTGTTGATAACATTATAGCATGCACGACAAGATAAAGTAATGCCAGGGGCTGGCTGAACGCCAGCGTGGCGACACCAATATACGAATGCATGCGAATCTGCCAATAACGGGAATTATAAATTAAGAGATAGGAATTAAGAAGCCAGATGGATTACTAATTCCTAATTCTTATCTCCACCGAATTAGAACGAGCTGGACATGGAATACATCGGCAAAATGATAGCGGCGACCATGAGGCCGACGGCGCAGCCGATCGTCAAGATAATGACCGGCTCAATGAGCGTGACCATGCCGCCGATGAGGTTGTCGATCTCGCGGGTATAAAAGCCGGCCAAACGGTCGAGAATTTCCGACAAACGTCCGGTTTCTTCGCCGACCGAGAGCATTTGGCTCACCATGGGCGGGACGGTCTTGGGATGTTTCAAGAAAACGGTCGAAAGCGGACGGCCGTCGCGCACCTCTTTGATAGTTTGCAAAATAATGTCGCGGTAAAGTTCGTTCCCGACCACGTCGGCAGTCACGTCAAGCGCCGAAACAGCATCGACGCCGCCGTCAAGAAGCGTCTTCATGCTGCGTACCATGCGCACCACGGCGAGCCGCTGGAAAATTCCGCCAAAGATGGGAACGCGCAAGGTGAAAGTGTCGTAAAAACGCTTGCCGGCGGGCGTCGACAAGAACCAAATGACCGCGACCACCGCGCCAGCTGCGGCGACGATCATTTCCGGCCAAAAAGCGGCAAAGAAACCGCTCACCGCAATGAGAATTTGGGTCGGCAACGGCATGGTGCCGCCGTTCTCTTTCAAAACTTCGGTGAGTTTGGGGACGACGAACGCCATCATCACGAAACCGGCGATGATCATGCCGCCAATGATGAAGACCGGGTAATACATCGAGCCTTTGACTTTGGAGATCATGTCGTAGTCCTTTTCCATTTGGTCGGCCAAATAGTTGAGCACTTGCTCAACCTGACCGGAAGTCTCGCCGCTCCTGATCATGTTGATGTAAAACGGCGAAAAGATCTTGGCATTCTTCCCCAACGCCGCCGAAAGCCGCCCGCCGGCTTCAACGTCGTTGGCTGCGTCCCCCACGACCGCTCGGAGCTTGGCGTTCGTCGTTTGTTTGGCCACCGTGCGCAACGACTGCACAATGGTCACGTTGGCCGCAACCAGCACGGCCAACTGACGTGAGAAAACCACGATATCGCGCCGTTTAATGCCGGAAAAATACTGCTCCAACGAAATTTCGTAAATTTTCTTTTTGACGCGCGGAACCAAAGTAATGACCGCCAGCTGGCGGTCGCTCAAAATGGTCGAGGCATCGCCGACCGAAAGCGCCTCCACCACGCCCTCCACCGTCTGCCCGTTGGCGTCCCGTGCTTTGTATAGAAATTCCGGCATGTTTTTTGACTTTACATTATTGAGTTGGCTGGCTGAATGCCAGCGGGGCGACACTAATATACGAATGCATGCGAATGAAACGAATTAGCTACGCCTGCAGTAAACCTCATTGGTATCATTCGCATGCATTCGTTGATTGGTGTCGCGTCGTCGCCGTTCAGGCGACCCCGGCATTAGTCTTATTTTACCACACCTTCGGGCATGGGCGGTATGCGGGACGGGGCGCCGAGCTGGGAGCGCTCCATGATTTCCATTTCGACAATGGTTTTGTCGCGGCCGTACTTGAGGCGCGAAAGCTGCTTGATCGCGGCGGCCAGTTCCTTGTTGCCGGGCCGCGGCGGATAAGTATGCATGTTAAACGGCTTTGAGCCGGTGTTTTCGATCAGCAATTTCGTGTACGCCGTATACTTGGCGACGTTCACCAGGTCGTAGGCGTTAAAGGTCGGTGCAAATTCTTTTTCCAAAATTTGCGCGTCCTCAATGCCGATCCGGAATGCCATCATCGTGCCGGCGTTCCCCAGCACCGCGTCGCGAATTTTCGTGTCCCCTTTTGGCGCGAGTTGCCCCATGTATTGGTGCGCGATGACCAAGTTAAGCTTATACTTGCGGGCTTCGGACAGGATCGTGCTGATCGAGTCGGTGATGAAATTTTGGAACTCGTCGATATATAGATAGAAGTCGTTGCGCTCGGCCTCCGGCGTATCGGCGCGCGAGAGCGCGGCCATCGTGAGTTTGGAAACGATGATAAGTCCCAGCAGTTTGGCGTTCACATCTCCCGTCTTGCCCTTTGAGAGGTTGACCAGCAAAATTTTCTTCTTGTCCATCACTTCGCGGAAGTTGAAGCCGGACTTGGCTTGGCCGATGATGTTGCGCATCATCTCGTTCTCGACGAACCGGCCGACCTTGGAAATGAGGTAACCGAGCATTTCCGATTTGTGGAAGTCCGAGGTCTTGGCCATTTCCTTTTCCCAGAATGAGCGGACGACCGGATCTTTGACCTTTTTGACCCACGAATCGGCGAATTCTTTGTCGGAGAACATGCGCGGAATTTCGGCAATGGTGCCGGTGTGCTCGAAGTCGGCCATGAGGGTAAGCATGACGTTGCGCATGTTGTGCTCGAAGGCCGGCCCGATCATTTCCGGCGGGAAAAGCTCGTAGAAAATGGCGATCATCTCTTGAACGGCCATGTCGACCTGGTCTTCGCTCGTGGCTTCGAGCATGTTCAAGCCGACCGGGCGTTTGGTGTCGGACGGGTCGAAAATAATGACATCGTCGGCGCGTTCGGGCGGAACGTGCGGCAAAACGTTTTCGACGAAATCGCCGTGCGGGTCGACAATGCAGACGCCTTCGCCGTTAACAATGTCTTGAATAGCCATTTGCTCCATGACTTGCGACTTGCCGACGCCGGAGCGGCCGATGATGTAGACATGCCGCCGACGATCGGCGCGCTTAATTTTAACGACCGTCTCAATGCCGCGATATTCGTTAAAGCCCAGCACCAGCCCGTCTTTCGGCATGTTGACCGGCGGCGCGGCGTGGCGCGCGGCCAACCAATGAATGTTCGGCGTCGAGATCCACGGCCCGGGGAAATGATAGACGGAAGCGGCTTCTTCGGAATTCAAAATGATCTTTTTGCGCTCGTCAAAACCGCGATAAATGAACAGCTTGATGAAGGTGTCTTTAAAGGTCGGGATCACCTTTTGGAAGCTGTTGCCGTATTGATAAATATTGAACTGGCTCCAAGCGTTCAGAATGTCGGAAACATGCTTGTCGGCGCCCTCTTGGGTGGCGGCGGAGGCGACGATGCGAATGTTCATCTCGAGGGCCGACTTGGCGGCTTTTTCTTCCAGCCCCTTGACCATTTCTTCCTCAAGCGGCGTGAGTTTGCGTTCTTTGTCCGGCTGATCGTTGCCCTTTGACTTGATCGTGAGCTGGCGCACGAATTCGCCAAAACCGCCCTTGGCCTTGCGCGTCGCGTCATACAGCGACTTGCCCTGCTGCATGTTCGAGGCGATCTTCACCGCCAGCTTGCGCCACTTCGAGGGCGCGGCGCGAACGACCAGTTGAATGGCGGCGCCGTCGGGGCTCGCGATGGTCGCGAGCGCGTTCGTGATGTTCGAAAGCGGATCAATGTCTTGCTTTTGATAGGTCTTGATCGGAAAATAGGTCGCGCGTTTAAACACCATCCATGCGCCGGAAATGGCGCCGGTCGGCATGAAGATGTTGTAGTCTTCCGCATCCTCAATGTCGGCATGCGGATAATTGGCATGGATCTGCTCCTCGACAAAGCCGCGCAGTTTTTCCGGCATGGCCACGTAGAAATGGATAAGCCCTTCGTGCATGACCATTTCAAACGACACTTCGTCCTCGCGGCCAATGAACCAAGCTTTCATCCCCTTTTCCGGCGACAGCCCGCCCACGGCGGCAAAAAGCGATTCGGCAACGCCAATTTTCTCGCGAATTTCGGCAATGGTGGCTTCTTTATTCCCTTGTGCGCTCACGTCCGGCGCCTCTTTGGGAACCGTGACGAGCAACACGATCTTTTTAAAGCCCTTGGTTTCGCGGTGCTGTTTGCGAAGCAAAAAACGCGCCACAAGAAGCGCCGCGAAAATAACAAGATAAGCCGCCACAATGATCAAAACCCAAGGCAGCCAGCCCATGGAGGCGTTTTGCACCGTCGTGATATTTTCGGGAACCGCGATGCCGAGTTGAAGCACAGGCGAATGTCTAATGTCTAATGTCTAATGTCTAATCCGTTTCTCGTCATCCCGAGCCGTGAAGCGAGGGATCTCAAAGTCTCAAAACCAGCTTCGAGATTTCTCGCCTTGGTCAAACCGACCATACAGGCTCGAAACGACAGCGGCGTAATTCGACATTCGACATTCGTCATTAGCCATTCGTCCCCTACTCCCCATGCTCCCGCTTGTACAGATCCAATATCTTATCAGTCTTGATCTTTGATTCCTGCTCCAAAAAATATTTATTGACGTGGGGAATAAAGCGGAGCCAATTGGCGATAAGCTTAAGCACCTCTTTGGCCTTGATCGCGGTTTTTTGCATCAGAACCGTCAGCTTGGAAACCGTTTCTTCGCCCTTGGCTTTGAATTTTTCCTGATCAGCCGGCGACATGGCTTTGAACTGCTCCATCATGTCCTCGGAGAGGATGAGTTCGATACTGCGAACGGTCGGATCAACCGGCGCTTCGGGCGCGGCAACAGGCAAAACAACCGGCGCAACCGGCACCGCCTCGGCGATTGTTTCCGCTTGCGGCGCGCGTTCGGCTTGCGGACGCGTCTCGGGTGCGGTCTCATGACCAACTTCCGGCGTCGGCGGCATTTCCGCTTGCGGTATCTGTTTTTCTATATCATCGGACATACCCCGTTAGAAAAAATCACTTTCTTATAATAATAGATATTGATTCCGCAGTATACCACCGTACAGGCCTTTAATCCCTCAATTGCAACGCTCCCAAGGCGAGATGATTTTTTCTAACGGGGCATGACATCAGTATAGCAAAAATGCTATGATATGGGTATGAACAGAAACATGTTGACAAAAATAACGGAATATCGCGGGCGCGCCACCACCTGGATCCATGTGGGGCATGCCGACATGGCGAACATTCGCGCGCTCAACAAGAAATTCCCAATGCACGAGCACGACTTGCGCGAACTGCTGCCCGCGCTTCAGCATTCCAAATGCATCGTGCGCCCGGGCTATGCTTTCTTGGTCTTTATTTTTCCTTTGCGCGACCAGGAAACGGGCGGCGTCAAAGAAACCGAACTTGACGTTTTCATTACCGCGAACACGCTGGTAACCGTTAATCACGGCAACCGCCTTTCCGACCTCACCGCCCTTTCCGACGAAATGACGAGCGCCGTCAAGCGCGAGCTCATTCTTTCTCAAGACCCGGCCGAAGTTTTTCTTTCGCTCTTGGACCGCATTTACCGTTCCGTTTTCCCGCTATTAGTCCAGCTTTCGCACGACGTGCGCATTGTGGAAAACGCGCTTTTTGAAGATTCCGGCCGCGAAGAAACGATCCGCAAGGTGCTGTTCCTAAAAAACAGCAACGCCAGGGCGCGAAAGGCCCTGCAAGGCCACAAGTACGCGCTAACCGAACTCCGCAGCGGTTTGGGCGTGCTGAATTTACCCGTGCCGAATCATTTCAACCACCTGTTGAGCGAAACCATCGACATTTGGAACACCCTCGAAAGCCAGCGCGAATCAATTGACACGCTGCACGAAACCAATGAAACGCTCTTGACCTTCCGCACCAACAAGGTCATGAAGACGCTGACCATTTTTACGAGCATCTTGCTGCCGTTGAGCTTGCTTTCAAGCTTGGTCCTGATCGACACGCCGATCATCACCACGTTCATGCACAGCCCGATCGGTTTGCCGGCATTGCTTGCAGCGATGGCCGCCATGACCTTGGGGATGCTGGTGTTTTTCAGGGTTAAGCGCTGGATGTGATGTTTGGATTTTTACATTATGGTTGGGGCTGCCTGAACGGCAGCGACGCGATGCCAATCTGCTAATGCATGCGAATCTACTAATAAAAAAACCGGGGTCAGCCCCGTTTTTTCGTACCATCCTTCGGAGTCAACCTCACCCTACCCTCTCCTCGATTGAGGAGAGGGTCTGGATACGACTCCTCTCCTTATTCAAGGAGAGGATATGGTGAGGTCGGCGTCGTCTATATTTTCTTCAGCCTCGCCCCGCCGGCCGCGTCCTCGATCGCGTAGCCGCGATCGCTTAAGGTTTTCCTGATCGCGTCGGCGCGCGTAAAATCCTTGGCCGCCCGGGCGGCTTCGCGCTCGGATAAAAGTTTTTTCAATTCGTCATCAACGGCGACCGTTTCAATTTTTTCGACCGTCAATCCCAGCGTCTCGGCAACCATCATGTTCAAAGCCCGAAGCGCGGCTTTTTTTAAGGCCGGAGCAACGCCCGCATCCAGCGCGGCGTTCAACTCGCGGACAAAAACGAACAACGATCCGAGCGCGCGCGGGACATTCAAATCGTCGTCCATGGCCTCATAAAAGTCACGTTCGGCGGTTTCAATGATACTTTTAACATTATTGTCGTTTTTGGAAATTGGTTCTTGGTTCTTGGTTCTTTCGCTAAGCCGCCCAGCGATGTTATCAATCTTCGCAAGCGCGCTCTTCGCGGATGACAATGAATCAAAGGTAAAATTCTGCTGTTCGCGGTAATGCGATGAAATGAGCGCGTAGCGGACCACGCGCGGCGAATAGCCTTTCGCTTCAAGGTCTTCGACCTTGAAAAAATTATTCAACGATTTGGACATTTTTTGTCCGTCCACCAGCAAGAATGACGAGTGGATCCAGTACTTGGCAAACTGCTTGCCGGTGGCGCTTTCGGACTGGGCAATTTCGCATTCATGGTGCGGAAATTTATTGTCCTCGCCGCCCGTGTGGATATCAAGCGTCTCGCCCAAATAGCGCATGGCCATGGCCGAACATTCAATGTGCCAGCCGGGGTAGCCTTTGTCGCTCCACGGCGACTTCCAGCTCATGACATGCTGGTCATTGCTGATCCACAAGGCAAAATCGAGCGGATCGCGTTTTTTGTCGTTTACTTCGACGCGAGCGCCGGCTTCGAGATTTTCCAAGGTGTTGCCCGAAAGCTGCCCGTATTTTTCAAACTTTCGAACATCAAAATAAACATCGCCGCCGACCTGATAGGCATAACCCTTTTCGATCAGCTTAACGATGATCGCCTGCATTTCACGGACGTTATCCGAGGCTTTCGGATATTCGGCCGCCGGCTCGATATTTAATTTTTTAATGGCCTCAAAAAAATATTGCGAATATTTTTGCGTTATTTCTTGCGGCGTCGTCCCCGCTTTTGCCGCCGCCGTTTCAACCTTGTCCTCGCCGGTGTCGGCGTCGTGCAACATATGCCCGACGTCGGTCAGGTTCATGACCTGCTTAACTTTATAACCGTCATGCTCAAGCGTGCGGCGCAAAACATCGGCGAAAAGGAACGAACGCAAATTGCCGATATGCACATAATCATAAACCGTCGGCCCGCACGAATACATGGCCACGTCTTTGCCGTGGAGCGGCTTGAATTCTTCGAGTTGGCGGGTGTAGGAGTTGAAGAGTTTGAGCATAGATTATGCGCCTAGCATATCGTTTTTCTTGATTTCAGTCCACCCCCGCGGCCCAGGTTAAACCCAAGGCAAGAATAAAAAAAATCGGGACCGACGACGCCGTGTGGCGTTGTCGATCCCGTTAACGATCCCCTTGCGAGGTTTAGGTGCCGTTGCCCTTGCAATGGATCTCCTGGGTGATAACCGAATTGTATTGAGCTGAGAAAACCTCCAAGCGACCGGTTACCGCGGTGTGAGGAGGGCAGTCACATGATGTTCCTACGGTGCAAGGAACCGTTATCTGGCTTGTCCACGTATTGTTCGGCGCAACGATGTTGCCATTTATGTTGGCGTTTTGCCCGACCGTTATGTTCATGCCGACATAGGCATTTTCCAGCGTCTTTAAGCCGTCGCCGTTGCCTGCCAGCGTGGCGCCGACGCAACCGGCGACAAAACCGGTGAAACTGCCGCCGTACATACCGCGACCGATCGACTCGATGCCGTTGTAGCTCGCGTCAATCGTGATCCCCTTTTGACCCCTGACCGTAATTCCGCCCTGTACGGCGTCGATCAACAAGCCATAGTCGGCGACGATGTGGAGCCCAATGCCGCCCTGATCCGGATTTGTGATCGTTAGGGTTGAGACAGAATTGAGCGCTGCCGACCCCATAGAGAAATGCTTCCCATCGTAAAAGATGGGAACGGTTTGGATGGTGTATGGGTTGGTGAAGACCGCCATCTGGCCGACAACGCCGAAACCGTTGATACTCGCGAGCTTGACGGCGCCCGGCGCGGCTGCGACCACCGGTTCGCGATTCAATTGATCGTTACTCGTCTCGTTCTGGCTGGGCAGTTCGCCGCAGCCGATTGTCAAAGAAATGCACGTTAGAGCCAAAAAAATCCTGTTCATGATTCTCTCCTTCGTTGTTTGTTCCGCAATATTTGCCAAATCTAACTACTTTCTACCACATTTTGAAGAAAAAATCAAGCCCCCGACGTTTTAAAAAAAGACCCAAGCGCAATTGCGTTGGGTCAGGATAGCGATATGTTTACATGCCTGATTTTGCAGAGATTGCGGCCGGACAGGCGATCTTCTGGAATACGATTTGCGGATCATCGGCGGCTTTGAACCAACTCGAGAACCAGTTGCAGCCGGCCAGCATTTGCGGGTTATTGCCGAACGCCGCTTGGCATTTTTGCTGAACGCATGATGCGCCGCCAGTGCCGCAACTTGCAAGAACGCCGCCGCTCGTCTGGCCAATATCGATATTCCCCCACTGGCTCGGACAGCCCGTCGTATTGGCCCCTACGCCGCCTCCGGGAATTAGCAGATCGAATTGGTTGGCGCCAATGTCGCCGATATTGATGATTTGCACGATCAGGGTTTTGCCGCTGATCGCATTTGATCCGGGATCGGCGGAATTATACTGCCCCTTGCCGGTGAACTGAAGCTGAAAACAAGTTCCGCAGTCCACATTGTTGTACGCGGCAAAACCGTATGACAGCGTATCGCTCACCGACCATGGCGCGCCCCAGTAGCACATATAGCCCGTCCCGCCGACACACACGCTTTGCGTATCGTTCCCGAGCGTCGAGACGCCATCCTTGCTGCAAGTTTTGGTCGGTTTGCCCTTTGCTTTGTCCGACCAGCCGCAGGACGGTTTGCAGCAATCCCAAAAGCGCGTCGTGAAGCCGCTGGTTCCATTAGACACCGGCGGCGGTTGGGCCGGCGCATTGCCGGTGGAAACCGTTGCGCCGCCCGAAGACATGCCGCCGGTAGAAGTTCCTCCGGAAGCCGACATTCCGCCTTTGGCGCTCGCCCCGCCGGACGTAAACGATCCGCCGCTCGAAGCAATACCACCGGAACTTTTTGCGCCGCCGCTTGCATACCCGCCTGAGCCGCTTCCGCCGCTCGACGACGTTCCGCCCGTTACGGTTGAACCGCCCGAAACCGAAAGACCGCCCGTCCTTGCACTTCCGCCGCTAAGCGTTGCGCCGCCCGCTGAAGCTGTGGTGCCGGCGTTACCGCTTTGGCTAACGCCACCGGAAGAAAAAACCCCTCCGGAGATCATATTGCTGACACTGCCGGCATTGCCCCCTTGCGCCGCGTTGGCGCCTCCAGCTATAACGCCGCCCGTTTCATTATTATTATAGGATCGGCTGGGTGGTGCCAGCACGCAAGCGCAAGAAAAAATTGCGTGCAAGAACCCCAGAGCGATGAACGGACGGACGACCGCACGATTTAACCGATCGGTTGAAATGAACTTTGACATCTTAAACTCCCCTTGACGCGCCGATCCCGATGCGAAATTGCATGGAATTTAAGCGCGTTGATATAAACTACCCTAATAATCAACGCTGGTCAAAATAAAAAATCGGGACCGACGACGCCGTGTGGCGTTGTCGATCCCGTAACAAAAGCGGCGTCTAAAGCGGGCCGTTCATCGCTTAATCGAAATTAACCGCCCTGAATCGCACTGCCTGGTCCGAACCCGCAGAATATACTACGCCGAAGGTTGAACCGCTGGCCGCCAAACCGCCGCGCAACCATCCGCCTTGTTGTCCATCGACGATAGCGATACCGTCGCCAATTCTTGATCCATTCTTATCGATACGGAACAACGAAGCCTTTCCGTTCACCGATGAGATCGTCAACAGGCCGATGGAAGAGCCATTCCAAGCAAGATGATCAACGCGGTCAGCAACGGGAAAGAACTCGGTCGTTTCGAAAGTCGTTTGCAAGTTACCGTCAGCTAGACCCTCTTTCTGGACAAACGACAGATACGCATGACGTCCGCTGCCATCCTGGAAGTACCAAGACTGGACAAATCCGTCGTCCGTTGCAACAAGATCCCCGATCGAAAACGAGTTTGGCGCCGGAGGATTTTGGCTGTCGTACATGCTGACAAGCGATTTAAACACACCATTTTCCCTGACAATCGTGACGACGATGCCTGTTTCATTCTGCGTGCCATAAGCCCAAGCATTTCCCAACTGTACGCCGAAAGGCGTTGTCGCGACCGGTGTCAGAGCCGAGCCGTATATGTCCCCCGCCAGATAAGCGCTCGGCGTGACCCGGCCCTGTTGCACCAAAGGATTTTGCGTCCCATTATCTAAGAAAACAAAAGCCTTGGCATCAGAGTCCTTGATGAGATTCAAGCGCATCTGATCGTTCAACACGCCGGCCTGTATACCATCGTGTCCGTAAAAGACAATGCCTGTCATCATTTCGTGACGGATATTGGCGGCATACCCGCCTAAAATCGGGTAAACCCCGACAGGCTGATTGCCAACACCTTCGGCCATCGCCGTTTCCTGGTCAGCCGCGAGTTTGCGCCCGGCTACATTAAGCAGGGCAAACTTCACTCTGTTCTTCTGAACGGGCACTGATGTGTCGTTCCAAACAACGCCGAAGCCAGATTGGCTGCCGGCAATGAATGAATCCGTACCGTTGCCAACATTAACGGAATTATCGTCGCCGCTAGGCGGCTGATCAGAGCTCGCGCCCGAACGAACCGAACCAGGAACCGTTAACGGCGTACCATCACACGCAACAGCGCCAGAAAGCGCCAAAAAGTGCAGGAATACCCGTATGTTTTTCATTTATATCCCCTTTCAATTGTAATGAACTGTCAATCTTTCCGCAGAGTTCGGGAAAATTTGTATCTGAACTCTGTTAGAAAGACAAATATATTATCGAATAATGACCCTGCCGCCTAATAGGCAACGGATGATTTAACCATAATCCGACAAATAAATCAAGCCCACCGCCAATCCCGACTGATCATGCCGTCATTACAAAGACCGCACTTGAGCGGTCTTTGTAATCTATCTGATTGTTTCCCGGGTTATTTAGCTTGCAATTGCTGTATCTGTTGCTTAAGTTCGTCAATTTCTTTTTGTTGCTGTTGAATCGAGAGAACCAACGAAGGAATGATTCCGGTATAATTTAGCGATAACATTCCATTGGCGCCGGTTTTGATCAATTGTGGCATTACCTGTTGGACGTCTTGGGCAATGAATCCGGTTTGCTGCGAGGGGTCAGCACCGTCATAATTCCAATTATATGTTTTTGGTTTAAGCGCTTCAATTGCGTCGAGACCGAATTTGGGTTCAAGATCGGCAATGTTTTTCTTTAATCGCACGTCGGAAAGCTGCGTTAATCCGCCTGACAAGGTCGCGTTCCCGTTGCCATACAACTTAAAGTAACCGGGGTTTGCTCCATTTCCCGCCGCAGTCAAGGTCGCATTATTGCCATTTCCGTCCCAGGTATTTGTAAGAATCGTTGTTGAACTATAACCGGGGATAGAGATGAGCGGGAGAGCAAACTGACCGTCAAACATCAAACCGCCGCTGGCCATATGATAGCTTCCCGCTCCGTCGTAAAATAAGTAATGCCCGCCACCACTTCCCAAATAAACAACACCGGTCGTTGGGCTTCCAGTTCTACTGGTCCCGAGATCACCAGCCACAGCAACATAGGCGTTTGCACCAATGATCATTGATCCGGGCACAGACGTTGTTTGGCTAATTCCACCACCAAGCGTCAGATAGGTATGCGTATCGTCAAAGACTCCGCCGCGCGCCTCAAGGCGACCTTCCGTATATACCGGTAGGCTATTGAAATACATGCCGCCGGGAACATAAATAAATGAACTGCCTGTACTAATGGTCGGATTTGCCACGCCAAAAGTTAAGTTAGAGCCAATATACGAACTGTTTGGCGTATAAAAACCGTAACTAGTACCACTACCATAGACTCCATAAGTACCGCCCGTTGCCCAAACACCGGAATTAGGACCCGTTGCATTTACGCCATCAAGGCCGCCGGCCGAAGCCGTTGCCACAATGCCGTACTGTGATCCCGTTGCCTGGACACCTCTATTTCCGTTTCCATTTACTCCAATATTTCCCGTTCCGTAGACCCCGGTATAACCATTTCCATACAAGCCATATCCAGCGTTCGAATTTGAATATCCGTACACGCCAATGTTACCGCCGGTAGCAGATGTGGCGTTTCCATAAACACCATAACCGCTTACAGTTGATGTTGTCCCGTACACGCCGGCCGTACCCGCGCTTCCCATTACCCCGTAAGAGTTGGGGCTTGATCCGTAGACGCCGGCCGTGCTGGCGCTGTAACCCGAGATACCGTAGCAATTACCTCCAGCGCATGATCCGTATATGCCTGGCGCACCGGCACCGCCAGCAGTATTTTCAGAGTCAAGCGTGCCATGTGTCGGGTTATTCGTACCAATACCGACGTAACCAGTTGTGTAATAGATGTTTGAACCCGTAGTCGTCCACTGGCTGCTGCTGGCCGGACAACCGGTGCCGTTCGATTGACAAACGGCAAAGCCGCCGTTTTGATATATCTGACCGCTGGCATATATCGTTCCAGCAACCTGAAGGTTGTAGGATGGACTCACGCCGATGCCGATAAGGCCTCCGCTTTGCTGGATGACCGAATTGCCGATTGCTGTTGCCGAAGTGTACAACGGCACATAGTTTGTCGTTCCGCCGCCCGTGATCGTGCCGCCGCCGCCCGCCGCCGCCCAAGTCGTCACGCCGGCGCCGTTGGTTTGCAAAAATTGACCGTTAGATCCGGCGGTGGTGGGCAACGTCATCGTCCAGGTTCCCGCTGCTGCGGCCGGCTGCATTGTAACTGTGCCGGAAGTATTGCCGGCAAACGAAATGTTTCCAAGTTTTGTTCCAGCGGTACCCAAAGTAAGAAGGGCGCTGGGGGCGGCGTTGCTGATGCCGATCGCCGTGCCGCTGTCATAGATAAGCGAATTGGAAACTGAAGACGCGGAAGCGAATTTGGTTACATAGTTGGTCGTACATGTTCCGCACGTAACGCCAGCTGCAACGGTTGCCCAAGTTGTGTTCCCCGCTCCGTCAGTTTGCAAAAACTGGTTAACCGTTCCGCCAGTAGCCGGTAGCGTGAGCGACCATGTTCCAGCTGCGGCCAAAGTATCGATCGTGATCACGCCGGAAGTGGCGCCGGCGAGCGACATAATACCGGCGGTCGTGCCGGCAGTGCCGAGCGTGAGGAGAGCCGACGGTGCCACGTTGCCGATGCCGACGGCGCCGGTGGCGCCTATTCTCATCTTTTCCGCTGCACCAATAAAGAATTGTTGTTGGCTTCCATAATATGAAATTGGCATGAATGCCGAACCAGAACGATTATAACTGTATAATATACTCCCGCCGCTATACTGTAATTCAAGACCGGCTCCGCTTATTGGTGTCGTGACTCCGATAATTCGCGCGGTACCGTTTACATCCAAAGTTGACGCTGGCGCCGCCGTCCCGATGCCGACGTTGCCGCCGGTCGGGTTCAACAACACATAGCCCTTAGTCGCATTCGAGGTTGAATCGATTGTCATGTTGCCGTTGGCGGTGCTGTTGCCTTGCAACGCGTAGCCGGCGGCGTTTTCAATGGCGGTCCATGGGGTTTGCGCGCCGCCTCCGACCGTGGCCCAAGTGGTCACGCCGGAGCCGTTGGTTTGAAGAACTTGGTTGACGGTGCCAGCGGTGGTGGGAAGCGTGAGGGTCCAAGTTCCGGCGGCGGCAGCGGGTTGAACGGTGACGATGCCGGAGGTGTTGCCGGCGAATGACATGACGCCCAATTTTGTTCCCGCCGTACCAAGCGACAACAATGATCCCGGCGCTATCGTTCCAATGCCGACGTTGCCAATATTGTTGATGACCATGTTCTCCGCTGGGCTGGCGCCGTTATTTCGAGTATAGAAACCCAACCCAAAGCTGTAGTCGCCGGCGGTGGAATTTGTTTTCTCGGTGCGAATCGCCGCCCCGGTGGTAAGCGTTGTGCCGGTATATGCCCCTGCGAACAGTATGCCGCCGCCATGCCCTGCCGACTGGGTTGTCGTGTCGGCTACGGCAAAATTTTGAGCCCCGGCGCCAGTAACAATCGCGCTCTGAACCTCGGCAAACCCGTATGTGCCAGGCGACACCGTTCCAATGCCGACGTTTCCCGCCGCATTGATCGTCATGTCGGGAGTGCCGGCGGCAGTGGCAAATTGCATTGTGTCGGTGTTGTTGTAGTACCAAATGCGACCCTCGCCATCGGCGCTAACGCCGTGGTCAAAGGAGAGCTTGCTGATGCCGCCGCTACCGCTGGCGCCACCGATGATCATAATGCCGCCGTTGGTCGCTACGGCGGGATTGCCAACCTGCAGTTTATAGTCGGTCGAGTATCCGGAGTTGTACGGCGTGTTGGAGCCGATCGCGGCGATGCCGTTGACGTCGAGAGTTGTTGAGGGTGCAATGCCAATGCCAACTTTGGAACCGGGATAGACGTAAACGTTGCCGTTGAAATCGCCGGCATAGCTCGCGGCGCTGCCGGTTGAGGCATACAAGCCCACGCCGGTCGCGGATTCGCCGGAGAGGCCGAAGAGGCCGGCATTATCGGCGCCGCAGACTTTGGCGC
>Ga0265314_10000507_pt1 | contig 50324 bp, 41 predicted proteins | sample 4126metaG_FD_203106 | JGI IMG/M metagenome (GOLD analysis project Ga0265314, IMG submission 203106) | Rhizosphere microbial communities from Carex aquatilis grown in University of Washington, Seatle, WA, United States - 4-1-26 metaG | ecosystem: Host-associated > Plants > Roots > Rhizosphere >... | reverse complement strand
GTTCTCGACGGCCATGATGGCGGCGCGGATTTCGATCAGTGCGGTCAGTTCGTTCGCAAGCGGCTTTGTGGCCGGTCTGGTCGACAAGGGTAGATGGGCGCCGCTGGCGTCTGGGACGATTCTGCTGCTGCTGTTCATTCCAGTGCATTATTCAATATGGGACAGATTCCCGATCTGGTACCACCTGACGTTTCTGATCTCGCTGCCGATCTTGAGTGCTGTGGGCGGCCAGCTAAAGCGCACTCGCTAGAGGCTTTGGTTCAAAGTGTCATCACGCAGAAGGCGGGCTTTGCGCGAGCCGCCTATGACCCAAAAAGTCGAAATCCCCGACGCGCAACGGGGCCGTTGCGGTCGAGGATTTCGATTCAACAGAACTTATTGCCCGCGCCAGCCTTGGCCGCGGTAGCGATGATGATAGCCGTTGCGGTAGTTGTCGCCGTGCTGGTCGCGATAATCGCGGTGTTCGCGACGGTTGCGCCATTTGTGCCAACTATGGTTGTTGTCCCAATAGCCGTCACGATACCCGTACGCGACATCGCCGAAACTGATCGAGATGCCGGTGCTGCCGTGATCGCGACCACGGTCGGTTGTGCTGAAAATGACGCCCGCGGCACCGGCCGTGCCGGCTACCACGATTGTCGTGCCAGCCAGCGCCAGCGCGATCGCCGCGCTCTTCAAGAACATACGCATGTTGATTTCCTTCATTGCTGCCACCTGCGCAATACGAACGCGACACGACAGCGAGTCCGGGATAATGCGGCCACCCAACCCCGTCAGATAGGTTCGGCTTATACTCAGTTTGGTGGATTTTGAGGTGATGGGTCAAAGTTTTGCTGGCGGGCGCCGCGTGTGCGCTTCTCACCACGCAATACGGACCAGCGCCAAGCCTTCCGACGGAACGGTCTCGTTCAGCCGCAGCATTCTTCCGTGCACGCTTCGGTGCAGGGCCGCGCCACTGGGTTGCAGTTGACCTGACGCCTGGAGCTGCCGAAGTTGCGCGCCGGTAGGCTGTTGTGGCGAACCCATCTTCTGCCACGCCGCAAACGAATTGCCGTGCGTCGCGTCCACGCGGTACACGTCCACACGCGCCCGGTTCACCGCTTTGGGCAATCCCGTCAGCGTCAACGCAATACGCGCGCCGGGGCTGGACACGTCGTCGTCGCGGTAGTGCATGAGCAGCACGTCCACCTCGCGCTTGTTGTGCGACGCGAGCACATCCACGACCGGCGCGGGCGCGCCGTTCTGCTCGAGGGTCTCGGCGGAAACCGCAGCACTGCTGGTCGCCGTCAGCTGCGTGCCGCCCAGCATGCCCAAGGCGCGGAACCCGTTGAGGACCGGCTTGTCGATGCCGTTGGTCGCCAGGTCGCGGAACCCCGCGAAAATCGGCTGTCCGTCGAACTGAAAGGCCCAGGTCACGGCGCCTTTCAGCGTCACGCCGCGCAGCGCGGCCAGCACCGTCGCGTGCTTGATGTCGAGCGCCGAGTAGACGGCATAGAGCGGCCCGTTGCGGTAATTGTCTTCGGGATGGGTCTTCGGCGAGCAGCCGGCGCAGCCTTCGGGATCGTTCTCGCCCAGAATGACCGGCGTGTCGCGCCATTCCGGAAAGCTGGCGACGATCTTGAATCCCGTGTCGGCGGCTTTGAGCTGCTGCGCCATTCCCATGCGGACATGGCCGTCCACCCATTTGGCCGCGCCTTTGGGATGGAAGCTGATGAAGTCGAGCGCGGTGCCCGTTGCGCCCGTCGCATAATTCTTGCCGTGTGCGCAATGCTCCAGGAACAGCCGCAGGAATTCCTCCGCCCCGAGGCTCGCCGGGCCGGTCGTGTCCGGCCCGCCGACCTCAGCAAACGGGATCGCGCGTCGTACCGCATCCGCCGAGACGTCAAAGAGGCGGAAGAATTCCTCGGCCGTGCCATGCCAATAGGGAATGTCCGGTTCGTTCCAGACCTCCCACAGCCAGGACTTCACTGCCGCGTCGCCGTAACGTTCGCGCAGATGTTTGGCGAACTGGAACACGAGCTCGCCCCACTTCGCAAAGTCCTTCGGCGGATAGCTCCAGCCGGTGAAGATGTCACCATTGGGGAAGTTGTGTCGATACGGCGCGGGGCCGGTGCTGAGTGCCTCAGGCATGAAGCCGATCTCCACCAGAGGCCGCACGCCCGCATCGCGATAGGCATCGAAGATGCGGTCGACGATCTTCCAATCGTAAACCGGATTGCCCTTCGCATCCTCGGTGTAGGCGTTGGTCGATCCCCATTTCAGCGAACCGGTTCCGTCGCCGCTGGTCAGCAGATTGTGGGCGCGCACATAGACGGGCACCGGGCTGAGTTGCTTCAACGCGCGCAGAAGTTTCGAGCCGTTGGGGCTGTAGGTGAAGTTCGGCTCGTCGTAACCGAAATAGCTCCAGGGGCGGGGCAGGGCGCCGGTCGGTTTATCGACCTGTACCTGGACCGCAACTTGCGGCGCTCGATCCTGCGCCCGCGCGGCAACAGCCAGCGGCAACAACGCCAGCGCCAACGTCCAGAGTTGCGGTGCGCGCACCGCCTTACAGCGCGTCGTCGCCGGCCTCGCCGGTGCGCACCCGTACCGCGGCCTTGAGATCGACGACGAAGATCTTGCCGTCCCCGATCTTGCCGGTCAGTGCGGCCTGGCGGATGGCGGCGACCACATCGTCCGTCCGCTCGTCCTTCACCGCCACTTCGAGCTTGAGCTTAGGCACGAAGGAGATTGCGTATTCCGCGCCGCGATAGACTTCCTTGTGGCCCTTCTGGCGCCCATAGCCGCGCACTTCGGTGACCGTCATGCCTTCCACGCCCATCGCGACGAGCGCGGCGCGCACATTGTCGAGCCGGTGCGGTTGGATGATGGCGATGACAAGCTTCATGGCACGGTCCTCAGGTTATGTTGTAGCCGGTCTCGCCGTGACTGGAATAATCGAGACCCTGCGTTTCGGCTTCGCGGCCGGAACGAAGGCCCACAACGAGCATGACGATCCGCACGATAACGAAGGTCGCGGCCACCGACCATACCCCGGTAATGATGACAGCCTGACCCTGGACGAGGAATTGATCGACCGCCGACCGGCTGAGGGTGACGCCGCCAACGCCCAAGAATACGGCAAACGGCACCAGCAGGCTGCCCAAGGCGCCGCCCACGCCGTGGACGCCCAGCACATCGAGCGCATCGTCGACCTTGAGCCCGCGTTTTACCAGATGAACCGCGCCGTAACAGACCGCACCGCCTGCGGCGCCCAAGGCGACCGCGCCCAACGGTCCGACATAGCCGGAGGCGGGCGTGATGGTGGCGAGCCCGGCCACCGTCCCGGTCACCGCGCCGACCAGACTCGGCCTGCCGTAGATGATCCATTCGATGGCGACCCACACGCAGGTGGCGGTGGCTGCCGCGAGATGCGTGGCAAGCATCGTCATGCCGGCGTCTGCGCCCGCCTTGAGCGCGCTGCCGGCATTGAAGCCGAACCAACCGACCCACAGCAGCGCCGCGCCGACCATCACCATCCAAGGCGCATGCGGTGGATGAACCGAGCGGGGAAAGCCCATGCGTGGCCCCAGCATCCAGGCGATCATGACGGCGGACACGCCCGCCGTCAGATGAACCACAATGCCGCCGGCGAAATCCATCACGCCCCGCGTCTGCAGAAAGCCTCCGCCCCACACCCAGTGCGCCACCGGTGCATAGACGATCACCAGCCACAGCGCCGAGAACAGTAGGACCGCGGCAAAACGGATGCGTTCGACATAAGCGCCGATGATCAGTGCAGGTGTGATGATCGCGAACGTCATCTGGAACATGACGAAGACCGTTTCCGGAACATTCGTGCCCGGATGGATGGCGCCGCGCGTGGCCTGAGCGAGGAAGGCGGCGTTCAGATTGCCGATCCATGGATTGCTGCCCGAGAACACCTCGCTGTAAACGAAGGCGAACCACAGCAGCGAAACCAGAGCGGCAATCGCCGCGCACTGGAACAGGACCGAGAGGATGTTCTTGGCTTGGACGAGGCCCCCATAAAAGAAGCCAAGTGCTGGCAGCGTCATCATTAGCACCAGGACGCTGGACATCATCAGCCAGGCGGTATCGGCTCCGTCGATCATGATTTCCCCTTTATCGAAGCTCTATAACGTCGATTCTGCTTAGAGAATAGGCAAGATGCAAAATTATGCGTCGTCTAACAAGGCGGCAAATTGCCTGAGGGAAGGCCAAGATGGTCGTCCACGCGCCTTATTCTCAATTTACCGTTGGCAGGTGTGTTAAATTCTGTCGTGGGTTTTTGGGGAGGTCGTCGTGTCAAAGCCATTTACAGTGATTTCAGCGCTGTTGTTTCTGGTGATCGCCGCCGCGCATGCCTATCGGGCGTATGCCGGCCTTGACGTCGTGGTCGCGGGTCACGCCATTCCGATCGTGGCCAGCTGGGTTTGCGCGGCAGTCACGGCGATCCTGGGGATCATGCTGTTCGTCGAACGCGGCAAGTAGCACCGCCGGCACTAGGCTCGCCTGCGTCCTCAATAGGTCTTTGTGACAGTCGAATCTGGACGGGCCGGCAACGTGTCGCCGATGCGCTTCAAATAGCCTTTTACGTCGGTATCGGGCGGTGAGGGCACGCCTTTGCCTGGACCGGGCGTTCCCAATTCATCGAGCGTGAAGTCCATTCGAGCGTCGTAGGTGCGTTCGATCTGATTGCGCAGGTTTTGTTCCGCCGCGTACCAGCTCTGTTTGAGTGCGCCGTCGGGGCAGGTGGAAAGCTCTGCTGCGTCGCTAGCGCCCCAGCGCCGTTCGACGCATTGATAAGGATCGAAAGACATGGCGAACAACCGTTTTCGCGCGTCTTCATAGGACAGCGGTACGGTGCTTCCGTCGCTGCGCCTGTAGGAAATGGAGCAGTATCTCGCCGCGCGGTCGTACTGGGCGAGCATGTCCGCCGCGAGATCGACTCCGGAATACGAGAGATGTTTCATGTCACCGCGCGCGAACATCTCGACGAAGCGTTGCGCGGAATCGCGCAGCGCCTTGAAGGCCGTCTTTAGACGTGCGTCGCGCGACGGCGTGGAGTACGTCTCCCAGTCCCCATCGGTGCCGTAAATGTTGAACGGCAATCGTCTCGGTTCCGGCTTATTCGCCATTCCGGCGGCCAGCGCGATGTCGACCGACTGGACTCGGTAGCGCAGGTCCGAACAGATCGACCACGTCATCTCACGGATTTCCTTGACCGGATCGAACAGCAATTGCCCGCCAGCCAACTTCGCGCGCACAAAGTCGTAGTAATCGAGCTTCTCGCCGTCCAACGTGAAGCCGCCGGTAGCCCAATTCTCGTCCGAAGGGCGCGCTCCGTTGCCGAAATATTGTTCGAGAGAGAAGTCAGGAATTTCGTTGTTGCTCGCAATGACGATATGGCCGCCGGCCAACGAGCCATCGCTTAACCGCCTGGCTCCAACCAGCCTGATGGGGCGCCAATTCTTGAACCCGGCGCCGGCCGCGGGGCGCATGCGCGCAAAGCGCAGATCGTAGACCATCTGCGTCAGCGTGTAGTCGATATGTGCATCGAAGAAATGGACGCGTCCGTCGGGATCGACGCGATAGACGATCGCCAAATGGCCGGCGGGATCGTAGATCACGGTTCCCGGCTGGATCGATTTGGGGACGATAGCGGGCGAATAGAAGTCGGATAGCAACGGTCCATCGGCGTCCGGATGTATGCGATAGGTTGCCGACGAGACAGCATCGCGAACCCTGTCGATGATCTGGTAACCGCTCATGACGCCGCCCGGTACGTCGGTCCGGGCGGTTACGTCGTTTCCATTACGCGTGTACCGGATGTCGCCGCTGCCGCCACCACGCGGAGCGACGGCACTCGCATAGGAAAACGGCAGGCCGCGTTTCCAGGCATAATAGAACCGCAGAACATAGGGCAGGTCCGAACAGTCGGAAACGAACTTATGGTCCGGCAGGTCGCTGGCGTGGAAAGGATTGGCGTCGCTGTGGAGACAGGAGTCGAGCGTGTTGCAGTCGGACTCGCCTAAGGCTTGAATGAATTCACGATACCCACGTTCGTCATCATCCGACCAACGATCGTAGCGGACGACATAGAGCAGCGAACTTTCGGGCACGCTTAGCTCGCCGGCATTTGCCGCGCAAAACATGAAAATGCTCGCGGCAAACGCCCACAAGCCCCGCATTGTCGATCCCTTCACCAATCTGCGTAAGGCAGTTCATAAAACAAACGGCCAAACATTAAACCGATATTCCCCAAACGACCCCGGATCGCAGCGGATGATCGCTGGCAATGCGCTCACTGAATTCCGTCAGTGCTGCAGCGCGGCAATTGCGACGCCGATGTCGTAGGGCCAGATCAACAGAGCCAGCGCGCCCGGCCAGAAAGCGAGTTTCAGGTAGCCGATCGTGAACAGCCACCCGGCCGCCCACGCCATCCCGGCCATTCCATTTTGCACGATCTTGATTTTTTCCATGCGCCTATCTCCCTCGGCAACAGTCTAATTTCGCCGGGGGGCAGGTCAAGCGAAGTCGCAGCGAGGGATTTGCCGCTTCGCCTTCGGATCGCCGGCGCTTATGGGCGGTCCTCGCGCCAGCGCAGGGACATACAGGACAGCCCGGCGTCAAACTTGCCGATCTCGGTCACAGGAAGCGCCACGACGTCTAGGCCTACTTTCCCGATCAAATCGATGGTTCGGGGAAAGCACGCTCCCACGAAGACGACATCGTTTATCCGTAACAGGTTGGCAGCAGGTTCCTCGCCAACAGGGATCCGAAGGATTTTGAAGCCGGCGAAGAGGCCGCTGTCAGACATGGCGCTGGTTGCAGCGATCGTGTCTTCGCTGAGAAGCGCAGCTTCCGGCTATCGAAAGGCCGGCTCCGTAAAGCTGCGCAGTTTGCGCGAATGCAGCGTGCCGGCGTGGGCTTCTTCGCGCAGCAGTTCCAGGGCGCGGATGCCGATCTGAAGATGCTGGCCGACGCGCTCCTCGTAGAACGTGTCCGCCATGCCGGGCAGTTTGATCTCGCCGTGCAGCGGCCGGTCCGACACGCAGAGCAAGGTTCCGTAGGGCACGCGGAAGCGATAGCCGTTGGCGGCGATGGTGGCCGACTCCATGTCGATGGCGATGGCACGCGACTGGTTGAAGCGCGTCGCCTGCTGGGCAAAGCGCAGCTCCCAATTGCGGTCGTCGGTCGTGACGACGGTGCCGGTGCGCAGACGCTCTTTGAGCACCTGGCCTTTCACGCCGGTGATTTCGCTCACCGCCTGGGCCAGCGCGACCTGCACTTCGGCGATCGGCGGCACGGGGATTTCCGTCGGGAGCATTGCGTCGAGCACCTGATCGTCGCGCAGATAGGCGTGTGCCAACACGTAGTCGCCGAGCCGCTGGTTGGCGCGCAAACCGCCGCAATGGCCGATCATCAGCCAGACGTGCGGGCGCAGCACGGCAAGATGGTCGGTGACCGTCTTGGCGTTGGACGGTCCGACGCCGATGTTCACCAAGGTGATGCCGTCGCTGCCCGGCTGCACCAGATGGTACGCCGGCATCTGCGGCAGCTTGGCGAGCGGCGGCGCGGACGGCGGCTTACCGCGTTCGGTGATGCGATTGCCGGGCTCGACGAAGCATTGCGCGCGGCCTTCGTCGATCTCCTTCTGGCAATAGATGACGAACTCGTCGATGTAGCGCTGGTAGTTCGTGAACAGCACGAAGTCCTGGAAATACGCCGGATCGGTTCCGCTATAATGGCGCAGCCGGTGCAGAGAGAAATCGACACGCTCGGCCGAGAACAGCGATAGCGGCGCGGGCCCGGGACCAGGCCAACTTCCGCCGTCCACGATGGCATCGTGGGCTGCATCCAGGCGGGGCAGGGGAAAGCGCTCCGCCAGCTTGGCGCGCCGTTCCGCGTCCATCTGCGATGTCGCCCGCTCGACGGCAAAGGTCAGCGGGATCGGCGTTCGGCTTTTGCCGACATAAATCGCCGCTGTGTAATTCCGTGCCAGCAGCGTGAGCTGTTCGATGAGATAAGCGCGAAACAGGCGCGGCGCCGTGATGGTCGTGCCGTAACGGCCGGGCTTGGTGACTTTGCCGAAGGCGAGACGCGAGGAACGCGGCGTGTCGTTGAAGGCGACATCGACGCATAGATAGGGATAGGCGGGGTCGTCGCCCCGCGGCGGCGCCTCGTCGCGCGAAAACGCGCTAAAGGTCCGGTCGATTTCGGCAATCGCCTCGTCATAGAGCTCGACCAGCCGGTCGAAAGCGGCTTCGGGCGTTTCGCACAACACCAGGTCGGTGGCGGTTTCGTCGTCAAGGGAGACCGGATTTTGTTCCATGGGGTTCACAGGAAGGTGGCGGCATCCGCGTCTCCGAAGAGCCCTGCGTCGGGCGCGGAGACAATGCCGGAGGATTCGAGGACCGCAATGATGGCGCGCAACGGATGCCGGCTCCTGTCGCGTTCTTGTTGCTATACGCTGTCATTGTTCCAAGAAATCCGGATCTTGTCCATGCGCCATCACTGCTGGCGCGCTCGCCATCAGGGAACTTCCATACGACGCGATCGGTCACGGCACGATGCCGGGTCCGATCGCGAGGATTGGAATTTGGTCAGTTCAGTGGAAGCCACCTGCCGCGAGAATTCCACTGCTGCCATTCATGCGGACGACCAGATCCGCGCCGGCTTGGTAACCAGCCACTCCGTTGAGATCGACAACCAGGAAAGTCGCTCCGGAGAGCGTACCGCCGTTCGGCGTGAACATGACGGCATGATGCGCGCCCAGGCGGCTCGACGAAAGGGCTGAGGCCAGATTGGCGTCAAAGGTCGCGGTGGAAAGTGCGCCGCTGGTCACTTTCGTGTTGATGCCTGTGATCACACCAACGCCGCCGGGAATGTCGAAACTGTCGGCACCAAACTTAAAGCCGTTGATCGTATCGTAATGCGTGCTTGTCGATTGTGCGGCCGAGCTATAGACGAAGATGTCTGCGGCCGCCCCGCCGGTCAGATTGTCCGCGCCTAGGCCGCTCCAAATAACAAAGCGCCCGTTGGTCTCCGCCGCGCCGTTGAAGGTCAGAACGTCGCCCGCGGCAAGTGCCGAGCCGTTGATTGCCAGCGTCTGGCCCGATGCCACCGTCGCGTCGTTGGTCGTCAGGTTATAACTGTGGCCCACCGTGAGATCGAGCACTTCCGCATTGATCAGCGTCGTGGCATTCATCACCAACGCGTTCGCGCCGATATAGTTGCCGCTCAGCTGCACAGCGTCGACGCCCGCCCCGCCATCGACCTTGTCGGCAGCAGTTAGATAGGCACTCATGTTAATATAATCGTTGCCGGCGCCACCATTGACCGTTTCGCTGCCGGAGTCCGAACGGATGATATCGTTGCCGTCACCGCCGTTGAATGTATTGTTGCCGCTGCCTCCGTTGAGTGTGTCGTTGCCGAGGCCGCCAATAAGCGTGTCGTTGCCGGCGCCGGTCGTCACCACATCGTTGCCGCTGCCGGTGGTGACTGCAAAAGTCTCAGTGCCGGTGAAATCCACCAGATTTCCGGCCGAGTCCGCGAGGTGTCCCGTATATCCGGTACCAAAATTGCCGCCTGTGACGCCCCCGATCACGGCCGTGGTGGAGGCTGAATAGTTGACGATCAACCGGTCAGAGCCGGCCCCACTCTTCACGTTATCGGAGCCGCCGCGCAGCGTGATCGTATCGTTACCGCCGCCGGAGACGATCGTGTCGGCGCCGACGCCCGAGAATATGACATCGTTGCCGCTGCCGGATGTGATGGTGTTGGTGCCGTTGCCGGCGTCGATGTAATTGCCACCGTCCCCGGCCGTGATGGTATCGGCACCGCTTCCACCGGTGATCCTGTTCACGCCATTGCCGACAGTGACTGTGTTCGCACCATTACCCACGCTGACGATGTTGTTGCCGTTGCCAACTGTAATTGTGTCGCTGCCTGAACCGGTCAGCACCGTGAAATTCTCAAACGTACCATTCGCGATGGACACGAGGCGGGAGCCGCCGGCTTCGGCAAAGTTGGACGTCGAGTTTCCGGTTACGGCGCCGGTGGCGAGGTGATAGTCGACAACCAGCCGATCGATTCCTAAGCCGCCGTTCACCGCGTCGGAGCCGTCCGTAACGGTGACGACATTGTTGCCTGCGTTGCCGACCAAGCCATTGCTTTGCGGAGAATCAAGGATGTTGATCGGCGCAGCGCCCGTCAGGGTGAAAGTCGCGATGGCGGGGGAGGTCGTTCCAATCTGGATGACGATTCCGGTCGAAGATGCGCCTCCGGTGACGGTTATGTTGTTCTTCGTGACGGTGGCAGTCTCATTGCTGTAACCGGCCTGCAAAGAGATTGTGTCGCCTGCGGCTGCGTGGGTCATCGCGATTGCAATGGACGCATAGGTTGAAGTCGGACCAACGGTCAAAGTAGGCATCTGATTCTCCTAAGGAAGTTATGGCGCAGAGATGGCAATGCGTTGCATGCAGTCTTCAGACTGCGGGTGCGCTTGGTCGTTTTTGCTCGCGAAACGCCGCGGCCGACTGCCTTTCAGGCGCCCAATTCTGCAAACTGCTCAATGCCAACCTTGATGGAGGATCGAACCATCAGGCCCGTCCATACCTAATCAAACGCCTCATCCTAGGCTCATGCGATTGGGGCGCGGTAGGCACGGAATATACTCAACCGGACGCGATGCCTATGAGGGAGGATTTTAGCCTGAAATGATGGTGGGCTCATTTTGGCATTGCTCCAAGAAAACAGGAGCTTGTCCATGAGCGCCGACCACTACTGACACGGTGGTCGTGAGCCAACGTCCGCCCGACACGATCGGGTGTGGCGCTGTCGCAGTCCGCGCGCACCTGGAAACTATCGGCCGGCGTACAGTCACGTGCCTTGGGCGGCATACTTCAGGGCAGTGGCGCGTGCGAGAATCGAGGCGGAGGGCTACCGAATCGTCGTCAATATGGGCGACGAGCCCAGCGATCTGGCAGGCGGACACGCCGAAAAAGCCGTGCTGCTGCCCAACCCGTTCTACCGAATCCCTTAGAACTCCGCGGCGGGATTTGCGGCATTGACAGAGCCGGCGGCGCAGGCGGTACTTCCGTATGTTCCGGCTGAGACCGACTCGGAAAATACCTAAGGTCGGGCTCGATGTACGCACGTTGCGCTGCGTCGAGGCCGCGTTCTGGTTCGTTCTGGCAGTGGCCGCCAGTGTTGGGGGGCAAAGCGTGCTCTCCGGATTGCCCAAGTTAGGCGATCTGCTTTTGCCAAGCGGTTCCTTTGCGGCGGAAGCGCGCGATAAGGCGGCGGCGGACTTTGTCGCGCTGAGACAGTTCGGCCTGTCGCAAAGCGCCGCTGCGCCGCTCGTCGTGTCGTCCTCGGGAGCGGTCTCAAGACGGCAGGACGCGGCGCGGCTTCCGGCGATTGCCATCGTGATCGACGATCTGGGATCCGATGTCGCGCTCAATCGCCGCGCCATCGCCTTGCCGCAGGCGGTGGCGCTGTCGTTCCTGCCTTATCCGGACGAGACGCCGATGCTGGCGCGCGAAGGCGCGCGTGCCGGCCACGAAATCCTCGTCCACCTGCCGATGCAAGCAAAGGATGGCGAAGAAAATCCCGGACCGATGGCACTGAGGATCGGTACTTCGCCCAACGAAAACGTACGCCGGCTGGATTGGGCGTTATCGCGCGTGCCCTTCCATGTCGGCATCAACAACCACATGGGCAGCCGTTTCACGGAAGATCGGGGCGCGCTAATCCCAATTGCCGAGGCGCTGTACGACCGCCACATCTTCTTCTTCGATTCGCGTACGTCGGCGGGCTCGCAGGTGGTGCCCGTGGCGCGCGCCTTTGGTGTGCCGAGCGCTGGTCGCGACGTCTTCCTTGACGACGTGCAGACGCCCGATGCGGTCGCCGCGCAACTGGCGTTGCTGGAAAAGGATGCGCGCGAGCATGGCATAGCCACCGCCATCGGCCATCCGCATGACGTCACGCTGGCGGCGTTGGCGCGCTGGAGCGCGCACCTGAAAGGCTACCGGCTGGTTCCGATCAGCGTCGCCATCCGGATGAAGACCGAGCGGGAGATGTCGGCGACGATCGCGTCCAACGTCAGGTAAACGTTCCGACTCCGAGGCTGGACAGGTGTGCGGGGGTAGCAAGCTCGATGACGAGGTCGGCGCCGGCTTGGTAGCCCGCAATTCCGTTCGCGTCGATGATGAGGAACTGCGTGCCCGAAAGAGAGCCCGAATTCGGCTTGAACAGGATCGCGTGATGTGCCGCCAAGTGGCTGCCAATGGCCGTCGTAAGGTTAGCGTCGAAATTCGTTCCGCTGTTCAGCGCGCCGGTGGTGAGCGCCGTGTTGATCCCCGTGACGGTGAACCACGTGTCGATCTTGTCCACCGCCGCGTCGAAGTCCAAGATGGCGTCATGCCTCGTGCTGGTTGAATCGCTCGCCGCGCCATAGCTGAACCTGTCGGCGCCCGTGCCACCGATCAGTCTGTCTGCGCCCTGTCCGCCGGTAATAGTGTCCGCTCCGGCGTTTCCTGCGATGCGATCGTCGCCATGGCCGCCGGTGAGCACATCATTGCCCGAGCCGCCGGCGAGAGCGAACTGCCCGTTCGATTCCGCCGACCCCGTAAACCGTAAGGTGTTGGTTGCCGCGAGGGTCAATGCGCTCACGGTCAGCGTGGCGCCGGCCGCGACTGTCGCATCGTTGGTCGTGAGTGCGTAGGAATACCCCGCCGCGACGCCAATCGTTTCGACGTTCGTCACGGTCGCCGGTCCGAACGTAACGCCCGCCGAATAGTTGCCGTTGAGGTTCAGCGCGTCGCTGCCGGCGCCGCCATCGATTGCATCGGCTGCGGTCAGGGATGCGCCCATCTCGATGGTGTCGTCGCCGTTGCCCCCGGAAATCCTGTCCGTGCCCGTGCCCGGATTGAGGGTGTCGTTGCCCCCGCCGCCGTTCAGCACGTCGTTGCCGCCGTTGCCGTAAAGAATGTCAGCACCGGAGCCCCCCGTGATGGAATCGTTTCCGGAGCCGCAATCCACGCGGAACGATCCGTTCGTCTCGGCCACGCCGTTGAATGTGAGCGTGTTGCTGGACGTGAAACTCAAGCACGCGACTTCGAGCTGGGCCCCCGAGGCTACAGTAGCGTTGTTGGTGGTCAGGTTGTAGCTGTGTCCGGTGAAGAGCGCGAGCGTGGAGAAATTGCGCACCGTCGTTGCGTTCAGAACCAGCGCATGGGCGCCCGAATAATCACCGTCCAATTGCAGCGTGTTGTTTCCTGTCCCGCCATCGATGATACAGAGCGGATTCAGTGCAACACCGGCGAGAAATTCGACGGTATCGTCCCCGCTTCCGCAATCGATCACGTCGGCTCCTCCCCCGCCGACGATCAGGTCGTTCCCGCCATAGCCGTAGATCACGTCATTGCCGCGGCCGCCCAGGACCGTGTCGTTGCCCGAGCCGCAAAGGACTAGGAATGTTCCATCGGTCTCGGCCGTGCCGTCGAAGTATAGCCAGTTACCGCTTCCCAGAGGACTGGAGTTGACGTTCAGAGTCTGGCCGGCCGCGACTGTCGCGTCGGCGGTGGTCAGGCGGTAATTGTGGCCGGGCAGGGGGATGAGGTATTCCACATTCCTCATCGTCGTGGAGGCGAACGTCACGCCGCCCGAATAATCGCCATCGAGATAAAGCGTATCCGTTCCGGTTCCGCCGTCGATCTGTTCTTGCGCCGAGAATCCCGCGCTAAAATTGATGCTGTCATCGCCAGGGCCGCCATTGAGCTGATCATTTCCAGCCGTTATCTGCATCTCGAAGATGTCATTCCCGTTGTAGCCGAAGAACCGGTTCTGGTGACCGCCGGTGGCATGGGAAACAAAATCATCGACCCCGCCGAAGAGCAGGCTGTCGAGAGTCGAGACATTGCCAGTCTTCACCGCGTTCCACACCGTGGCCAAGGGGAGCGAGAAGGCACTCCAGATCTGGTGTGTGGTGGCCTTCCAATCGGTGATCACTATGCTGGTGAGCGTTCCTGCCGTGGGCTTGGAGCCTGCGTAGGCGAAGTCCGTGCCGCCCATCGAGACTGTGTAGTGGTTGCCATAGGTGTCCGTTGCGACCAGCTTGAATTGCGTCGCTGTTGCGACCGTGATCGCGGCATGGGTCCATACGGAAAGGACACTCGATGTAAGGAGATTCGTGCAGCCTTCGGCGGCGCCGGTTACGAAGGTCATGGCCTCCCCCTTTCATGCGCGCACAGCAAGTGCGGTGCAAAGACCATAATAAAATTATGGTATTATAACTGCCCGATTCCGTAAAGGGGAATCGCCGCCGTCAGCGTGCGCAGTCGCGGCCGCAGATATCAGGTAAAGGTGCTGATGCCGAGGCTCGTCATGTGGGTGGGATTCACGAGGTTGATGACGAGATCGGCGCCGGCCTGATAACCGGCCGTGCCGTTGCAGTCGACGATCAGGAAATGCTGTCCTGCGAGCGAGCCAGAACTCGGCGTGAACTCGACCGCATGATGGGCCGCCAGCTTGCTGCTGCCGATCGCCGCCGCGAGGTTGGCGTTGAAATTCGTTCCGCTATTCAGTGTGCCGGTGGTGAGTGCCGTGTTGATGCCGGTGACGGTGAACCACATATCGATTTTGTCCGACAATGCGTCGAAGCCGGTGATGGTGTCGTAGGTTGTGCTCTTTGAATCCGACACCGCCTTGTAGACGAACTTATCCGCGCCCGCCCCGCCGTTCAGCTTGTCGGCGCCAGCGCCGCCGGTGAAGGTGTCCGCGCCTTTACTGCCGGTGAGCGTGTCGTTGCCGGCGCCGCCCGTGATGACGAACTTGCCGTTGGTTTCCGCTGCGCCATTAAAGGAGAGCGTGTTGGCGGCGGCGAGAGCGGAGGCAGTCACCGTCAGAGTCTGTCCCGAGCCAACCGTCGCGTCGTTCGTCGTCAGCTTGTAGCTATAACCCGCAGCCAGATTGACGGTCTCGACATTTGTGAGTGTCGTCGCGGCGAGGACCACGCCGGCCGAATAGTTGCCATTTAGATTGAGTGTGTCGGTGCCTGTGCCACCGTCGATCCTGTCTGCCGCGGTCAGCGCCGCTCCGAGATTGAAGATGTCGTTGCCCCCGCCGCCGTTGGCCGTGTCGTTGCCGCCGGCAGTGAGGTTCATCACGTTGTTGCCGGAATTGCCGCTGAGCGTGTCGCCGTATGCGGAACCGATGAGGTTCTCGATGGATATCAGCCTGTCGGAGCCCTGTCCTCCGTCGATTGCTTGTGCCGTCGTAATGCCGAGGTTGACGGTCACGCCGCTTGTTGCATGAGCGTAGCTCGCGGTGTCCGATCCGCTGCCACCGTTGAGTGTGTCGTTGCCGGTGCCGCCATCGAGCATGTCGTTGCCGCCATAGCCGTAGAGTACATCCGCTCCACCGAGCCCGCTCAGAATGTCATTGTCGGCGCTGCCGACGATCCGGTCGGCATTCGCGGTACCCGTCGAGCCAGCGAGGATCGTGTTGACGCCGCTGTTCACCTGCACGTCGTACTCAAGGCTGTTCACCGTCAGCGAGCCGGTCCCCGTCGCGACTTCCGCGCCGAGTTCGAGGCCGGCGATATAGGTGTTGCCGTTGACGATCCCCATGCTTTGGAGCGTTTCAAGCATTGCCTTGAAGTCGATCTGGCCGCTCAGATCGTCGGCATTGGACGCGATCGCGGTATAGGTCCAACTCGGGTTGTCGGTCCCCGCATTCCAGTTTGCCGCGCTGTAGATGGTACCCCTGAAATTCGAATCCGAGTATGTCCCCACGACAGAACCGCCAGGGTCGAAGGCGCCCCGGTGAAACCAGACCATCACTTCGTTGGTCAGGGTGGTGGAGTTGCCATTCGGTGTGTTGGTCAGGAACACTTCAAACGCGACGTTGAATCCCATTGGGTCGCCGGTAATGGCGAGTTTGTATTTCATCGTCAGTTCTGTCAGATCCGAAACGCGGATCGGGAAAACCTGCAAGGGGTCCGACGACAGCGCGCCGCCCCACCACGGCGACCCGCCGAACATGATTTCAGGATAGGCGTGGACATTATAGTAATTGGTTTCCGTCCGCGCCGGGAACGCCCAGTTATATTGAGGGTGGTTCGCGAAGTTGTTGGCGTTGTAGGTCGCGCTGATCGTGTAATCCGTGCCGTAGACGAGGCCCAGAGGATTCCACACATTGGATTGGACGCGCCAGCCGTTCAAATCGGCCGAGACGCTCGAGCCGGAAATTGTAGGCATTTTCCTATGCGAGCCTCATTTAAGGAAACTAGAATCGGAGGGATATAATCCCCCGACATTCGGATCATAGCGGCATCGGAAACGGTGCTCTATTGACTGTATTTCACATTCGCATACCGCACCCACAACGGCTGCAATGATAAGTTGCGCGGAGGCGCGCGGATATGACTCTAATTGTCACGGAGCTCCGTGCGAACTAAACACGGTTCAGATCACTGCCCACGCTTGCTCGCCGAGGCAGAGCACCACTGCGCCGCATATTGTCTCGTCCTCGGGGCTGGGTCCACAGTGGCACGACACGGTGCGGCTTATCGCCATTGGCCATCCGTATGAAGACCGAGTGGGAAATGCGAGTGGCGTCGGCGGGACGCTGATCTTTCTTATGCGAATTCCCAAACAATAAGTAGAATCAGCGTTGCCGCTGTCGCACAATGCAGAATGACGTGCAGCGTGTTGGGAACAATACCGTTGCGTTGCGGCAGAAAAGCGTGGGTGCTGCCGTACATCGTGCGATATTCGGGAGCTCTGCTCGTTGCCTGATAGCCGAAAAAATAGGTCGCCCACCACGCTTCGATCTCGCCCACAAACAAGAACCCGTATGCGCCGAGGAGGTAGAAGGCGAGCCAACTCGGATAGGCGGACTTCAAATAATTGGAGCTTGCGCACCAGCCGATTACCGGAAGGAAGGAGCTGATCAGCATACCGGCCAATAACGCTTTACGGCTATGGGCCCGTTGAGCGGCCTTGATGTCGTTGAGGCCACCGAGCGGCACTAAGTCGTGAAAAATCAGGATCAACACCTGAAAGCTTTGCAGCGCGAAGAGTCCGTGCTGGATAACGAGCTTCGCCATCACTGACCGCGCTTGCTCGCGCTCGCGAAGCGCACGGCTTCGTCGGCGACGCTCATCAGCGCTTTGGCCTTGTTGACCGTCTCTTGATATTCGGCCTCGGGCACGCTGTCGGCTTTTAATGATTCCAACATCAAGTAAACGTTCCGACGCCGAGGTTCGTCAAGTGGACAGGGTTCACGAGGTTGATGACAAGATCGGCGCCGGCCTGATATCCCGCTATGCCGTTGCAGTCCACGATCAGGAAATGCTGCCCTGCGAGCGTGCCGGAACTCGGCGTGAACTCGACCGCATGATGGGCCGCCAGCTTGCTGCTGCCGATCGCTGCCGCGAGGTTGGCGTCGAAATTCGTTCCGCTATTCAGCGCGCCGGTCGTCACCGCCGTGTTGATGCCGGTGACCTTGAACCACATGTCGATCTTGTCCGACAATGCGTCAAAGCCGGTGATCGTGTCGTAGGTCGTGCTTTTCGAGTCCGACACCGTCTTATAGACGAACGTGTCCTTACCCGCGCCGCCGTTCAGCTTGTCGGCACCGCCGCCGCCTGCGATGGTGTCATTTCCCTTTCCGGCGGTGATGACATCTGCTCCTGCGCCGCCAACGACGTTGACCCTGACTTTGCCGTTTGCATCGTTAACGGTCACCTTCGTGCCGTTCGCTCCAAGCTCGATGACGTCGTATTCCGAGAGAGAAGAATCGAGGGTCGGCGCGATCGTAATGGAGCCGTGGAATACGCCTTGCCGGAGGTCGACGGTTTGTCTCGGCGGCGGGCCTGCCACGTACTGGTTGTGCAGGTCATTGTCGCACAGGATGTTTCCGTTGATCGTGCCGGTGTTCGTCAGCGAGCAAATCCTGCCGCCGAGATCGATATTTCCGTTGAGAATGCCGCTGTTGGTGATCGCGGCGGTTATCCAACGCCCAACGGAGATTGCCACATTTGCAGTGATCGTGCCCGAGTTCACGACTGTGGGCGTGTTATTGGTCGGGCGATCCGCCAGTCTGATGCCGTAAGATTTTGCGCCGTTGAGACCCGCGACATTCATGGTGCCTGTGTTGATCACCGAACTGGGTGTCACGAGCCCATTAACCGTCGGCCCAAGGTCACTGCTTCCAATATAGATGCCCCATGCGGAGTGATCGGCACCAGAAGCGGAAACGGTAATCAGTCCGTCATTCCCAATGCTGCCGCCGTTCCCGCAATACACCCCAGCGCTATCCCCCGCCGGGTTCGTCACGGCAAGCACCCCTCCGTGCTTGTTGATAACCTTTGTATTGGATCCGGCCCCGATGCCGGTGGCCTCGCCTCCGATAATCCCCGACACGGCCTTCACGCTGATCGTTCCAGCATTGATGATCGCTGCGGACCAGGCGGCGATACCCACGCCTTGGGCAGCGCCGCCCGTGTTGGATACCGTGAGTTTCGCTCCGGCTTCGTTGGTAAAGCCGCCAGTGCTGGATTGGTTATCCCAAACAATACCGTTGAGGCCGAATTTATCGTTTCCCGACACGTTGATGGCGCCGAAGTTATCTAGGGTGGCATGGTTGCCGTAGTCATTGCGGTACAGCCCTGCTATGACGGTGTACCCCGATGGCTCCACGATGTAGTTCCATTCCCCCACAGGAATGTTGATCGGTTCGCCGGCGTATATAGTGAGGTCGTAGCTGAACTCGATCGGATCCCTGCCGTAAATCGGTTGCGAGGGCGGCAAGGTCGGTCCGGTGTATTGCGCCGCCCTATACACCACGTTCGACGCGGTGAGAGAGGTGGCCTGCACGTTTTTCAACAACACGCTGTCGCTGCTCGACAGAGTGATGAGCGTGTCGGCGCCCTGCTGTTTGACGGAACTAGCAGCGGAATAGCCGTCAATGTTCAGGATGTCGTTGTCGCCATTCGTGCGGAAGTCCGTGATCACGAGTTGTGCGTCGCCGGACGAATAGATGAAGCGGTCGTTTCCGCGGCCGCCGGTCATCGTATCGCCGCCGCCACCGCCTGCCACGAGCGTGTCGTTTCCCGGGCCTCCAATCAGCGTGTCGACGCCCCCGCCCGAGATCAGCGTCGCGGCCGAAGTCCCAGCACTCAGCTTGTCGTTGAATGTCGAACCGATCACCTGCTGGATGTTCGCAAGTGTCGTGACGCCCGCGCCCGCCGCTCTTCCTGTGCCGAGATTGACGTTGTAACCACGGTCCGAGGACGCCAGACTAAGCGTATTCGTTCCGCCCTTGCCGTCGATCGTATTCATCCCGCGAGTGATGTCGAAGAAGTCGTCGCCCGCGCCGCCGATAATGGTATCGGAACCGCCACCGCCGTAGACGATGCCGCCTTCCGAACCGAGCGCGACCGAGTTGTTGCCGTGTCCGAGATAGATTGTGCCGTCAAGGTGTCCGGCCGCGCCGTCGTATACGCTGTCGCCGTCGGCAAAGGTGATATCTCCGGCGATCGTGCCCGTGTTGTGGATGAACGAGGGGGCCGGAACGATGTCGCCGATGATCGTTCCCGAATTTGTAAGGGTGACGTCTCCGACGGGCGACTTCAGACTGAAGGAGTCGGTCGTGAAGGCGTAGTCACCGACAATGGTTCCGGAATTCACATAGTTTCTGCAGTTGCCGTACAAAACCGCGGCGCTCGGCAAGTCACCAGTGCTCGTCGCCCGAATGGTTCCGCTGTTGTTGAATGTGCAAATGTCAGCAGAGAATCCGCCCATGGCCACGGCGATCGGCGAAAAGACGGCCAATGGGTACAGCGCCGTGCCGCCGGTCACATCAATCGTTCCCGAATTGCTGAAATTGCCGCCGTACCCGAAAGTGACGCCGTTGCTCTCGTTCTTGCTCCACACTATCAATGTGCCGGTGTTCGTGAAACTGGAAAAGGGGTCGTTACTCGAGACCCCGATGGCGTTACGTTGCTTGGACACGACCTCGATAAGGCCTGCGTTGTAGACGTCGGGCGACTGACTATCGAAATTGGTTAAGGCTGCCGTACCGTCGGGTCCGCCCGCGTAGACGATGATGACCCCCGAGGTTTCGTTCCTGAGGACGGAAGTCCGGCCGTTGTTCAGATATTTGTAGTCCGTCATTGCAAACGATATGCCGCGGTCGTCGATCGCGTAGATCGTGCCGGCATTCGTAAGCGACGGTGGGTTCGAGACGAAGTCGCCGCTGAGCGTGTAGCACCAAGTCGCATAGTTTGTGCTGGTGGCTTTGAAAAACACCTTTTTGCCGGCGGCGATCGTGATGTCGGTCGTCGTTGTGATTGGGTTGGTAGCCGCAACCGTCGCCGTAGGCTTGGCGGGGATTGCCTGAGCGCGGTGGTATCCGAGTACATCCATCAGCGACAGATCGGTCGACGTTACGCCGTCCGTAATTCCCACGTCGCCGAAAGCGCCGAACGCATCGCCGTTCACGCTTGAGGCCCAGTCGGCGGCGCTTCCGCTGCCGGAATTGAACGGCGTCAGCATGGCGTTGCCGTCGAGAGAGAAGTACGTGTTGCGGGTGGCCGGCGCCCGCAACCCGTTGGCGTACCGGAAGAGATCGACGGTTCCGTACAGCTTCGTCCCGTCGGACCCCGTCTGGCCGAGGTACGATACCCTGCCGAGGACCTTCGAAATCTCATTTTCGATTACTCCGACAGCGTCCACCAAGCCGGGTTTGGCGCGGTTCGTCGTGTCGAAATTGAAAGCCGTGGATGAATCGAGGCCGATGCTGCCATCGATTCCGGAGGCGTCCGGCGCGATGAAGCCGAGCGCCTTTGCCTGCCCTCTGGTCAGGACAAACGTCCCGCCGTTGGTTGGGTCCTGCGACGGCAGCGACTTTGCCGCCGTCAGCGCAGCGCTCGAATTGGCGTCGGCCCACAGCGCGTTGCGCAACCGGTTGTAGTCGAGCATGACTGTATTGGGAGTGATCGCGTTCGCCGTCGTGCCGGGCGCCACCGTCTTTCCGCCGGCCTCTCCCCAACCTATCGAGATGTTCACGGTGATGTTCGTGCAGAACTTGCTCTCAAAATAGCTGACGGCGGCTTGGACCGCGGTTTTGAATCCCGCCGGAGCACTCGCCACACTCGAGTTGTAGGTGATGTTGATCTGCACCGCCGCCTCCAAGACGGACATCGGCGGTGTCGCGACCGCGATCCCGTGCCCGCGCAGGTAGACTTAGCCGAAAATGCGCGACAGCAAAAGGAACTATTGTCAACCACTACTGCAGGGCGAGAAAAGTTCCGATTTCACCATCGGACCGGCACCAGAGGTTTACTGTCCGCGCTTGCTCGCGCTCGCGAAGCGCACGGCTTCGTCGGCCGCGCTCATCAGCGCTTTGGCCTTGTTGACCGTCTCTTGATATTCGGCCTCGGGTACGCTGTCGGCGACGATGCCGCCGCCGGCCTGCACGTACATCATGCCGTCCTTGACCACGGCCGTGCGCAGCACAATGCAGGTGTCCATCGATCCGTCGGCAGCGAAATAGCCGACCGCGCCCGCATAGACGGCGCCGCGCTTTTCCTTTTCGAACTCGTCGATGATTTCCATGGCGCGGATTTTCGGCGCGCCGGACAGCGTTCCCGCCGGCAATCCCGCCGCCAGCGCATCCACCGCATCCAGGCCTGGTCGGATTTTGCCTTCCACGTTTGACACCAGATGCATCACATGGCTGTAGCGCTCGATGAAGAAGCTGTCGGTGACATTCACTTCGCCGGTCTGCGCGATGCGGCCCACGTCGTTGCGGCCGAGATCGATCAGCATCAGATGCTCGGCGCGTTCCTTGGGATCGGCCATCAGTTCTTCCGCGAGCCGTTTGTCTTCTTCCGGCGTGGCGCCGCGCGGGCGCGTACCGGCGATGGGGCGGATCGTCACCATGCCGTCGCGCAACCGCACCAGGATTTCCGGGCTCGATCCAACGATGGCAAAGCCTGGGAAGGCGAGGTGATAGAGGAACGGCGAAGGGTTCAGCCGCCGCAACGCGCGATAGAGCGCCAGCGGCGGCAGTGTGAACGGCCGGCGGAACCGTTGGCTCGGCACGACCTGGAAGATGTCGCCGGCCAAAATGTATTCTTTGGCACGCGCAACCATCGCCAGATAAGCGTCGTGCGTCATGTTGGATTCGATCCGCTCCGTGGAGGGCAGGTCGGGTGGCGGAGCAGGGGAGGCGGGCGCCGGCCGTTCGAGATCGGCAACGATGTCGCTCAGCCGTTCACAGGCCCGGGCATAAGCGGCGCGCGCGTCGATGCCGTTCTCGGACCACACCGGCGACACGATCAGGATTTCGTCCCGCACCGTGTCGAAGATGGCGGTGATCGTCGGGCGGATTAGGATCGCGTCGGGCAGGCCGAGCGTGTCGGGCGGGGCGTTCGGCAGCCGCTCGATCAGCCGCACCATGTCGTAGCCCAGGTAGCCGAAAATGCCGACCGCCATCGGCGGAACGCCGTCCGGCAGCGGCATGCGCGTTTCGTCGATCAGCGCGCGCAACGATGCGAGCGGCTTGTCGGCGAGGTCGTCGAGCACGAAGGCGTCGCGCCGGCTGCGGGCGTTGCGGTTGATTTCAGCCTTGCCATTGCGGCAGCGCCAAACGATGTCCGGCTTGAGTGCGATGATGGAATAGCGCCCGCGCGCCTCACCGCCCTGTACGCTTTCGAAAAGCAGCGCGTTCTCGCGCCCCTCGGCGAGTTTCAGAAAGGCCGAAACCGGCGTTTCCAAATCTGCGACGAGGCGCGCGTAAACCGCTTGCGGCATGCCATTCTCGTAAGCGCGCGCGAAGTCCGCGAAATCGGGAAGGAAGGCCATGGCGTGATTACTGACCTTCGCTGCCGCCGCCGACCACGGTGTCCAGCATTTTCTGGTTGATCGTCACGCCCTGCCGGTCGCGGGCCGCCATGCTCATCAGTTCGCCGATGTCCTGGGCGGCGGTATTCGAGATCATGCGCACGCCCTCAATGTACTGCGGGTCGCCAAGCGGCGGGCGCGGATGGAAGATGCCGCTGACGCGCGCCACGACGTATCCGTTGCCGTCGCCCTTGGGGGCGAAGACCGTGGCGCCCGGCGCGGCGGCAAACAACGCGCCCACAAGGCTGGCCGAGAATGTCGCATCGCTGGTTGCGTGCATCAGCGCGGGACTGGATTGCACCGCTGCTCCGATCGTCTTGGCTGCGGTTTCAAGCGATTGGCTCTTGTTCGCCAGGGCAGCGAGCTCCTCGGCCTTCTTTTGAATCTGGATCACGCGCTGTTCTGCGGTCCACGCGGCAAGCGCGTCCATACGCACCTGCTCGAGCGGCTTCACCTTCGGAGGCACAATTCCATTCACCGCGATGACATAGTAATTCCCCGATTTGGCAGGGAAGGGATCGTTGTCTTCGCCGACCTCCGATTTGAAGACCTGCTCGCGGAATTCCGGGTCGTCGGGAACGGCGGCCTTGCTGCCGTCCGGCGCAAGCCCCTTGGCATCCATGGCGAGGGCATGGCCCGTATGCATGCCGACTTTCTTCGCCGCTTCGTCGAGGGTCGCTCCGCCGCTCGCCGCGTCGGTATAGGTATTGGCGATGTCGGCCAATTTGGACGCCGCGAGCTGCTGGATCAAATCCTTGCGGATTTCCTCCTTGGCCTGATCCAGCGTGGTGACCTTGCCCGGCGTGATCTTGACGACGTGGAACAGCGCCCAGCCGGTGATGGTTTTCAGCGGTTGGGTGATGCCGCCCGCGGCAAGCGCGAACACCGGGCCCGATTGCGCCGCATCGAGGTCTGCGGAGGTAAGTTCGCCGAGCGCGGTGTCGGACGGCTTTTCGCCGCGCTCGAAGGCGATCTGATCGAAGGTGGCGCCCGCGGCGAGCTTAGCGCGTGCGGTTTCGGCTTCGCCCTGGGTCGGAAAAATGAGCTGTTCGAGTTGGCGCTTCTCGAGGATGACGTATTTGCTCTTGTCGTTCTCGTACGCGGTCTTGATCTGCTCGTCGGTCACCGAGATGCTGCCCGAAATGTCGTTCACGCCAAGCTGGGCATAGCTCACATTGCGGTATTCGGGAGTCGAGAACTTGTCCGGATGGGCGTTTACGTAAGCCGCCAGAACGGCGTCCGGCGGCGGCGCGATCGGCGGCAGCGACTTGGCGTCCACCGTCACGTACTGGGCCGCACGGATCTCGGTGTAATAGGCGAACAGCGCACGCGCATAACCGTCCGGCAACAGGAAGCCCGCCTCCGCGGCATGAACGAGTTGCGAGCGGGCGGTATCGCGGCGCACCGCTTCGATGAAGCCTTGCTCGCTATAGCCGATGCGGTTGATTTTTTGCTGGAAGACGCCGCGGTCGAACGTTCCGGTAAGGCCCGCAAAGGCGGGGATGGCGCGGATCTGCATGGACACCGCGTCGTCGCTCACCGTCAGCCCGAGGTTGCGGACCATATTGTCCATCGCCGTCTGCGCGATGCTGTTTTGCAGCAGTATGGAACCCAGACGCATACGTTGCGCCTGATCCGGCGTGATGTCCTTGCCCTGGTTTCGCAGGAAGTTGGTGTAGTCGCGCTGGAATATCGTCTGCTCGATGGCCGTGCCGCCGACGGTCGCGACGGCCGTACTTGTGTTCCCCCGGAAGACGTCGCCTATGCCCCAGGCCACGAAGCTGAGCGACAGCACGCCCAGGAACAGGGATGAAATCCAAGACTTGGAAAATTGTCGCATCTGCTGGAGCATGGGAAACCCGGAAAAGGTGTGTCGGCGAAAGGCCGCGGATGATAGGGAGGGGGCCGGATAACGGCAAGGCGACACACATGCTGATTGCAGGAAACTGGAAGATGAACGGCCAGTCGGCCGCTCTGGCGGAAATCGAGGCTCTAGTGGGCGCGTTCAAGAGCCGGCCACCGGCGGTCGACGTGCTCGTTTGTCCACCGGCGACCTTGATTTCCCGGGCAGTGGCCAAGGTCGATGGCGCCTTCGCGGTAGGCGGCCAGGATTGCCACCCAAAGGTATCTGGCGCGTTTACCGGCGACATTTCTGCAGAAATGCTGCGTGACGCCGGCGCGTCCTGGGTGATCGTCGGCCATTCCGAACGCCGGCAATATCACGCCGAGGCCGATGCCCTGGTGGGGTCTAAGGCGCAAGCGGCCTGGCGGGCAGGGCTCGGCGCCGTCATCTGCATCGGCGAAACCGAAGCCGAACGTGCGGCCGGCCGGGAAGAGGAAGTGGTGGACCGCCAGCTTGCTGCCAGCGTGCCCGACGGCGCTACGGCTGCGAACACGACCGTTGCCTATGAGCCGGTCTGGGCGATCGGCACCGGGCGCACCCCCACGCGAGACGAGATCGCCAGAATCCACGTCCATTTGCGCGGCGCCCTGACCAAGCGTTTTGGGGTGGCCGGACGCGGCATTCTTATCCTCTATGGCGGCTCGGTGAATCCGGGGAATGCCAAGGAAATCCTGGCCACGCCGGAGGTTGGCGGCGCCCTGGTCGGTGGAGCAAGCCTGAAAGCTGCGGACTTCCTCGCAATTATAGAGGCTGCACCAGCCTAGCATTAACCGGTTTGAACCACGCTTCTTTAACCCCCGCCGTGGCATTTTTAACGCCAAAGCAAGTAGCGCGACGGCGGGTAAAGCGTGGCGATAGCAAGGCTCTCATACGAGACGGCCGAAACCCTGGTCTACGATCCGGTTTCGGCAAACCGCACGGCAACGCGCGCGGCGCTGTATACACTCGGCTTCCGTTTCATCGAATCCGTCGCCACCGTCGATGCCTTGAGCGAAGCGATCCGCCGCAGGCCGCCAGATCTGGCGCTCTGCGAAGCGCAAGGCGCCGACGCCGAGCTGTGCCATACGATCCAGATGCTTCGGCAAGGTACCGACGGATATAATCCGTTCATCGTGATCATCGTCACCGCCTGGGAGAAAACCAACGGGTTGGTTACGCGCGTGCTGAATTCCGGCGCCGACGATTTGATCCTGCGACCGTTTTCGACCGCGCTTCTGGGCAACCGGATCGAGACGCATATTGAACGGCGCAAGGGCTTCGTCATAACCCACGATTATGTAGGCCCCGACCGCAGGCGCGATCCGTCGCGGGCATCGAACGTCGAGCTGTTCGATCCGCCAAACTCGCTCAAGATGAAGGCCAAGGAACGGCTGAGCGCCGAAGTCGCCACCGCACGGCTGGACGCGGAGCTGCGCGTTGCGCGCGATGCGCTGAATGCGGAGAAGCTGCGCCGCGACGCGTTCCAGGTCTGCATCCTGTGGCGCCTTCTGCAGGACCACGCACCGGACCAGCAAACCTACGCAAGCGAGTTGAGGAAGCTCGCGCGCGTGACCGAAGCGATCTCCAAGCGGTGCCGCGAGACCGATTTCGAGATTGCGCTGCAATGGTGCGATTCCGTGCTCGCTGCGGTGGAAGGCCTGGAACTCGGCGTGGACCACAATGCCTCAATGCATCTGCTTGGGCATGCAGCCCTCAATCTCAACCAGGCGCTCAACCCGGAAAAGTCGGCCAACGATCATCTCAGCCAGATCGACGCCACCGTGGCCATTATCCGGGCCCGCATCGAGGCGAAGGCAGCGCAGGAACAACAGCAGGACGACAAACTGCAGGCGGCGAGCGGAGAATAGCGAGTAGCGACAAGAGAGTAGCGAGTAAAGAGCAGTAACCCATTGCGATTTAATGCTATTTCGAATTCGCCAATCCGCTTTCGTCAGCCGCCTTCCCATCCACCGCCCAATCGTCTATGGAACCGCCCCGTCACCCCGTGAAGGCGTGCTCCATGCAGACCCTGTTGCTGGTCATTGAGATCCTCGTCGCAATTGCGCTCGTTGTCGTTGTGCTCATGCAACGCTCGGAGGGTGGGGCGCTTGGCATAGGCGGCGGCGGTGGCGGCGGCCTAGGAGGGTTGTTCAGTGCGCGCGGTGCGTCGGACACGTTGACGCGCACGACGGCCATCCTCGGGATCATGTTCTTCGTGATTTGCCTGGCTCTGAACCTGCTCGTGAAGCACACATACGTCCAGCGTTCGATCCTCGATTCGCAGGCTGCGCCGACGCGCACGACCGAGCCCGTCCGGAAGCCCGCGACACCTGCACCCACTCAGCAGAGTCCGTCGATTCCGACGCCTCACTAAACCTTTGAAATTCAGTGACTTACTTTGAGGTGCTGAGACATAATCTCTGCATGTCGCAAAACTGAATCTTTGCGCTTGAGTGTGGGCACCTCTTTCGACATGGTGGCCTTCCATGGCGCGGTTGATCTTCATCACCGGCGGCGTGGTCTCTTCCTTGGGAAAAGGTCTTGCCTCCGCGGCTCTCGGAGCCCTTTTGCAGGCGCGTGGCTATAAGGTCCGCCTGCGCAAACTTGACCCCTATCTCAACGTCGATCCGGGCACTATGAGCCCGTTTCAGCACGGCGAGGTCTATGTCACCGACGACGGCGCGGAAACCGATCTCGACCTCGGCCATTACGAGCGGTTCACGGCAGTTTCCTCCGCCAAGGCCGACAACGTCACCAGCGGACGAATCTACCAGCAGGTCATCGAGAAGGAGCGCCGCGGCGAATATCTCGGCCGCACCGTGCAGGTGATCCCGCACGTCACCGACATGATCAAGGAATTCGTCCTGGCGGGCAGCGACGATGTCGATTTCCTGCTTTGCGAGATCGGCGGCACGGTCGGCGACATCGAAGGCCTGCCGTTCTTCGAGGCGATCCGCCAGCTCGGCAATGATTTGGGGCGCGAGCGCCACGCCTTCGTGCATCTGACGCTGGTGCCGTATCTCGAAGCCGCCGGCGAACTGAAGACCAAGCCGACCCAGCATTCGGTGAAGGAACTGCGCGCCATCGGCATCCAGCCCGACATTTTGCTCTGCCGCTCGGAGAAGCCGCTCCCGGATGACGACCGCCGCAAGATCGGCTTGTTCTGCAACGTGCCGGCGCAGCGTGTGATCCCCGCGCTCGACCTATCGACGATCTACGAGGTTCCACTGGCCTATCACGAAGTCGGCCTCGACAATGAAATTCTCAACGTCTTCGGGATCAAGGATGCGCCCGAGCCCGATCTTGCCAAATGGAAGCGGGTGGTGGACGGCGTGCGCAATCCGGAAGGCGAAGTGCGGATCGCCGTCGTCGGCAAGTACATGCAGGTGAAGGATTCCTACAAGTCGCTGTCCGAGGCGCTGACTCACGGCGGCCTTGCCAACAATGTGCATGTCCATCTGGAGATGATCGACAGCGAGATCTTCGAGCGGGCGGACGCCGCGTCGTTCCTCGAGAACGTCAACGGCATCCTGGTGCCGGGCGGTTTCGGCGAACGCGGCACCGAAGGAAAAATCCGCGCGGTGAAATTCGCGCGCGAACGTAAGGTGCCGTTCTTCGGCATCTGCTACGGGCTGCACATGGCGGTGATCGAAACGGCACGCGATCTGGCCGGGCTCGAAGGCGCGGGCACGACGGAAATCGGCCATCCGCGTCATCCGGTGATCTGCCTGATGACCGAATGGACAAAGGGCAACGCCATGGAACTGCGCACGGCCGACACCGATCTTGGCGGCACGATGCGGCTTGGCGCCTATCCCGCGGTGCTGACGCCGGGAAGCCGTGTCGCCGAAGTCTACGGCGCGACCGAGATTTCAGAACGGCATCGCCACCGCTTCGAAGTGAACGTCGGCTATGTGAAGCATCTGGCGGAGCATGGGCTGGTGGTTTCCGGCTGGTCTCCTGACGGCAAGCTGCCCGAGATCATGGAAATCCCGGACCATCCCTGGTTCATCGGCGTGCAGTTCCATCCCGAACTGAAATCGCGCCCCTTCGACCCACACCCCCTGTTCCGGAGTTTCATTGCTGCCGCGGTGAAGCAAAGCAGGCTGGTGTAGGGTGGACTCCGAGACGATTTACGTACCGCTCCTCGACGAAGGAACAGATGTGCTGCGTCCGACGCTGGCTGTGCATCTTGGCAATGGTACTTTTCGTATACTCCCTACAACTGACTACGGCCTAACAGACGAACATTGGGCGTTCGCTCCAGGAAGCATAGTCCAATGTGTCGCGGAAACGCGGGACGGGGCGCGACTCCTCGTTGCGCGCAAAAAAATCGCGGGCAGCGACTAATCCTCGCTCAACGGCGAGCGGAGATTAGGTGGGGGCGACTCGCGCGCGGGTGTGCGATGGGCGCCAGCAGGCGAATCTCGCACGAGCGTGAGCCGGCGACGAGCTTTCTGCTTTCTGACAGCCGCGTTACCCCGGCTTTACGGATACCCCTTGAGGGTGAGTCGTCCGATTTGTGCTCTTCGGGACCCTATAAACCTTACAGCGCGCCTGAGGGATTTCCGTCACATCCCTGGAAAATCCTGCCTTATCAGAGGGTTCCGGTTGACGACCCGCCTGGGCTCTGACAGGGTTAACACCTGCCATGGTGCCATCTGGCACTGTTCAGCAAGGCAGGGCCTCTTGGGGGCACGGGGATGATCAAGTCCGAACTGGTTGCACGTCTCACCGCTCGTTATCCGCACCTCTACCATCGCGATGTGGAGCGGATCGTCTCGACTGTGCTCGATCAGATCACGGCGGCACTGTCCGATGGTCATCGTGTAGAGCTGCGCGGTTTCGGCGCGTTCTCGGTCAAGGTGCGGCCGTCGCGCATGGGGCGCAATCCGCGCACCGGCGATCCGGTGGAAGTGGGCGAGAAGCGCGCGCCGTTCTTCCGTACGGGCAAAGAGTTGCGCGAGCGGCTGAACGGCAACGGCCACATGTGACGTTGCCGCGCTGCTCGCTCCGGTTGCGAAATCTCTCTGCTATGCTTAGAAGGCCCGTGCCATGAGTGCGCCGCGGTTTCCCAATCCTGTTTTTGTCGCCCTCGACACGCCGGATCTCGAGCGTGCCTTGGCCGTCGCGCGCGCAGTGAAGCCGCATGTGGGCGGCTTGAAGGTCGGACTGGAGTTCATTACCGCGCTCGGCCCCGGCGGCGTTCGCCGGATCGTCGAGATCGGGCTGCCGGTCTTCGCCGATACCAAGTTCCACGATATTCCGAACACGGTGGCGGGCGCAGCGCGTGCCATCGCCATGCTCGGCGTCTCGATGTTCAACGTCCACGCTTCGGGTGGCGAAGGGATGATGCGTGCGGCGGCTGATGCCATCGCCGACATCTACCCGCGGCCGCTGTTGGTCGCCGTGACGGTCCTGACCAGCCTCGACGATGCGGCGCTGGATACGGTTGGCCAACGCGGACCGGCCGTGGTGCAGGTGGAACGTCTGGCGGCGCTGGTGAAGGCCAGCGGCCTGGACGGCGTGGTGTGTAGCGCGCACGAGATCGCCGCGGTGCGCAGGGCAGCCGGTGCGGATTTCCTCACGGTGGTTCCCGGCATCCGTCCGGCGGGCGGCGAATTGGCCGATCAGCGCCGTGTGATGACGCCGATCCAGGCCCGCGCCGCAGGGGCCGATATCCTGGTTGTCGGGCGTCCGATCACCGCCGCGGCTGACCCTGCCGAGGCAGCCCGGGCCATCGCCCAAGAACTAGCGGAAACAAGGGTTTAAGCAATCCTCCCGCCTTAACTTGCTTTCCGCCGCCCTCGCGGCCATAAGCGGCGACCCATGAGCATTGTCGTCAAGATTTGCGGCATCAACAGCGCCGAAGCGGCAGACGCGGCCGTGCGCGCTGGCGCCGACTTTGCCGGGCTGGTGTTCCATTCAAAATCGCCCCGCCACCTTTCGCTGGATGCGGCGCGCGCGCTCGCGGAGCGGATGCGCGGCCGCGTGCGGATGGTGGCGCTCCTCGCCGATGCCGACGACGCGACGATTGCCGCCGCGATCGCTGCCGTGCAGCCGGTCTATATCCAGCTTCACGGAAACGAGACGCCCGAACGCACGGGCGACGTGCGCGCACGGTTCGGCTTGCCGGTCATCAAAGCGATTGCGATTGCCGATGCCGCCGATTTCGACGCCGTTCCGCCTTTTGAACTCGCCGCAGACATTCTGCTGTTCGACGCCAAGGCGCCCGATGGCGCGGCGCGTCCCGGCGGCCATGGTGCGGCGTTCGACTGGCAATTGCTCCGTGGACGGAATTTCCTCAGGCCGTGGCTGCTCGCCGGGGGCCTCACGCCCGCCAACGTGGCGCGCGCCATCGCGGGTGCCCAGGCGCCCGGCGTGGATGTGTCGTCGGGCGTCGAGACTGCGCCCGGCGTGAAAAGTGCCCAATTGATCGCAGATTTCGTATTCGCCGCCCGCAACGCCCAATTCGAGGAGGCGCGTCCGTGACGACGCCAAATTCCTTCCGCACCGGCCCCGACATCCGCGGCCATTTCGGCGCTTACGGCGGACGCTTCGTCGCCGAAACGCTGATGCCGCTCGTCCTAGATCTGGAACGCGCCTACGAAGCCGCCAGGCACGATCCGTCGTTCCAGGCCGAGCTGAACGGTTTGCTCAAGCATTATGTCGGGCGCGAAAGCCCGCTCTATTTCGCCGAACGCCTCACCGAGAAACTCGGCGGCGCGAAGATCTATCTGAAGCGCGAAGACCTCAACCACACCGGCGCGCACAAGATCAACAACTGCCTCGGGCAAATTCTGCTCGCCCGCCGCATGGGCAAGACGCGTATCATCGCCGAGACCGGCGCCGGTCAGCACGGCGTCGCCACCGCCACGGTCGCCGCGCGCTTCGGGCTCCCTTGCGTTGTCTATATGGGTGAGGTCGACATTGAGCGGCAGAAGCCCAACGTCTTCCGCATGCAGCTCCTCGGCACCGAAGTGCGCCCGGTGAAATCCGGCTCGCGAACCCTGAAGGATGCGATGAACGAGGCGTTGCGCGATTGGGTCGCCAACGTCCAGGACACTTTTTACATCATCGGCTCGGCGGCAGGCCCACATCCTTATCCGGGAATGGTGCGCGATTTCCAGACCGTCATCGGCAACGAGACGCGCGCCCAGATGCTGGAGCGCGAAGGTCGTTTGCCAGATTTGGTTTCGGCTTGCGTCGGCGGCGGCTCGAACGCCATCGGCATGTTCCATCCGTTCCTCGACGACAACGACGTCGAGCTCCACGGCGTCGAAGCGGCGGGCGAGGGCGTGGACACGCTGCACCATGCCGCCACGCTGTCCAAAGGAACGCCCGGCGTGCTGCACGGTGCACGCTCGTATCTGCTGCAGAAGGATGGGCAGGTGGTTGAGGCCCATTCGATCTCAGCCGGTCTGGATTATCCCGGCGTCGGCCCGGAGCATTCCTGGCTTAAGGATCAGGGCCGCGTGAAGTATTTCTCCGTCACCGACAAGGAAGCGCTGGACGCCTTCATGGTGCTGAGCAAGCTCGAAGGCATTATTCCGGCTCTTGAATCGGCGCATGCCGTCGCCCACATCATGCGCGTGGCACCTCAGATGGCGAAAGACAAGCTGATCGCCATCTGCCTGTCGGGCCGCGGCGACAAAGACGTGTTCTCCGTCGCCGACGCATTGGGTGAGAAGATATGAGCCGTATTGCGACCCGCTTCGCTGAACTCAAGAGCGCCAACCGTGCCGCTTTCGTGCCGTTCATCACCGCGGGCGATCCGGATGCGGAGACCACCGCGGCGCTGCTGGACAAGCTTCCCGCCGCCGGCGCCGACCTGATCGAGCTTGGCGTGCCGTTCTCCGATCCGATGGCAGACGGCCCCGCGATTCAGGCCTCGTCGCTGCGCGCGCTGGAAGCCGGGATGAACTTGCACAAGGTGTTGGATCTGGTGCGCCGCTTCCGCAAGTACGACAAGACGACGCCGCTGGTCCTGATGGGCTATTACAATCCGATTCACGATTACGGCACTGCGCGTTTTGCCAAGGATGCGGCCGAGATCGGCGTTGATGGCGTGATCACCGTCGATCTGCCGCCTGAGGAGGACGAGGTGCTGCGCCTGCCGGCTATGGCCCAGGGACTCGACATCGTGCGCCTCGCCACGCCGACCACCGACGATGTGCGGCTGCGCACCGTGCTCGATGGCGCGGGCGGCTTTCTCTATTACGTGTCGATCGCCGGGGTCACCGGGACCAAGAGCTTTTCGAACGACGACGTGCGCGCCGCGGTGACGCGCCTGAAGGCGGCGAGCGGGCTTCCTTGCGCGGTCGGTTTCGGCATCAGGACGCCAGAACAGGCTGCCGGGATTGCGGCGTTTGCCGACGGCGCGGTGGTCGGCTCGGCCATAGTCGACCGGATTGCGGCGGGTGCAGGCCTGGAACGGGCGGACCTGGTTGACGACGTCGTCAAATACTGTGCAACGCTCGCGCAATCCGTGCATGCGGCAAGGGCGTGAGACGTGGTAGAATGAGATGGTGACTAATCAAAAATGTCTGTCATTCCCGGCGAGCGTGCGAAGCACGCGAGGGAAGGGAATCCAGAAACCTGCGCAGATTTCTGGATTCCCTTCCCCTCGCATTGCTGGCGCAATGCTCGGCCGGGAATGACAAGCGTTTCTATTTGAAGACGTTGTGTTCTAGGATAACGCCATGAACTGGATCGCCAATTTCGTCCGCCCACGGATTAAGAGCCTGATCGGCGGCAGCAAAACCAGCGAGACTCCGGAGAACCTCTGGAAGAAATGTAACGCTTGCGGCGAGATGATCTTCCATCGCGATCTGCTGGCGGCACAGAACGTCTGCCCGCAATGCGGTTATCACATGCGCATCGGTGCGGCCGAGCGCTTCGCGGCGATTTTCGATGCGGCGGCGTTCGACGAACTGATCCCGCCCGAAGTCGCCGCCGATCCGCTGCGGTTTCGCGACGAAAAGCGCTACGCCGACCGCCTGAAGGATGCGCGCGCCAAGACCGGGCGCATCGACGCGCTCGCTGCCGCCCGCGGCACGCTGGACGGACTGCCGGTGATGGTCGCCGTTCAGGCGTTCGATTTCCTCGGTGGGTCGCTCGGCACGGGCGTGGGCGAGGCGCTGGTGCGCGCCATGCAGACTGCGGCGGAAGAGGGACGGCCGTTCATCCTGTTCGTCGCCTCGGGTGGCGCGCGCATGCAGGAAGGCGTCCTCTCGCTGATGCAGATGCCGCGCGTCACCATCGCGGTGGACATGCTGCACGAAGCGCATTTGCCTTACATCGTCGTGCTGACCGATCCCACCACGGGCGGCGTCAGCGCGTCCTATGCGATGCTGGGCGATGTGCACATCGCCGAGCCGGGCGCCTTGATTGGTTTTGCCGGACAGCGCGTCACCGCGAACACGGTCCGCGAGCAATTGCCGGAGGGTTATCAGCGCGCCGAATACCTGCTCGATCACGGCATGATCGACATGGTCGTTCACCGCCACCAGATGCGCGAGACGCTGTCGCGCGTGGTGCATCTGATGATGAAGCGCACGCGGCCCAAGACGAAGCTACCCGCACCGCAGGTCATCACCGCACAGGCCTCCACAGCGGTTGCGCGCTCATGAGCGTCGCGAAGAGCGACGCGATCCTCGACCGCCTCATCAAGCTCCATCCCAAGAAGATCGACCTGGTGCTGGACCGGATTCTCCGGCTGCTGGCCGATCTCGGCCATCCGGAAACCCGCCTGCCGCCCGTCATCCACGTGGCCGGTACCAACGGCAAGGGCTCGGTCTGCGCCTTCACCCGCGCCATGCTGGAGGCGGGCGGGCACAAGGTCCATGTCTATTCCTCGCCGCATCTGGTGCGCTTCCACGAACGCATCCGCCTCGCCGGATCGCTGATCCGCGAGGGCGATCTGATGTCGATGCTGATCGAATGCGAGGACGTCAACGCGGGCAAGCCCATAACCTTCTTCGAAATCACCACGGCGGCGGCGCTGCTGGCGTTCTCGCGCACCCCTGCCGATGCGCTGGTGCTGGAAGTCGGCTTGGGCGGCAAATACGACGCGACCAACGTGATCCCGCGTCCGCGGATGACGATCATCACGCCGGTCGGCCTCGATCATGCTGAGTTCCTCGGAAACAATCTCGCCGACATCGCCGCCGAGAAGGCGGGCATCGTCAAAGCCGGCGTTCCGCTGATCGTCGGTCCGCAGGACGATGGCCCGCGCGACGTCATCCTGCGCCGCGCCGATGCGCTGGGTGCGCCGGTCAGCGTCTTTGGGCAGGATTTCTTCGCCCATCAGGAGCACGGACGAATGGTCTTTCAGGATCTAGACGGGCTGCTCGATCTGCCGCTGCCGCGGCTGGTCGGACGCCATCAGATCGAGAACGCCGCCGTCGCCATCGCCGGGCTGCGCCGCGTCGGCGGCAATTGGGCCCTCGACCATGCGATCGAAACGGGGCTGCGCACGGTGGAATGGCCGGCGCGGTTGCAGCGGTTGACACGCGGAACGCTGGTCGAGCTGGCACCGGATGGTGCGGAAGTCTGGCTCGACGGCGGACACAATCCGCACGGCGCGGCGGCCGTGGCGCGTGCCATGGCCGATTTCGAGGAGCGTGCGGAAAAGCCGCTCTATCTGATCTGCGGCATGCTGCAAACGAAAGACGCCATCGGATTTCTTTCGGCGTTCCGCGGTCTCGTCCGCCACGTCGTCACGGTCGAAATCGAAGGCGAGGGGGCGAGCCTTGGCGCCGGCGCATTGTACGACCGCGCGCGCGGCGCCGGTCTCGATGCCGCGCCTGCGGAAGATATCGAAGACGCCATGATGCAGATCACCGCCCGCGCGCAGGCAAATGCGCACGAACCGCCGCCGCGCATCCTGATCTGCGGTTCCCTTTATCTCGCCGGCAAAGTGCTGGCGGAGAACGGTTGAAGCTACGACGCTCCGAGACTCTGGAAGATCGGCAGGATGATTGCCACGTCGGCACCGGCGTGGAATAGGACCGATCCCCAGAGGCTCTGACTCTTCTGCATCAGCCAGCCCCACATCAGCCCCAGCACGAAGACGAACGCCACGAATCCGGCAACTTGCGCCGTGTAATTGACCTGCATGTGCGCGAGCGCGAAGGGAATCGCTGTGGCCAGCAGCGCCGGCCATTTCCCGACGAGTGACTCATAGCGTCCGATCAGCAAGCCGCGGAACAGCAATTCCTCCATGAAAGCGTTCGAGAGGACGAAGAGCAGCACCCAAGGCACAAGGGGCAAGAGCTTGCTAACGCCCCCCGCCATCGTTGCGGGCCGAAAGAATGGCCCGCCGGGTATGAAGGTTAGACCTACGAATACCGCGCAGCCGACGAAGCCGATACCCATGCCGAGAAGCAGGCGGCCCTTCCGGATGTAAAGCGAGCCGAGAGTCTCGCCGAAAAGTTTCGCCGTCACAATAATGCCCAGCACAATCAGCGAAGCTTGCAGGGCCTTGGCGACGGCCACGCCTGTCGGTGTATTCGTGGTCAGGTGCAGTCGCGCGAGCAGCGGGTCGCCGAGATAGTATCCCAGCGTCAGGCCGACCAAAGCCGCGAACCAAGCGAAAAACACGGACCGATATGGGTTTAGGGCTCCGTTTTTGCGCGCAGCGATCCACAAGCCGCCGGTAAGGATGAGAAGTCCCCCTCTTGCGGCGTAGTTGCCCCACACCGGCAAAAGGGGTGCGAACGTCATGGTCAGCGCGAAGACCGCGAAGCCACAGATTGTAAGAACCAGGAATCGTCCGAGCCGCATGCTGTCCCCCGCTGAGGCGCTTCGGCTTGAGACTAATCCAACGCTTGCGCGCCACGGCCGCGTCAAATCGCCGTCCGAGCGTGTAAATTCCGCTAGTTCTTCGAGACGGAACCGCCGCCGTTGATGGCCGAGGTCACTTCGGGGTTGCCCGAATAGCTGATATCTCCGCCGCCATTGATCGCAGCGTGCAGCGCGCGTGCCGGCTTGGTCCTGATGTCGCCGCCTCCGTTCACCGCGGCGTCGACTTCGTCTGCGGTTACTGTGCGGATATCGATCGAGCCGCCTCCGGCGACAGCTGCGCCGATTTTACCTTGCTTGGGAAAGTCGCCCCGGCTTTCGATCTCGCCGCCACCTTCGATCGCCACACCCTCGATGTCGGGCGAGACGATGTCGATCTCAAGATCGTAATGGTTCGGGCAGCTCGCGTTGCAGGCGCTGATTGTAAGTTCGTCGCCGTGAATTTCGAAGCGGGTGAATTGCGTGCTGCCCTTCACGAGGGTCACATGCTGAGTCGCGCCATGGTGGAAAATGACATGCCCGCCGCCGAGCAGATGAACGGACTTGAACGGCGCGACGGAGACATTTGTGCCGGCGAAGGAGGGTGCCGCCATCAGCAAGGGCGTTGCGATAAGAACGGCAGCGACGACACGTGGACGCGGAATCATGGCGGAAGGCCTCGTGATGTTTCCCTGCGAATCTACCGCACGGCCGCTAGTTTGTACCCATATGTATTGACGCCGGGAGTTATGCGGCGGCGGGATTGCTGCGTGAGTAGTTTCCGAACCTATCTATGCGGGGGGGTATGCGCACTGTTGAGCAAATGGATTGCGCGACGGCAATAGACGCGTCGCGGCAACCACGCCGACACAAAATGCGTTGCCTTCTCTCGCACGCGAGTGGGGCATAGTCGCGAAGCGAGTTGTCACGGTGGGACAAGATATGATGGCCGTGATATTGATCGTCGAAGACGATATTCTCATCCGCGAATTGACGGAGATAATGATCCACGACTGGGGTCATCAGACATTATCGGCCAGCGACGTCGATGGGGCGCTTGTCCTCTTGCGTTCCCCAGTACATATCGACATTCTTTTTACAGATATCTATCTCAAGACGGCGGTCCTTGGCGGGATTGAACTTGCTCGCCAGGCAATCAAGCTTCGGCCTGAGTTGCATGTGCTCTACACGACAGGCAATGCCGTTACCAACGCAATGCAAACTCAGTTCGTTGAAGGCACGCACTGCCTTCGCAAGCCTTACACGCCAACTCATCTCCAGCATTCTTTTGAAGACCTTTTGGCGGCGTAATTGCACCGTCGCATAATCTATTGAGAACAATGGTCATGTCAGATCGTTCCCCAAGGGAAAAGATCGTGTCCGATATTGCCGCGAGCGACATCGTCGAGACCGTACCCAGCGCGCTCATCGTTCTCGACCGGAACTTGAACATCACATCGGCCAATCGCGCGTTCTACCAGACGTTCCGCACCAGCGCCGATGAGACCGAGGGCTGTCACATTTACGCTCTCGGAAACCGGCAGTGGGATATTCCCGCGCTGCGTACGTTGCTGGAGAGTGTGATTCCCCACCGTGCGTCTGTCGAAGGCTTCGAGGTCGAGCACGATTTCCCGACCATCGGCCGGCGCACGATGCTGGTGAATGCGAGAAAGATATTTCGCCCAGGCGACCATGACGGGTTCATTCTGCTCGCCATCGAGGATGTCAGCGAGGAGCGCGCGGCCCGGGCCGAGAGCAAGCGCAACTGGCAAGTGACTCAGAGTATCGTCGACACGATCCGCGACCCCCTGGTCGTTCTCGAGCACGACATGACGATTGTGACTGCCAGCAAAGCCTTTCTGACGATATTCGGGATCACCGAGGCCGAGACGCATGGACGGCGCGTTTTTGAACTGGGCCAGCACCAATGGGACGTTCCGGCGCTTCGCCATTTGATGGAAAAGGTACTCCCGGAGAACAAGACAATTGAGAATTTCGAGATCGAGGATGATTTTCCCGGTCTCGGCCGCCGTGTTTTTTGCCTTAATGCCCGGAAGATTTCTCAACTGGGAAACCACACCAGCCGAATGCTTCTCGTCTTCGAGGACATCACCGACCGCAAACAGCGCGAGCGCGACGCGCTGAGTTTGACGAACGAAATCTCGCACCGGATCAAGAACAATTTGCAGATCGTCGTCGGTTTGATCGCCTACGAAGCCCGATCGACGGCTCAACCCTGCGTCCAAGGCTATAAAGCCATGGAGTCGCGCATCGGTGCGATTGCCCAGCTTTACGACCTGATATCTCAGTCCAGCCGCGGCGGGGCCATTGCTGTGGACGCCTATCTCAGGGAAATCGCCAAGACCATGTCGGCGAGCCTGCTTGGAAACAGGTCGGGCATCGAAATAGAGGTCAAGGCCGACGCGTTGGATATCGATCCCGATCGTGCCGTGCCTTTCGGCCTACTGGTCAACGAGTTGGCGACCAATGCCATCAAACATGCATTCCCTAATGGGAAAGGGCGGGTCGTGCTGTGCGTGGAACAGGTCGGCGATCAAATCGAGCTGACCGTCGCCGACAATGGCGTGGGCATGAAGGATAAGGACCTGGTGAGGATCCCCGAGAAGCGCGGGTCCGACTATGTGGCTATCTTCGTGCGTCAGCTCGGCGGCGCAATCATCCCGTCGGGTTCGCAAGAACCCGGAACGACCATCAAGATACGACTTCCCTTGCTTCTGATTCCCTCGGGGGGCGCCGAGCCCCTCGCCGCATAGCGCGCGTTCGTATAACGGCGGATTAGATCGAGCTTTCGATCCATTCCTTGATCTTCGACTTGGGCAGTGCGCCGACCTTGGTGGCCGCGACCTGGCCCTGGCTGAAGATCATCATCGTGGGAATGCCGCGCACGCCGTATTTCTGCGGCGTATTGGGATTGTCATCGATATTCAGCTTCACGATCGTGACCTTGTCGCCGAGTTCCCCCGCCAGTTCCTCGAGCGCGGGCGCGATCATGCGGCAGGGTCCGCACCACTCCGCCCAGAAATCCACCAGAACCGGCTTTTTCGCATTCAAAACATCGTTCTGGAACGAGGCGTCGGAAATCTTGATCGGCGAAGACATACGCAATTCCTCACTGGATGACGGCTCTATATCTAGGAACCGCTAACGCCCCGGTCAAGGCGTGTTCGGATACGCCCGGTTTCCGTGTCCAGGAAGGCATCCGACAGCGGCATCAGGCGGGGGCCCTCCGTCCAGACCAGCGCACAGACGATTCGCCTGCCGGAGAAGATCTTGGCCGCTGCCGCGCGGTAGAGCGCCATTTGCGTTGCGTAAATCGACGGCATGTCTTCTTCGCGGGCAGGCGGCGGGCGGTTGGTCTTGAAATCGACGATGAGAACGCTGTCGTCCGCTACGGCAAGCCGGTCCACGCGGCCGTGGATGCGCGCACCGATTCCCAACTCGGGCAGGTCTGCGACAACGGAAACTTCGGCGCGGCTGTTCGCCGCAAAGGCCGCAGCGAACCCGGGATCGTCGAGCACAGCCAATGTCTCGGCACTGAGCTTTGCGCTTTCCACCTCGTCGAGCCCGCGCGCGCGCAGGAACTTCCGTGCCGTTTCTTCGCGCTGTTCGCGGGCAATATTCGGCAGGTGAGCGAGCATGGCGTGTACCAGCAGTCCGCGCTTGAACCGGGCAGGCTGTTCCAACGGCGAAGGCATCGCCGGTTCGTCGGCGCCCGCCGCCAGCGACGGACGGATAAGCCAGGGTGTCGGCTGTTCTTTTGATGGCGGCGTGACGGCCCAATCGGGAACCGCAATGGAGTCGGTCGCCGCAGGCGCGGCGTGTTCCGCAGAAGTCTCGATGGCGTTTCCATATACGCGAATTGGGCCGTCGCGATTAGGCACTTCCGCGCCGAGAATCTCGGCGGCTCGCTCCGCTAGTGCGTGCCACGATCCCGGCTTTCTGCCGTTTTTGTTCTCGAAACCGCAGATATAAAGCCGCTCCTTGGCGCGGGTAAGCGCCACGTACAAGAGCCGGCGGTGTTCCTTGAGCGTTTCTGCCAGCGCTGCCTGTTTCGCCAGTTTGACGCTGTCGGGCGCGATCCGGTCGGCCACCGGAAACAATACGCCATCGTCCGTGTACAGAAGATGACCTTTGGTCGAAGAACCCTGCGGCAGCGAGGTGGTGTCGGGCAGAATGACGATGTCGGCTTCCAAGCCCTTTGCGCCGTGCACGGTTATCACCCGCACTTCGTTACGGCCGCGCTCCATGTCGCGCTTCACTTCCGCGCCGCCGCGCTCGATCCAATGCAGGAAGCCTTCCAGCGACGGCGTGTTGGCGCTTTCGTAGGTCAGCGCCAAACTCAGGAACTCGTCGATCGAGTCGTTGGTTTCCGTCCCTAGCCGCTTGAGCAGCTTCTTGCGGCCCAAGGTCAACGCCTCGGCATAGAATTCGAACGGCGGCGCATAATCGGCGCGCGCCCGCACGTCGGTCAGGAGCGCGTAGGCTTCGGCGAATTCTTCGCGCCGGAGCGATAGCGCGCTCCACAGCGTACCTTCGCGGGCATGGGCCAGGGAGAACAGCTCGTCTTCGCTGATCCCGATCAGGGGCGAACGCAGCAGCGCCGCCAGATTGAGATCGTCTTCGGGCAGCAGCGCAAAGCGGCCCAGCGCAATCAGGTCCATCACCGCGATCTGCTCGGTCAGGCGGATGCGGTCGGCGCCCGCCACCGGCACGCCACGCTCCTTCAGCCTGCGGATGATCTCGCTGCCGAACGGCTCGCGCCGCGGCAGAAGGATCATGATGTCGCCGGGTTTGATCGGCTCGTTGTGGCCGGGCAGCGCGATGCGCCGGTCGAGCCAGAATTTGATCTTGTCCGCGATCTGGTCGGCCAGCCGGGAAATCGGGCTGTCGGCCCGCTCGAGATCGACCGGGCGCAAATCCCACGGGTCGGGTTTGGGCGCGTCCGAAGGCTTCAACGCGGGCCAGAACTCGACGCGGCCAACAGGCTCGGTGCGCAGTGGTTCATGTATGATCTCCTCATTGTTCGATGTCAGGCCATCGCGCGCCGCCGGGTCCGCGAAGGTCTCGTCTACGAATTTGAGGATTTCTGGCGCCGAGCGCCGGGACGTTTGCAGATACTCGTAGGAGAACGCGCGGCCAGCGGCTTCGGCCCGGTTCGCGAAAAACTGCCGCCGTACGTCGAATTGCTTGGGATCGGCGCCCTGGAAACTGAAGATCGACTGCTTCTCGTCGCCCACGGCGAACAAAGTCCGCGGCGCTTCTCGCGCGATGCCTTCTCCCGCGAAGAACTCCTCAGTCAGGCTCTGCACGATCTCCCATTGCAGGGCGCTGGTGTCCTGCGCCTCGTCGATCAGGATGTGGTCGATGCCTTCGTCGAGTTTGTAGAGAACCCATGCTGCGCCGCTGTTCTTGAGCAGCCGGTAGGTCTTCACGATCAGATCGTCGTAATCGAGAGCGCTGCGCGCCCGCTTTTCCGCGGCATAGACGTCGCGTACGGCCTCGACGATGGTCAGCGTCGCATCGGCCAGCATCGCAGCATGGGCGGCACGCCGCCGGTTCTCGCTCTCGATCAGCCGTTCGCCCAGTGCAAGCAGATACGCCAGTAGATCGGGCCGCGCTTGAGCGAGCGGTTTGGTCGCCAGTGTGGCGCGAAGCTTTCCGTCTTTGGTGAGCAGCGCGCCGAAAGCGCTTTCGAAACGCGTCAGCGCGTCTTTGGAGTTCATGGCGGCTGCGAGCAAGGCAGCACGTTGACGGTCCGTTGTGCCGCCTTGGGACAGCCAAGCGACGGCGTCGCGCAAAACCGCTTCGTCGCGGTCCAGCGATTTGGCAAGTTCGGCTGCGATGGTATCCGGCGTATCGCCCGGCTTTGCGCCATGCGCCTGACGCAGCGTCTGCGCCCAGTCATTGTTTGCCAGGAAGGCATCCAGCTTGTTGCGGTCGGCGCCGAGCGCGGCATCGAGGATTTCTTCGAGCTTGAAATCGCTCAGATGCGTCACCATGTATGCAATAGGCGCCGCGCGCAGCGAATCGCCTTTTCCAGCGCGTTCCAACACCCTCGCTCTGGCCTCAGCCATCAGTTCGCGCGCGGTGCGTTCATCCAGCACACGAAATGACGGCGGCACGCCCGCTTCCAGCGGGAAGCGCATCAGGACGTATTGGCAGAAGGCATGGATCGTCTGGATCTTCAGTCCGCCGGGCGTTTCCAATGCATCGGCGAACAGGCGCCGTGCCTTCCTCAATCCTTCCTTCCCGCCGGGCTCTGCGCCAACGTCCGCGATGTTCCTGGCCAACGCCTCGTCGGGCAGCATCGACCATTCGCCCAGCCTGTCGAACAGACGTCCAGCCATCTCCGCCGCCGCCGCCTTCGTGTAAGTGAGGCAGAGGATGCGCTCCGGCCGTGCGCCCGCCAGCAGCAGCCGCGTCACGCGATTGGCAAGCGTGTGGGTCTTGCCCGCGCCGGCATTGGCCGCCACCCAGGCGGAGCGCTTCGGATCGGAGGCGTTGCGCGTGGTGCTCATTCGCCCCGCCATCCGCTGAGCGACCATTCGCGCACCCGCGCCAGATGATCGTAATCGCCCGGCGTATCCGCACGGAACGGCGCGACGTGGGATGCGTAGCCTGTCTTCTCGTCATCGAACAGCGCGATGCGCCGCGCCAGGCGTTCGGCCGCCTCGTGTGCGATCTGCTTCGCGTCCACCTTGACGATCTTGAATTCGCCAGGCTCGGCGGCGCCGGTCACCCGAACATAGACGAGTTCCGCAGGTTCCAGCGGGCCGATCTCCTTGAATCCCCCCGCTTCGAGAATCGCACCTTCGAGCGGCAATTGCGGCGCAAGATGGTTGATAACCTGATCGTCCGAGCGCGCCGTGCCCGTCTTGTAATCGAGGATCGCCCCGCCGCCTGCACGCAGCCGGTCGATGCGGTCCGCCCGTCCATGAAGCGTGAAGTCTCCCGACGGGCCTTTGAATATGCGTTCGCCTGTGATCTCGACAAAGCTCTCGGCAATGCCGGTGCGCCGCTTGCGCTCCTCTTCGACGAACCAGAATGCTGCCCTCTGGAAGCGCGGCCGCCACAGCGCCAGCGTGGCCATTGGCGTTCCCAATTCGGCGAAGACGTCGTCTGTAATGGCGATCAGGCGCATGGCTGCGCCCTCCGGCAATTCATGCGGGAACTCGCGAACGAAGAGCTCGAACGCGCGATGCAAGGCGCTGCCGCGCTCGAGCGGGCCAACATCTGCGTCCAGCGCGTCGAGCGGTCTGAGCCTCAGGATTCGCTTGGCATAGATCGCATAGGGATCGCGCACCCAGGCTTCGATCTCGGTGACGGAGAGCTTGCGTGGCCGAGCCGCAACCGGTGGGCGCGGATAAGGCGGCGCGGCGGAGTTGATCTTTCCGGGATCGGCAAGCGCCGCCGCGATCTGCATATAGGGCACGCGCGGCGCCAGCGATTTTGTAAGATTTAGACCTTTGGTAAGCTGCACCAGACGCTGAACCCATCGCGAGGCCACGGTCGGCGTGCCCTCGGCCTTTAGTGCACGCGTTAGTACCACGCGAGGACCGGCAGCCAGGTTTGCGAAATCGTGGGCGGACAATCCGATGCCGCGTTCCGGTTGCTCAAGTCCCAGTGCGCGTCGCATCGGGCGCGAAAACCACGGATCGTCCGCGGCCGAAGCGGGCCACGAACCTTCGTTCAACCCGCCCATCACGACCAGATCGAAATGTTGCAAGCGCGCTTCGAGCGGCCCCAGGATCGCAAGGCGCGGATGGCGGCCGAATGTCGGGCGCACCGGAATCTCATCCGTCAGCGCGCGGAACAGCGGCGCATAGGAGCTTGCTTCAATGTCAGGAATATCTGCCGCCGCCTCGGACAAATCGCGCACGAACAAATTCGCCGCTTCTCCCGCCGGTCCATTCCAAAGCTCGACGGCCAAACATTCCGCTGCCGCGACGTGCGCCTTTATCGCATCGATGAGCGAGACTTCAGGTTGATCCAATATCGCTGCAAACGGCGCCAACGTTTTCGCCACGCCCGCGAACCAGCTTTGAAGCGCGCGCGGGGCAGGGCGATTTTGCTCCTCTGCGTTCTTGCAGGCCCGCTCGATGGCTTGGGCAATGCCGTCCAACCCGGAATCGGGACGTGGTCCCCTGAGCAGCATATCGAGTTCGCGTGCGCGCGCGCGAAACGCGGCGGCGTCTTCGCTCATCGTCGAAAGAGGATGTTTGAGCAGCGCCAGCAGCGGCACCGGCGCGAATCTATTGTTGGCCACTTCTGCCAGCAGGCAGAGCAACGATCCCGCCGCGGTCTGTGACAGCGGACGGCCCGCGGAATCGTCGATGGCGATGTCCCAGCGGCCGAGTTCCGCCGTCACGCGCCGGGCCAGCTTACGGTCGCGCGTGACCAGTGCGGCCGTTTGGCCCTTCGTTTCCAAAGCTTCCCGCAACATCAGCGCGATGACGGAGGCTTCCTCGGACGGATCGGCCGCTTCCACCAGCGTCAGCCCGTCCAGACCTTTCGCCAGTTCCCCGACATCGCCCTCGGCGAGCGCGCGCCAGGCATCCGTCGTCGGCGCCGGGCGCAGAACCTCGCGCAGAATCCGTTCGCGCGTCGATGAAACGGTGGACGCCGTCCAGTCCGCAACATCTTCGCGCGCCAAATCGATCCGTTGCAGCAACTGTTTCAATGCAAATTGCGGGTGACCAGGATCGAGCCGGTCCCAGCTGTCTTCGTCCAATTCGCGATCGAGACCGGGCAACACGACGGCACCGTTCGGCAGGCGTGCGATGACGCCAAGCAACTCCGCGGTTGCGGGAATGCTGCCGGTGGAGCCCGCCGCGATGACGGGACCGTTCGGCGGATGCTCCGCCAGCCGCTTCGCCAGGGCGCGTAAAGCTTCGTTGCGGTGTGCCGCCGGATTGACGCAGCGCTCTGCGCTCAGCAACGAAGGCCATTGTGTGTGAATGAGCGACAGGAATTCTTTTACCTGTGCCCAATGGTCGGCCAGTGCCAGCGGCGCAAGCTCGCCGAGCTTGGCGAGGTGCGCGCCTTGCGTCTCGACTTCGTCCATCACGGCGGCGAGGCTTTTGGCCAAGCTGACGGCCTGTCCGAACGTCATCGTTCCGCCATCGCGGGCATGGCTCCAGCGGCGGATCAGCGCTGCGAGCAGCAGGCGGCGGCGGAGCGGCGCGATGGCAGGTTTCAGGTCCAGATTGTCCACGGAGGGATCGAGCAGCAGCTCATCCTCGTCCACGTCGCCCAGCGGCCGGAAGTTAGGCAGCACCGTCGCGCCGCCGGCTTCGCGAGCGAAGATTTCGGCGATACCGCGCGCCGCGCGCCGCGTCGGCAGATAGATCGTGATGTCGGCAAGCGCCATCGGTCCGCCGCCGAAGCGCTGCAGCAGCCCGTGCGCCAACGTCGCAGAAAAGGGCGCGCTCCCAGGGATCGTGAAGACATTCGCGCGCCGGCCGCGCACTGTGTCAGGCGGCCGGCGCAAGGTCTGCCAGGAATTCTTCGGCCTCATCGACCGCTTGCGGTGTGCCGACGTGAATCCAGACGCCGTCAAGGCGAACGCCGAACAGCCGCTCCTTTTCGATCGCCCGGTCCCAAAGCACGTTGGTCGAAAACCCGCCGCTTGGCGGGTTCTCGAACAGGCGCGGATGCACGATCTGCACGCCGGGGAAGGCGAACGGCGAGACACGGCCCTGCGGCACGCGCGATAGAAGCCCGGTGCTGTCCATCATGAAATCGCCAACGCCTTCGTAACCCATGGCCGTCACCATGGGCGCCATGAGCAGCAAACCATCCATCCGTTCGGGGTCCCAGCGTGCTTTCATGCGTTCGAGCGCGGCGCCATAGCCGTCCACCCAGATCGTGTCCGAGTTGTGGATGAAGAACGGTTCGCCGCCGAAGTTCGAGAGTGCCTTCGCGACGCCGCCGCCGGTGCCAAGCATGCCGTCGCTTTCGTCGGAGTAGAGGATTTCTACGTCCTTGCGACCCGCCAGGTGTGCTTTGATCATCTCCGCCTTGTAGTGGAGATTGACGACCACCAGCGTTACGCCTGCCGCAGCCAGCCGATCGATGGCATGGTCGATCAGCGCTTTGCCGCCGACGGCGACGAGCGGTTTGGGCCGGTCGTTGGTCAGGGGCCGCATGCGTGTGCCAAGCCCAGCCGCCATGATCATCGCGCGCGTGGGTGAACTCATGTCAAACTCCTTGGCGCGGGACGCCGCGCGCTTCCTGCGGGACGGCGCGGTCATACCATGATTTGAGCGCCGCCAGAGCGGGATGTTCGAGATCGGACCCCAGATACGACCATACCCTCGGTAGATAGGACAGATAGCGCGGCTTGCCGTCGCGCCGGTACAGCCGCGCGAAGATGCCTATGATCTTGGCGTTGCGCTGGGCAGCGAACACGGCCATTTCTTCCGCGAACGCCTGCCTGTCGAGGGGCGTGCCTTGCTGGTGCATGGTTTCAAGATAATGCGCGGCCGTGGCGCTGCCCAGGGCAGGGGACACGTCGCGCCGTGCGTCTTCGATGAGCGATATCATGTCGTACGCTTTCGCGCCCGCCACGGCATCCTGGAAGTCGATCAAGCCGACGCGCGCCACGCCGCTGCGCTCGGGCAGCCACAACAGGTTTTGCGCATGATAGTCGCGATGGACGAACACTGAGGACGATTGGAGGTGTGGGGCGAGCACTTTGCGCCACAGCGCCCGGTGTTCTTCGATCTCTGCGGGATCGGCATTGCGCCTCAACGCAACGGGAAAGAACCAGTCCGTCAGCAAGTCGATCTCGGCAAGCAGGGCGGTCTCGTCGTACGCGAACAGAGTTCTGTCAGGCGGCAGCAGGGCGGGGGCACCAGTCGTGTGAAGCTTGGCCAACACTTCCGCGGACGCCGCGTACAGCACTGGCTCGTCTGCCCCGTTTGCCAGCACGTCGGCGAACAGATCGTCGCCAAAATCCTCGATGAGGACGAAGCCCTGCGCGATGTCGTCGGCGTAGATTTCGGGCGCACTCAGGCCTTGGCTGCGCAGATAGTTCGCGGCGGCGACGAACCGGCCACAGTCCGCGCCGGCCAACCTTGCCACTGCGTTGTAACCGAGCGCACGCCGATCGCTCGCCGTGGCGTTGGCGGACGCAACCGGCGTCTCGGCGATCTGAGGCTGATCCATAAGCAGCGCGGGGCGATCCTTCAGCCGCAGGCGGATATAGCGACGCGTGGAAGCGTCACCGGGCAGGGGAATGCGGGTTGCCTCGCCCCATCCGGCGCGGGCGAGAAAGGCATGCATGGCTTCGGTGCGATCAGCGGGCAAGAGCAGATTCCGTGAAATAGGCCGCCCAGCGCGAAGGCCCGGACAGGTCGGCACAGCGCGATTGTGCGCCGGTGGTTGTCAGTACGACATGAAGCGCGTCTTCGGGTAGGCGATCGCCGGCGCGCTCCGGCCATTCGATCAGTGCGGCGCCTTCCTCCAGCGCTTCGTCGAGGCCGAGTTCGTCGATCTCGCGCGGGTTGAGGATGCGGTAGAAATCGTAGTGCCGCACGGACAATCCAGGCGTCTCATAGCTCTGAACCAGGGTGAAGGTCGGACTGGGTACGCTTTCCGTGACGGCGAGGGCACGCAGAATCGCGCGGGCAAGAGTCGTCTTTCCCGCGCCCAGATCGCCTTCCAGCGCCACGGCGTCGCCTTTTCGGAGGCCTGCGGCAATCTGCACCCCCAGCGCCTCGGTGGCCGCCAGGTCGGCGAGCAAGAGCCGTCTCGTAACGCCTTGTGAATCCGTCTTCATTGCCACCCTTGTAACGTGGCGCAGCGGCAGCCTCAACGTGGTCCGCAAGCGGTTGATTCCCCGCAGGCGCTCGGACATGTTAGCCGCCCTTTTGGATGTTGAACCCGGATCGTCATGCCGCAGAGAATCGTCATTATCGGCGCGGGCCAGGCCGGTGCACAGGCTGTGGCCACGCTTCGGGCCGAAGGCTTTGGCGGCACCATCACCATGGTGGGCGACGAGCCGTACGCGCCCTATCAGCGCCCGCCTCTGTCCAAGGCGTACCTGCTGGGGACGCTGGGGCGGGCTCGCCTGTTCCTCAAGCCAGACGCTTTCTATAGCGAAGCGAATTGCGATCTGATCTTGGGTGTCAGCGCGCGTACCCTCGACCGCGCGGCGAAGACAGTGGCGCTCTCCGACGGCCGGACGCTTTCATATGACATGCTGTTGCTAGCGACCGGCACGCGCGTGCGCCGGATCAAATGTCCCGGCGCGGAGCTCTCCGGCATCCACTACCTGCGCAGCATCGAAGACGTGGACGGTCTGAACGCCGTCTTCCAGAAGGGAAAACGGCTGGCCATCGTCGGCGGCGGCTATATCGGCCTCGAGGTCGCGGCCGTCGCCGCGAAACAAGGTCTCGACGTCACGGTGTTCGAAGCTCTGGGACGGGTCATGGCGCGCGCCGTCTCGCGGCCAGTCTCGGATTTCTTCGAGCAGGTGCACCGCGGCGCCGGCGTGAAGCTGTTGCTGAACACCGGCGTGGAGGCGTTTGAAGGTGCGGGCAAGTTGGAGTCCGTAAAAGTCGGCGCAAACCATTTTCCGGCCGATCTGGCTCTGGTCGGGATCGGCGCCGTGCCCAACACGGAGATCGCCCGGGAGGCCGGGCTTCCATGCGAAGACGGCATAGTCGTTGATCAAAACTGTGCGACCGCCGATCCGGCGATTTTCGCGGCCGGCGATTGCACCTGGCATATCGGCCGCGCAGGTGCCCCGCTGCGTCTGGAATGCGTGCAGAACGCCATCGATCAGGCGAAACATGCGGCGTATGCGATGGTCGGCAAGCCCAGGCCGTACCGCGAGGTGCCCTGGTTCTGGTCAGATCAATACGACCTGAAACTCCAAATCGCGGGCTTGGCGCAAGAAGGCGATAAGATCGTGCTGCGCGGCGATCTTGCCGCGCGCAAGTTCGCGGTCTTTCATATGCGGGACGGCGCGGTGGCGGCGGTCGAATCCGTCAATGCACCGGCGGAGTATCTTGTGGGACGCAGACTGATCGCCGATGGCGCGCATGTCGCGCCCGAGCGGCTCGCCGATGTTTCCATTCCCATGAAAAGTATAGTTTGAGGAATTTCGATGCCCAAGGTCAAATACATCGAATCCAACGGCAAGGAGCACGACGTGGATGTGCCGGCCGGCTGGTCGGTGATGGAAGGGGCGGTGAAAAATCTCGTTCCCGGCATTGATGCGGATTGCGGCGGCGCCTGCGCCTGCGCGACCTGTCACGTCTATGTCGATAAGGAATGGCTGGGCAAGCTGCCGCCGAAGGCGGACATGGAAGAAACCATGCTCGATTTTGCGCAGGACGTGGAATCGAGCAGCCGCCTGTCCTGCCAAATCAAAGTGACGCCGGAACTCGACGGCCTCGTCGTGCGGCTCCCCAAGAGCCAGCACTGAATTACGCCGTCTTGCGTTCTTCGCCCGATGCCGGCGGCGGGACGTCATGAATCCGGCGCGGCAGGTGGCAACGCACCAGCGTACCTTCGCCGCTTTCGATTTCCACCCAGCCGTCGTGCAGTTCGACGAAACGGTTGACCAGGGCGAGGCCGAGCCCTGCGCCGCCGCGCTGGCCCGCAGTGCTCTTTGCCGAAAAGCGTTCGAAGACATTGGCACGGACTTCGGGTGAAATACCCGGACCGTTGTCGGCGACGTAAATCTGCACGTCTTCGCCGTCGATCCGGCC
>Ga0265314_10000506_pt1 | contig 50327 bp, 34 predicted proteins | sample 4126metaG_FD_203106 | JGI IMG/M metagenome (GOLD analysis project Ga0265314, IMG submission 203106) | Rhizosphere microbial communities from Carex aquatilis grown in University of Washington, Seatle, WA, United States - 4-1-26 metaG | ecosystem: Host-associated > Plants > Roots > Rhizosphere >... | reverse complement strand
ATCGCCTACGGGGGCGGCATCGCCGTCGCGCTCTCGCTGGTGCTCACGCTCGTCGTCGCCCTCCCGGTCCTGCAGAAATATTTCTCACACGTCGCCCCCGACGATCTGACGCCGCCGGAATTCATGGTTCTCGGCTTCGGCGGCCTGGGCGCGCTGTTGATCGGTCTTTATGATGACAAGAACAAACTCTCGCCCTACGCGAAACTCGCCGCGCAACTGGTGCTCGCCGTGGGCGCGGTCGCCAGTGGCGTGCGCATCACGGCGCTGATCGGCGACACGTGGTTCATGCGCGGCGTGACCGTGCTATGGATCGTGCTCATTACGAACAGTTTCAATCTGCTCGACAATATGGACGGCCTCTGCGCCGGCACCGTCGCGATCTGCTCCGGAATTCTCGCGTTGCTCGCCGGCGACAGCGGCCAGTGGGCGCTCGCTCTCGCGCTGGCAGCGCTCGCCGGAGCGGCGCTGGGCTTTTTGCGCTACAACAGTGCTCCCGCATCGATTTTTCTCGGCGACGCCGGCTCGCTCTGCGTCGGATTTCTCCTCGCCTGCTCAACGGTCCTGGTAACGTATTTTCGCTACCGCAATCCCGGCCATCCGCAGGAGCCCAGCCATCTCGCGGTCGGCATTCCCATCCTGGTGCTCGCGATCCCGCTCTATGACACTGCATCCGTCATTCTCATTCGACTGAAAGAGAAACGCCCGATCATGCGCGGCGACAACTCACACTTCTCGCACCGCCTCGTCGATCTGGGCATGACGCGCCGCCAGGCCGTGGCCACGATCCATCTCGCGTGCCTCGCGATCGGATTGCCTGCGACAGTTCTCGGCCAACTGTCCGAATCGCACGGTTTCCTGATCATCGGGCAAGCCGTGCTCGTGTTGACAATCGTGGCGTTGCTCGAACGCGCCGGCCGCATTCGCGCGCTCGAACACAAGCGCGAGCGCCAGGGATCGGCCCAGAGCGTCGCGCCGGCAGAATCCATTTCGCCCGCGTCGCAGCCGGCCGAAAAGCACGCGCATTCGGAGCGCCCCGAATGACCGGCGGCGCAAGCGAAGTAAAAACCGGAACGTCCGACGTCGACAACGCCCTGAGCCTCGGCGCCGCGTTGCTGGCCGGCATGTACATTGTCGCGCGCGCGACGGCCAACCAGTTTTTCTATTACAGCGGAGAAGCGGCGTTCGCAGGCCTCATCGCGATTCTGCTGGGACTGTGCGTCGCCGCAAAAGGCTATGTCACTCCGCAGCCGGCGCGCATTCCGCGCGGGCTGATCTTGCTCGTGATCATGTGGCTCTCGCTTTTTTTGTGGGGCACGCTGCGCTCGCCAAACCCGGGCCTCGCGGTGCCGCTCGCGGCCGATGCCGGCGTTTACGCACTGCTTCTCTTGTGCGGATACATGCTCGCCGCGCGCGGAAATCCCGCGCTGCTCAATATTGCCGCACGCGCGATGATCGCGATGGTCGCGGTGCAGTCCTTCGCCGGCGTGTGGCAGTATTACATCGATCTGCCGCGCCTGCAGGCCGACGTGCGTATCGGAAAAGAGACGCTTCCGCTTCAGTTGCAGACCGCCCGCGGCCTGGCGCGCTTCGGCGGCACGGATGTCTTCGGCACGTTTGGAAATCCAAATTCGCTCGCCGCGTACATCGTCGCTGGATTCTGGCTCCTGGCCGGCGTCTGCTGGAACGCCCCACTCACGCGCCGCGTCGCCGGCGCAATTTTCGCGGCGCTGATGCTCTGGGCGCTGGTGCTCACGCACTCTAAAGGAGGCATTGTCGCCTGCGCCGTCGGCGCGTGGTTCTTCCTCGCGCAACGCTGGGGCGAGGCGAAGCCGGGCCTGAAGCGCCCGTTGTTTTTCCTCACCGCCGCCGGCGTCATCGCGATTCTGGCGGCTTTGTCGCTCAGCTATTACGAGAAAATCGATCTCGGCGCGTCGCTGGTCGAACGCTTCGGCTACTGGAAATCCGCGTTCGCGATGTGGGCCGACCGGCCGCTCGAGGGCGTGGGCCTTGGCGGCTTCGCGGAGTACACCGCGTTTTACAAAATTCCGCTGGGCAAGGAAACACGCGAGGCCCACAACGATTACCTGCATCTGCTCTGCGAACTCGGCGTTCTCGGTCCGGTTCTCTATCTCGCCATCTGGGCGCTGCTGCTGCGCGGGCGAAATGAAGCGGGCGCCAGCGAAATGCCCGCCGATTCCCCGGCGAGCGCGCGTCTCGACGCCGTCATGCTGGCCGGCGGCGTCTTCGCCTTCCTGCTGATGTACGCCGCGTTCCAGTCGTACAACAGCGCCGAAATAGTTGGCCTGCTGAGCGGCCTGAAGAGTAGCCGCACTTTTTCGTCAGTCATAGAATCGCTCGGTTTGCCGATCCTTTTCGCTCTGGTGATGAGAACGACGCGGCCAGGTACCTATTCCGAATCCTCTTCCGCGCTCTGGCATGGCGTACGCGCCGCTATCGGAGCCGTGCTGATTCACGAACTGATCGACTTCGATTTTCGCGCGCAGGCCGTGATCGGTGGCCTGTTGTTTCTGGCCGGAATGGGCTATGCGCGTGGCGCGTCCGTTTCGGCGCTTCAGCCCACTTGGCGCGAGCGCCCCCTGCTGCCGCTGCTCTCCATCGCGCTGATTCCGATCGCGTTCTGGATTCCGATGACCTCAGGCCTCGCGCGCGCTGCCGCGGAAAATCGCGACGACGAAGCGCGCACGCTTTCCAGAAAAAAATCGGCTGATCCCAGCAACCCGGAATCCAACGCCGGCGCCGCGGACCAGATTCTAGAACTGCGCCGCGAAGCCGCGGCGTTGCGCCGACAGGCGGTTGACGCCGCTCCGTTCGATTCGGCCGCCTGGGTGGATTTGGCAGGCGCGTACGAATCGCTGCAGGCCGCGGATCATTCGCGTTCTCTGCAGAAAGAAATTCTCGACGCGCTGACTCACGCCGAACACCTGCGTCCAGTCGCGGCACACCCGAAAATTCTGCTCGGCGATTTTTATTTCCGCGACGCGCTGCGCGAAGGCGAATCGCTCGGCCTTCGCGGCAGGGATTTCGATCTGGCTTACGAATGGTACGCCGCCGGCGCGCGGCGCTATCCGCTCTCGCCAGGGCTTCGGTTGCTTTCCGGCGATGCGCAGCTCCTGCGCGGGAAAATCGCGGAGGCCGCCGGCGAATACCTTGACGCGCTCGACACCGACATCGCGATCGACGATCTGAATATCCGGCTCACCGGAATTTTTACGAATGGCTACTCGGCCGCGCTGCCGCGCCACGGCCACGACGGCGAAGTGCTCAGCGAAATCACCCGCCGGCTCGCCGAAATCGGCACGATGGCGACGCCCGACGCGCCGCGCGTCGAAGCGGGGCTGCAACTGCGCCGCATGGTGGCGTTCGTGGGATTGATCCACGAATTTAAGCGCCGCAACGCGCTGAGCGTCGATCGCATGGCGGAATTCCGGGCCAAGCTCATGGCTGCCGCCGATCGTCTCGTCGTTCTACTTCCCTCAACGCCCGAACGTGCGCATGCCGCGCTGCTCTTTGCGCTGAGTTTCGAGATGGGCGGCGATCTGCAGGGAAAAGACGACGCCTGGGCGCGCGCCGCAAAACTGCAGGAGGAATCGCGCGCCGGGAATCACCCCGGCACGCCGCAGGAACTCTTCGATTTCTATTTCGATCGCTTCGGAAAGCCGAGGCCGGAAAGTTCAAAGGCCGGACACTGACGCCGGTACATGGTTGACCAGCACCGGGCCTTCTTTCGGCGGCGGCACTTTGCGGATCCACATGTCGTAGAAGCAAAGCACCACGTTAATGAAGAAAACCGTCGGCATCAGAGCTCCGCTGAACATCACCATCGGCGCGAGCGGCGCTCCGAACCATTTCACGAACCACCATCCGAAAATATCAAGAAGCACCGAGGAGAGCCCCGCGACGATCAGCACGGATCGCACGCGCCTGGAGAACAGTGTCGAGCCCACCGCCGCGCCGACAAGCAGGAACATCATGCCCATGCCGAGCAAATGAACGTGGCTGATCGAGAGCAGCCGGCCTTTGTCCATGCCCGTATCCGGCTTGGTGAATTTTGAAATTCCAACGAACGTGTCGAGCGGCGAATCTTTCTTGTTGCCCTTCATCGTCGCTTCGGCCGAATGGCAGTCGTAGCAGCCATGGTTATCGAGAATTTTGTAAACCGCCGTCTTCCCTTCCGTATGGTCCTTTTTCTTCAGATCCCAATAGCCGCCCTCGACTTCCTCGGGGTGGCCAGCTTCCTTCGCTTTAGCGATCGAATCGTTCCACTTGATCACTGCTTCGATGTCGGCCAAATCCTCCGGTTTGAGATTTTTTTCATCACCACCTTCGGCGAAATATTTCTTCATCGGCCCGGTGATCTGTTTTTTCAGCGTCGTCTTCGTCTCGTCGCCGTGAAACGTGAACGTGATGTCGTCCATGCTCAGGCCGGGTTTGCCATCCGCCATTTCGGTGGTGTGCTGCAGGTACAATTCGCCGACCGCGAAACCGGAACTCAACACAATCAAAAATCCGGAAATCAACAGTTTGAAGGGCAGTTCGAGCGCGTGCAGTGGCTTCATGTGCGAATGTTCCCGATCTCTGATCTATTATGCCGTTCTAAATGACTGACTGCGCCGGTCCCATCCTTACGCCTTCTTTTTCGGCGTATTTCCGGCCTTAAAATTGTTGATCGCCTCGCGGTAAATCGGTCCGTAAAACTTGTCTTTCGGGACGCAGCCGCTGGGGTACTGGCCGTATTCGTTTCCCTTCGCGCGCATCAGCGCCGTGCAGCTCGACACGGCGATGCAGGCCTTGGAATCTACGATGCGGCCATGCTCCTTTATATCTTTTACAAAATCGGGGTAGGCAAACGCGCCGCGCCCGACGCCCACAAACGTGATCTTCTTCTGCTTCTCGTTCGCCGCGCCACAGGCCAGAAAGTGATGCTGCAACCATGAATACCCCGTTCCGACCATCGGAAGATCAGGAAATGCGCGCTGCATTTCGGCGGCCATGCGGAAATGCCGGGCGCAGCCGAGCAGCGGGTGCTCCGGCGTCTCGTAACCGTCAAGCGGCGGCTTCTCGAACGGCCGGCCAAAGTGCATATTATTGTAGGGATTGGCCATTGAGAGATTGACGATGCACAGCCCCAGCTCGCGCAGCATGCCCACCACTTTTTTCGGCTCGGTCAGATCCGGTTTCTGCGGATCGTTTTCGTCCACACCGAACGACCAGCGGTAGGGCGTGGTGTACGGCCGCGGGGTGCCATTTCCGTCCGCGCCTTTTTCATACGGAACGAAGTCCGACATATTCAGCCGCGTTCCGAGCAGAATATCTTTGCTCACTTCGCTTCGAATGCGCCCGATCACGTTCCGCACCAGCCGCGTGCGGTTTTCGAGCGAACCCCCGTACGGCCCCGGCCGCGTGTGCGATGCGAGCAACTCCGAGAGCAAATACCGGTGGCACTGTTTCAGGTCGAGAAAATCGAAGCCGGCTTTCACCGCCAGTTTCGCCGCGACGATGAATGCGTCTTCCACGCGCTTGAGATCGTCGTCGCTGAGCACCGGGTAATCCGCCGGCATCGGTCCTTTTTCCCAATACGCTTTTCCGGCCAACGGCACCGGCGTCGCGCCATCCAGCGCCGGATCGCGCTGCACGATCAGCGGCTTGCGATAACTGTAACGTCCCGAGTGCGTCAATTGACAGCCGACAAGCAGATCCGAACACGCGTTCGCGCCCCAGGCTTCGCGGTGCTTTTCGCGCGCCTTTTCGAGCATCTTCGCGATATCTGCGAACGAACCGTCGTGAATCCAAAGCTGCCGCGCATTGGCGCGGGCTTCGTCGAGAATCGCGATCGCCTCGCCCCAGATCAGTTTGCAGCCGCCGAACCCGAAGCGGTCCCAGCGCCGGTAGGTCAGCTCACCCGGACGGCCGTCGAGTTCGCCGTCGCAACCTTCCATGGGATGAATCGCGAGCCGATTGCCGACAGTGCGTCCGCCAACGCGAACCGGCTTCAGCAAACCCGAAAGATCGTGATCGACAAGAATATCGTCCGCGACGCCGAGCTCGCGCGCGCCGGCGAGCAACTCATCAGTGGTGGAATACGTGAACCATTTCGGCACGGGAGCTCTGTCTCCGGATTGGAGCATTGTTTTTATCAGTCGGGCGAGGCAAATCAAGTTGCCCTGTCTTAGGGCGAGGTTTCAGTACATGTGGCGCAGTTAATCGCGAGATTTTCGCGATTTTGCAGTGAGATTATTCGGAGACTTCGGAGACTGACATCGTTTTTGACGCCAGAGCTGCTTCGGGCGAGCCCAGCAGTGCCAGCCGGATTTCTTCCTGCGATACACGTTCGTCTTCGGCGGAAAAACGCACCAGGAACGCCAGCGCCGCTGCCGCAACCACGAACCAGCCCATGTAGTAAATCGCCTGTCCGTAACTGAGGCCGTCGACTTTGAGGAGAAAACCGGCGAGCACCGCGCCCGCGTTTCCGCCCGCGCCCACAATTCCGGCAACGGAGCCGATCGCTTTTTTATTGATGAACGGAATCAGCGCGTACGTCGCGCCGGCGGCCATGTGAACGAACAAGCCAAAGCACATTAAACTCGCGACCGCCAGCGTCAGCGAATGCGCGTTGGCAAAGACGAGCATCGAGAATCCCTGGCCCAAAAGGGCGATACCGAGCGTGCGCGCGCGACCGCTTAGGCCCCAACGCCGGTTGATGATATCGCTGCAGTATCCGCCAAAACCGCGCGCAAAGAAGGCGAGCGCTCCGAAGATTCCGGCGACGAGCCCCGCGGTTTTCAGATCGAGACTGAAGGAACGCTCGAAGTAGCGAGCGACGCTGTTGTGAATCAGGATCTCGATGCCGAAACACGCCCCGTAAACAACAAAGAGCGCCCAGACGCGATAGTCTTTGCAGGCTTCAATGAACGAGCCGGATTGTTTGCGTTCGATCTGCACGCCGGATTTCTGAAGTTCCGCGAAATTGCCCGTGGGTGTGTCCTGCGTCAGGAAATAATACGCGACGCCGGACACCAGCATCAGCACGCCCGGAACAATCATAGCCAGTCGCCACCCGATGTGTTCGCTGAAGCCCATTGCAACCAGGCCAGCGAGAATCAGCGGCATTGCCATATTCGTGATGCCCGCGCCCATGTTGCCCCAGCCGGCCGCGGTTGCATTGGCCATCCCGACGCAGTTGGAAGCGAACATCAGCGATGTGTGGTATTGCGTGACGACGAATGAGGCGCCGACGACGCCAATCAGCAAGCGGGCCCAGAAAAATGTCTCGTAATCGTTGGCCAAACCCACCGCCATCACCGGCACCGAGCAGAATACGAGCAGCCAGGTGTAGGTTAGCCGTGGACCGTACACATCGCAGATTTTTCCAATGAGTGCGCGCGCCAGGATCGTAATGGCCACGGATGCGATCATTGAATTGGCGATCTGCCCGTCGGTGAGTTTCAAATCTTTCTGGATAATGGAGGTGAGCGGAGCAATGCCAAACCATCCGAAGAAACAGATACAAAAAGAAATCCAAGTGAGGTGAAACGCACGCATTTGTGGCATCGAGAAATTAAACCAGTGAATGCGTGTGGCTTTTGTTTTCAAAAAAGCTCTCCTTTCGACAGCGTTTTTCCCGGATGCCGGTGGCTGTGTTTGAGCACGAACCATGCCGAAATGGAATCATGGCGTTAGTCCAAAAATCGCGTGCGCAGGCTGTTTTTGAACACACGGTTTTGCTGGACACTTCGGACAATACCTAGCAAACATAAGATCGACGCTGACCCGGACTGATCAGTTCGCTGACATCGATCCGATTCGCTCGAAAGCGGACAGGCTTCAAAAACCGAAATTTGAAACCGGCACCTGATGCAATTTGACCGCCGCTTTGTTTGAATTGATCCACTTTGTACTCGCGATTTTTCTCCGGTCGGACGCCTTGATAAAGGGGTCATGTGTGCGGCCATGTTTGCTCGCATGGCATAGTCGTTGCTCCCTCTTCCAGCTAAGTGATCTCATCCGGAAGTGGCGCTCAAAAGAGAGCAAGGACGCAGAATGATCAAGCCCAACCGTAAAAAACTGGTTGTCATCGGCAACGGAATGGCCGGCGCCCGCGTGGTGGAAGAGATTCTCAAGCGCGCGCCCGACATGTTCGACATCTCCATGTTTGGCGCCGAACCGTATGGCAACTACAACCGCATTCTGCTCAGCAACGTTCTCAATAAGAGCCAGGACGCCACCGAGATTTTCATGAACCCGCTCTCGTGGTACGAGAAGAACGGGATCACCCTGCACGCCGGCGTCCGCGCCACGCACATCGACCGCGCGCGCAAGATCGTTACCGGCGTGCCCATGAAAAAAGACGCGCTGCCATACGCGGCGGGCGATGTCGGCTTGTCGATGCTCGAGCCGATCGAAGAATCGTACGACTACGCGATCATTGCCACCGGATCGCGGCCGTTCGTTCCGCCGATGGAAGGATTCGTTCCCGACAAGCCCGGGCGCTTTTTGTTTCGGACCATCGATGATTGCTCGCGCATCGCCGATTTCGCGCAAAATTGCAAGAAGGCCGCGGTCATCGGCGGCGGACTGCTCGGCTTGGAAGCCGCGCGCGGCCTGATGACGCACGGCGTGGAAGTCACGGTGCTCGAAGCCGCTCCGCAGCTCATGATCGCGCAGCTCGATCCCGAATCGGGCGCGATGCTGAAAGCATCGATGGAGGCGATGGGCGTGAAAGTGCTGCTCGAAAAAATCACCACGCACATCGTCGAACGCGACGAAAAAATTTCGCACCTGCAGTTCAAAGACGGCACGCAGCTCGAAACAGACATGGTCGTGGTCAGCGCCGGCATCCGCCCGATCACCGACATCGCCACGGTCTCGGGCCTGAACGTCGAGAAAGCCATCGTGTGCGACGATCAGATGCGCACGAGCGATCCCGAAATCTTTTCCGTCGGCGAATGTGTGCAGCACCGCGGCAGAATCTACGGCCTGGTTGACCCGATCTGGGAGCAGGCGAATGTGCTCGCCGACGTGATCACCGGCGTGAACGAAAAGAGCGCCTACACCGGCTCGAAACTCGGCACAAAATTGAAAGTGATGGGCGTCGAACTCGCATCGATGGGCGAGACAAAACCGGCGCATCCGACCGACGAAGTTGTTCTCTACCGCGAACCCAAGCGCAACATCTACAAAAAACTGATCATTCGCGATGAAAAACTCGCCGGCGCGATCCTTCTCGGCGACATCGATGGCGCCAGCATGCTGATGCAGATGTTTTTCTCGGGCAGCAAAGTTCCCGAGCGCCGTTCGGAGATGCTCTTTGGCGGGGAACCGAGTGGCGTATCCATGGTTTCGATCGTCAACATGCCGGACAATGTTCAAATCTGTAACTGCAACGGCGTCAGCAAAGGCCAGATTCTCGAAGCGATCCGTGGCGGCTGCAGCAGCGTCTCGAAGATCGGTGCCTGCACCCGTGCCGGCAGCGGGTGTGGTTCATGCAAAAGCGTGGTCGCGCAACTGATCGAAGCGTACCAGGGCACGGCCGAGGCCGATCCGAGTGAACATTATTACGTCCCTGGTGTTCCCTTTGACAAAGCCAGCCTCGTTGAAGAAATCCGCAAGCGAGGACTTAAATCCGTCAGCGCGGTCTTCTCAGAACTCGCGGGCGGCAACGAAGACCCCGGTAGCAAGGCCGGACTGGCTTCGCTGCTGAAGTCGCTCTGGCCGGACGAATACGTCGACGAGCGCGATGCCCGCTACATCAACGACCGCGTTCACGCCAACATCCAGAAAGACGGAACGTTCTCGGTCATCCCGCGCATCTACGGGGGAGTCACCTCGCCGGAAGAACTGCGCCGCATCGCCGACGTTGCCGTGAAATACAAAGTTGCGATGGTTAAAATTACCGGTGGCCAGCGCATTGATCTTCTTGGCGTCAAAAAGGCTGATCTGCCGGGCATGTGGCAGGAATTGGGCATGCCCAGCGGCCATGCGTACACCAAGGCCTTCCGCACCTGCAAGAGTTGCGTCGGCACCGATTTTTGCCGCTACGGTGTCGGCGATTCGATCGCGCTCGCGCAAAAAATCGAGCACCGCTTCCAGGGCGTGGAATCGCCACACAAAATGAAGCTCGCCACCGCCGGCTGCCCGCGCAATTGCTCCGAAGCCTATGTGAAAGATCTCGGCGCGGTTGCGATCGAAGGCGGCAAATGGGAAATCTACGTCGGTGGCGCGGCCGGAGCATCCGTGCGCAAGGGCGATCTGCTCTGCACCGTCGACAGCCATGACGAAGTTTTAAAATACATGGGGCGCTTCATGCAGTACTACCGCGAACACGCGCGCTATCTTGAGCGGACGTACGGATTCCTCGAGCGCCTCGGCATCGAACACTTACGCAAAGTTCTGATCGACGACAGCGAAGGCATCTGCGCGCGGCTCGATGCCGAAATTCAGAAAGCCGTCGACGCGTATAAAGACCCGTGGCAGGAAGCCGAAGTGCCGGCGTACCCGAACCAATTCAGCGGGCCCGAACTGGCCGCAATTCTGGAGGTCGCAGAGAGCAATGGCTAACAAGACGCCGGTGAAACCGTTGACGTTCAACCTGGGCGATATCGAAAAAATAGCAATGGGGCAGGGGCACTGCTTCGTGGTCTGCGGCGAATCCATCGCCGTCTTCCGCCAGCGCGACGGCCGCTTGTTCGCGACACAAAATCGTTGTCCGCACAAGCAGGGCCCTCTGTCTGAGGGTATAATTGGAAATGGCAAAGTGGTCTGCCCACTGCACGCGCACAAATTCGATCTGTGCAGCGGCGAGGGCAGTGAGAAACACGAGTGTGTGAAGACGTTCCCTGTGCGCGAGCACAACGGCGAAATCCTGCTGAGTTTCACGGCGTTTAGTGAAAGCAGCGACGCTGCTGCCTCGTAATATGGAGCGTACGCTCTGGGGTGCGGGCGCCCGGCCCGCCTTCGGCAACGCGGCATGGATGGTTACGATGCAGAACGCGAATCCGAATCACTCAGCCGCGCTCTCTGGCGTCACCATCGCCGTTCCTGAAACCCGCGAAATCGATCAATTCGCAAATATGCTCGAAGAACACGCCGCCACCGTCGTGCGTTGCCCGCTCATCGGCATTCTCGACGCGCCGGACGCAGCTCCGGTCGAGCAATGGCTGAGCGTCGCGGCCGCGCGGCAGTTTCACGATATTATTTTTCTGACCGGAGAAGGCGTGCGGCGCCTGATGGGCTTCGCTACGCGCGCCGGAATTCACGCCGACGTGCTCGCCGGCTTTGCGCAGGCGCGAAAAATCATTCGCGGTCCCAAGCCGGCCAAAGCGCTGAAGGAACTCGATCTGAAACCTGATTTCCCCAGCATCAAACCCACGACGGACGGCGTGATCGAAACGCTGCGCCAGTGGGACCTGGCCGGTCGCGTCGTCGGAGTGCAGCTTTACGGCGAAGACCCGAACCTGCTGCTGATGAAGTACCTGGAAAGCGCCGGCGCCATCGCGCGTCCGGTCGCGCCGTATATTTACGCGCCCGCCGCGCATGAACAAAACGTCGTCGCGCTGATCACCCAGATGTGCGGCGGAAAAATCGACGTGCTCGCATTCACCAGCGCCTCGCAGGTTCGCCGCCTGAGCGAGGTGGCCGAAAAATTCAATCTGCAGGAGCCGCTCAAAACCGGACTCGACCGCACCCGCATCGCCGCCGTCGGCCCGGTCGTCGCCGAGGAGCTCGCGAAACAAAACACGCGCGTGGACATCGTCCCGCGCACCTCGTTTTTCCTGCGGCAGCTGGTCAAAGACATCATCGCGGCGATGAGCGAAAGAGTTTTGAAGAAGTAACCCCGTTTCAACGCGCTCACCGCTGTGATAAAACTCCACTATGCAGCCGATTCTAAATATAGAATTCCTGGCAATGCTTGCCACGCTCGGCCTGTTCGTGGGGATTACATCGTTTATGTTCGGGCGGTTGCCACTGAAGCCGCTTCTGGACGCGCACCGCAATCCGCTTCGTCCGACACAGTTCTTATTAACGGATATTTACGCGCTTCTTGTCCAGGTCATGATTGCGGGATTCTTGATCACGAAACTTCAAGGAGACGAGAATGGCGCCGATCGCTTTAAGCTGACGCAAGCCGCATTGATAACACCGCTTCTGGTTTTCTGGTGGTTTATCGGCGTCCGCTGGTTATCCCGCGCTGGGGTTCAAAAGGTATTGCGCCGCCTTGAAGTGTTGCTCGTTGCTGTTCCGTTTGCATTCGGTGGACCGCTAGCGTTTCTCATTATCATGATTGTTTTATTCACTCAGAATGACGCCCAGATTCGCAATCCGAACGATCCAGTGACTCTTGCGGAGCGCTTTCGCGTCTGGATGTTGCTCAGTGCGACTCTGGCAATCCTTTATATGTACTTCAGCGGTTGCGCGCAGTTGGTCGAGCGAGCCCTAAGATCTCGCGACGAAAAACTCTCGAACAATAACTCTTTCGAATAAAGAATGTTCGAATTCGTCCAGAAGTGCGCCGGTCCGCTTGCGCAGCGGCTAGGTTCGTGAATAATCGCGCGACTGTTCAACAGTTCTCTATCGGAGGAATGTCATGAAGATTGCGCTCGCGTGTTTGTTGTTTGCCGTGATGGGTTTCGGCGTCTGCCGGGCCGAAGACAAACCAATCTCTGTCCTGATCGTTGGCGGCGGCAGTTCGCACGACTTCAACAAGTGGTTCAATCTCGCCGACGTCGCGACGCTCACCGAAGCCAAGGCGAAAGCGAGCTACACGGACAAGCCTGCCGCGATTCTCGAGCAGCTCAAGGACGTCGACGTCCTTTATCTCAGCACCAACCAGCCGATGGCCGACGCCGCGTTGCGCAAAGGCATCTTCGATTTTGCCGACTCGGGCAAGGGCCTGCTGCTGGTTCATCCGGCGCTCTGGTACAACTGGGGCGATTGGCCCGACTACAATAAAACGCTGGTCGGTGGCGGAGCGAAAGGACACGACAAGTTTGAGGAATTTGAAGTCACTGTCGATGACGAAAAACATCCGGTGATGGCCGGCGTCTCGAAGACCTTCAAGATCACCGACGAACTCTACAATTTCATCAAGGATGATAAAGGCACGCCGATCACGGTTCTTGCCAGCGCGAAAAGCCCGATCAGCGGAAAAACATTTCCAATCGTTTGGATCGTGAACCATCCGAAAGCGAAAATCGTCTGCATGACCCTCGGCCACGACGGCAAAGCGCACGATCTGCCCGAATACAAAAAGATCCTGCAAAACGCACTCGCCTGGGCCGCCGCAAAGTAAAATTTCAACGCACACTTGAATTGCAGGTATCTAATCCGGGCGACGGTTGCCCGGATTTTTTTTTGTGCTCGCAGGCGAAATTGCGTGCGGCGTAGCTCTCAAATAGAGCGGTAAGCGTTTACGGGAATCATAAATAATCCCATTTCGCGCGCCGGGCGTCCGGTGATTTCAGCGAGCTTCTGCGCGTACATGCGCACTTGCTCGCGATAAAGTTCCACGCAGCCGGCAATCGCATCTTCTTGCGCGACGCCGGTTTTGTAATCGACGACAACCCAGCCTCCATTTTCCTCGAAGGCCAGGTCAATCACGCCTCGCACGAGCATTTTTCCGTCGAGAAGTTGAATCGGCACTTCGGTCAGGCGCTGCGAACTGCGCTGCGCGCGCCGCCACAATTCCGAACCGATCACGCCGCTCACGCAATCCACCGCAAGTTGCGCCAGATTCGCATCGAGTTCCTCATCGGCAAGCGCCGACTCCGCCAGACTGCGCAGCGAAACGCCCGGCCGCGCCGCCGCCGTCTGCAGCAGCAAATGCAGCACCGAACCCCACGCCGCCGCGTCCTCGGCGGAAACCGGACCCGGAGGACCGTGCGTCCGCTCGCGCTTGGAAGCATCGACGGTCAGGTCTTTGACGCTGGCCACCGAGTACGTCTTTTCTCGCGCCGCGCTCCAGCGTGCATGAATTCCATTTCGCGCCGCGAGCACGTCGGCATCGCTGACTGAAATCGACTGCACCGCTGGCTTTTCGGGCTGGCCGGGGTCCGCGAGCAACGCGGTGTTCATCAGCGGCAGGTCGAAAAATCGCCAGTAGTTGTAATTCACATTTTTTTCGCGTTGAGTAATGACCATCTGATCGCCGGCACGCGTGGCCGCGACGTAGAGCAGGCGATTGTCCTCAGCATCCAGAAATTCCTTTTCTTCGGCGGCGAACCTGCGCCATTCAGGCGGATGCGCGAGCAGCGTTTTGCTGAACGGACCGTTGGAGGCCTGGATCGCCATGTAACCGCGAACGCGTTCGCCGCTGCGGTCGATATGAAATTCTGCGTCGTGAGTCGAATCGCCCGACGCATCGGCGAGAAAAACGACCGGCGCTTCGAGCCCCTTGGTCTTGTGAAGGTTCATCACGCGTACAACCGGCGATTGGTGCGGCCGGATCGGAAGGCCATCATGTTTTTCTTCTTCGGCCACGAGTTGGCCGAGATAATCGACCAGTTCGGCCGCGCTCCACATTTGTGTCTGGCGTGAGCGCAGCAATTCGACCGCTTTCGCGAGACTGCCCGCGTGAATGTCACCGCCCGGTACAGCGCAGGCCAACGCCGAAAGTCCCAGATCGGAAACGATGCGTTCGATCGCAGCAACGGGGGGTAGAGCCGACAGCCACGTCGCGAAGCGTTGCAGCCGTCCGAAAGCATCAGCAAAGGCCGCGCGCTCATTGGCATCCAGGGCTTCCGGGACGGTGCTGTGGAACGAAAAATGGCCGCCTGACTTTTTGAAGCGATAGAGCGTAACGTCGCTGAGTCCAAACAATTCGCTGCGCAACACTGCGAGCAGAGCCATGGGGTCCTGCGGCGCAATTGCCGTGCGCAAGCAAGTATGAAGCAAGGCCAGTTCGAGCACTTCATTCAAGGCTGAGCCGCCGGTGACCTGGTGCGGAATGCCAAGTTCCTGCAACTTTCGGGCGAAGCGGCTTAGATTTTTGGTGTTGCGCGTGATGATCATAAAATCGCCGGGATTTACCGCTGCATCTGATGATGCATCGCGGCGGCAGACCGTCATCTTCTCGTCGAGCGCGCGGCGGATTGTGCGTGCGATCATGCCCGCTTCGTAATCGGTGAACTCCTCTTTCTTTTTCAAGTGACCCGGAACGATGAGACGGCGAATGCCGGTTAGCGATCCGGGCTTGGAATACTCTCGCGCGGCGAGCATTTTCGCGTACGCGGGCGCCTGCGGCGTTGCCGCGTCGGGAAAACTCGCGACGAAAATCGGATTCACCCAGTCAATCAGCGGCGCGGCAGTGCGGAAATTCGCGGTGAGCGGCACGACGGCCCCTCCGCTCTCAACAATAATTCTCTTCACCACTTCGTACGTCACAATATCCGCGCGGCGGAATCGATAAATCGATTGTTTCGGATCGCCGACGACGAAAAGCGAGCCCGGCGCGGGACTGCATTTGCGCCAGTTGGTTTCTGCTTCGTCGGTCGACGTCAGCAGCAGCAGAACTTCGGCCTGGATCGGATCGGTATCCTGAAATTCGTCGACAAGAAGGTGCGTGAAGCGCTTGCGAAAATAACTCCGGACGCGGCCCTTTTCCGAGCGCAACAGCGCCGCGGATTTCATCAGCAGGTCTTGATAATTCAGCACGGATTCCTGGCGCCGATGGTCGTCGTAAACCTTCACCGCGACGCGAAATAATTTCAGGATCAAGTCGTAGCGCCGGACGCGCCACTGGTTCAGCAGCGGCTCCGCGACGTCTTCAACAAATCTGCGCCAGCGCTCTTTTTCCCTTTCCGCCTGTTCTTTTTCACCGGGCCAGCACTTATGCGTCACCTTAATTTCGGGCGAATTGAAAAGCTCAAAAACCTCCATCAGGTCCGGCTCGTCTTCTATGTTGGCATAGGTGAATCGGCGCGGAATGATCCTGTACTTCGCCATCAGCTTGCATGAACCCGAATCTTCCGGCAGCGTCTCGCCGAGTTTGCGCATGTACTCCACGTATGAACTGAGCCGTTCGATCGCTGGCACGAGATCCGGCTTCGCCGGCCATTCTCTCGAAGGCCATTCGTCAATGTCCGGATACATGGCGAAGCGCGAAAAACTTTCCTGCAGCCGGATCGGCTCAATGCCCAGATCGCGGCAGCGCCCCAGCAGCGGGTCGTCATTGGCAAAGAGGGAATCGATGTATTCGATCCACGCGTCGTGGCGCAGTTGCGTGTCGGCGTCTTCGTCGAGTTCCTCGAAGCCGATATCGACGCCGGCTTCAACGGGCCGCTCGCGCAGCAGCCGCGCGCAAAACGAATGAATAGTGCCAACGAAACACTGTTCAAGCCGGTTCAGCGCGTCACGAAAGCGCGATTGGGCCGGCCCGGAAGTTCGCGCCGCCTTTTCGAGCTCCGTCTGGAAACGTGAGCGCAATTCGGCCGCAGCCTTGCGAGTGAATGTTACGGCCGCGAGCCGCGCAACGTCGCACGCGTCGTGTTCGATCAGGCCGACCATGCGCGCGACCATGCTCGTGGTTTTTCCGGAACCGGCCGCCGCCTCGACGAGCATATTGATGCCGAGCTCGAGGCGGATGCGCTCGCGCTGCGCATGGTCAGGTGGAAGAGTCGGCTTCATCGGCTCCTCCTTTCTGACGAAGTTGCTGGAATGGCTTCAACGCTGCGTTCGCAGGATTTCCGAGTTTCACTTTGCTGCACGACGTCGTCGATTCGACATCGCGGCAGACTGCCCGGTACTCGCAGTACTTGCAATCGTCCAGCTTGTCGGTCGGGACGAATGTCCCGGCGGCCGCAATGTGGCAGAGATTCTGCAGGATGATTTTGCCCTCGGCGAGTTCCGAGGGCCTGAAGAACATGCTGTCTCCGGTGCCCCGCGCGCCGGCGAAGAAATAGCTGAAGTTCAACAGCTTCGCATTGGGAAATTGTTTCTGCAGAATAGCTCGCGACATCTCCAGATAAATGAGGTGCTGCATGATCCGGCCCTGGTTGAACGGATCGCTGTGCTTGAATTTTGAGCTGCTGCCGGTTTTGTAGTCGATCACTGCGAAACAATTGTCGCTCTCAGGGCCCACGCGGTCGACGCGATCAATGCGCCCGCGCACGCGAACCTTGTTTTTATCCGGCAGCGTAATCGAAATGGGCTCAATCGTATCGAGCGGCGTGCCCTCGCCGGCGGGCTCCGCACCAATCGCAGTTTCGACATAAAGCGGCTGAATTCCGGGCTGAAACAAATTTCCCATGCGCATAAAAATCCGCATGGCCATCTGCATGTCGCGGCATTCTTTCTGAAAAACAGTCTCGCTGGGATAAGGATGATCCTGCACATATTTTTTGACCGTGCGGTCGAGCATGTTGAACAGCGCGGTTTCATCGGCCGCCGGTTTCTCTGCAGACTTCAGCATGAGCGCGACGTATTCGCGAAAAACGTCGTGCAGGAGTTGTCCGGACTCGAACGGATCCAGCCAGCGGTGCGGGTCGAGTTCAAAATCATCCGGCGGTGAAACCTGCAGCACATGTTTATAGAAATACGCGAGCGGGCAGCGGCCAAGAAGTTCGAGCCGGGCCGAAGACATAACCGGGCCATTGGGCGCGAACGGATTGTGATCGCGACCGGCTTCGACGACGATACCGTCGAATTCGCCCGCCATCGGAGCCGCGCGCTTTTGCGCCGCGAGCAGGCCGCGGCCGAGATGCGGGAAATTTCTCGCGACCAGGCTGCGCGGATCGGCGATGCGCTCGGCGTCGTGCATGCGCCAGAGCCACCATTCGCTCTCGTCGAGGCTGTGCGCGGCTTCGTTGGGCGCGAACGACGCGGGCAGCGCCAGCCAGGAGTCGAGATCGCGCTGGTCCGCGAGCGGATTGACTGTCAACAGGCGGAAGGCGTCGAGAATCGCTGAACTCGGAAATGTTTCGCGTTCATCGTTCAAATCACGGCAGGAGTACCCGAGCGTAATCTTGCCGCGAAGGCGAGCGACAAGATGCTGAAAGGCAAACATGCGTGTTTCGACGCGCTGCGCTGACCGCTCCAATTTTTCGGGAGAAATTTTGTGACGCTCGGTGTCCAGCAGCAGTGGGTCCTGCATTCCGGCGCCCGGGAAACGCGCGTCGTCGAGGCCGATGATAAAGGTGTGCGCGCGGCCGGAGTGTCCGCCGTTCAAATAATTCGCGACATGCAGACAGCCCGCGCGCGGCGCGCTTCCACCGACTCTCGCGCGGCCCGGCAGCGCGCCGAGCCACGCGTGGACCTGGAAGCCGCCGAAAAGATCGGTCGGGCTGAGCAACTCGCGCAGTTCGCACACTTCGATAACCAGCAGGTTGCGCGCGTTGTTGTCGAACTCATTGGCGCAGCGTACGAATTTTGAAATGAACGTTTCGGCGGCCTTGAGCATGTCCTGCACCGGCGCGCCATGTTCGGGCGAAGCTTCGATCAGCCGCAGCACGAAATCGCGCAGGCGAATCGTCGCGTCGAGCGTCTTGCGGCGGAATTCAACCGCGCCGGCGCTGCTGCCAGCGTCGTCCTCGCTCGACGACGAAACGCCGACGGCGATCTGGCGTTCGAGCGCATCGATCTGGCGGTTGAGCATGCTTTTGTACCGCGATCGTCCCTGCCAGATGTTGACATCGCGCAGCACATCCGCGAGCTGCGAAAATTCCTCGTCGCCGCAGCCTTCGATCGCGAGCAAGCCGTCCTGGATCATGCGCACGAGAGTCTTCTGCGGAAAATCTTCGGCCATCCACGAGAGCCATGCGGACAGCGCGCGGCCCGGGCGCGAGTAGCGGCACGGAATACCTTCGGCGAACGTCACCGACAGCATGCGCTCCCCGCTGTCGCCCCAGCGGCCGAGGCATTCGGCCAGTTCGTACAGCAGCGGAATGTACGTGTCGTTGTCGGTGTGGAGCAGTTCGACTTCATCGAGTTTGATGCCGCGCGTGACGCAGCGGCGCAGCACTTCGCGGACTTCGATCACTTCTCCGGAGGCGCGGAAAACGTCCAGTGTGCCGTCGTCTTTGGGCTTCGGCGCGCGCGGCATCGCGGAAATCCAACGCAGCAGGGACGCATCAGTCTCGCCGCCATTGGGATCCGGCGTGCCCGGCTCATCGACTGCCAGAGCGATGCGCCGCTCTTCGGGAATCGCTTCAAGCAATTCTTTCTCGGCTGGGCGCAGCGAGCGGCCCAGATCGCCGGGGATCAGCAAAGTGACGCCCTGTGCGAAATTCGCCGGATTTTTAGCGAGTTCCTCGCGCGCGAACGCGGTGGCCTGCGCGTAATCGGCGCGGCGTTCGGCGCGCAGCAAATCCATGTAGGCCTCGAGCAACTTCGCGAGATCGGCCGCTTTCTCGCCGACTTCAAAATTTCGCGGCCGCAATTCGTTCGGCCCCAGTCCGGCGAGCCGCAGCGCGTTCAGCGTCTGATAGAGCACGCGTGGGAGGCTTCTTCCGGGCTGCAGCGCTGCGAGGTATTTCAGCCTCGTCTTGCCACTTGCGAGTCGGCCCCAGGCGCGGTCGGCGAGGATTTCTCCGGCCGATGGCGAGAGCAGTTTCAATTCGCGTGCGGCCAGTTCCGGCCCGGCCAGTTCCAGCACCACGCTTTTGAATGTTTTGACGCGCAGGTTCAGCAGAGGCTGGCCGTCGCGCGCGACGGATTCCAGCCATTGTCCCCCGGCGCGCAGGGACGGCGCGAGCAGCCATTTTTCGTCGAGAATATGCTCGCGACACCACGCGGAAATATTTTTCAGCAGAACATTCATGCTTCCTTCTTCATAGCAGCGTTTTGAAGTTATACGAGGCCCGTTTGCAAATGCAGTCGTTGTCTGTAACTTTGCGTCAGAACCCGAGGAGACGCCGATGGCGGAGCAGATTATCAACTGTCCTCATTGCAAGCAGGAAATTCCGCTGACGGAGGCCCTTTCGCAACAGTTGCGCGAAACGGTACTGCGCGAATTCGAGGGCACCGCGCGCAAGAAGAACGAGGAATTTCAGCAGAAAGCCCAGGCGCTCGCGCGGCGTGAAATGGAATTGGAGACAGCGCGAAAAACCGTCGACGAGCAGGTTTCGTTGAAGCTGAAAGTTGAGAGCGCGAAGGTGGAGAAGGAGGCGCAGCGCAAGGCGCAGGAGTCGGCCGCGGTCGAACTCAAAGACCTGCGCAACCAGGTCGAGGAAAAGGCGCAGAAGCTTCAAGCGGCGCAGATGGCGGAACTCGATCTTCGCAAGCAACAGCGGCAGCTCGAAGAGGATAAGAAAAATTTCGAGCTCGACCTGGCCCGTAAACTTGACGACGAACGCCAGGGAATCCGCGAGCAAGTCCAGCGCAGCATCGACGAAGAACATCGCATTAAAGAGGAGGCGAAGGAGAAGCAGATCGCCGACATGCGCCGCCAGATCGATGATCTCAAGCGAAAGGCGGAGCAGGGTTCGCAGCTCGCGCAGGGGGAACTACTCGAACTGAATCTCGAGACGATTCTGCGCAACAATTTTCCGTACGATCAGATCGAGCCGGTGCCCAAGGGCGTCAACGGCGCGGACGTTCTGCAAAAAGTCTGCACGCAGAACGGCCAATGCTGCGGCACGATCATTTGGGAATCGAAACGGACGAAAGCGTGGAGCGAGGGCTGGATCGCGAAGCTGAAAGAGGACCAGCGCGCGGTGAAAGCCGAGATCGCGGCGTTGATGTCGTCGGTGATTCCCAAGGAAGTCACGAATATTGGCAATATCAGCGGCGTGTGGGTGACGAATACCGTTTCGGTCGTCGGCCTGGCGATGGCGTTGCGCGCAAACCTCACGCAAGTAGCGGCGATGAAGCTGGCGAACGTCGGCAAACAGGAAAAAATGGACGTGCTCTACGCGTATTTATCCGGGACGGAATTTCGCCAGCGCGTTGAAGCGATTGTCGAACACTTCGGACAGATGCAACAGGATCTCGAAAAGGAAAAGCGCGCGATGACGTTGCTCTGGTCGAAACGCCAGAAACAGATCGAGCAGGTTATACACAACACGGCGGGAATGTACGGTGACATGCAGGCGATCATGGGAGCGTCGCTGCCGCAGATCAAGAGTCTCGATCTGAATCCGGAGCCGGGCGTGTTGCATCTGGAAGCCGACGAGCCGAAGTAATCGGCACTAACGTTTGCGAAAAAATAGCAAAATGTACATGACAATAAGCAGAGTTGGAAAAATACCGTTTAGCACAATCAATAAGTCGCCCAAATTCGGATCATGATGTTCGTCATTCCGAAAATTATCGCTACGAGCACGAACTTGGGCGCGATAATTTTTTGCATAACGAATTCCTACGATATTAGCTACACATGCCATTCCGCATGCCACGACCACCAAAAATCCAACTGGGGAAACACCATATGTTCCTCCATTTGATGGACTGCTTAGCAAGAAGTATGCGATACATAAAATTACATTCGAAAGTGCAAACAATGCGATTGAAATCGAAATAGCCGTTTTCTCATCCTGATCCATCTTTCATTCCTAATTCTGATTGACCATCTGAAGCTCACTCAAAATCTATAATATCTCAAAATCTGTATCCAATGAATGAGAATAAGCAGTTCATAGTGCCATTGATCAATGAAAATCGGTCTCGCTATCGAGCGAGTTGCGCGGGGATTGACGAATACGCGGCGACAGTCTGGCCGGCGGCGAGCTGGGCGGGCAGCAGTTCGCGGCGCGTGCCTGTTTCTTTTCCTTCCATGATTCCGATCAGAATTTCACCTGCGAGACGGCCCATTTCGGCGTAACCGACGCGCACGGAGCTCACGATTTTACCGCTGGCGAGCTTCATGTTGTCGGCGCCGAAACCGGTGAAGTTTAAGTCTTCGGGAACTCGGATGTTCAGCTTTTCGGCTTCCGCGGCAATCAAGAGCACGGCGCCATCGGAGACGCACACCGCGGCGCTCGGCGGAACAGGCCGCGCGAAGAGTTCCTTGAGCATCTGCTGCGCCGCGTCCGGTGTCATCTCGTACTCGCGCATCAGCAGCGGCAATTTCGCGTCCTGCATCGCGAGGCGGTAGCCTTTCAGGCGTTCGTCTTCGACCCAATCGAGCGAACCGTAGGAATGAATCGGGCTTTTGTGCAGCGGCCGCAGGAACGCGATGTCGCGATGGCCCAGGTCGATCAGATTTTTTGTCGCTTGGAACGTGCCGTGAATATTATCGAAGATCACCGACGACACGCCATGGCGGTAGGCATCATAGTCCAGCGAAATCATCGGCAGCCGCGTCTCGCGCAATTCGAGAATGAGCGGATCGCTGTCGACTTCGAAGAGCACGATCGCGTTCAGGCGGCGCTTCGCAATAATTTCGAGCAGGTTTAAGCGTTCGATTTCGGCGAGCGAACACGGAAGAAGCGAAATGCCGGCTTTGGTCATCTCGCGTTCCAGGGCCTGGATTACGGTGCCGGGGTAGGGCATCTGTTTCAGGTAATCGCCGGGATTCGAGTAGAGCAGCCCGACGCGTTTCCAGCGCGCGTTTGAATTCGCCGCCGCTTTCACGATCAAGCCCACGCCGCGCTTGGCTTCGATCAGGCCTTCGGCCGAAAGTCCGTGCACGGCTTTTTGAACGGTCTTGGTGCTGACCTGCAGAATTTTCGCGAGTTCGTGAATGGTCGGCAGGGATTGCCCGGGCGCGTAGCGGCCTTCGAGAATATGGCGCATCAACTGGCGCTGAATCTGGCTGCTGGGTTGAAAACGCATCGACTTTTGGGCTCCCGCTTTAATTGTAGATAATACAATAGCAGGATTCGGGAGGATTGGAAGGGAAAGATAACGGTGTCAAAAAGCATGCAATTTTGTTCTGGAATTCAGGTCAGAAAAAGGTTGATGAAACGTCATATATTAGGGATCTGAATGTCAGGGCTTCTGACGTGCTGCACATGTGCAAAAGTTTTCAGGAAATGGGGAGATTTGAATGTGCGGAGTACAGAAATCGGAACATCGTGCGTTCTTGGACAGAATCGCGTGACTGTTCCATAGAAGATATTGTTTCGCTCCCTGACTATTGTGCGTCTGATTGACCTCAACATGTGCATTATTTTACAGCGTTTTGGTGCTTTTGTAGAAGAGTTCGTGCGGGACGCTTAGTTTAATAGGGTTATTGTTTTAGGGTGTTCAATGCATCCCCTTGAAAGCATTGTTTTGCAATAAGACTTGTAACTGAGGCGGTTATCGCGACAATGCGCGTGCTGGATCTCCGTTCGTGGCCGTCGCGAAGACGCCCGCAGGGATCCGAATAACTCTGATCGAACCGAAAGGCAGTGTCATTCCATGGGTGAACTCATTCGCTTACAAAAAATTCTCGCGTACGCCGGCTGCGGATCCCGCAGGGCATGCGAAGTGTTGATTGAAGAAGGCCGCGTGACCGTCGACGGCTCCGTGATCCGGCAGCTTGGATCCAAGGCCGATCCTGAAACACAGAGCATCGAACTGGATGGCCAGCGCGTCGCGGGTCCGGGCAAAAAGTCAAAGAGCATTCAAGAAGCCAGCGACAAAGTTTATTACATGCTGAATAAGCCACGCGGCGTGCTGTCGACGAACGAAGATCCGTCCGGCCGCCCGCTCGCAATTCAGCTTGTCCCCGAGAAGCGCCGCATTTATTGCGTGGGCCGGCTTGACCTCGACACCGAAGGCCTCCTTCTTCTCACCAACGACGGCGAGCTGACGAACCAACTTACGCATCCGCGCTACGGCGTTGAAAAAGCGTACATCGCGAAAGTCGACGGCACGATCAGCACCGAGCAGCTCCGCAAGCTCGAAAAGGGCGTGTATCTCGCCGAAGGCAAGACGCAGGGCGCCGATATTCGCGTGCGCAAGCGGGGTGAGCGCACCAGCGTGATCGAACTGCGCATTTCTGAAGGCATGAACCGCCAGGTTCGCCGCATGCTTGCTGCGGTGGGATTGTATGTGCGCGAATTGCGGCGCATTTCCATTGGACCGCTGCGCCTGGGCGATCTGGAAACGGGCATGTGTCGCCGGCTGACCAGCGACGAATTGCGCATTTTGAAAAACGCGATCCGCGCGGCGCAGGAAGCCAGTAACACGCCGCGCAAGGCCGTGGCCGCTGACGTTGAAGACGGTGATGAGGAAGATGGCGAAGAAGTCGAAGCCGTTCAGTCCGTTCGCCCGCGCCGCGAAAAAGTCCGCACCGAGCGCAAGCGCGACGATGACAAGCCCGCGACGCGTCCGTGGGAAAAGAAGTCTGTCCCGGAAGACGAAGAGGAAGTCGATCTCGATGAATTGACCGCGGCCGACGACGAGGCTGAGGAAGAAGAAGTTCTCGAAGAGCAGGCCGCCATTGAATCGGGAGAGGAAGAGGAGAGTGACGAAGAGACCGCTGAAGTCGCTGCCGAAACTTCCGCCGCGGCTGAAGAGGACGTCGCCAAAACCAAGAAGCCGAAAGCCAAAGCAAAAGCAGCGGCATCCCACGACGATGATGAAGAGATGGACGCCGACGACGAAGAAGACGCTGAGGACTCGGAAGAAGTCGACGAAGAAATAGAGGAAGACGGCGAGGACGAAGACGCCGAGGTTGAAGTTGAGGACGAAGAAGTCGAAGCGGGTGAGCCTGCAGTTCCGGCATCGCAGACGCGCGACCGTGGCGCCGAATCGGAAGTCGCCAGCGAAGACGACGAAATTTTCGCGCCAGTGCCCAAGCCGAGCAAACGCGCGCATTTTCAAGATCGCGGCGACTCGAAAACGTATCAGGGACCGAGCACGGATCGATCGAGTGGTGGCGAAGGCCGCAGCACTTCTCGCCGCGAACCGTGGGAGAAACGCGACCGCGCTCCGCGCTCCGGCGGTGGCAAGCCGTGGGAAAAGCGCGAAGGGGGTGCAAGCCGCGGGCCTCGACCGGGCGGCGGAAAGCCGTGGGAGAACCGCGATCGCGCTCCGCGCGCCGGCGGCGGCAAGCCCTGGGAAAAACGTGAGAGTGGCGCAGCTCGTGGACCGCGTCCGGCGGGCGGAAAGCCCTGGGAAAACCGCGAGCGTGGCGATCGCGCCCCGCGAACGGGCGGCGGCAAGCCCTGGGAAAAGCGCGAAGGCGGCGCCAGCCGTGGACCGCGACCTGGAGGTGGTAAGCCCTGGGAAAATCGAGATCGCGGCGAACGCTCCGATCGTGGCGAAGGCGCAGCTCGGCCTTACGCCAAGAAGCCGTACGAAAATCGTGAACGCAGCGACCGCGCTCCGCGCACCGGTGGCGGAAAGCCGTGGGAAAACCGTGAGCGTGGCGATCGCGCTCCTCGCACAGGCGGCGGAAAACCGTGGGAGAACCGCGAACGCAGCGACCGCGCCCCGCGCACAGGCGGCGGCAAGCCGTGGGAGAAACGCGAGGGCGGCGACCGTGCTCCGCGAGCGGGCGGCGGAAAGCCGTGGGAGAATCGCGAAGGCGGTTCGCGTGGACCGCGACCAGGAGGCGGAAAGCCCTGGGAAAAACGTGAAGGCAGCGGTGGCAGCCGTGGTCCGCGGCCTTCGAGCGGCAGGCCTTTTGAACGTGGCGCTGGTGGCGACCGTGGACCGCGCCGGGAATCGTCGCAGTCTCGTCCGTGGGAAAATCGCGAGCGCGGCGGCAGCCGTGGCGGCGATAGCGGGGCGGGGGCGGATCGTGGCACGCGGCCGTGGGAGAAGCGCGAGGAATAGCCGTCCGTTGCGCGACACAAGTGACGAATGACGCGAGTTCGTGACACCATCGTTGCCCTATCGAGCCCGCCGGTTACGGCGGGCAGTTCCACTTTAACGAAACGCGATCTGGCGCGCGCCATCGTGCGCCTGTCTGGGGCGAAGGCCGTTCAGTACGCCGCGCAGGTGTTCAAGCCTGCGACCGGCGATCTGGCGGTCAGCGGCTGGCGGCGCATCGCGGGCGAAGTGCGATGGAAAAATCACACGCTTGCTGCTCACGCGTATGTGATGCGCTCGCCGAAAAGTTACACGCGCGAAGATATTGTGGAACTCCATGTGCCGGCGCTGCCGTGGCTGCTCAGCGCGCTGCTGGGCGAGTTGCTGTCGGCCGGCGCGCGGCTGGCGCAACCGGGGGAATTCACGCGCCGCGCGTTCGAGAACGGGCGCATGAATCTGGATCAGGCGCAAGCGGTCGGCGAATTGATCGCCAGCCGCAGCGCCGACGAAGCGCGCGCGTTTGCGGCGCGGTTGCGGGCGCATCCGCAGCGCGAGCGGCACAGCTTGCGCGACGAGATCGAAGAACTGCTTTCGCTCGTGGAACTCGGCCTGGATTTTTCGCACGAAGACGTCGGAGTGCTCACGGTCGAGCAGATGCTCGTGAAATTGAGGTCGCTGCATGCGCGCGCCGTCGAATTTCTGCGCGAACACGGGGGCGACGATGCGACGTTCGCTTCGGCCGTTCTGAACGCAGGCTTGCCGCGCGTTTTGCTTCTTGGCCCGACCAATGCGGGCAAGAGCAGTCTATTCAACCGTCTGCTGGAGCGCGACGCCGCGATCGTCAGTCCGCGGCGACACACCACGCGTGATGCGGTCGAAGCGCCGCTGCATTTTTCAGGCGACATGTCCGCGGTGTTGGTGGACAGCGCGGGAAGCGGCGTGGAATTGGCGCTGAGAGGGCCCGCGCTTCCGGAGGAAGCGTTACTGCAGGCCGGGTGGCACGCGACGTTGAGCGCGGCGCGCAGCGCCGATCTGATATTGCTCGCACTGGACCGTTCGGCGCCGCTGGCCGAGCAGGATTCACTGCAACTGTTTGCCGAGGCGCTCGCGCAGGCGCGGCCTGCGGCGCGCGCGGTCTTGTGGACGAAAAGCGACCTGGCTCCCGCGGAGAACTGGAGCACCGACGCGTCGCTCTTTCACAACGGCGAGGAAATTGTAGTGACGCATCGCTTCGCGATCTCTGCATTGAGCGGCGATGGCGTTAAAACGCTGCGCGAATTTCTGCGCGGGCAAGTGGCTGAACTGCAATCGCGGCCGCAAGATGCCGCGCTGGCGGCCGCCAGTACCGCGCGCGCCGCCGCGCGGTCGGCCGCGGAGGCGCTCAAGCGTGCCGAGGAAGGGCTCGCCGCCGGACACGGCGAAGACGTGGTCGCAGTCGAATTACGCGAAGCGGTCCACGCATTCTGGCAGGCCGAAGGAGTTCTGCTGCGGCACGACGCTGTGACCGAAGCGGCTCTCGATAAGATTTTTGCGCGGTTTTGTATTGGGAAGTAACGGTCGTTCAGTCTTCTTCTTTTTCGATGTGCCGGCCGAGGACCAGCAATTCGTGCTCGCTGCATTCGAGCGGTTCGAATCCGGTGACGTGAATCGTGGGTGCGATGAGCGTCTCGAATGGCGGAAGCGGCAGTTCCATGTTGGCGCGCAGCGGATCGACGAGCGCCAGCATGTCGCGGCGCAAGCGCGCGATGTCGAGGCCCTGGTACGTTTCCGCCGGGATCGCCTTGGCCTTGAGATGAAACGTGTGCTCGAGGGAGAGGACGCCTTTGCGGTTCTTGTTCTCCCAATGAACAAACGTGACGGCGGCATGAATGATCATCTGGTAAAAAGTTTTTTCGGTGCCAATGGTTTCCATCCAGAGTTCTTCGAGGATCTCGTGGCACTCGAAAAAATAGCGGTTGTTGAAAAGCCAGACGCCTTTCTTGTAGCGCTCGGGAAAATCGGGAGGAAGCAGTTCGCCGTAAAGCATGAACGCAGTTTAACCGCGAGCCATCCGTCCGCCCGCGAAATTCTCTCGCGATTTTCGTGCTGAATCGACTTGACTCTCGCGGCTTAGTAAGCATACTTTCGCCCTGCGGTTTTTCCGATGTTGGATCGGCACAGCTCATCCAAAATCTGAAGCCCAGAAGCGCACCACGAGTGTCCCTGTCGTCTAGAGGCCTAGGACAGAGGCCTTTCAAGCCTCCGACCGGGGTTCGAATCCCCGCAGGGACGCCATACTCGTCGGTTGCGCAGCGCCGGATCAAAAAGGTTGATTTGGCGGCCAGTTCCAGTATCCTGTTACGCCTGTCCGCTGAAGTGGACGCAGGTAACAGAGTTTTGGGGGTATTTGTGGTCAGAGTAGAAGCTCGTGCCGGAGAAGGTCTCGAAAAAGTTCTGCGCCGCTTTAAGAAGGCGTGCGAAAAGGAAGGCTTGACCAAGCAGCTGCGGCAGAATCAGCATTTTGAAAAGCCCAGCGACAAGAAGCGCCGCAAGCTGGTCGCCGCCAAGCGCGCACAGCGCAAGGAACTGACCGGCTCAGCCGTGATGCGCCGCAAGTAAGTTCAAAAAATAAAATTGAGCAAATAAAAAAGGAACTGCGCTTTGCAGTTCCTTTTTCGTTTCTGTTTTTCCGACCGGCGCTCAGCTTTTGCCGACCGGCTCCAGACCGTGCTTCTTTTCCCAGGCTTCAATTTCGCCGGTGAAATAGAGCAGGCGGATCTTCTTGTACTCCTTATAGGAGTACAGCGTCGCGTAATCTTTCAGGCCGGTTTCTTTCGACAACTGATCGAGATAATCGTCGCAGCTCGCCACTTTCTTGCTGTGGACCATCGTGAAAATATTGTAGGGCCAGTCGGAGTACGTCGGGCGCAGATAGCAGTGCGTGATCGCCTGCTGCGTGGCGAAGAAGCTGCCGATCTCTTCGACGCGCGCTTCCGGAACCTGCCAGACGCCCATGCCGTTGGCGCGGAATCCGGCGATGCGGTGGTTCATGATTCCCGCGACGCGGCGCATGCGGCCGACCTTGATGAAATCGCGGCACCACTGGAACATTTCTTCGGTCGTTGTGTTGAGCTGCTTCGCGACCGGCGCGTAGGGATCGGGGCGCACTTCCATGTCGAGTTGCAGCGCGAGAATGTAGTCGATGTCTTTCTGGGTCAGCGGCGGTTTTTCCAGATCGCGCTGTTTGTCGGAATACATTGGGCCGTCTTCGTCGACGCCCATCTTCTTCGCTTTGCCGTCGGTCATGTCGAGCTTCATGCCGATCTTGAACAGGCGCAGCGTGGGCAGCATGCGGATCGACAGCGCGCCGCTGAGCTGCTGCAGAACGTCGATGTGCGCCTGCAGGCTCGCGTGAGCGGGAACGGCGATCGTGAACCAGATGTTGAAATCATGTTTGCGCGCGTAATTGTGCGAGACGCCGGGGTGCTGGTTAATCAGTTCGGCGACTTCATCGGCTTTGCCCGGAGGCGCCTTGCAAGCGACGAGGCTGGAGAAATAGCCAAGGCTGCGCGTATCGAAAATGGTTGAAACCTGGCGCAGGATTTTTTCATCTTTGAGTTTGCGGACCATGGCGACGACTTCGTCTTCGCTGCAGCCAATTTTTTCGCCGAGCGCCTTATACGGCCGATCGACCAAGGGCAATTCATCCTGAATCACGTTGAGAAGCATCTGGGATTTTTCGTCGAGCTCGGCCATCGGGAGGTCTCCTTGGACTGACGGGCTCCATTATAGCCAGCAGCGATCCCAGCGACAATGGAATAGACGGGGCGTCACACTTCAAGTTTTCCCGCGGCGTTCATTTTCTTGAACACATCGACCGTTTCGCGGATGCCTTGCGCGAGCGAAATCCGCAGCAGGCCGGGGTAGGCGCTGCGCAGCAGGGCATCGTCGACTTTCGACGCAACCGGCAGATCGCCGCCCGAGCAGGTAATCAATTTCGCCGCGCCCGGAAGTATTTTTTCGACCTCGGCGATGAACTCGGGCGTGGTCACGATGTCGCCGCCGACGGTGTAAACGGCGGCGTCGGCAACGGCCGAGCGCGCGCAGGTGACGAACATGTCGGCGACTTCACGCATGTGGATGTAAGCAGTCGGGCCGCTGAAAGGGATGTCGAATTTCTGGCCTTTCACCGCCGCGGCCATCGCGCGCGTCGGGAAACTGGTCATGCCGGTGTCGCGCCCGGGGCCGTAGACGGTGAGTGGCCGCAGTCCGACGCTCGGGAGTTTGTACGAAAGCCAGTACGCCTTCGCGCTGTTCTCGTTGCAGAGTTTGTACGCGCCGTAGTGGCTGCTGGGGCGCGGGTGGCTCATGTCGCCGACAGCTTTTTCGCCATATTCGGCGTCGGGGCCGAAGACGGCGGCGCTGCTGGCGTAGACGATGCGCGGCGGTTTGGGTAACGCGCGCGCGGCCTCGAAGACGTTCAGTGTGCCGATGACGTTTACTTTCGCGCCCATCACCGGGTTTTCGCGGCAGGTCGGCACCTGCAGTCCGGCGAGGTGAATGATCGCATCGGGCGCGGACTCTTTCACTGTCGCGATGAAGGCATCGGTCTCGTCGATTTTTCCGGCGCGGAAGGTGACGCGTTCGATCTCCGCCGGAGAAAGAATCATCTCCCAGCGCTTGGTGTTGCGCTGTACGTCGAAAACGGTGACGCGGTCGCCGTCGTCGAGCAGCCGTTTGATGATCCAGGTTCCAAAAAATCCGCAGCCGCCAGTGATGAATACATTCATGGTTCGTTGTCCGAGGTCAGTTGTCCGTTGTTTGAAAAACGTGGCGGCATTATTATCGAAGTCCGAACAGCGGACAACTGACAACGAACAATTCGGACAATTGAAAAGGAATACTCATGGCAAAAGCCAAAAAACCGATTCGCGTGGGCGTCGTGGGCTGCGGATCGATCGGGCAGATCATGCATCTGCCGTTCGTGAAAGAATTGTCGGATACGTTTGAGCTCGTGGGCATCTGCGACATTTCGCCGGGCGTGCTCAAGTATTGCGGCAAGAAATTCGACGTCGTGGATTCCGGACAGTTCACCAGTATTGAGAAAATGCTCGACAAAGCCGCGCCCGAAGCGCTGATCGTCTGCGACCGCATGCATTCGGAGCCGACGATCGCGGCGCTGAAATCCGGCTGTCATGTGCTCTGCGAAAAACCGATGGCGCACAGCCTGCCCGAGTGCGATGCGATGCTGGAGACGCAGGCGAAATCCGGCAAGACGCTGATGATCGGCTACATGAAGCGCTTCGATCCGAACTACGAATACGCTCAGGCGCGGGTGGCGAAGATGAAGGATGTGTTTCATGTCCGCGCGCATGATTTTGTCGGCCCGAACAATTCGTTTGTCGGCGACATTCACGACGTTCGCGTTTTCAACGATGCGAAGGACGACGGCGGCAATAAGCGCATCGAACAGCGCATGGCGGAATCGATCGGCAGCGATCGCAAAGAGCACCGCTACCTTTATATGATGCTCCTTTATCTGTGTAGCCACGACCTGACGATCCTGCGCGGCATGTTCGGCAGTCCGCGTGCCGTGAAGAGCGCGATCTACAGCGCGCCGGGCCGCTGCTTCAACGCGTTGCTCGATTACGGCGATAAAATGACCGGCGTTTTCGAGTTCGCCGAAATGGACCTGAAAAAATTCGACGAAGAGCTTTCCGTTTACAGCAAGACTGAAGTGCTGAAGGTTCAATTCCCAAGCCCGTATATTCCGTTCGCGGCGACCGAAGTGGAAATCTGGGAAGCGGAAGGCCCGGGAAAAGATCAGCGCCCCGAACGCCCCGATCTTCCGTCAGGTCCCGCCGGCCAGGGCCTGAAAGTCTCTCGCGTGACGGCCAGCTACGACGAAGCGTTCCGCCGCGAACTCCACCATTTCGCCCACTGCGTCCGTACCGGCGAAAAACCGCGCACCACGCCGGAAGACGGCCGCGAAGACGTGCGGCTCTGCATCGAAATGGCGCGCAAAATTACCGCCCCATAAGAAGCAGAAGGCGGAAAGCAGTCACTGCCTTCCGCCTTCCGCATTCTACCTTCTGTCCTTTCGTTATCCGAAGTATTCTTTGTGCAGCGATTCACAGACCTTCGGGATTTCGCTGTTGTCGACCAGGAAGGTGATGTTGATTTCGCTCGCGCCCTGCGAAATCATCTGCAGGCTCACCCCGGCGGCGCTGACGGCGCGGAAGGTGCGCGCGGCGAGGCCGACCGCGTGCTTCATGCCGCCGCCGACGACGGCGACGATGCTCTTGGCGTGCTGCACTTCGACTTTGCTCGCCAGTTCGAGGAGATCCTTTTCAAGCGAGGTCAACTTGTGCGCATCAGTCGTGTTCGTGGTGAGCGACACGCTGACTTCGCTCGTCGAAATCATGTCGATGACGATGTGATGGCGTTCGAAAATCGCGAACAATCGGGCCATGAAGCCTTCCATCCCCAGCATGCGTTCGCTGCGGACATTGATCAGCACCTGGTCTTCTTTGTAGACGATGCACTTGATCGGGAATTTCATATCGATCTCGCCTTTCGTCGTGATCAGCGTTCCGGGCGCCTCGGGATCGAACGTGTGGAGCACGCGCACAGGAATGTCGCGCATGACGGCGGGCACCATCGTCGACGGATGCAGCACTTCGGCGCCGTAGTACGCCAGTTCCGACGCTTCTTCGAAGCTCAGTTTGGCCAGCGGGCGCGCGGTCTTGATCAGCGACGGATCGCACGTCATCACGCCGGGAACGTCCTTCCAGACCTGGATTTCTTCCGAATGGAGGCCGGCTCCGAAAATGGCGGCGCTGAAATCCGAACCGGAGCGGCCGATCGTGGTGATGTCGCCGTTCTTGTCTTTGCCGATGAAGCCGGTGACGACGACGAGCTTGTTCGCGTGGGGCTTGAACGCGGCGTTGATCTTGTCGTACGTGTCGGGCAGCGGACGCGCGTTCATGAATTTCGAATCGGTCTGAAAGCCGAGATCGTACGCATTGATCGCTTCGGCTTCCTTGTGTCCGCGCGAACGAAGCAGCGCGGCGAAACACTTGGACGACAGGCGTTCACCAAAACTGGTGACGTAATCGTAGAGTCGCGGAGTGACCTCCTTGACCATATGAATGCCCTTGAGCAGATCGTGGAGCTCGGACAGATTCTTTTCGGCGATGGTGCGCGGGAGTTTCAGTCCGTCGAGGATTTCGTAATGGCGGTCGGCGATGGCCTTGAACGGTGCGTCGATTTCGCCTTTGACGGCTTTCTTCGCGGCGTCGAGCAGTTTATCGGTGACTTTGGAGTGCGCGGAGACAATGATGACCGGCTTTTTGCCGCTCAGCTTGATTTCGCGTTCGACCAGTTCCGCACAGCGTGTGATCGCCTCCGGGCTGCCCAGAGACGTACCTCCGAACTTCATGACTTTCATAACTGCTCCTTTTGCTGGCCGCGTGCTCGCCGATGAATCCGTTCCGTACTCACCCGGAAACTAAAAAGATTCGTCGCGCTGAGGCCACGCCGGCACAAAACAAAGCCCGGTGAAAAGTTCGCCGGGCGGAAAAAAAGAATCTATCGAAAAACCTCCCAAATTCCAAGCGGTAATTTATCAGAAGCGCGACTGTTAAGGAGCGCTATCGACGTACGTGCCTGATGGTCGCGCTTCTGTTACATCACGCGGAAGGCAACCATCGTGATGTCGTCTTCCTGTTCGACATCGCCCATGTGCTCATGCAACGCCTCTTCGATATGTTCGAAGAGTTCATTTGTCGAACGGCCCGCGTGCTTTTCGAGCAATCCGCGGAGGCGCGCTTCGCCCCATTCCTTCTTGTCCCTGTCGGGCGCTTCAACGACGCCGTCCGTGAACTGGAAGAACACGTCGCCGGGTTGGAGATGGATGACTTCTTCCTGCGTCACAACCGGAAAACGCTTGCCCGTTTTGTCGATGCCGATGACCATTCCGTTCGGCTTCACTTCGCGCACCACCGGATCGCGCGCGGGATTGATCAAGTACGGCGGATTGTTTCCCGCGCGAGCAAAGCGAAAAACGCGCTCACGCGTATCGAGCACTCCGTACGCGGCGGAAACGAACGTGCTCTCGCCCAGGTCGAGCGACAGATCGGCGTTGGTGATCGCGAGCGTCTGCTTGGGGCTCGAAACGCCCTTGGCGTAAATCTGCAGCGCTTTCTTGGCCATGCCCATGATGATTCCGGCTTCGATGCCATGGCCGGAGACGTCGCCGAGCGCGATGCCGATTTCGTAATCGCTGACCTTGATGAAATCGTAAAAGTCGCCGGAGACATCGGCGCAGGGTTCGTAAAGAGATTTGAATTCGTAGCCGGAAATCTGCGGCATGTTTGGAAGCATGCGCAACTGCCGCTTGCGAGCGAGTCGCATGCTCTGCTCAAGCTCAGACTTCTGCTTGAGTTCGTTCGCGAGCATTTTAAGGCGGCTTGTGTCCATGGGTCCTCGTATCAAAACACATTACATCACAGTTGCGATGACAGGTCAACAGCGGGCGTAGAAAGTTGATTGGAAGAGGTGGGGCAGGCGTCGCGTCGCGAATGCGACTCGCCTGCCGGACTTGCACGCCGCAATGCCATGTTGTTTCGCTTATCCATAACAAGCTGTCGGCCAAAACACCCTAAAACAAGTGCGTCAGTTGATCCGATCTTTTGCGGTTGCGTTCGACTTCCTCCAAAACCGAATGCTTCCAATCCCACGCCGAGCTTGAAAACTTTTGCACATGTTGAGGTCCTTGCCGCACTCACGCCTCAAGATCCGCGACCAAAATTACCTATGAGGTTCGAGCATTCAAGTTGTCCAAGAACGCACATTGTTCAGTCCGCCAGCCACCTACAGCGCTCACTAAGTCGGCTACAGGCGTTAATTCTGAAAACTTTTGCACATGTGCGGAAGTCGGGTCGTTCGCTAAAAAGACGATACGGTCTCATACCTAATAATGGACGATCTAGACGCTCGTTTCTTCCGAGGTTTTTCTAGAAAAGTGAAAGTTATTTTTGGTCGGGCCGTGGTAGATACGGATCGCATGACACACCCTTTTCCGTTCGCCGCAGTCCTTTTCGATCTCGATGGCGTCATCATCAACACCACGCCTTTGCACTATCGCGTGTGGGAAGTTTTCGCGCGCCGCCGCGGCTACATTCCCACTCAAGCCGAACTCCTCGCCACCAACGGCGTCCGCGCCGCCGAAACGATGCGCCTCTGGTTCGGAGCGGGGCTCAGCGACGCCGAGATCGACGCGCTCACCGCCGAGCAGGCCGCGTACATCAACGAGGTTCTCGAAGCCGAATCGGTCGACGCCATTCCGGGCGTGCACGACTACGTCGCGAGCCTCGTCGCTGCCAAAATCTCGCGCGCAATCGCAACCAGCGCTCGACCGGAAAACGCCGCGCGGTATTTGCAGAAGCTGGGATTGACCGGACAGTTCGACACGCTGATCACGTCCGCCGACGTCTCCGAAGGCAAGCCGCATCCGGCCGTCTACCTGAAAGCCGCGTCCGTTCTGCGCGTCGATCCGAAAAAGTGCGTGGTGATCGAAGACTCAGTCTCGGGAATTCAAGCCGCCAAAGCCGCCGGCGCCAAATGCATCTCGCTGACGACAACATTCACCCAGGACGTGCTGTCCGCGCAAAAACCGGATTGGCTATTTAAAGATTTCACTGAAATCCCTGCAGAACTACGACCGCGTTAGTAACGACGATCATTTAACCAGCATCGATTTTGGCGGTTCTGTGCCGTCTTGGGGAAACCAGCGAATGACGGGTCGAGGCATAATGCATAAAGATTTATCGCAATGCATTGCGCGCCAATCGATCTTTCCCGGACCACGGACGACATCGCCCGGTTTAATGACCGGCCCTTTTTGACGGATATGCTCAGCCACATTTCTTAGAAAATTTGCAATCTCGTCCAAGTCGTATTTCCCGGTAATAAAACAGGCTTCGTGATCTCGCATGAAGAGTTGTTCCATGCCAATGACATCCATAAAGGACCAGTTCTCTTCCTGGTGGTAGTAGCGCACATTTGTCCAGACGGTCATTGCCGGCAGGCCGATCTTCGCATAATGAGCAACGGACCTTTCCAGCGAGTCGGCGTTCATCAACACTTCACCGTTGGGATTGAAGTAGGCGAGGGCCTGCGGAAGGCTTAGCAGAACGCCAGCGATATCCGTAAGAAACGCGAGTTCTTCAAGCGGCGCGGTGCTTGAATTGTATCCGGGTGGTAGAATCGTTGCGTTTTTGCCGACAGCATACGTCAGCTTGATTCGAATGAAGGCTTTGTGTTTTGCCGCAACGTTCTGCGCCCATTCAGAATTGAAATTGTTTTCTGCCGCACGAACCAGATTTCCTGGAAAAACAAAAGGCCCAAATGCGCCCATTGCCCAACTGCCAAACAATTCCGGATCGTTTTGCGGATGCCCCATACTGTCGGGCCAAGGTCGATCCACTGCTTCAATCAATACATATCCGTTGACCTTAGGACGCATTTCAAGCAATACAGTTGGAAACCCGCCAATCTAGCTTGGCTTTGGATGTGGCTCACACTCCTTAAATTTAAAATCGGAGAGTTTTCCGCAGAGCGCATCTATTTCGACGGTACCTTGCAGCAGGACGGCAGCAGACTGATTGTACAGTCGATTCCCCATCGTCTTAATCCAGTGCGTTCGGCGTCACGCCGCGCTCATGCACAAATCCAGCACCGCCATGCGCACCGCCAGGCCGTTCGCCACCTGGTCGAGGATCACGCTGCGCTCGCCGTCGGCCAGCTCGGGCGTCAGTTCGATGCCGCGGTTGATCGGTCCGGGATGCATGATGATCGCGTTCGGTTTGCAGCGTTTCATGCGTTCGCTGTTCAGTCCATAAATCGCCGCGTACTCGCGCGTGCTTGGGAAGAAGTTCGCGGCTTTGCGCTCGAACTGGATGCGCAAACAATTCAGTACATCCGCGCGCTCGATCACCGAATCGATATCGTGGCTTACTTCGCAGCCCAGCGCCGCGCCGATCGCGTTCGGCACCAGCGTCGGAGGTCCGGCCAAAATCACCTTTGCGCCCATTTTGCTCAAGCCCCACGCGTTCGAGCGCGCGACGCGGCTGTGGCGGATGTCGCCCAAAATCGCAACTGTGAGCCCCTCGAATTTTTTGAACACTTCTCGAATCGTAAACATATCGAGCAGCCCCTGCGTGGGATGCTCGTGGCAGCCGTCGCCGGCGTTGATCACCGGAACATTCACGTGCCGCGCGAGCAGATGTGGCGCGCCGGGAGCCGAATGGCGGATCACAAACGCATCGATGCCCATCGCCTGAATATTCAGCGCCGTATCAATCAGCGTCTCGCCTTTGCTGACCGAGCTGCCTGAACTGGAGAAACTCATCGTGTCCGCCGACAACCGTTTCGCCGCGAGCGCGAACGAATTGCTGGTGCGCGTGGACGATTCGAAGAAGAGATTGACGACGACTTTGCCTTTCAGCGTCTCAAGTTTCTTGACGTTCTTCGTCGAAATCTCTTTCAGCGACGCAGCCTTGTCGAGAATCGTCAAAATCTCGTCGCGCGTCAGTTCTTCCAGGCCGAGCAGGTGCTTGCGGTTCCAGGGCATCGATTATTTCGGATTGCGGAATGCGGATTTCGGATTGAGCCGATGCCGCGCGCCGCACCCTCTCCTTTCGGCGGTGGGGCAGACATTCCTGTCTGTCCGGTTTTCGGCATAGCGTATCCCGTTCGAGGAAAGTGCAAACGAAAAGTGAAAAGCGCTGCAAATTGAGTGGTAATACTATACAATTGTGTGGTATAACCAAACACTGTGAATACACTTGCTGAGATACTTTCGTCGCGCACCAAAGCCGAAATCTTCCGGCTTTTGTTCGGCCCTGCGGAACTCAAACTGCACCTTCGCGAGATCGAGCGGCGGTCGGGTTTGAACGTTTCGGCCGTCCGGCAGGAACTGGCGCGCCTGTGCAGGCTGGGGCTGGTGGAGTCGCGAAAAGACGGGAATCGAGTCTATTTCAGCGCCAGCAGGGCTCACCCTTTGTTCAAGGATATCCGTAATTTAGTCCTGAAAACAGTGGGTCTTGTGGATGTTTTGCGTGCGGCATTGGCTCCACTGCAGATCGATGCAGCTTTCGTCTTCGGTTCGATTGCGGGCGGCGCCGAGGGGGCGCAGAGCGACATCGACCTCCTCGTTGTTGGCAAAGCAAGTCTGCGCGAATTAAGCCATTGCCTGGGAAGCGACTTGAGCCGGCAATTGGGACGAGAAATCAATCCGGTCGCAATGTCGGAAGACGAATTCAAACGGCGTTGCAAGGTTCGGGACCACTTTATAATGACCGTGCTGAAAGCGCCCAAGATGTTTGTGGTCGGAGATGACGATGAGCTTGAAAGAATGGCTGGATTACGGCTGGCTGAGACCGCATCAAACCTCTCCGCAGGAAATCCAGGACCTGTTAAAAATCGTCGAACGCGATCTGGTTGACGCGAAGAGCACCGCATCTGCCGACTGGCGCTTCGGTATTGCTTACAATGCCGCGCTAAAATGCTGCACAATTTTGCTGCATACCTCCGGCTATCGCGCACCGGCCGCTCAAGCGCATCAGCGAACGATTCAGGCGCTACCCGTAATCCTCGGTGCCAAATGGAAGGGCGAGGAAGCGTACCTGAATAATTGTCGCAGCAAGCGGAATACTGTTGAATACGATATGGCAGGCGTTGCGACAGAGGTCGATGTTGCAGAATTGATCGACTTCTCCGCAAAGCTGAAAGTGGCGGTCGTTGAATGGTTGAACCAGAACCACCCGGAACTGCTGACCGCGAAGAATATCAGCAAACGCAAAAAAAAGTAATCAAGCGGTCACGCCGGTAGTCGGCGCGAACCTCACAGCGATTTACTCGTCCTCCGGCCCCTTCTTCTTCGGCTTATCCGTCTTATCGGCCAGTTTTTTCGGCGCGCCATCGAGGCCCGGCAGTTTTTTGTCTTCCGCGGGCAGCCCCGGAACGTTCGCGGCTGCGGTCGCGCGCGCGGCTTCGGCGGTCTTGCGTTCGAATTCGTCCTTGGCGTGCAGCGCGGCCGAAGCTTTCAGATCGTTGTCGTGTTTGAGCATCGGTTCGAGCAGCGCCTGGAATCCGCTCGCGGTCATGCCCTTCGTCGTCTTGCTGTCGAGGATTACGATCTGCTGGCCGTCGCCGCTGACCAGCACGAGGACCGCGCCATTTTCGGCGCGCTTGAGCCACTCCTGCGGCCATTCCTTCGCATCGGTGCCATCGTTCTTGATCTTCACGCGCTGAAAGGCGCGCAGTTTCAGGCGCACGTCCGAATTGCCGAGAATTTCTTTGCCTTCGATAATCGCGGCTTCCTCATTCTTCTTGCGTGAAGCATCCTTAATGAACGCGCAGAACGAACTGCCGGTTGTTTTCAGCGCGGCGAAATCGCGCGGCTTCCAGTTTGCCGGATCGTCCTGCTTTTTCTTTTCTTCTTCCGCGTGCTTGGCGGCTTCGGCGGCCTTTTTGGCTTTCTCTTCGGCGGCCTTTTTCTTGGCTTCTTCGGCCAGAGCTTTTTTGGTCTCGGCGGCGACGCGCTTGGCGACTTCATCGTCGAGTTTCTTCTTGTCGTCGTCGGCCTTCTTCTTCGCCGCGTCGGCCTTTGCTTTGGCCGCGTCGTCCGCGTTCGCTTTGGTCGGATCGTCAGCTTTGGGTGGAGTCGGATTGGCATCCGCGGCACGCGCGGAGAATCCTGTGACAACGGCAAACATCAAGATGGCGCAGGCTAGGCGAGTTAACATCGGCACGGTGCTCCCGAAGTTTGGACGTCCTTGATTATGTCCTATCTGACAACTTTTTTGCAACGGTTATTTTTACGTATAACTCTCTTATCTGGCGGAGTTTAGTTTCGTTTTGAGACCCCTCCGGCGAAGACGCAGGTTTCAATTGTCTCCGACGTTTTTACATTTTTTCGACACTCCGGGCCGAGACGCATTTTCACTCTGGTTTGTCCCCAAAATCCCCGATCGTACGAGATATTGCATAAGGCTCAGCAAAGTGCGTCTGAATTAATGCTATAACCTATTAATTCAAACACGGTTATGGGATTATTAAGAAACGGTTAAGAGTGCCGCGTTCCGGTGGCTCGTTTTTAGCAGGCAGGTATAATCCCGTTGTCCGGCTAGGATAATCTCATGGCAAAAGCTATTGACCCAAAATCACGCCAGGCGCTGATGAAGCAACTGGAAAGCGACGGCATTCGCAGCGAGGACTTCAACAGCCGCGAATTGAGCTGGCTTGAATTCAACGCCCGCGTGCTCGACGAAGCACGCGATCCGCAGGTGCCGCTGCTCGAACGCCTGAAATTCCTGGGCATTTTCAGTTCCAATCTCGACGAGTTTTTCATGATTCGCGTCGCGGGCGTGAAGCACCAGATTTCGGCCGGCGTCGACGAACCCGGCCCCGACGGCATGACGCCCAGCCAGACCATGGACGCGATCTCCAAACGCGTGCACGAACTGACGCGCCTCCAGCATCGCTGTTACAACGAAGAAATCCGCACCATGCTCGAAGCACAGGGCGTGCGGCTGTTGACCGAAAAAAATCTGGATGACAAACAGCGTGACTTTTTGACCGATTTTTTCAAGAAGACGCTCTTTCCGGTGATGACGCCATTGGCTCTCGATCCCGGGCATCCCTTTCCGCATCTGGCCAACAAGACGCTCTGTCTGGTCGTGCAGCTCAAACCGCTGAAGGCGAGCGCGATTCCGTTCAGCACCACGGCGTTTCTGCATATTCCCAGCGTCGTCGTGCCGCGTTTCATCAAGTTGCCCTCGCAAGGCGGGAAATACGATTTCATCCTGCTCGAAGAAGTCGTGCGCATGCACATCCACCAGTTGTTCAACGGCTACGAAATCAAGAGCTGCTCGCCGATCCGGCTGACGCGCGACAGCGACATGCTCATCGACGAAGATTCCGCCGCCGATCTGCTCGCGACGATCGAGAAGGGCCTGCGCGGCCGCACGCGCGGCTCGGTGGTGCGCCTTCAGTACCACGGCGATTTGCCCAGGTCCACACTCGACGCGCTGATCGACGAACTCGATCTGAAAGAGTGCGATCTGTATCCGACCGATGACTTCATCGCCTACGCCGACCTGATGCAGCTCTACGGCTCACTCGATCTGCCGGCGCTGAAGGACCCGTCGTTCACTCCCCAGCCTCCGCCAGCCTTTCAGACGGCCGACCACGTGTTCGCGGCGATTCGCGAAAAAGACATCCTCGTCCATCATCCGTACGAGAGCTTCGACCCGGTCGTGCAGTTCATCCGCCAGGCCGCCGACGATCCGAAAGTGCTCGCGATCAAGATGACGCTCTATCGCGTCGGCAACAACAGCCCCATCGCGGCCGATCTCGTCCGCGCCGCGTTGAACGGCAAGCAAGTTGCGGTGCTGATGGAATTGAAGGCCCGCTTCGATGAAGAAGCGAACATCCAGTGGGCGCGGCGCCTCGTCGACGCCGGAGCGCACGTCATCTACGGGCTGGTCGGTTTGAAAACGCACTGCAAATGCGCGCTGGTCGTGCGCAAAGAAGGCAGCGGCATCCGCCGCTACGTTCATCTCGGCACCGGAAACTACAACGACCGCACCGCGCGCTTGTACGGCGACCTGGGCCTGTTCACGGTCGACGAAAAATTCGGCGAAGACGTCACGAACCTGTTCAACATCATCACCGGGTATTCACGTCCGCCGGCGTTCCATCACATCGAAATCGCGCCGACGGGATTGCGCGCAAAACTGGCCGCGTTGATTCGCCGCGAAGTCGAACACGCCAAAGCCGGCAAGACCGCGCACATGATCATCAAGTTGAACAACGTACAGGACCCGCTGCTGATCTCCGAGCTATACAAGGCCTCTCGCGCCGGCGTGAAGATTGACCTGATTCTGCGCAGCGTCTGCTGCCTGAAGCCCGGCATTCCCGGCCTGAGCGAAAACATCCGTTGCATCAGCATCATCGACCGCTTCCTAGAACACGCGCGCATTTTCTATTTCCACAACGACGGCAAGCCCGAATATTTCCTGGCCTCGTCGGACTGGATGCAGCGCAGTTTCGAGCGGCGTATCGAATTGATGTTCCCCATCATGGACAAAGCACTGCATTCGCATCTCTACAATTTCCTGCAGTTGCAGCTCGCCGACAATACCAAAGTTCGCGTACTGAATCCCGACTGTACCAGCACCCGCCGCCAGCCCGCGAAGGGCGAGAAGCGCATCCGCGCGCAGGAACGCCTGCTCGAAGCGGCGATGACGCTGCCGCAGGGCGGGCATTGGGGTAATTTCAAAGTCGACGTTCACAAGACCGACGCGGCCAAGGGCGAACCCGAGAAGACCGAGTCCCGGGAATCCATGGAACGTGTCGAGGTTCCGCGCGAAGACGTGAAGCTCTCCGCCACGGAAAAACCGCTGGCGAGCTGATCGCGACTTCTCTCGAGATCACTGAATTCCTTCAAGCAGGGGGTTTTTCGCCAGCTTCTGCGATTCGGCGTAAAGCCGCGAAGTCGGTGGAATGGCGCGCAGATCCTCACGCGCGGCGTTGGTGTAGTGAAGCTGCGCAATCGCGTTGTGCTCGTCGCGATTTTTCTCCGCCAGGGCGATCTCGACGCGTGCGCGCATCAATACCGCCGCATCCACGTACTGCAGTTTCACCGCTGAGTCGGCCATGATGTACGCTTCATCGTAGCGATGTTGCAACAATCGCAGCGACGCGAGATAGCCGAACGCCGTCGAGCGGTCCGTGGGGTTGTCGAAGGTTTCAAGGGGCGGCCGCGTCGCGATCAGCCAGTACTCCTCGGCCGATTTTACATCGCCGCGCTTGTTGAAATCCTCGGCCACCGTCAGCGCCATGCCGATGTAGGTTGCGAAACGCATTGCGTCGGGGCATTTCACCGCGATCGCCCACTCGTCGATGTACTGCTTATGATTTTTCTCTGCTTCGGCCGGATCTTTTTTCTCATTCATCTGCCATACCTGCGCGTACGCGTTGCCCAAGCCGAAATGCGCGAACGTTGACTGCGGCTCTTTCTGAACCGCGTCATGGAACACGCTGAACGTGGTGCCCCACACTTCGCTGCGCCGCGCGGAAAGTGCAAGCAGCATCAACACGTACACGCCGCAGACGATGCGCAGCACGCGGCGTTGCGCGGCGGCATCGAAATGCGCCGAACGCAGCCGCGCCAGAATTCCGCTCACCGATTCGATCACGACCAACAGGAATCCCGGCGTGCTGAGATAAATATAGCGGTCCTGCATGATATGCGGAATCGCGATCAGGTTGAGATTCGGCCCGAGCGCGCCGAAAAACCAAAGCCAGCCCAGCAGCGCGTACAGCCGCCGCTGCGCAAGCCAGACAGTCACGGCAAAAATTCCCAGAAGCAGCGCGCCATAACCCGCCACGCGCGGATCGGCTAGGTTGCGGACCGGATCGACCATGTACGCGGCACTGAGATTCACCGGCGCGGCGAGATTGAACAGGTAGCGCGAAAGAATTTCCAGATCGGTCAGCAGCGCCGTGAACACTGTTCCGCCCGGCGGCGGTTGCAGCGTTCCGCCGTGGGCATGAACGTTGATCCGGATGGATTCGAAGGCCAGTACAGCCAGTGGCAGCATGCGTTCGAAAATCGTGATCCACGCAATCGACGGCCGGAAATACAGCGGGCCTTCGCGCGTCAAGCCGCGCGGCGCGTTAAAGAGCTCGAAAAATAGAAACACCGGCAGCAGGCCGAGCGCGCTGGGTTTGCTCAGCAGCGCCAGCATATAAAGGAGACACGTCAGCGGCATGCGCAACATTCGGCCGTCGAAACGCAGCCATGCCCACAGCGAGGCGAAACCGAAGAGCGCCGCGAGCGCGTTTTTCCGCTCTGACGCCCAGCACACTGTTTCGCACGCGAGCGGATGGCAGGCGAACACCAGTGCAATGAAAAACGCTGCCGACTCCCCGATGCGCAACAGCCGCAGCACGCGCCAGAGCAACAACGCGGCGCCCATGTGATAGAGCAGCGTCATGAAACGGATGCCCAGCGCCCAGGTGTGCAGCACCGCGGGCATCCAGCCGGCGAACAGTTTTCGGTCGAGCTGGTACGAAAATTCGGTGACGGGAAAATACGTGCGGTCGTCGGTCGGCGTGAGCAGTTCACTCGCGGAGATCGCCAGGCGCTTATTGGCGAAGACGTGCGCCGAATCGTCGTACGTCGTGAATCCGGCGTTCCAGCAGCCCACGATCAGCGGAATTGCCGCCGCCGCGATCAGCACGCCGTGCAAGATCTGCCGGCGTCGCGAATCCGGCGCGTGCGCCATCGCGGCGGGCGCGGAAATGGCCGCTTCGGGCGGCGGGGTTTGTGCGGCGGGCGAATCCATTCGGTCGAGTTCCTCATTAATTCTTCGGCGCGATCTGCGCAAAAACCGCATTATCGAGCAACTTGCGTGCGTCCGCATAAAATTTTGAAACCTGCGTGATGGCTTGCAGATCGCGCCGCGCGCTGTCAATCAAACGAAGCGCTGCATCTTCGTCACCGGCGGAGCGCTTCTGTTTCGCCAGCGCGAGCGACGCATTCGCGCGAGCGAGAAGCGACGAGTCGCGTGGATTCGCGGCGATTGCTTCGTTGGCTTTCGTCGTCGCTTCGTCGATTTTGCCTTCGGCCAGTCGCAAACCCGAAAGCCTCGCCAGGCACTTCGATCGCGCATCGGGCTCATCCGGGCGGTTGGCCGGAGGATACGCGCCGAGCGACCAGAAGTGTTCGGCCTCACGTTCGTGCCCGATCGCCAATTCTTCCTCGGCCACGCGGTTGCACATCATACTGTAGAACAAATTCCGGTCGGCATCGGGCGCTTCGATGCTCAGCCGCCAGTGTTCAATCCATTTCTTGTGAAAGAGCGACGCCTGCTCTTCATTTTTCGGATGAGAGCCGCCACGTTTCGAGACCATGTGCCAGGCCTGCGCGTAGCCGGTGCCCAGCCCGTTCTGTGCAAACGAGGATTGCGGTTGCTTTTCCACCGCGTCATTAAAAATCTGGAACTCGCTTTCCCACACGCCGCCCCGGACCAGGCCCAGAGCCGCGAGGAGCGCAATGTACGACGGCGCAGCAATGCGCAAGGGCGCAGAAATTCCCGTCTGCCATTTCCTCGCGAGTCCCGCGGCAACTTCGGCGACAACGATGAAAAATCCCGGCGTGCTGAGATACAGATAGCGGTCCTGCATCAGGTTTGTCAGCGCGATGAAATTCAGACTCGGGCCGAGCGCCCCGAAGAACCAAAGCCAACCCAGCGCCGCCATGCGCGGCCGCGCGGAAAGCCGCAACGAAAGCCAGACCAGAACTGCAAGCAACGCGCCAAAACCCCACACGCGTGCATCGGCCAGCGAGGTCACCGGCGCGACGTAATATGCGGCGCTCAGCGCGACCGGCAGCACCAGGTTGTAGAGATAGCGCGCGAGAATTTCGAGATCGGTCAACGCCGCCGTGAACATCGATCCGCCCGGCGGCGAGACAAGAGTGCGTTCATGTCCGGCGAGATTGACTTGGATCACGATCAGCGAAACGACCGCGAGCGGAATCGATCGCACGATCACGCCTAGCCACGACGGCGAAGGCTTCCACCGCGTCGGCGTGCCCGCTTCGAGGCCATTCGGCGCGTCGAACAAATCCAGCACGATCAGCACCGGCAACAAACCCAGAGCGCTGGGTTTGCTCAACAGAGCCAGCGTGTAAAAACCCGCTGTGGAGGCCAGACGGAACAGCGCCGCTTGCGTGCCGCTACGGGATTTGGCGCCCAATCGCAGCCACGCCCAGATCGCGGCGAATCCAAACAGCGCCGCGAGCGCGTTTTTTCGCTCCGAAATCCAGCACACCGTTTCGCACGCGAGCGGATGCCCCGCGAAAACCGTGGCGATAAAAAGCGATTGCAGTTGTGACAGATTCAATAAGAGGAGCACGCGCCAGAGAACCAGCGCCGCCGCCGCGTGATAAACCGCATTCATCAACCGTACGCCCGGCGCCCAGCTCCCCAGAACACCGGGCATCCAACCTTTGAAGAGGAGTTCGTCGAGGCTGTAGCTGAGCAGCGTCACCGGAAAATAGGTCGAGTTCGCTGCCGGCGTCAGAATGGCGCCGAGATCCGCGTTGTCGGCCTGCGGCGCCGTTTTGACGTGAACGGTGTCATCGTAGGTCAAAAATCCCGTGCCGAAACAGGGCAGAATGAGAATGAAACCAATCCCCGCGATGAGCAACGCGTGGGACCACGGAGGAAATCGCTGCGGAGTCTGTTCGGACGCGGCCACGCCGACCATAATAATCCGCCGCGCGCCGACAGTCCACTGGGGTTAGTGGAGAGGCCCGGCTATCGAATGCCCCGTTGACTCATCTCGAAAGCCCGCTTCGACTGAATAATGAGTGTCGGTGTTTTGCCAGAATGTTACTGCTGCATTGGGAAAACCAAGCCTCGTCTGAATCGAAGCCAGATCGATCGCGCGTTTCAGGCTGATGGCGAGAGAGGTGTTCGTCCACGCATCCTTTGCAACATTGGCGATCGTATTGCCGCGACAAACTTCTGCTTTCAAAATTATTTTCAGTGGTGCGCTCAACATTTGAACAGCCAGAACTTGTTCATGATTCAGGAAATCTATCGGAGATATCGCCGGTGTGGCAGGAGCATCCTGGCCGGAGAGAATATTTTTTGCAGCTTGAATCTGCCATTCCAGCGCGGCTTCATTCGCCGAAAACAGCTCGTCGTTCATTTCGTCGTCTCTAATTCCGTTGTTTTGCAGTCGGGAATGAATGGCATTCCTGGCGGCCTGCGTGGCATATTTCGCCGCGAGTGGGCTGGTTTCCGCTCCTGCGGCATAAGCCGGATCCCAATAAAAATCAGGATAATCGAAATAGCGCACGCCGCCGTCGATTGCGTCCATAGCCGCGCGAATCGTGCAATCGTCCCGATTTTTGTCGGAAGGATCGGCGAGCCAGCGTTGCGCGCATTCAACGCCGCATGCGCAACCACTGTCATCACCGGGCTTGATCAGAGGCTTAATGAAGGAGATGGACTGCAGAACTGCCGCGCGCTTGAATGTCACGTTCTGTGCGGAATCCATTCGTTCGAGCAACACGTGCAATTCAGCGCGCTGAATATCATTTCGGGATTGTGACATGGCCGATCATGCTACACATGCCAGCGCGGATTGCAGCGCGAAATACTCGACACAAAATTGTCGTTCAAGCGTCTAAGAAAACAGCGGCTCATACGTATTCAAAGTGAAAGCAGTGCACAGGCGGACTTATTCGATGGCGGACGACGAATTTCCTCCGGACGGGCAGTGGATACGCGCAGCGGTGCGGCGCTACGAGGAATCCTTGATCCTCTACGCGCAGCGCCTCACCGGCGATCTTGAGCGCGGTCGTGACGTGGCGCAGGAAACGTTTTTGCGGCTCTGTTCTCAAGAAAAGAAGCACGTGGAATCGCACTTGGCCGAGTGGCTCTTCAGCGTGGCGCGCAACCTGGCGTTGGATATGAGGCGAAAGGAAAAGCGTATGACGGCGATGAGTTCTCCACAGATGCAGGCGCGGCAGACCCAGGATCCGGGGCCGGCCGAAAAGGCGGAGCGCAGTGAATCGGCGGCGCGGGTTTTCGATGCGCTCGAAACACTGCCCGAGAATCAACAGGAAGTGATCCGGCTCAAGTTTCAGCACGGGCTTTCGTACAAAGAAATCAGCGCCGTGACGAACCTGAGCGTGACCAACATCGGATTTTTGATTCACACCGGACTGAAGGCCATACGCGAACGTGTCGAAGTACCGAGCGCGTGAGGGAAGGGCGAAGGACGAGGTACGAAGTGCGCAGTGCGAAGTGAGAAGTGCGAAGTACGGAGTGTGATGGATTGAATGCGAAAATGTGAAAGTGTGAAAGGATGATGGATATGAAACTCGATGCCGATAACCCGATGTTAACCGCGTTCGCCCTCGGCGAACTGGATGAACCCGAGCGCGCCGAAATCGAAGCGCAACTTGCGCACGACGAAGCGGCGCGCAAACTGGTCGACGAAATCCGCGCCTCGGCGGTGCTCGTGACGGAAGAATTGAAAACCGAGCGTGCCGCGGGACTCAGCGAGAAACAACAGGCGGCGATTTTCGCGCGCCACAGCGCTCCAGCAGCCGCTGCGAAAAAAAGTTCGTTCTGGAAGCCGCTGGCAGCGGCGGCAATGTTGCTGTTCACGATCGGTATTGTCGGAATGATGACAACACACCGCGAAAGTGCGCCGGACCGTCGCTATGCAATGTCTCCGCCGTCCAATATTGCACAGGCCACTGTCGAAAGTGCGAAGGCCGGTGATCATTTTGAGACCTTCAATCCGAATGGCCCGGCCTCGGGAGGCGGGGGATCCCAATCGAACTTGAATGGCTTTCAACGTTTTACTGAATCGACAACCAGTCCGCAGCCTTCGAATGCCAATAAAGCAACACTGGGTTATGCCATGGAAAAAGCACCGGCCGCTTATGACGCGAAGGGCCATGATGAGTTTATCATCAAAAATAACGGCACGATTTATAAGAACGAATCGACAGACTCCGTTAAGTCCAGCGACTTGGATCGAGAAACAGGAATCAAAGTGCCGCCCGCCGAAAGACCAGCGCCGTCTGTGACGGCGCCGGTGGCTGTCACGCGGCCGCCTGAGGCGGAGACGAAGAATTCGTTCACGCCAGGCGCCAATTATTACATCAAGAAGAAGGAACACGATTTTGCAGATTATCAAAAACTGGAGCCGGCGGTACGGCCCGTGACTGGCGCCGTCAGCGTGGATTTGAGCAAATCTGAGCTCGAAAAGTTGAAGCGCGAGATCGCGGAACTGAAGGCCAAAGAACATGCCGCGACGGGCGATAAAAAGGAGACAACCGATCGGATAGTGGATTCGCACTATGGACCCGTCGCGCAGCCAGACCACAACGGCTTTAAGAAAAGGCCGGATCATGAAGCCTACAATTTCGAGACGAATAACATCGTCGTGCCCAATCCGCAGCCGGCGACGCCAGGAACAGAAACCTACACCGCCATCGCCGAGTCTGGATTCAAACGCGTCATCGATGAACCGCTCTCGACGTTTTCGATCGACGTGGACACGGCTAGCTACGCGAACGTACGGCGCTTTCTGAATCAGGGGCAGATGCCGCCGCGCGACGCGGTGCGCATCGAAGAGATGCTCAATTATTTCCCGTACAACTATGGCCAGCCGCAGGGCGATGATCCGTTTGCGATTCACGTTGAAGTCGCGCAGTGCCCGTGGAACACCGCGCACCGCCTGGCGCGCGTGGGCATCAAGGGGCGCGAGTTCGCCGAGAACAAGCGGCCGGCTGGAAATTATGTTTTCCTGATCGATGTCTCGGGCTCAATGGACGAGCCGAAAAAGCAGCCGCTGGTTCAAGCCGGACTGAGCATGCTTGTGGATAAACTCGGCGAGAACGACCGCGTCGGCATCGTGACGTACGCCGGCGAAGCGGCGGTCTCGCTGTCCTCGACGCCGTGTTCGGACAAACGCTACATCAAGGGCGTGATCAACAGCTTGCATTCGGCCGGTTCGACGAATGGCGGCGACGGCATTCAGCGCGCTTACAAAATGGCGACGGAAAATTTCATCAAAGGCGGCATCAACCGCGTGATCCTCTGCACCGACGGCGATTTCAATGTCGGCGTCACGAATCCCGCCGATCTGGTGAAGTTGATCGAAGCGCAGGCGAAAACCGGCGTGTTCCTAAGCGTCCTCGGCTTCGGCATGGGCGATCTGAAAGATGCGACGATGCAGAAGCTCGCGGACAAGGGCAACGGCAACTACGCGTACATCGATTCGCTCGACGAAGTGCGAAAAGTGTTGGTCGACCAGATGACGGCGACGCTCGCGACGATCGCCAAGGACGTGAAGATTCAAGTCGAGTTCAATCCCGCGATCGCCGGAGCGTACCGCCTGATCGGCTACGAAAAACGGCTGCTGAACAAACAGGATTTCAACAACGACAAGATCGATGCGGGCGAAGTTGGCGCGGGGCACCAGGTCACGGCGCTGTACGAAATCGTTCCGGCGAGCGCGCTGGAATCGGAGCCGGGCGTCGATCCGCTGGTCTATCAGAAAAATTCCCCCAAGCCGGCGGTTGGCGTAAGCGGCGATCTGCTGACGCTGAAGATCCGCTACAAGCAGCTCGACGGCGACACGAGCAAGCTGATCAAAGGCGCGGTCGCCGACAACGGCGCGAGTTACGCGCAGGCGTCGAAAGATTTCAAATTCGCCGCCGCGGTCGCCGCATTCGGAATGCTGCTGCGCGAATCGCCCTATCGCGGCAACACGAGTTTCGACGCGGTGCTCGAACTGGCCGACGAAGCCCGTGGCAAAGACGAAGGCGGTTACCGCCGCGAATTTCTCGGCTTGGTGGAAAAAGCGAAAGCGATGCTGAAACGCTGATCGCGTGCGATCCCTTTATAAACACTCTTTGCCGTGTCGGAGCCGCTCATGCGGCTCCGGTTTATTTTCGCGTGGTCCGAAATTTGATCTTCACACTGGCGTCACGTCGGGAGGCCGTCCAGTGATTCCGGAATTGATGCTTACCGTCCTGCTGATCAGCAGCATTTGCGCAGTGGGAATGGGAATTGTCGCGATGGAGTATCTCGACGATGTTCACG
>Ga0265314_10000505_pt1 | contig 50362 bp, 41 predicted proteins | sample 4126metaG_FD_203106 | JGI IMG/M metagenome (GOLD analysis project Ga0265314, IMG submission 203106) | Rhizosphere microbial communities from Carex aquatilis grown in University of Washington, Seatle, WA, United States - 4-1-26 metaG | ecosystem: Host-associated > Plants > Roots > Rhizosphere >... | reverse complement strand
CAGACGCGCGAGATCGAGCAGCTGACCTTTCAAGAGTTCACGCCCAACACCGGCGCCGGACACTTCGACGAGACCAATCCAGTCGATCCCGGCGGCAACTACGATTCGCTCGGCTACGGCATTCTGAATCTCGCCCCGGCTCCACTGGCCGGCGGCAAGATCGTGTTCACCAGCAACCGCAACGGCTTCGTCCCGCCGCGCGGGCTGACCAGCCCGACCATGCAACTGTTCGTCATGGACGAGGACGGCGGCAACGTGACGCAGATCGCGCCGATGAACATCGGCAGCGCGCTGCATCCGACGCCGCTGCGCGACGGCCGCGTGATGTTCTCCAGCCTGGAGACGCAGGGGCTGCGCGACGACCGCATGTGGGGCATCTGGTCGATCTGGCCGGACGGCCGCCACTGGTCGCCGATCGTCAGCGCGTTTCATGGCGGCCAGGCGTTCCACTTCGCCACCCAGCTGTCGAACGACGACATCGTGGTGACCGACTACTACAACTTGAACAACAACGGCTTCGGCGCGCTGTTCCGCTTGCCGGTGCGGCCGCCGGCCGGCACGCCGGCATTCTTCAGCGCTTTCCCGGATGACAACCCACCGATCGACCAGGTGGTCGGCGGCGGCTTTTCCTACCCGTTCACCTTCCCGTTCGAGCCGTACGGCATCCTCGCCGTCACGCCGTTCACGCATCCGCAGGACGAAGCGGCGCCGCTCGGCGGCAACGGCACGCGCGTCGGCAAGTTCACGCAGCCGAGCGCGGCGCCGAACAACGACCTGCTGGTGGTGTGGTCGTCCGGTCCGTGCAACGACCTCAACCGGCCGACGACGACGCCGGAGTACGACGCCGGCATCTACGTGTTGCCGAACGGCGGGCCGATCCACGCGCCGAGCAATCTGGTGCTGCTGAAGAACAGCCCCAACTACAATGAGGCGTGGCCGCGCGCGGTGGTGACCTACCGCGCCGTGCACGGCGTCGACGCGCCGGATCAGCTGGCGTGGCTGCCGAACGACGGCAGTGCGCATCGCGAGCTGCCCGCCGGAACGCCGTACGGTCTCGTCGGTACCAGCAGCGTCTACAAGCGCGAGAGCTTTCCCGGCCTGGTGCCGCCGTGGTCGGACACCTTCAACGGCCTCGACGCCTTCAACACCGCCGAGAACGGCCAGAGCAGCAATTGGAACACGCAAGGTGCCGACGCCGGTACGTACGACGACAGCGACATCTGGGCCATCCGCATCGTCGCCATGGAGCCCGGCACGCACCGCAGCTATGGGCCGCATGGCGGTCCGAGCGGCGGGCCGACCTTCGCCAGCTTCGCCATGGAGCGCATGCGCATCCTCGGCGAGGTGCCGTTGCGCAAGCTCGACGCGATGAATCGCCCGCTGCTCGATCCGGAAGGCAATCCCGACACCAGCTTTCTGGTGAAGATACCGGCCGACACGCCGTTTACGTTCCAGACGCTCGACCGCAACGGCATGGTCCTCAATATGGCGCAGACCTGGCACCAGGTGCGTCCGGGCGAGCTGCGTGCCGATTGCGGGGGCTGCCACGCGCACAGCCAATTGCCGCTCGACTTCGCCAGCACCGCGGCAGCGCAGCCGACGTATCAAGTGCGCGACCTGAGCAAGACGACGCCGCTGTTGAGCAAGGACGCACAGGGCAATCCGTCGCTGCGCGAGGTCGCCGCGTCGATGGTGACGGTCGAGTTCCTGCGCGACATCCGTCCGGTGCTGCAGCGCAGCTGCGTGCCCTGCCACGCCGGCGCCAATCCGCCCGGCAACCTGCGGCTCGACGACACCAGCTTGGTCGACGGCGCGCTGCCCGGCGACTACGCGCGCCTCGCCGACGATGAGCAGGCGCGCTGGGGCTATGCGCCGGTGATCGGCGCCGGCGCCGGCTGGCGGCAGACCAACGCCAGCCGCTACGTGCGCATGTTCCAAAGCCGGCGCAGCTTGCTGATGTGGAAGCTCTACGGGCAACGCCTCGACGGCTGGAGCAACGCCGATCATCCCACCGAGACGATGCCGGGCAACGCTGCGACGCTGCCGGCCGGCGCCGATGCCAACGCCGCCGACCTTGACTTCACCGGCCAGATGATGCCGCCGCCGGGCAGCGGCGTGCCGCCGCTGAGCGAGGATGAAAAAATGCTGTTTGCGCGCTGGATCGATCTCGGCGCGCCGATCAACTGGGCCGACAACGGCACCAACGTCTACGGCTGGTTCCTCGACGACTTGCGGCCGGCGCTCGACGTCAGCCTGCCGCGCCCCGGAGTCAACGACGCGCCGCTGGCGATGATTCGCCTCGGCGCCGCCGACGCCGACAGCGGGGTGAACTGGTCGTCGCTGTCGATCACCGCCGACTTTGCCGTCAACGGCCGCGCCGCCGGCGTCGAGCTCGCGGATTTGGCGCAGAGCGCAGGCGATGGCATCCGGACCGTGGCCCTGGCGACGCCGCTGGCCAGTGGATCCACCGGCAATCTCTCGGTCAGCATCAAGGACGTACAGGGCAACGTCACGCGCGTCGCGCGGCGCTTCAGCGTGCAGAGCATCGGCCCGAGCCCGACGCCGAGCGCCAGCGCGCCGCCGACCAGCACCTTCACCGCGACGCGGCTGCCGAGCACGCCGACTCTCACCCCGACGGCGAGGCGCACGGCGACGCCTACGCTGACGCCGACGCGCACCCAAACGCGCACGCCGACCGTCGCCGCCAGCTTGAGCGGCCGCGTGCGCTACTACCGCGGCGACCGCGCCGTCGCCGGCGTCAGCGTCGGCGGCGTTACCAGTGCCAACGACGGCACCTTCAGCATCGCCACCGGCATAGGCGCGTCGGTCAGCCTGTCGCCGCTGCGCAGCGGTGGCTCCAACGGCGCCGTCAGCGCGCTCGATGCGTCGTACATCCTGCAGGCCGTCGCCGGCACGCGCACGCTCGACGCCGACCAGGCCGCCGCCTGCGACGCGACCGGCAACGGCGCGCTCAGCACGCTCGACGCGGCGCGCATCCTCGAGCTCGCCGTCGGCATGCGGGCGACCTTGCCGGTCGCCGACGGCTGCGGCTCCGATTGGCTGTTCTTTCCCGAGCCGAGCCCGGCTCCGGGCCAGCAAACGACGATGCCGTCCACCAACGGTACGTGCGTGCGCGGCGCCATCGCCTTCGCGGGCCTGTCAGCTTCAGCGACCGGACAGGGCTTCCGCGCCGCGCTGTTCGGCGACTGCACCGGCAATTGGCAACCGGCGGCCACGGCGGGGTTCAGTCGCGGCGCGGCACACGTGACGATCGGTCCGGCAATTGCCGCACGCGGGGAGCTGCGGGTCCCAGTCCGCATCGCCGGCGGGCAGTCGCTGCAGCTCGACGCGCACGTCGATGCGGCGCGCGTGCGCTTCGCGACCGCGCGCGCCAGCGGCGGCGCGATCGTGCGCGCGACCTCGACCGCCGATGGCCGGGTGCGCGTCGCGCTAGCGAGTGTCGCCCCGCTGGCGACCGCGCGCCTGGTGTTGATCTTCGATCGGATGGCGCCGGATGCGAACCTCGCGGACATCAGCTTCGACGACGCGACCGTCGACGAGCACTCGGCTGCGGTGCGCACACCACCGGCGCGGCCCGCTGAACGCGGATTGCGTTTCTAGCGTCGCAGTGGTCGGCGCTCCAATCCAGCGTGGCGTCGGAGAGTAGACTGGCTCGATTGGCGCGCAGACTGACGCGCCCTCGGCGTCTACCGGAGCACGGCTCTTCCGTATAGCAATCGCCGTCGCATGCAGACGCCGCCCACGGCCTTCCTGCCGAGCCTCGACCCGCTCGCCGCGGCGATCAGCCGGTATGGTTGGATGCTCGCGCAGGGCGCCATCGCGCATCGCGTCGCGGTCGGTAGCGGCATCAGCCTGATCATCGCCTGGCTCATCGTTGCGCTGCGGCGCCGCGCCGGCGACGCACCGCCACACCTCCGCACCTCCGCACCCAGCTCCGGCGGCTTCGTCTGGATCGGCGCCGCGCTGCTCGCCGGCACGTGGGGCCAGGTGCTGCTGTTCTCCGACTACGTCGTCGCCGGCGCCGTCCTCTATGCAGTGGGCGTCGCATTGGCGATCCGCTTCGGCGCGCTCAACCCGCTGCGCCAGACGCCGCCGCCGTTGTCGTGGGCGAGCGACGCGCCGGTGGCGTGCGGGCTGCTCGGCGTGGCGCTGGCGGCGCGGCTATACGCCATCGACCAGCTGCCGGCGATCGTCGATTTCGAGCCCGCGCGGGCCTTCTTCGAGAGTCTGACGCCGTACGGATTGCGCCACTACATTGCGCTCAATCGGGTGGCCGACGACGGCTTCTTTCAGATGCTGGCGCGGTACGGCGTGCAACAGTTCACCGGTCCATCGCTGGTCGGCATCCGCCTCGCCGCGGCGTTCTGCGGCACCGCCGCGGTGCCCCTGTGTTACTGGCTGGCGCGCCGCTTGACCGGCGTCTTTCCCGCCGCCCTTGCCGCGCTGGTGCTGGCGACGGCGCCCGAGCAGCTGATCTTTTCGCGTACCGAGACGACGCAGTTCTCGCTCATCCCGATCGCCTCGCTGATCACCGTCCATCTGACGCTGTCGGTGATCACCCGCTGGCGCGTGCGCGATGCAGTCGCCGCGACGCTGTGGATGCCGATCAGCCGCTACTTCTATGCGCCGGCGATCATCCTGTTCCTGTTGCCGCTCGCCGGTGTCTTGCACGGCGTGTCGTTCGGTCCGCGCCGCCTCCGCGCTGCGCGACTGCTGCCGATCCTGCTCGCCGGCGTCGCGCTGTGGCTTTGCGCCAGTCCGGCGCTGCAGTGGGCGGCGACGGGAAAATGGTCCGGCGGATCGAGCTTGCGGGTCTACGGCGTCGACGTCTTCCGCCCGTACGAGATCGATGCGCGCGATGGGGAGCCGGAGTCGAAGCTCGACTTCTTCGTGACGCGATTCGAGCAGCAGGGACTGCTGGTGTTGCGGCAGCTGGGCTACAACGCGCCGGGATACTCGGCCTGGTATCAGCGCGAACACCCCGACGAACATCATTTGCGCATGATCTGCGCCGCGTTGTTGGTCCCGCTAGCTGCTGCGATCGGCTATCTGATCGGCCGCTGGCGCGACGCGCGCGCGGCTTTGCTGCTGGTTTGGATCGGTCTCGGGCTGTTGCCCGGCATCCTGAGCGACGAGCCCGATCCGCGCCGCCTGACCGTGTTCTTCGCCGCCGTTCCGGTCGTGCTCGGCGTCTTTGTCGATGCGATGTGGCGCTTTGCCAGCCAGCGCGCCCCGCGCCTCGGCGGCTGGACGCTCGCCGGCGCGCTCGGCGCTGCGGCGGCGTGCATCGCGGTCACCAGCCTCGCCGCCGATCTGCGCATCTATCGCGCCCGCATGATGTTCAGCGAGTACCTCGACTGTACGCGTCCGTTTTTCGAGTCGAGCGATCTCATCGTGCACAACATCGACGACGACAACACGCTGACGATCCTCGCCTTCGGCAATGCCGAGCCGCTGCTGCGCCGGCTGCCGGCGTTGCAGCGCGGTACCTGGACGGGAGAGGGATGGGCCGACTCGACGTGCGCGGTCGTCTGCCCGTTCTCCTCCGACTTCTTCACCAGCTTCCTGCCGCCGGAGGCTATTCGGGCGCGCTGCTTCAGTTACAGCCCGCGGCGCGTGACGTACCTGCTGCGGGTCGTCGAGGAGGCCGACTTCGCGCTGGCCGCGCGGATCATGCAACGGTTTCCCGATGCCGTGGCCACCAGCTGCATCGGCCACGACCGCGACGATCCCATCCAGCAGCTGGTCGCGATTACGGTCGACCGCTGAGCTGCGGCTGCGCGGCCGCGCGGTCTCCCTGGCCGCGGGGTGGGGTCGCCGGTCGCGGCGCTGCGGCGCCGTTTCCGTCACTCCGGCAGATATACCATCTCGAGCTTGATGCCGTCGGGGTCGGCGAAGAACACGGCGTAGTAGCCGGGCACGTACTCCGGATACTCGCGCGGCGCATCGAGGGCGGTGCCGCCGAAGCTCGCGATGTCGCGCGCCAGCGCGTCGACTTCGTCGCGACTGTCGGCGCGAAAGGCGATCTCGCACAGCCCGACGCGGTCCTTCGCAAAGCGTTGGCCGGCATGTTCGGTCGCTGCCTGCTTGATCCAGAAGCTGCCGCCGGCCCCGAGCCAGCCGACGCTCTCGCCAGCATACTCCCACAGCGCTGGATAGCCGAGGCGCGGCATCAGCGCCGTATAGAACGGACGTGAGCGCGCCAGGTCGTTGACGGTGATGAAGACGTGATGAATGCCGTGCGCCATGCGCGCGGCCTAGCAGGCATGCGGCCGCCGACGCGAGCGCCTGTAGGACTGGGGCTCGCTCAGCGCGGCGCCAAGACGCCCCAGCCGCGCAGGATGGCAGCTTCATCCTCGGCGCTGACGGACTTCTTGAACTTGGCACCGGAGACGCCTTTGACGCGGCGTTCGCATTCCGCCCACGTCGCGTGGCGCATGGCGACGCCGTCGACGACGCTCAAATACGAGTGCGCGGGCGGGCTCTTCTTGAAGTCGCTGCCGGCGCTGCGTTTGGGCAGCGAGGTGTCGTCGGGACGATCGTGCAGCGGGACCGCGTAGCCCACCAGCGGACCGTCGTAGAGCTCGACGGGCTTGCCGCTGGCGAAGGCGCTGGCGATTTCGTCGCAGCGCTCGTTGCCCGGCACCTCGGTGTGTCCGCGCACCCAGTGCCACTTCACGCCGCCGCGGCCGCGCGCCGCGATCTCCTCGCTGAGCGCTTCCCACAGCTCGCGGTTGAGCACCGGCTTGCCTTCCGCCGTCAGCCAGCCGCGCCGCTGCCAGTTGCGGATCCATTGCGTGGCGCCGCGGATGACGTAGGTCGAATCGGCGTGAAGCTCGACGACACCGGGCGCGTTGCGCACCAAGCGCAGCGCTTCGAGCGGTGCCGTCATTTCCATCTGGTTGTTCGTCGTGTGTATCGCGCGGCCGCCGAGCTCGCGCACGCGTCCTTCGGGCGTCGCGACGATCGCGCCCCAGCCGCCGGGCCCGGGATTTCCCTTCGCCGCGCCGTCGGTGAAGACGATGATGCTCATTGTCGGAAGCGGTTGGGGGTTACGGGGTTGGGGGTTCGGGCTGAACTGGTTCCTCCCCAATCTCCAACGCCATAACCCCCACCCCCGATCCCCTCATCGCTCCAGCGGCCTGAACTTGATGCGATGCGGTTGGTCCGCGTCGGTGCCGCGGCGTCTGTGCAGGTCGGCGTCGTAGTCCTGGTAGTTGCCCTCGAACCATTCGACGTGACTGTCGCCCTCGAAGGCGAGGATGTGGGTGGCGATGCGGTTGAGGAACCAGCGATCGTGCGTGATCACGACGACGCAGCCGGAGAAGCCCACCAGCGCGTCTTCGAGCGCACGCAGCGTGTCGACATCGAGGTCGTTGGTCGGCTCGTCGAGCAGCAGCACGTTGCCGCCGCGGCGAATCATCTTGGCCAGGTGCAGGCGGTTGCGCTCCCCGCCGGAGAGGATCCCGACCTTCTTCTGCTGATCGGAACCCCTGAAACCAAACGAGGCGACGTAGGCGCGCGCCGCCACTTCGCGCTTGCCGACCTTGATGCGGTCGTCGCCCTGGCTGATCTCCTCGAATACGTTCTTGTTCGGGTCGAGCTCATCGCGCGATTGGTCGACATAGGCCAGCTGCACGGTTTCGCCGACCTTGAGGGTGCCACCGTCGGGCTGCTCCTGTTCGGTGATGAGGCGGAAGAGCGTCGTTTTCCCGGCGCCGTTGGCGCCGATGACGCCGACGATACCGCCCGGCGGCAAGGCGAAGGAGAGATTGTCGATCAGCAGGCGGTCGCCGTAGCCCTTCTTGAGCCCGGTAGCGTCGACGACTCGATCGCCGAGGCGCTGCGGCTGTGGGATGGCGATCTCGATCGCGTCGGGGGCGCGATTCTCCTCTTCCCCGCGCAGCTGCTCGTAGGCGCTGATGCGCGCCTTGCTCTTCGCCTGGCGGGCGCGCGGCGACATGCGGATCCATTCGAGCTCGCGGTCGAGCGTGCGCTGGCGCGCCGAGGCCTGCTTCTCCTCCTGCGCCATGCGCGCCTGCTTCTTCTCCAGCCAGGCGGTGTAGTTGCCCTCGAACGGAATACCGCGGCCGCGATCGAGCTCGAGGATCCAGCCGGCGATGTTGTCGAGGAAATAGCGATCGTGTGTCACTGCCACTACGGTGCCGGGGTAGTCGGCGAGATGGCGCTCCAGCCAGGCGACCGATTCGGCGTCGAGGTGGTTGGTCGGCTCGTCGAGCAGCAACAGGTCCGGCTTCTGCAGCAGCAGGCGGCAGAGGGCGACGCGGCGGCGCTCGCCGCCCGACAGCTTGGAGACGTCGGCGTCGGGCGGCGGCAGGCGCAGCGCGTCCATGGCGATCTCGAGCTGGCGATCGAGCTCCCAGGCGTTGACCGCGTCGATCCGATCCTGCAGCGCCCCCTGGCGATCGAGCAGCTTCTGCATCTGCTCGTCGTCCATCGGCTCGGCGAACTTGGCGGAGATGGCCTCGAACTCGGTCAGCAGGGCGCGCGTCTCGGCGACGCCTTCTTCGACGTTGCCGAGCACGTCCTTCTTCGCGTCGAGCTGCGGTTCCTGCGGCAGAAAGCCGACGCGCACGCCGGGCATCGCCTTGGCCTCGCCGGTGAACTCGTGGTCGACGCCGGCCATGATGCGCAGCAGGGTGCTCTTGCCGGCGCCGTTGGGGCCCAGCACGCCAATCTTGGCGCCCGGCAGGAACGCCAGCGTGACGTCGTCGAGCAGCACCTTGTCGGTCGAGACCGCCTTGCGCAGCTTGTACATGGTGTAGACGAATTCAGGCACGGAGACTCCTTCGCGAGTGTGAACCGGCAAGATCTAGCGCAGGCGCGCCGGCGTGACCAGTGGCCGAGGAGCAGGGGCGCGGCAGCTCGATCAGACGGGCTGAGCGTCGGCGTCAGGGATGTGGGGCCGCGAACGACGCAACATGCGATCGGGCGTGACGCGGGACACGCCGTGCACGACGCTGGTGGCCCTGATGGCCTGAGCGCGTTGGACGTGCGGTCAGCGGATGCGCCGACGCGGCACCTAGGGCACGACGCGGATGACGAACTGGTAGGGCGGGCCGAGGTTGCCGGCGACATCGCGCAACTGCACGGCCACGACGGTGTCGCCGAGCTGGAATCCACCCGACACCGGCACCTGGTAGCAGTACTGCGTGCGCGCGGCGCTGGAGATGTAGCCGAAGTCGCCGAAGCGCGTGCGCGTGCAGGCGTTGCGCGTGTCATTGCTGGTGGTGAAGCGGCACGCCATGTCTTGAATCGCGTTGGTGATCGAGGTGCCGGCCGCAAAGTCGGGCGGATCGACGCCCGGTACGCCGCCGAACGGTGTCGGCGGCGGTCCGGTGTCGCACACCGCGGCGCTGCCGAAGCCGGCTCGGTCGCGCGGATCGCCGGTCGAGCGGCTGACGAGGATCTGCAGGTCGCCGCGGTCGCCGCCTGACGGAAAGACGTTCAGGCCAGGGTTGCGGTTCGAGGGGCCGCGCACGCCCTCCACGACCAGCAAGAACTGTCCGACGCTCTGCACGAACACCGGCCGGCCGGCCTCGTCGACAAACGGCGTCGGCGTCGGCGTCAGTTGACACGCGAACTCGCAACAGAACGGGCAGCCGTCTTGCGAGACTGCGCCGGCAAAACCGACGCGCGGTCCGGGCAGATTCGAGGTCGGCGTCGGCGTACGCGTGATCGTCGGCGTCGACGTGATCGTGGAGGTGCGGGTCGGCGTGCGCGTGATGGTCGGCGTGCGCGTCATGGTGCCGGTGCGCGACGGCGTGGGGGTCAACGAGCTCGTCGCGCTCGGCGCGGCGGAGAACGTGCGCGTCGCGGTGCGCGTTGCCGTGCCGGTGCGCGTCAGCGTCGGCGTGAACGAGAATAGCGGCGTCAGCGTCACGCTGGCGGTCGGCGGCGGCGTCGCCGTGCGCGTTGCCGTGCCGGTGCTGGTGAACGTGCGCGTTGCGGTCGGCGGCAGCGGCGTCAGCGTGAACGTTTCGGTGCGCGATGGCGTCAGCGTTCGCGTCGCGCTGCCGCTCGGGGTCGACGTGGCGGTAGCACTCGGCGTCGCGCTGCGCGTGGCGGTCGCGCTCGGCGTTTCGGTGCGCGACGGCGTCAGCGTGCGGGTGAACGTCGGGCTCCACGTCGGCGTGCCTGTGCGGCTGGGCGTCGCAGTGTGCGATGGCGTCCCGCTGGGCGTCGACGTACGCGACGCCGTCAAGGTGCGCGTGACCGTCCCGCTCGGCGTCGGCGTGCCGGTGACGCTCGGCGTCGCGCTGTGCGTCGCCGTCGCGCTCGGCGTGTCGGTGCGCGACGGCGTCAGCGTCTGCGTCACGGTGCCGGTCGAGGTCGGTGTCGCGGTGACACTGGGCGCCGCGGTGTGGGTGGCCGTCGCACTCGGCGTGACGCTGTGCGACGGCGTCTGGCTGGGGCCGGCCGTGGGGCTGTGCGTTACGGTCTCGCTCGGTGTCGCCGTTGAGTCCGCCCGCGGCGTGCCGGTGGGCGTCGCGCTGTCGCTGGGTGTCGGCGTCTCTGTCCGCCGCTCGACCGTCTCCGTCGGGTCGGCCGCAGGCGTGTGCGCCGGCGTCTGGGTCGGCGACGGGCTGTCGCTTTCCGGCTGGGTGGCCGTCGCGGTCGCCGGCACCGCTTCTGTCGCTGCCGCATCGCTGGCGGTCGGTGTAGGCGCGGGCGCCGTCGCCGTTGCTGCGGCGGTCGGGTCCTCGAGCGGCGTCGGCGACGTCTCGCCGCCGGTCGGCGACGATGCCGGCGTTTCGCTTGGCGTCGCGACGCGCTGGGTCGGCGTGAACGGCGTCGCAGCAGCGGTGGCGCTGCCGATCGCCGTGGCGGCTGTGGTCGGTGTTGCGGGCGGCGGGACGGCGGTGCGCGACGACTCTTGTGCCGCCGTCGGGCTGGCGGTTGCAGTGGCAGCCGCTGGCGCGGTGAGCGTCGGCTGCGGCGTCGCCAGCAGCGCGACGAGGGCGACGAGATCGGCGGCGCCGAGGCGGCCGTCGCCGTTCACGTCGGCTGCGGCGCAGGCGCTGCCGGAAAAGATCGCCGTGCGCAGCGCCGCGACGTCCGAACGATCGACCGCGCCGTCGCAATTCGCATCGCCGCGCGGCGCGGCGGAGGACGCACCCGCCCAGGCGAGCGGGCCGGTCATGACCAGCAGCACGCACAGCGACCGCAACAGCTGCCGCGCTCGGCCGGCACCTTGAGGAGTGGTCACACCTGCCGCCTACGGCCGCTCGTGCAAGGCGATGATGCCGGTGCGGATGGCGTACACCGTCAGCTCGACGCGATCCTGGATCGCCAGTTTGTCGAAAATCTTGTTGAGGTGACTTTTGACCGTCTGCTCGCTGATGAAGAGCCGCTGCGCGACCGCCGCGTTGCGCAGGCCGAGCGCGACGAAGCGCACGACTTCTTCCTCGCGCGCGGACAGCGGGCTCATCGCCGGATTGCGCAAGCGCATCGCCAACTCGCCCTGTACGCCGGGCGGCATCCAGACCTCGCCCGCGGCGGCGCTGCGGATCGCATCCATCAACGTGGCGATGGCGAAGCGCTTGAACACCACGGCGCGGGCGCCCAAACGGATCGCGCCGATGGCGTCGCCTATCAACTCGCTGGCGGTGACTACGACGATGGCGATGCGCTGCGCGTGCAGGCTGATGTCGGCCATGGCGCTGCGCTCCATCTGCAAGTCGAGCAACAGCACGTCGGCCGGCGTCGTCTCGATGAGCGGAGCGAGCCCGTCGGCGTGATCGGTTTCGGCGACGATCGCGGCCTCCGGCTCGTGCTTGAGCAGCGAGCGCAGGCCCTCGCGGAACAACGCGTGGTCGTCTGCGATGATGATGCGGATTGTCACCTGGGGGCTCAGTACTGCGGCAGCAGGATCGATAGATGCGCGCCGCATGGCTGGTGATCGGCGACGCGGATCTCGCCGCCGAGCTCTTTGACGCGCGACACGATCGACCATGGGACGGCGTCGCCGGAAAAGCCGACGCCGTCGTCCTCGATGCGGATGTGCAGGTGCGAGCTGTGCGTCGAGATATCGACCGACGCCGACGCCGCGTCGGCATGGCGGCGAATATTGCTGATGCTCTCGCGCAGGATCTGCAGGACGTGGTCGACGAGGTCGAGTGAGCCGCTGACTTGCGCATTGAGGAGCACGGTCGTCGCTGTCGTGCGCCCGGCCGTCGCCTGCGTCGCCGGCATGCCGGCCAGCGCGCGCATGTAGGCGCGCAAATCGTCGTACTCACGATTGACGCTGGCTTGCAGCTCGGTCAGCTCCTGCAAGGCATCGGCGCTGTCGTGCTTGCGCAACGAACGCCGGCAGCCTTCGATGCGCAGGTTGATGCCGGCGAGCGCCTGCACGAACCCGTCATGCAGATCGCGCGCGATGCGATGGCGCTGCTCCGCCGCCTCCAGTTGGCGGAGCTCCTGCTGCAGCTCCAGGCGCTCCTGGCCGAGATACCCGACCAGATAGCCGGTCATGGCGAGATACGCCGGCCGCATGATGTAGACGTTGACGTTGCCCGAGGCCGAAACCCCGATCAGACACAGATAGAGCCCGACGCTGACCGCGGTGACGACTGCCGCCTGACGAAAGCCCGAGCGCAGCCCGGCACTCATCACGGCGAAGGCGAAAAACGGATAGAACGGGCTCGTGACCCCTTCGGTCACCATTGCAATGGCGGCCCCGAACGCGACGTCCACCCACAACGTGCCCGCGCCGACGCGCGTCGGCGACACCCAGGCGCACGCCATCGCGACGTACACCGCGACGCTATAGGTCAGATGGAGGCCCATCAGCGTCAGCACGTATGGGTCGATGGCGAAGTGGCCGCTGGTCAGGGGAATCCAGTGCGACAGCAACGGCTCGGTCGGATCGATGAAGATCGCCACCAGCGCAATGAGCGAGAGCCCGATGCGACACCGCGCGATGCCGTCTTCAGTGTGGGGCAGGGTACGGGCGGTCATCGCGCGCGGCATCTCGTGGAACGGATCGAGCGGAAGCGTAGGCAAGGCGCGTTCGGTCGAACAATCCATCGGCGGGTGGATTCGACTCCAACCCGCGGCGTCGACGTCGCACGCGTCGCCGGTCGCCGTTGCAGAGTCGATCGAGTGCCGCGGGTGCCTCACCACGAGACGCAACCGCTCGATTGCGCGCTGCCGCTATTGCGACCGCGCGGGTCACGGTGGACGCGCCGCCAGCGGACGATGCGCGTCCCTGTCGGGTTGGCGCTACGCGCCGTCGGAGCATGCATGTGTCGAGTGATCATGTGGCGATGGGCGAGTGCGCAAAGCGCGAGGTGTCCGGAGAGATGGGGAGAACCGGCGGCTTGCTGCACAGCGTCATAGACGGGATGCGGTCTGGTGCCGGCCATCGACCGCGTCAGTCGAGGGCCGGTGCTGTACGGCAAATCGTCAGCTGCCTTCGTCCTGTCGGTGGCGGGCTGTCACGCGGCGCGACGCCGTCACGGCGCGATCTCGTCGCTCTCACCCTCGGCGACCAGTCGCACGAAACCAATCGGCCGCCGCTCGGAATGTACTGAACCGCCGGAAGGGGGATTGGCCGCTGAAGCCGTTTGCTCCGGCCCGGTTTGCGCTACACTGAGATCACCATGAAGTGGGCGGCCGGCGGATCCGATGACGAGCAGCTAGACAGCGCCGTCGCGCGCGCGGCGGCGGACGTGCGCGCGCAACTCGGCTCGTGTCCGGCGGACCTGATCGTGGCGTTCCTTTCGCCGCACCATGCCGCCGATTACGACCGAGTGCCGGCGCTCGTCGCTGCCGCATTGGGCAACGGCGTGCTGCTCGGCTGTTCCGGCGGTGGCATCATCGGCGGCGGCCGCGAGATGGAGCAGCGCCCGGGCCTGGCGTTGAGCGCCGCATTCTTGCCCGGCGTCAGCGTGCGCCCGCTGTATCTCGACAACAGCGCGCTGCCGCAGATCGGTTCGGAGGCAAGCGCGTGGCACGCGCGCCTCGGCGTCGATCCGGGCGATGCGCCGCAGTTCGTGTTGTTGCCCGATCCGTTCAGCTGCGACGCCGAGGCGTTGGTGGTTGGCCTCGACTATGCCTATCCAGGCGCCACGACGATCGGCGGCATTGCCAGCGGCGGTCGCGAGACCGGCAGCAACGCGCTGTTTCTCGGCAGCGAGGTGCATCGCACGGGTATGGTAGGCGTCGCGCTGAGCGGCAACATCGCCGTCGACACCGTCGTCGCACAGGGCTGTCGGCCGATCGGCGAGCCGATGTTCGTCACCGCCTGCGAGCGCAACATCATCGGGGCGCTCGACGGCCGGCCGCCGCTCGAGGTCCTGCAGCATCTGCACGAGCAACTCGATGCGCGTGATCGCCAACTGGCGCGCCACTCGCTCTTCCTCGGCATCGTCATGAAGCGCGATCGACAGGAGTACCGGCAGGGCGACTTTCTCATCCGCAATCTGCTCGGCATCGATTCGAAGTCTGGCGCCCTGGCGATCGGCGCGCTGGTCGAGCACAACGCGGTCGTGCAGTTTCACCTGCGCGATGCCGAGACGTCCGCACGCGACCTCGAAGCGCTGCTGCAGCGCTATCGCCAATCCGAGATGCCGCCGCCGCGCGGCGCATTGCTGTTCTCGTGTCTGGGGCGCGGGCAATTCCTCTACGGCCGCGCCGACCACGACACGGACGCGTTTCGCCAGCATCTCGGCGACGTGCCGCTGGGCGGATTCTTCTGCAACGGCGAGATCGGCCCGGTGCACGGGCAAACGTTTCTACACGGCTACACCAGCGCCTTCGCGCTGTTCCGCGGCAAGGACAGCTGACGTCAGCTCGCTTTGCGGGCTTTCTGCAGCATGCCGAGAAACGCCAAACGCTGTGGCGCGAGGGTCAGATCTGGTCCGGTCGCTTTGAAGAACCACGGACCGCCGTCGCCTTCGATGACCGCACCAAGCAGGCGCGAGCCGGGTTGCGGGGTCTGCGGGCCCATGCCCATCTGCCCGGGCTGAAGCGTGCCTTCGGCATCGACGAAGCTGATGCGCAATCCGTTGGCTTCGAAGTTCTGGCGCTGCGGCGTCGTTCCCGGTTGCGGCACGATCTGGCTGAGCCAGCGTTGGATGTTGGCTTCGACATCCCCGCCTTGGCCGGCGCCGAAGTGAAAGACCGCCAACTCGGCGGGGCCACCAGGTCCGGCGATCGACGCCTGCGCCGCGCGCATAGCCGAAGCCGGCGGCACCGAGGTCCAACCTGGCGGCAGATCGACAACCAGGCCCTTGACGGTCAGCTCGGTTGCGGGGCCGGAGCCGACACTCTCGCTGCGCGTGCAAGCGCTCAGACAAATGAGCGCGATTGCTATCCAAATGCCTCGAACGCTCATTCATTACTCCTTATGCTGGAGGGCTTCGCAGAAGCGCTGAGAAGCCCCCGGCGATAGCGTTTCTCCACTGTGTTGCAGTTTTGTGAAGGAAATTCGGGTCCTCGTGTAGGTCCACAACCCGTGAAGTAGGGACTGGCTGTAACAGATTGAATTAACAGCGTTTCATCGCACGAATTTATGCACACTTCGCGGGCAATCCAAGTCTGTTCTTAGAAAGAGAGGCCCTGGCGGACTACATTCAACAGGTTATCCACAGGAACCTGTGGCCAACTCATCGGAGGCTCGTGGCGGCAACTTCGTGCCGAATGGAAAGCCATCGCGGGTAATCCCTAATGCAGTGTGAGGATGGGTGCGAAGACCGATCGCGACGCGAGGCGATGTCGGTCACAACGTCCAGTCGTCGCCTTCGCTGGCGCCGAACGGAGGGGGTGGCAGGCGGGAAGGATCGCTGCCGGACGAAGCCGACTCGCCGAGCGCGGGAGGCGGATTGCCGCCGCAGCGCTCGAGGGCCTTCACCAACTCTGGAACGGCCCGACAGGTAGCCGTGGCGCGACTCTTGATCAGCTGGTTGAGCTCGCTCAACCGGCCGGCCCAGCGCAGTGGATTGTCGCGGTAGTCGCCGATCTCGTGCTGGATGCCGCGCAGCGCGCCGTGGAATTGCGCGATGCGCGCCGCCGCTTCGGTGTCGAAGAGGGTGAGGTCGCGCAGTGCCCCCTCCATGATCGGATGGTCGAGCGACGGGAATGATGCAGGGCTGTCCAGGGTGACGACGCGCCGCAAGACGGCATCGATGCGGCGCAGTTCGAGCAGCATCGCGGTGGCCAATGAGCGGCGCGCGCGGGTGCGCTCGCGGCGCTCGCGGCCGCCGGCGATGCGGGCCCCGAACCAGGTCGACAACAGGACGAGCAAGGCGGCGGCAATCGGCGCCAGGAGCGGATGGTCGACGCTGATCGCGGCGCCGCCGATCGCGGCCAACCAGACCGGCGTGTGCGTCGCCGTCGCGGCGAGCGTCGGCGTCATCGCGGCAGTCGGCGTCGCCGCTTGAGCGCGAGTGCTGGTTGCGACGGACGTGCCAGTTGCGGTCGGCGCATCGGTCGGTGAGAGCGTCGGCGTGTCGGTGACGGTCTCGGTCGCAGATACGGTGGCCGTCGCCGCGTGCGTCGGCCGATGGGTGGGGGTCGATACCGCTTCCGGTTGCGTCGCCTGCCGCTCGGTCGGCGTCAGCGCGGCGGGATCGGGCAGCTCTTCGACGCGCAAGGTGTCGGTCTGCGCAGCGGCGCCGGCTGCGATCAGCAGCGCAGCGACCGAGCACCGCAGCGAAAGGCGAATCACCGCCGCGCTCTACCAAGTCGCGCGCGGGAGCGAAAGGCGACGCCGTAGCCGGCGCGCGCGCCACCGCCGCTGCGCCGGCTAGTGCAGGTGGTGCCCACCGTTCACGTCGAGCGCCTGGCCGGTGACGACGCGCGACAGATCGGAGGCGAAGAACACCACTGCGTCGGCAATTTCCTCCGAGGTCGGAATGTGGCGCAGGCAGGTGCGCGAAGCGATCTCTCGATAGATCGCCTCCGGCGTCGTGTTCTGCTGCTGGGCAAGGCTCTTGAAGTAGCCTTCCAACGCCGCGCCCCAAATGTACCCGGGCACGACCGAGTTGACGCGAATCTTGTCGGGCCCGAGCTCGCGCGCCAGCGTTTGCGCGGCGATCATCAGCGCGCCTTTTGACGCGGCGTAACCGCCGAAGCGCGGCTCGATGACGCGCATCGACATCGAATTGATGAAGACGATCGAGCCGCCGCCTTGCGCGCGCATCGGCGGAATGACGAATTGGGTGAGCTGCATGGCGCCGAAGACGTTGACGTCGAACACGCCGCGCCACTCGTTCAAGTCGATATCGGCGAACAGCGGCTCGACGCCGCCCTTGAAGGCGTTGTTGACCAGCACGTCGATGCGGCCGAACTCCGCCAGCGCCGCGTCCACCAAACGGCGGCTGTCTTGCGGCTTGGCGATATCGGTCGGCACGGACAGGGCGCGCCGTCCGCTGGCGCGGATCTCCGCCGCCACCGCCTCCAGCTTGTCGGCGCCGCGCGCCGCCAGCACCAGCTGCGCTCCTTCGCGCGCCAGCGCCATGGAGATGTCGCGCCCCATACCGGGGCCGATGCCGGAGACGATGGCGACGCGGTCTTTGAGCAGCATGGGGACTCCTAGGAAGGTGTCGGGTGTAGGGTGGAAAGGACCTTCGACGCCTAGTGGTTGATCAAGGGGAGTACATCCGCGCCGAAGCGCTCGATCTGCTCGATCAGCTCGTCGCACGAGCGGCTGCGGAAGCGTACGCCGGAGTGCGCGATGCCGAGCCGCTTCATGTCACGAAAGATTTCCGCCACCTCCGCCGGCGAGCCGCCGCGCGTATTGGCGTCGAGCGGGAAGGGGGCGCGTCCGATGTAGAGCCACGGCGAGTTCATGCCGAGCTCGATCGGCGCCGCGCCGCGCGTGCGCGCGCGATGACTGCGGATCAACTCGATGGCGGCCGGCATGCCCATCTGCGGAACGCCCTGGGGGAGCCAGCCGTCGCCGCGCGCGGCGGCGCGGCGCATGGCGTGCGGCGTCGAGCCGCCGACCCAGATCGGCGGGCGCGGCTGCTGCACAGGGCGCGGCCGGATGCCGAGATCGCGCACCGGCCAAGCCGGCCCCTCGAGGACAGGGTACTCGTCTGTCCAAGCCGCGATGACGCCGTCGATCGCTTCGTCGAGGCGCGCACCGCGCTGCGCGAAGTCGGCGCCGAGCGCGGCGAACTCGGCTTCGAGATGCCCGGCGCCGACGCCGAGGATGACGCGCCCGCCAGACAGCGCGTCGAGCGTCGCGAAGGCCTTGGCCGTCACCAGTGGGTGGCGGTACGGAGCCACCCAGACATAAGACATCAGCCGAATGCGCGCCGTCGCGGCGGCCAGAAAGCCGAGCGTGGCGATGGTGTCGTACCATGTCGTCGACATTGCGGCGGCGTGCGAGCGCGGCACGGCGACGTGATCCGAGACGGCGAGGTAGAAGAACCCGGCATGCTCGCAGGCAGCGGCGACGCGTCGCATCTCCGCCGTGCCGGCCTGCGGCTCCCACGGCTGCACGAAGCTGGTGGTCTGCGCGGCGACGGGGATCTGCATGCCGCAGACCAGCGTGTCAGCGGGGACGATGGAGACGGCGGATGCGGGCATGCGGATCCTGTCGTTCAGCGGGCCGGTGCGTCGGTGCGCCAGGGTGATCGGACCGGCGCGCGCGCGACGCGGCTCACCGGCGCACCATTCTCACGTGATCGCGGCGCGCGCGCCGCCGCTCTTCGCCAGCGCCGCCTGTCGGTAGCGCGTCGTGCTGTGCAGCGGATCCTTGTCGAAGCGCGGCTGCACTTCGCGCCCGAACAGCTCGACCGATTGCAACGCCAAGTCCTGCGGCAGCGTCGACGCGAGCACGCCGAAGATGATTTGGTCGCAGCCGACGTCGGCGTACTGCTGCACCGCCTTGGCGCATTCGTCCGGATCGCCGACGATGCGTTGCCCGCTGGCGATGCGCTCTTCGAGTTGTTGCGGCGTCGGATCGGGGATCAGCGCCGGCCACTCCGGCACGCCCGCCGGGCGCGGAAAGGTATCGAGGTACCTGAAGACCAGGCTGGTGTGGTAGCCGCTGCCCATCGTCAGCGCGACCTCGCGGGCGCGCTGGCGGTCCTCCAAGCAGACCAGCTGCGTGACGCACGCGACGTTGTCGTTCACGTATGCGCCAACCGGCTCGGCGTGCTTGATGTTGTCTTTGTACAGCTTGATCAGCGGCGCGAAGTCCTTCGGCGAGCCGAGGCTGAAGCACAGCGCCCCGAGGCCCAGGCGGGCCGCCTTCTCGAAGGTCGACGGGCTGCCGCAGGCGACCCACAGCGGCGGATGTGGCTGCGAGTAGGGCTTCGGTAGCACGTTGCGTTCCGGCATCGAGAAGTACTTGCCGTCGTAGCGGTATTTGGTCTCGCGCCACATGCGCAGGATCTCGCGCAATGACTCATCGTACATCGCTCGCGTCGTATCGCCGTCGGGAATGCCGAAGCCCTTGAATTCGGTGCTCGAGGAGCCACGCCCGGTGCCGAATTCGAAGCGCCCTTCGCTCAAGTGGTCGAGCATGGCGACGCGCTCGGCCATGCGCGCCGGATGATTGACCGGCGGCGTGATGTTGTAGATCGCCGAGCCGACGTGGATGCGCTTCGTCTGCGCCGCCACGTACGGCAGGAAAATCTCCGACGCCGAGATGTGCGAGTACTCTTCGAGGAAGTGATGCTCGACCGACCACACGTACTTCCACCCGGCGCGATCACAGGCGACGGCGAGCTCGAGCTCCCGCATCAGCCGGTCATGTTCCGCGTTGACCGGATCCGCTGCCACCTCATGCCGCGGCACGTGCGCTTGTACGAACAGTCCAAATTCCATCCGCGCCCCTTACTACAGGGCCGCAAACGCGGACAAGGCGAGCCGCGCATCCATCGGATTTCGCAGCAATTGGTGTGATCTTTTAGGGGTTTTCCCTTCTTGTGATGCCAAATCCCGCCTGCGTATAACGTGATTCGTCATCTCGCAGGTCGGGGAAATCGCAGGGGGGCGTCGATGAGCGCACATGGGACAGGTGTATACCTGCGCAGCGTATTGCTCGCTGCGCTCGCGGTGGGATGGGTGAGCGGGCGCGTCGAAGCGGAACCGCTGGTGGTGTTGTCGCCGTCCTCGGGCAGCGGCACGACGTTCTGCAACACGTCCTGCACGACGTGCACGGTGGCGTCGGGTGAGTGTGTCGACGTCCATCAGGAGGATCTCGTTTTCTGCGAGCCGACCTCCGTCGGCTTGCCGATCAGCGCGTGCAAGTGGCGCCTGCTGCTCGATGGCAGCGCCGCCGGCATCAACAATCAGCTGCGCGCCGCGGACATCGCGCCGAACGGCAACATCACCTTCGTCGAGCTGAACGACGCCAGCGTGCCGGGCATCGGCTCACTCGAGAAGACCGACATCGCCGTGTTCAATCCGGACGACGTCTTGAAACCCTTCGTCGGGGGCGGTCCGTACACCAGCGGCTCGTTCAAGCTGTATCTCAATGGCGATCTGACGCAGCAGGAAGCGGTGACCGCCAAGCCGTGGGACGCGCTCGACATCTTTGCCGGCGGGAGCTGCGGCGCGGCGATTTCGGCGACATCGACGGCCAACGCGTCTTGCCCGATCATCGGGTCGCTGACCTCCGGCTCGGGCACCTCCGGGCTCGACGGCGTGCACTTCGAGAACGAAGACCTGCTGCGCTGCACGCCCGACGGCTTCGCGCTCAACGGCACCGTCGAGTCCTGCCTGTTCGATATGTTCTTCGAGGCCGACCAGCTGAATGGCGGCGGTGCCGCGGGCGTGAACGGAGATATCGAGGCGGTCGATTTCTTGAGCTTCGACCAAGCCACGATGACCGGGCAGATGATCTTCAAGCGCGGCGGCGCCGGCACGCCGACCGGATTTCCGCCGCACAACACCGGCAAGGATTTGCTCCTGTACACCGGGACCTTCGGCAACGGTAACTGCGTGCCGAGCGGCAAACCCTGCGCCGGCCTGAGCGACTGTCAGGTGACCGACACCGCCTGCAATACTGGCAGTTGCGCAATCGGCGGCGCCCACTGCGCCTCGGATGAAGATTGCGCCAGCGGCGTGTGCAATCGCACGCGCACACCGGCAGGGACGGTGACACTCTACTTTGACGGCGTCGCGGTCGGGTTGACCGGCAGCGGCCAGAACATCGAAGCCTTCGGACTGATCGCGGATGGCGACGGCGACCTGATTCCTGACGGTTCCGACAACTGCCCGACGGTGAGCAATCCGCCCAGCCTCTGTAGCGGCCCGGGGCCGGAGACATGTCCGAGCGGCCTGAGCAGCGAGTGCCCGGTCGGCGAGACTTGCACGCAAGCCGACAGCGACGGCGACGGCGTCGGCGACGCGTGCGATCGATGCAACGGGCGCGACGACGCCGTGTGCGCCTGCGGCGACTCGATCGTCGACGTGCCGTCCGAGCAGTGCGATCTGGGCGCCCAGAACGGCGCGCCGGGCAGTCCGTGCTCAGCCACCTGTGGCCTCTCCGGCAAATGCAAGGGCAGCAATGCGGCCTGCAGTACGGCGGCCGATTGCCCGAGCGGGCAGGGCTGCTGCGGCAACGAAATCCTCGAGGCCAACGAAGCCTGCGACGACGGCAACACATTGGAAGACGATCTCTGCACGTCGACCTGCGACGCCAATCCGCTCGGCACGCCGCTGGTCGGCTGTGACGGGTTGGCGGGGCCGCACGTCGTGCCGGCCTCGATCAAGCTGACCAAGTTCCAGGACAAGCCCGACGCACCGGCCTTCGATCGCTGGAAGACCAAGGGCCAATTCATCCTCGCGCAAGGCTTGAGCTTCGATCCGGCGACCGAGCCGGTGAACATCCTCTGGAACAACACCGCCTCGGGCCTGATTTATGAAAGCCAGCTCGATCCCGGCGACTGCCCGACGACGCCGTGCTTCGTGCCAGGCAACAAGCCGACGCGTCCGAAGTGGAAGTTCGTCGACAAGGCCGCCAATCTCGCCGGTGCACCGAGCTGGCACAAAGGCAAGATCACGCTGCGCGGCGTGAAGCCCGGCATGTTCAATCTCGACGGCCGCAATCAGACCATCTTGACCAGCGCGCAAGCCGGCTCGCCGCCGGGCATGCGCCAGACGATTCGCATCGGCGATGTGTGCATCACCGGCGTCGTCAGCTGCGCGTCCGTCAGCAACGGCAAAGGGCTGAAGTGCGCGCTGGCGCCGTGAAGCGTCTCGCAATCGGTGTTCGAGGGCTCGCCGGCTCGCCGGCGAGCCCTCAACCGGCTCAAGCGAAGAATGCTGTCAGCGATCGGCTGTGAGCATCAGCCAGGGTCAGATCCCGGCGGCCCTTGGGTTTCGAAAGTTGAAGGCTGATCGCTGATCGCTGACGGCTTGCGCCGATCTGTTGGGCTCAGCCAGGTCGACTTCGAAACATCCGCACGGTGGAGCTGTCCGCGCTGACGGCTCATCGCCGACGGCCGCGGGCAAGCCCTCGGCGCCGCGTGCCACTTACGCGTTCTTCCACACCGGGCGGCGTTTCTCGACGAAGGCGCGCTGCGCCTCGCGCGCATCCTGCGTGCCGCGCAGCGGCCGCCCGAGCTCTTCCTGGCGGCGGTAGGCGTCGGCGAGCGGCAAAGCGAGCAACTCGCGCACTCCGGCTCGCGTCGCGCGCACCGCCAGCGGCGCGTTCGCCGCGATCGTGTCGGCGGCGGCCAGCGCGGCTGGCAGCAACTGGTCTGGCGCGACGATGCGATTGAGTAGACCGATCGCCAGCGCGCGCTCGGCGTCGATCGGCTGCGCGGTCAGCAAGAGCTCGTGTGCGTGCACCCAGCCGATTTGTCGCGGGAGTAGCACGGTCGCGTTGCCGGTCGGATAGAGGCCGAGCGCCACTTCTTCCAGCGCGAACGTCGCGTGCGCGACGGCGAAACGCATCTCCGCCGCCAGCATGAGATCGAAGCCGCCGGCGCGCGCATGGCCGTTGATCGCGCAGACCAGCGGCACGCCGAGGTCGAAGCCGGCCAGCAACGCGAGCGACACGTTGCGCAGCCCCTCGAAGGCGTGCGGCTCGATGCGCTCGCCGCGCGCCAGCGCCTGCGCGGCGGGAATCGTCGCACGCATGTCCATGCCGGCGCAGAAGACGCGCTCGCCGGCGCCGGTCAGCACCGCGCAGCGGATCTCGCCGTCGCCGGCGATGCGACGCCAGGCGCCGGCGAGCTCGGCCAACATGGTTGGATCGAGCGCGTTGGCGCGCTCCGGCCGATCGAGCGTGACGATCGCAACGTGCGGATGAGCAGCCGGCGTGTCGAAGCGAACAGGCATAAGACTACGGCGTGCTGATGCGCGGAGTCGCGCAGGTGCGGCGCTGCGGCGCCGCTGCTGGGCGACGGCGAAACAGGCTGAGTCGATCTTCTCCGCGCGCGGCCGCCTGCGAGGCGATCATCGAACGTCGCTCAAAGCTGCCGGGCGCCTGCCCATGCAGCGATCGCGGCTCCGCAGGCGATCGGTCCGTCCGCGCGTCACGCACCACATCCCCGATCACCGCTTCCCCCACTCATTCCACGACGTCATGCTCGCCGGTGCCAAGCGCTTCGCCGGCTTGAAGTCGTCACCGCGGTAGTGGGCGACCGGGAAGAGGGCCACCTGGGTGAAGCTCGCAGGGATGCCGAGCAGTGCCGCCGCCTGTTGCTCGAACATCAGATGCAACGTCGTCCAGGCGGTGCCGAGCCCGTGCGCGCGCAGCGCCAACATGAAGGACCAGGCGGCGGGCAGGATCGAGCCGTAGGTCGAGGCCTGCGCCAATACGCCGGCATTCTCGACGCGACCCTCGACGCATGGAATCACGTGCACCGGCGCCTCGTGCAAATGCTCGGCGAGATAGGTCGCCGACGACAGCACGCGCGGCAGCTGTTCGGCGCGCGGGTCGTCCGCCGGCGGTGCCGGCTGGGCGCGCCGCATCTCGGCGTAGCCGGCGAACGCTCGGCGATAGAGATCGGCCAGCGCGCGGCGCTTGTCGGCATCGGTGACGACGACGAAGTGCCAGCCCTGCTGATTGCCGCCGGTCGGAGCCTGCAACGCCAGCGCGATGCAGCGCGCGATCACGTCGCGCTCGACGGCGCGGCCGAAGTCGAGCCGTTTGCGCACCGAGCGGGTGGTGGTCAGGAGATGATCGACCGTCATCGTATCCATGTGCACCTCGGGGAGAAGCGTGCGCCGGTGAGCCCATGACTCATCAGCCGGTGAGAGCGCTCAGGTAGCAGCGCAGTCCAAGGGCGTCCAGGGAGTTGGCGTCGATGCGCAGCGGCGGCCACCGTTTGCACCCGCCGCTCCGGGACATACGGCGCGGAAGGACGGCGCTGCGCGCGGCTCTGCGGGCGTGGACCGCCCAACATACCCCAGTGGCGGTTATGCTCTCACCATCGCATCCAGCGACGCGCGACCGACATGACTGACTCGCATCCGACCTCACGTCGCATACGGCCTACGCCGACGGTGGCTCACCCGCCGGCAACCACATGCTGAAGGTCGTGCCCTGGCCGAGGGTGCTGTCGACCGTCAAGCGACCTTGATGGGCCTGCATGAGCGACTGCGCGATGAACAGGCCGAGGCCGACCCCTTCGCGCGGTTGGCGCGTCGTGCCGCGGCGATACGGCTGGAAGAGCTTGGCGAGATCGGCGGGGGCGATACCGGGGCCGCGGTCGGCGACGTCGACGCGCACGCCGTCGGCGTCGCGCCGCGCCGCCACAGTCACCGCGCCCCCTTCAGGCGAGAACTTGAGCGCGTTGTGCACGAGGTTCGTCAACACGCGTTCGAGTGCCATGGCATCGCCGCGCACGAGCGGCAGATCGTCTTCGATCCGACCTTCGAGCGAGACGGCATCGGGCCCGGCCTGGCCGCGGTACTGGGCCACGACGGCGTCGACGACGTCGGCGATCGACGTCGGGCGGCGATTCAGCGCCAGCTGGCCATTCTCGATTTGCGTCAGGTTGAGGTAGTTGGCGACCAGCGTCAGCACGGTGTTGGCGTTGGCTTTCATGCGCCCGACCAAGTCGGCCTGCTCGCCGTTCAGCGGCCCGACTTCGCCCAGCAGCTCGGTGAAGCCGAGCACGATGGCGAGCGGGTTCTTGATGTCGTGCGTCAGCATGGCGAGAAAATTCTTGCGCTGGTGCGCGAGCTCGAGGCGCGCGCTGATGTCGCGCGCGACGCTGAGCATGGCCGGGCGGCCTTCGAAGCTCATCTGGCGCTGAATGACCTCGACGGGGATCAGCCTGCCGCTCTGCGAACGCCACTGGGTTTCGTGGCTGTTGTGCGCGACCGGCGCGCCACCCTCTTCGTCGGCGACGCGCGGCTGCTCGATCTCGCGCAGTTGGCGGCCGACGAGGTCATGCGGCGGCCACTCGAGCAGATCCGCACCGCTGGGGTTCACGTGCAGGATGACGCCGTCGGCGTCGTGCACCAACACCATCTCGGGAATCGCCTCGAACAGCGAACGCCAACGCGACTCCGAATCGCGCAGCGCGCGGCCGCGCTCTTCGAGCAATTCTTCGATGCGCATCAGCGAGCGTTGCCGTCGCACCTTGTCGGCGAGCTCGATCAGCCGTTGCGCGTCGGCCGGATTGCGCACCGTGCCGTCGGCGCCGTGGCGCGCCAAGCTCAGGCCGTCGGCGGCGCTGCCGGTGATGGCGAAGGCGACGGTGCGCGAGCCCGGCATCTTCATCGTCGCCAGCACTTCGGCGGCCGTGAGATCGGGTAGCGCGTCGTCGATCACCGCCACTTCCGGGTGCAGCACGCGCCAGGTGGCCAGGGCTTCGGTGCCGCAGGTGGCGCAATCGGCGGTATAGCCGTTGCGAACGAAGGCGGCGCGCAGACGCTCGCCCTCGCCGCGATCGGCGTGTGCGATCAGGACGTGCGGCGCCGGCTCGGGACGCCGGCCGCTGAGCAGCGCGCGCGCGTATTCCTGCAGCGATGACGGCGCGAACGGCGCGGCGAGAAACGCGCTGGCGCCGAGATCCAGCGATAGCTGTTCGGCGTCGCGGCCAGAGAAGGTCGCCGAGACGACCAGAATCGGGACGTCGTTGAGTTGCGGATAGTCGGGCGAGCGCAACAGTTGGCAGAAGCGCCACCCGTCGATGCCGGGCATATGAAGATCGGTGACGATCAGATGGACCGACGGATCCTGCGACAGGCTGACCAGCGCGTCTTCCGCCCCGCGGCAGGCGCGGGTGCGTACGCCGGATTTCTCCAGCACGGCGCCGATCAGACGCAGTTGCGAAGGATCGTCGTTGACGATCAGCGCAATCGGTTCTGATGGCGAGGAAATCGCTGCGGGGTGCATGCGACAGGCGGCACTATAGGGATGGACAGGGGGGTCGTACAGGTAAAATTTTGCGCCGCCGCGAACACTGCCGAGGCGACCGCGCGGCGCGTCAGGGCTCGGTTTCGTAGGGTAGCAGCGTCAGCGTCGGCGTCTGGACGAGCTCGATGGGGAAACCGTCTGGATCGCGTACGACACAGCACTGGATGCCGTTGACCAGCGTGGCGCGCGTTGCGGTATCGATCGTGACACCCTGGGCGCGCAGCTCGGCGAGCGTGGCGTCGAGGTCGGTGACGTAGAAGCTCAGGTGCGAGTGGCCAATTTCGTTCGAGGCGCGCCGACGAGCTCGCGTGTCGGGCGGCGGCTCGCGGAAGGCGATGAGCTCGATGCGCATGCCGTCCAGGCGCATGAAGACGCCGGTAAAATGCGCCTGTGGCAGGCCCATGACTTGCGCCGTCGCAGCATCGTCGAAGTCGAATTCGGCGACGATCTCGAATCCGAGCACCGCGGTGTAAAAGCGCTTCGAGCGCGCCAGATCCGACACGCAATGCGAGTAGTGGAGCAGTCGCGCATTCTTCATGTCGTTCCCACTCCGTCGTGTCTGCGGTTTAGACGGCGAGGCGATAGAGCGCGGCGGCGTTGGCGCCGCGTATCTTGTCCTGCGCCGAGAGCGGCAACTTCAGCAGATGCTCGTCGAGCTCGTCCACCACGCCGGGAAAGGTCGCGTCGAGATGCGGGTAGTCGGAGCCCCAGATGATGCGGTCTTCGCCGATCATCGGTGCCAGCAGCGGCAGCGTAGTCTCGTCGGGGTCGAATGACACGTAGCACTGGCGCTTGAAGTACTCGCTCGGCTTGAGCCGCAGATCGGGCGCCATCCAGCCATAGACCTGCGCGAAGTGATCGAAGCGATCGAACCAGTGCCCGAGCCAGCCGCCGCCGGCTTCGAGCACGACGATAGTGAGCTTCGGATGCCGCTCCAGCACGCCGCCGCAGACCAGATGGGAGAAGCCGATGTAGTCGTCGATGAAGAAGATCGACGGATGTCCCATGATCGGCGCGTCGAGCCGCAGGCCCTGGAAGGCGCCGGGCAGATCGCCGGCGCCGGACGGATGCAGGCCGATCGGCACCCCGAGCTCGGCGGCAGCACGCCAAAACGGCTCGAAGTACGGGTCGTGCAGCGCGCGTCCGTTGCAAGGATTCGGGCGCACGAACGCGCCGCCTAGCCGCAGGGTGTCGCAGGCGCGGTGCAGCTCGCGGACGGCGGCGTCGACGTCCTGCAGCGGCACCGCTGCGACGCCGACCAGGCGCGCCGGATCGGCGCTGCAATAGTCGGCCAGCCAGTCGTTGTAGACGCGACAGCTGGCGGCGGCGAGGACGGGATCTTCGATCGCGGCGAGGAACAGCCCCAGCGATGGATAGAGCACGGCGATGTCGATGCGCTCGCGGTCCATGTCCGGCAGGCGGCGGCGCGGATCGAAACCGCCGGGCATCAGCTCACTGAAGCGCACGCCCTTGCCGATGTCGTCGAAGGCGCGGCCGGCCATGCCGACGCCGACGATGCCGAACGGCAACAGCAGACGGCCGTCGACGTGCACTTCCTCGGCCTGGCTGTCGGCATTCCAGCGCACCGCGAACCCACGCCCGCGCAAGCTGGCAGGCAACTCGCGTTGCCAGAGATCGGCGGGCTCGATGACGTGCCCGTCGGCATCGATCGTCTTCATGAGGCGCTCCGTTGCGTGCCGCGCCGGTCGAGCCGCACCTGCGGCCGCACCACGGCGCGGTTGATGAGAGCGGTCATCTCGCTGCACCGCTCGCCCAGCGACACGGCGCCAAACGGCGCGCTGCGAAACGGCCGCCCCTGATCCGGCAGCATGAACTCGAATAAGATGAGGCCGCCGATGGCCATGATGGTGGCCATCGGACGATCCGGATAGAACTCGTCGGCCTCGACGCCGCCGGCGATGAACGCCGCGAAGTTGGCGATGAAGCGATCGAACGGTGCCAGGGCGCTGCTGCCGGCCGGGATCCACGGCGCCAGGTGCTCCGCCTCGAGCAATCCATGACAGAGGATGCGCGCGTTGAGCGGCTCGCGTCCGTAAAACTCGACCAGCGAGGTGACGAGCCGTTCGAGCCGCGCGCTGTGCGAGGCGGGCGGCGGCGCGAACCAATTCTCCGCCGCCGCTTCGAGCCGCTCGCCGAAGGATTCGAACACGGCGCGCAGCAGCGCGTCCTTGTTCGGGAAATAGTGAAAGACCGTTGCTTTGGTCAGGCCGGCGCGTGCGGCGACGACGGCAAAGCTCAATCCGGTGTAGCCGCCCTCGGCGTAGAGGTGACTGGCCTCGTCGATTAGTCGCGTGCGCAGCTGCACCGCCTGGCTGGGTCCCGGCGGTCGCCCGGGTCCGCGGCGGCGTTCTCGCGGCTGCGGCGTGCGCGGGCTCATGCGCTGCCCGGCGGCGGCGCGCCATAGGCGGCCGGCCAGTATGCGGCTGGGACGAAAGCACGGCGCAGCACGCGCTCCGGCACAATCGTCAGCGAATAGTTGTACAGCCCGTCGCGCATCGCATCGGCGTCGTTCGGGTCGTCGCTGTAGCCGCGTCGCGAGCTGGCCGCGTAGAGCAGCGCCAGGCGTTGGATGGCGGCGAGCTGCCATCCGCGCATCGAGCCGAGCAGGAAGGTGACGTGACCGACCTCGTCGACCAAGATCTCGTCGAGTAGCTCGCGCACGCGCTCGGCCATGGCGGGATGCCCGGCGAGCAGGCGCTCGCCTTGGCGGGCCATGTGCGCGAAGGCGACGGTGCCCATCAGCTCGCCGGCCAGCAGCAACATGTACGACGCGTGACGCGGCAGATGGGCCATCAGCTTGACCGATTGCTGTATCGGCCAGGGTGGTATGCGCAGCGCGTAGTCGAGGTCGAACAGGCGAACGATCTCGCGCATCAGACGGGTGTGGTAAGTCTCTTCAAGGTCGGCGAAATCGCGCGGCTCCAGCGCGCCGCCGGCGCCCAGCCCGTCGAAGCCGCCGCGCGCCAGCAGGTAGTCGACGCCCCAGCCTTCGCCTTCGTTGGCGCGCGCGATCTTGACCAACCAGGCGACCAGCGGCGGTGCTTGATGCAGCGGTACCTCGCCGCGGTGCCAGCGGGCGAATTCGCCGGCGCTGATCGGCGCGCCGTCCCACTGTGGGCGCGGGCGTTCGGCGAGGTCGGCGAAATAGCGCTCGCGCTGCGCCAGCGTGCGGCGACGCAGATCCGGCGCGCCATCGCGCGCCAGCGCAAAGGCGACGAAATCCTGCGCTAGGCGGCGCCGCTGCTCGCGAGGCAGCGGAGTGAACAGGTGCCGATCGAGCATGCGGCTGCGCTATCAACCCAGCGGTCGATTGGTCAACACGGCCTAGCACAGCGGCGTCGCGGGCGCGCCGCGTGCTTGCGCCTGGCGCGCCGGGCGGGGCACATCGGCGGCGTGGGGCATGTCAGGTCAGGGGCTCGCCGCGCCGTTGCGGCCGTCATCGTGCCCCTCCTGTGCGTCGCCTTCGCGCAGCGGCTGTGCGAAGCGCCACCGCTTTTACGTGTCGCGGCGCTGCTGCCTGCCGCGCTCGCCGTGGCAGGCGCGGCCTGGCTGACGCGTCGCGGTCGCGTCGCGCGATGGTTGGGTGGGGCGGCGTTTCTGTGGGGGGCGGCAGTGACGCCGGCCGTTGCCGCGACGTTGAGCCCAGCGCTGCGCGGCTGGCTGACGGCCGGCGATGTGCGACTCGCGACATCGCTCACGGCCGCGGTCGCTGCACCGATCATTGAAGAGACCATTCAAGCCGCGGGCCTCGTCCTGCTGATCTGGTGCTGGCGTGACGCGGTGCGCGACGCGCGCGACGGCCTGCTGTACGGTGCCGCGATGGGTGTCGGCTTCGCGCTGGCCGAGAACCTTAATTACTTCGCGTTGGCGGCGCTCGCCGGCGGCGCGGCCGGATTGACTGAGAGCGTGTATTTGCGCGCCGTGCTCGGCAGTCCGATTCACGCCGTGTTCACCGCGGCGAGCGGGGCCGGTATCGGCGCCGCCTGTGCCGTCACCGGCGCCTGCCGGCGCGCCGCGCTGGTGATGGCCGGCCTTGCCGCGGCGGTCGTGCAGCACGCGGCGTGGAACGGCATCGGCGCGCTCTGGCTCGACACCGCCGCGTGCGCCCCTCGCGCCGCGGCCCACTGCGGGCTCGCTGCGCAGCTCGTCTATTGGTCGATCACGGCACCGCTGCTGGTGGCGTTGTTCGTCAGCCCGGGCGTGCTCGGGTTGCTCTGGGTCGCGCGCGCCACCGCGCCGGCGTACGCAAATCGGGGAGGCACCTCATGTCGCAGCAACGCGTCGACGATTTGAACCAGTTTGGCCGCGACCGGCTGCCCGGCCTGCTCGGCCTGGAGATTCTCAGCTGCGAGCCCGAGCGGGTCAGCGGGCGGATCGCGGTGACGCCGCCGCTGATCGCCGGCACCGGCTTTCTCTGGGCGCCGGTGGTGATCGCGCTGGCCGATACGCTGTGCGCCTATGGCACCGGCGAAAGCCTTCCGAGCGGGGCGCGCAGCTTCACGACGGTTGAGTTGAAGACCAACTTTCTCGGCACCGTTGCCGCCGGCGCGATCATCGGCGGGGTGGCGACGCCGGTACATCGCGGCCGTACCACCCAAGTATGGGATGCGGTGGTCACCGATCTGGCGACCCAGCGCACGCTCGCCCTGTTCCGCTGCACGCAGATGATCCTCTATCCGAAAGAGGGCGACGCGGCCTGAAAAGGCATCGCCAAAGCCGGTACGCGTGCGCTAGATGCTTTGGCGTGTCAGCCGAGTCGTTGGTTCCGCCGATCGATCTCGACACGCATCGCTTGGCGCGGCGGCTGCGCATCGCGGTGACGTGGTGCATCGCGCCGATCATCCTGTTCGCGACCTTCGACGTGGCCTTGGTGCCGCGCCAGCAGCTGTGGATCTACGCTTTGCTGAAGCTGGCGGCGCTCGCCGTGGTCGGTCTGTCGCTCGTGGCATTGCGCGGCGCGCGCCGGCGCGGCCACGTCATCGCCGTCGGCCTGCTCTGTATTGCCGCCATGTATGCGGTCAGCACCATCTCCGGGGTGCTGGCACACGATGCCGAGACGACGATGATCCTCACGCTGGCGGTGGCGTTGGCGGCGGCGACGTTGCTCCCGTGGGGCGTCGGCCCGCAGGTCGGCGTGGTGCTGATCGCCCTCGTGGCGATCGTCACCATCACCTACCTCGTCGACGGCCAGCTCGAGGCGCTGGTGCGCTATCCTGTGCTCGGCCTGGCGATCAGCCTCTTCGGCTCGATCTACGTCGCCTCCGAGTTCGAGGTGAGCCGGCGCGCCCTACAGGGCCGCGACGCGGAGCGACAGCAGACGGAGCACGATGTGCGCCGGCTGAACGAGGAGCTGGAAGTGCGGGTGGCGCAGCGCACCGCCGAGCTTGAGCAGGTCAATCGCGCCTTGCACGCCGAGATCGCCGAGCGCCGCCGCACCGACGGCGAGCTGCGCCAGTCGCAGGCTGCCGTTGCGGCGGTGATCGAGAACGCCGTCGACGCCATCTGGTCGATCGACCGCAACTATCGGCTGACGGCCTGCAACGCCGTGGTGCGCGAGCGCTTCACCGCCGCCTATGGCAGCCATCTGCGCTCGGCGTTCGAGAACTATCCGGCTGACGCGCGCGCCTATTGGGAACGCGACTGGCTGCCGCGCTATGTACGCGGATTGGCCGGCGAGCGCTTCACCGTCGAGCATAGTTTCGAGATCGGCGACGACGTCCGCCACTACATGACCTCGTTCAATCCGATCGTCAGCGAGGGCGTGGTGACGGGATTGGCGATCTTCAGCAGCGACATCACCGAACGCAAACGCGCGGAAGAAGCGGCGCGCCAGCGGCACGCCGAGCTGACGCACGTGCTGCGCCTCTCGACCATGGGCGAGATGGCGGCTGGGTTGGCGCACGAGATCAATCAGCCGCTCGCCGCGATCGTCAACTACGCGCAGGGTTGCGGCCGGCGTCTGCGCGCCGACGCGCACAGCGTCCCGGCGGTGCTGCCGGTCATCGACAGCATCGCCAGTGAAGCGCTGCGCGCCGGCGAGATCATTCGCCGCCTGCGCCACATGGTGCGCAAGGACGTCGGGCGACAGGAGTGGATGGATGTCAACGCGCTGATTGCCGAGGCCGCGCGCCTCATCGAGCCGGAGGCGCGCCAGCATAGTGTCGAGGTGGATCTCTATCTCGCGCCGGCGCTGCCGCGCGTGATGGGCGACGGCATCCAAATCGAACAGGTGGTGCTTAACCTGCTGCGCAACGCCATCGAGGCGATGTGCGAGACCAGCGCTCGGCGCGCCCTGCAGGTGGTGACGCGGTCGCTGGCGGAGGATGCGGTGGAGGTGGCGGTGCGCGATACCGGCCCGGGCATGCCGGCGGATGTCGCCTTGCACGTCTTCGATCCGTTCTTCTCCACCAAGCCCAACGGCCTCGGTATGGGCTTGTCGATCAGCCGCTCGATCGTCGAATCGCATAACGGTCGCGTCTGGGCGACGCCCAATCCGGACGGCGGTACGACGTTTCGCGTGCAGTTGCCGGCCGACGCGATCTCCGCTGCCGTGGCGCGCGCGGCGTCTTGAGGCTAGACGAGCGGCATGCAGACGCCGCTCGAGTTTTGGTTCGAGTTCGCCAGCACGTACTCGTATCCGGCCGCGCTGCGCGTCGAAGCGCTATGCGCGGCCGCCGCTGTGCCGCTGCGCTGGCGGGTCTTTCTGCTCGGCCCGATCTTCGCCGCGCAGGGCTGGAACGATTCGCCGTTCAACATCTATCCGGTGAAGGGACGCAATATGTGGCGCGATCTCGAGCGGCTGTGCGCCGCCGAGGGCCTGCCGCTGCGCCGGCCGAGCGCCTTTCCGCGCGGCAGCCTGCTGGCGGCGCGCATCGCCTGCGCGGCCATCGACGAGCCGTGGCTCGGCGCCTTCGTACGCGGCGTCTACAGCGCCAACTTCGCCGCCGACCGCGATATCGCCGACCCCGCCGTGATCGCAGACCTGCTCGCCCAGCTGCATCAGCCGGCCGAGGAGTGGATCGCGCGCGCCGGCTCGGCCGACACCAAGCAGGCGTTGCGCGCGCAGACCGAGGCGGCGATCGCGCGCGGCGTGTTCGGCGCCCCGAGCTGCCTGGTCGGCGACGAGCTGTTCTGGGGCAATGACCGTCTGGAGGCGGCGATCGCTTGGGCCCAGCCGCGCGGCGACGCGGACGCGGCGATCGGCGACGTCTTGCAGTTCTGGTTCGGTCCGCCGCACGAGGATGCCGGCGCGCGGGCCGCGCGCCGGCGCCGCTGGTTCGCCGTCGATGACGCATTCGATGCCGAGATACGCCGCCGTTTCGGCGGTTTGGTCTGCGCCGCCTCGCATCGCCGCCTCGACCACTGGGCCGGCACGGCGCGCGGCCGCCTCGCGCTGATCGTCTTGCTCGATCAGTTCACCCGCAACGTGTACCGCGGGCTGGTCGACGCGTACGCCGCCGACGCGTACGCCGTCAGCCTCACGCTGACCGGCATCGACGCCGGCCTCGATCGCTCGCTCGACGTCTTCGCGCGCAGCTTCTTCTATCTGCCGCTCGAGCACGCGGAGGACGCCATGCTGCAGGCGCGCAGCGTCGCCGCCTATGAACGCCTGGTCGCGGACGCGCCGCCGGCGTTGCGCGACACCGCCGAGGAATACCTGCGCTACGCGGTGGCGCATCGCGACGTCATCGCCCGCTTCGGCCGCTTCCCGGCGCGCAACGCGGCACTGGGTCGCGAGTCGAGCGCGGACGAACGCGCCTTCCTGGAGGAGCGGAAAGGCAGTCTGCCTTGATGTGACGAACGAATTCGCCACAGAGACACAGCGCGCACAGCGAACAAGGCGAAAGGCGGCGCTCGGCGTTGTTTCCCAAGGCCAGCGGCGGTGCGGTCCGAAGTCCAGCAGGACAGCATCGCAGGGCAGGCATGCTTCTGTGCACTCCGTGCCTCTGTGGTGAAAAGGTGTCACGGATCGACATTGGCGATCAGCGGTCGGCGATGCGCTGTCGGCAGGACGTCGCTCCCGGCGGGATGGCCGCCCCAGATGCATGGCAGCGTCACCGCCTGTTTCCTACGCGCCGCGGCGCAGCTCGTTGGTGGGAGCGAAGCCGAGCGCCAGATAGAGGGGGCGGCCCTCGTCGGAGGCGTGCAGGGTGACGCGCTCGATTGCCTGCGCGTCGCACCAGGCGAGGATGGCGTGCATCACTTGGCGTGCCAGGCCGCGGCGGCGTTCGCTCGGCTCGGTATAGACGTTGAGCACATACGCATCGGTACCGCCGCGCAGATAGCCGGGGCGCGGCAGCAGTGGTCGCAGCACGACGCCGCCACCGGCGACGACGCGCCCGGCGCGCTCGATGAGCCAGCCGAGATAGTCGCCGCATTCCAACGCCTGCCGCATGGCGTCGCGGCTACTGGCGAGCAGCGCCTGCAAGTCCTCGCCGGCGACCTGACCCATGTCGCGGAACATGGCGGCGCGATGCCAGGCGACGACGGCGGCGTCGGCCGCAGTGGCGCGTCGTATGCGGTCGGACGGGAGCTCGGTCATGTGGTTTGCCCCAAGATTCGCCTTCAGCCCCGAGCGGTCAGCTTTCAGTTTCGGACGACCCAACCGACGCTGGGACCTCAGTCCCGGTTGAATGCTGATGGCTGATCGCTGACGGCATGTGAGCCAGAACCCGGGATGTCGCACACCTAGCGGCGCGCGCCGCGCCATCGCAATCGCTCTCCGCGTTCGTGGCAACGGCGCCGGCGCGTCGCCGGGTGACCCCTTGGCAGCGGCGGTCACGCCGCGTACATGGCTGCGCCATGGCCTGGCTCAGCAACCCCGAAGTGTGGATCGCGCTGCTGACGTTGACCGTGCTGGAGCTGGTGCTCGGCATCGACAACATCGTCTTCATCTCGATCCTTGCCGGGCGGTTGCCGGCCGATCAGCAAGGCCGCGCGCGCATCATCGGCCTCGGCCTGGCGATGATCACGCGCATCCTGCTGCTGTTGTCGCTCAACTGGCTGGTGCGCCTCACCGAGCCGCTGTTTCGCGTCTTCGATTTCTCGGTGTCGGGGCGCGATCTCATCTTGGTCAGCGGCGGCTTGTTCTTGCTGTTCAAGGGTACGCACGAGATCCACGACAAGCTCGAGGGCGAAGAAGGCGAAATGGCGGTGCCGGTGCATCCGTCGTTCAACATGGTCATTACGCAGATCGTGCTGCTCGACATCGTCTTCTCGCTCGATTCGGTGATTACCGCGGTCGGCATGACCAACGAGATCGTCATCATGGTGGCGGCGGTAGTGATCGCGGTCATCGTGATGATGATCTTCTCCAAGCCGCTCAGCGATTTCGTCGAGGAGCACCCGACGGTGAAAATGCTGGCGCTGAGCTTCCTGCTGCTGATCGGCGTGGCGCTGATTGCCGACGGCCTGCAGTTCCACATCCCGCGCGGCTACATTTATTTCGCCATGGGCTTCTCGGTGATGGTCGAAATGCTCAACTTGCGCATCCGCCGCCGCTACGACCGCTCGCCGCTGCGCGTGCGGCGGCCGAAGGTGTGAGGAGAGGCAGGACGAAAGATCAAAGACGAAAGACGAACGACCGGAGCGCTGCGGCTCGAGCGTCATTCGCGTCCTGGATCGTTCGGTTCCTCGTCTGAGCTCACGCCCACAGCTCGGACAGGCGGCGCAGCGATTCCTCGTAGCGATGTGCGACGTTCATGTGGCCGCCGTCGAATTCCTCGTACGTATGCGGCACGCCAAGGGCGGCGAGGCGGCGGACGTAGATGCGATTGCCGAGCTGCAGATGATGCTCGTCCCAGCGGCCGCAGTCGAGAAAGTAGAGATCGAGGCGCCGCAATGCAGCGGCGTGTGACGCGGCCAGCTCGACCGGATCGTGCGCCAGCCAGCGCGCCCATACGTCGGCGCGATGCTCGCCGGTCTCGACGTCGAAGGGTAGATCGAAGCCGATCTCGCTGGCGGCGTTGGGCGAGTAGCAAGACGCCATCGCCAGCATGTTGACCAGCGTAAACCAGTGGCGGCCGCGCTCGCTGGGCGCGTGCGGGAAGCCGGCGAGGAAGCGCGCCGGCGAATGATCGTAGCGCGCCAGCGCCGCCACACAGGCGGGAATGTCGGCGCGGTAACAGAAGTCGAAATACTTGTCCCCGGAGTGATCGATGGCCGCGGCAAATACCTCCGGATGCCGCATCGCCAAAACGGTGGCGCCGTAGCCGCCCGAGCTCTTGCCCATCACGGCGCGCCGCGCCCGCGTCGCCTCGCTGCGCAACGTCGCATCGACGTGCGGCAGCAGCTCGTCGATCAGATGGTCCTCGTAGCGCCCCGTGGCGGCGGAGTTGATGTACTGGCTGCCGCCGTAGCGCGTCAGGCAATCGGCCATGACGACGATCATCGGGCGGATCGCGCCGCGGGCGGTCAGGCGCTCCAGTCGCTGCGGCAACGTCTCGCCCCACAGCGACTCGGACAGCAGCAGCGTCCCGCCGCCGGAAAAACCGGCCAGAAAGAGCACCAGCGGATAGCGCTCCTGCGACGTCTCGTAGCCCGGCGGCACGAACACCGGCACGCGCCGCTCGGCCGCATCGCCGAGCGGATTGCCCTGCAGGATCTGGCTGGGGAGGGTGAGGATGGTGATCGGCATCGACGCGCTGGCGCTCCAGCTAGGCTCTGCCACGCGCGCCGCGCCGCGACAAATGCGCCGCGCGCAGGATCGCGTCGCACAAGCGACCTTCAACGCGAAGGCGCGAAGACGCGGAACGTCAGCGCGCGGTCCGCGGCCTCCCCGTGTTGAAGCTTGCACGGCCATCGCCGTCGCAAAAGGCGTGTCGTCCGCGTGCGGTTGCGCTTTCGCGCTTCGCGTTCAAATCGTTTCCTGCGCTGCGGCGGGGCGCCGGCTGTGGCATGCGTGTTCCGAGCGCAACGCCAACCCCGCTTCCGCGACCCAGCTCGACGCGCCATACTCGCGCCCGATGCCCTCCGTTGCGGACCAGCACGGGCGCCCGCTGCGCAACTTGCGCATCTCGGTGACCGACCGCTGCAACTTGCGCTGCGCCTATTGCATGCCGGAGGAGCACTACACGTGGCTGCCGCGCGGCGACCTTTTGGCGTTCGAGGAGATTGCCGCGCTGGTCGACGCGTTCATCGATGCCGGCGTCGACCGCGTGCGGCTGACCGGCGGCGAGCCGCTGCTGCGCCACGACTTGCCGATGCTGGTGCGCCTCCTGGCGGCGAAGCCGGCATTGCGCGACCTGTCGCTGACCAGCAACGGCGTCCTGCTGGCCGACCACGCGGCGGCATTGAAGGCCGCCGGCCTGCGGCGTCTGACCGTGAGCCTCGACACGCTGCGCGCCGATCGGTTCGAGGCGCTGACGCGCCGCAACGGCCTGGCGCAGGTGCTCGACGGCATTCGCGCCGCCGACGCGGCCGGCTTCCGGCCGCTCAAGATCGACACGGTGGTGATGCGCGGCGTCAACGACGACGAGCTGGCCGAGGTGATCGAGTATGCGCGGCCGCTGGGTGCCGAGGTGCGCTTCATCGAGTACATGGATGTCGGCGGCGCGACGCGCTGGTCGGCCGACAAGGTCTACCCGCGCGCCGCCATGCTCGCCGATTTGACGCGGCGCTACGGTGGCATCGAGGCGCTACGCGAAGAGTCTTCCGCGCCAGCCGAGCGCTTCCGCCTCGCCGACGGCACGATCTTCGGGATCATCTCGTCGACCACGCAACCGTTTTGTCGCCGCTGCGATCGCGCCCGCCTCACCGCCGACGGCATGTGGTACCTGTGTCTCTATGCGCAGCTCGGCACCGACCTGCGCCGTATGCTGCGCGCCGGCGCCTCGCGCGTCGAGCTGGCCGCCGCCATCGCGCGCGTCTGGGGCGGCCGCGTCGACCGCGGCGCGGAGATGCGCCTGGCGGCGCGCCACCGTGCGGCGCTGTTGCCGGCCGCCGAGCTACAGCGCGATCCGCATCTCGAGATGCATACGCGCGGCGGATGAGCGGTTCGGCGGCACGATGAGCCCGTTCGACATCTTCAACCCGTCGACGATGTTCGACCCCACGGCGTTCACCGGCGAGGCCGGCGCGTCGCGACTCATGCAGGCGGCGGCGCAATTTCCCGGCGGCCCGATCTCGCTGGTCTTTCTGTTGTTCTGGGCTCCCGTCGGTCCGGGCATTCCGGCCGGCGTGCTGCTGGCGCAGCATCTGCGCATGCCGCCGCCGCTGACCTTCTCGCTCTACGCGACATCCGACGTGCTGGCGGCGTTGCTGCTCAACCCGTTCTACAACTGGCTGCGCACCTCCGGCCGCCGCATCCCGGCGGTGCGCACGATCGGACAGCGCCTGATGCGCGTCGTCATGCTCGGCGTGCGCCGCCCGTCGGCCGAGGACGTGCACGCCGGGCGACTGGCGCCGGTCCTGCTGCGTATCGGTACGGTCGGTTTCGGCGTCGACATTTATACCGCCGGCGCGCTGGCGTCGGGTCTGCCGATCCCACGCTTGCGCGGCTGGGCGGCCGCGTTGGTCGGCGATCTCATGTGGTTCGCGATGCTGCTTGGCACCAGCATCGTCGCGGCCCAGCTCATCGACGACGAGCGCATCGTCATGGGCATCGTCATCGTCGTGAGCTTCGCCGGCCCGGCGCTCCTGCGGCGCATCTTCCCCGCGCTGCGCTAGACACTAGTGTCCCGAGTCTTCACGCTCAGGACGAAGGGCGTCGCGCGGCGGGCGCACCAGCGCGCGCGCCGCCGCGGCCGGATCCGCCGCGCCTAACACGGTACGGATGACGGCGCTGCCGGCGGCGCCGTGCCCGCGCACTGCGGCGGCGCGCGCCGCATCGATGCCGCCGATGGCGAAGAGCGGCAAGCGCGGCGCGGCTGCGCGTGCTGCGCCAAGCGCGTCGAGGCCGAGTGGCGGGCCATACGCGCGCTTCGATGGCGTGTCGAAGATCGGACCGAAGACGGCGAAGTCTGCGCCGCCGGCTGCCGCGTCAGCGACCTCGGCCGGCGCGTGCGTCGAGACGCCGATCAGGCGATCGGCGCCGAGCAGCTGCCGCGCGTCGACGATCGACATGCCGTGACGCGGCAGCTGCACGCCGTCGGCGGCGCAGGCGAGCGCCACATCGACGCGCTCGTTGATCAGTAGCGCGGCGCCGGCGTACGTCGTCAGCGCGCGCATGTGTGTCGCCAGCTCGAACAGCCGGCGTGCCGGCAGATCGCGCTCGCGCAACTGGACGGCGCGGATACCGCCATCGAGCGCGGCCGCCACGACGTCGAGCAGCGGTCGACCGTTGGTCTGCCCGCGATCGGTGACCAGATAGACGCCCCAGTCGGCGGGAGAGGCGACGCGGCGGTCGTGCGCGCTCATCGATGCGTGCATCGCGCGCGCGGCGCGCGACGTTACTCGATCAAACCGTCGAGCGGACTGGACGCCGTGGCGTAGAGCTTCTTGCCGATGCGGCCGGCGAGGAACGCTTTGCGACCGGCCTCGACGCCGAGGCGCATGGCCTCGGCCATGAGGACTGGATGCTTGGCGCCGGCGATGGCGGTGTTGAGCAAGACGGCATCGCAGCCGAGCTCCATCGCCAGCGCGACGTCGGACGCCGTGCCGACGCCGGCGTCGACGATCACCGGAACGCGGCGTTGCTCCAAGATGATGCGCAAGTTGTACGGATTGCGGATGCCGAGGCCGGAGCCGATCGGCGCCGCCAGCGGCATCACGGCTGCGCAGCCCAGATCGGCCAGGCGCTGGCAGGCGATGGGATCGTCGGTGATGTACGGCAGCACGGTGAAGCCCTCGTCGACCAGCACCTTCGAGGCCTCCAGCGTCGCCGGCATGTCCGGAAACAGCGTGCGCTCGTCGCCGATCACTTCGACTTTCACCAACGAGCCGACGCCGGCCTCGCGCGCCAAACGCGCCGTGCGAATCGCCTCGGCCGCGCTGTAGCAGCCGGCGGTATTGGGCAGGATCGTGATGCGCGACAGGTCGAGGTGATCGAGCAGGTTCTCCTGCTGTGGATCGGTGATGTTCACGCGCCGCACGGCGACGGTGACGATCTCGGCGCCCGAGGCGTCGATCGCCGCGCGCGTCTCGGCGAAATCCTTGTACTTGCCGGTGCCGACGATCAGGCGCGAGCGATACGTCTTGTCGCCGAGCGTAAAGAGATCGGGCTTGGTCATGGAACTCATCCGCCGCCGATGAATTGCACGATCTCGACGACGTCGCCGTCGCACAGCGCGCGCCGCGCATAGGCGTCGCGCGGCACGACGTCGAGGTTCACTTCAACGGCGATGCGGCGCGCGCCCATGTCGAGCGCGGCGATCAGCTCGTCGATCGTCAGGCCGTCGCGCACGTCGCGCGCGTCGCCGTTCACCGTTACGCGCATGTGCGAAAGGGATAGTGGCCACAACCTGCCTTTACAACCCAGGACCCATCTGGCAGGCATCGCGCGGGAGATCGCAGGAGATGGGACGCATCGCGCGAGCGCTGATCAGCGTGAGTGACAAGACCGGGCTGGTGGCGTTGGCGCAGGGGCTACACGCCCTCGGCGTCGAAATCCTCTCTACCGGCGGGACCTTCAAGGCGCTCGCCGACGCGGGAATTCCGGTCATGCAGGTGAGCGAATTTACCGGCTCGCCCGAGATTCTCGATGGGCGCGTCAAGACGCTGCATCCGAAGATCCACGGCGGCTTGCTGGGCCGGCGCGACGACGCGGCGCATCGCGAGCAGATGGCGGCCAACGACATCAAGCCGATCGATCTCGTCGTCGTGAACCTCTATCCGTTCGAAACGACGGTGGCGAAGCCGGGCTGCACGCTGGAAGAGGCGATCGAGAACATCGACATCGGCGGTCCGTCGATGATCCGCTCGGCGGCGAAGAATCACCACGACGTCGCCGTGCTCACCGAGCCGGGCGATTACGCTCAGGTGCTCGACGAGTTGCAGGGTAGCGGCGGCACGCTGTCGGACGCGACGCGCGCGCGCTTGGCGCGGCGCGCCTTCCAGGCCACGGCGCGCTACGACGGCGCCATCGCCGACTGGCTCGGCGCGCGCGACGTGACGGACGAGGCGCCGTTCGGCGAGACCGTGCATCTGGCGCTGCGCAAGGCGCAGGACCTGCGCTACGGCGAGAATCCGCATCAGAAAGCCGCGCTGTACGGCGACTTCTTCAGCGTCGTTGAGCAGCTGCACGGCAAAGAGCTGTCGTACAACAACATCATGGACACCAACGCCGCGCTGTGGCTGATGCGCGAGTTCCTCGGCGGTCCGCCGGCGGCGGCGATCCTCAAACACAACACGCCGTGCGGCGTCGCCACCGGCGCCAGCGTCGCCGACGCCTACAAGGCCGCGTACGCGACCGACCCTGAGTCGCCGTTCGGCGGCATCTTGATCGCCAATCAGGAGTGGACGCTGGAGCTCAGCCAGATCGTCGACGAGATCTTCACCGAGGTGTTGATCGCGCCGTCGTTCGCCGCCGATGCGCTGGAGTTCCTGCGCAAGAAGAAGAACCGCCGCCTGATGATCTGGAAACCGCAGGCGATGGACCGCGCCGTGCGGGAAGTGCGCAGCGTCGTCAACGGCTTGCTGGTGCAGGACACCGATCGCGCCATGGAAGATCCGGCGCATGCGCAGGTGGTCACGCGCCGGCCGCCAACCGACGACGAGGTCACGGCGATGACCTTCGGGCTCAAGGTCGTCAAGCACGTGAAGTCGAACGCCATCGCCTTCGTGCGCGCCGATCGCACCTTGGCGCTGGGCGGCGGTGCGACCTCGCGCGTCGATCCGGTGCACGCCGCGCGCGCCAAAGCTGGTCGTGTCGGCATCTCGCTGCAGGGCTCGGTGCTGGCCAGCGACGCGTTCTTCCCATTTCCCGACGGCATGGAAGAAGCGGCCGCCGCCGGCGCCACCGCCATCGTGCAACCCGGCGGCAGCGTGCGCGACCCCGATGTCATCGCCGCGGCCGACAAGCTCAACCTGGCGATGGTGCTGACCGGCGTCCGGCACTTCCGACACTGAAAGACAAAAGACAGATTCACCACAGAGACACAGAGACACGGAGAAGAACCTCAGGGGCACTGCTCCGAGAATTTCTTCTCAGTGCCTCTGTGTCTCTGTGGTGAACTCTTCGTTCGGACTCTCATGAGAATACTGGTGATAGGTGGCGGCGGGCGGGAGCACGCGCTGGTGTGGAAGCTGGCGCAGTCGCCGCGCGTCGAGAAGCTGTGGTGCGCGCCGGGTAACGCCGGGATCGATGCGCTGGCGGAGCCGGTGGCGATCGACGTCACGGACGTCGAGGCGATCGTCGAGTTCGCGCGTGCACACGCCGTCGATCTCGTCGTGCCCGGTCCCGAGTTGCCGCTGACCTTGGGTGTCATCGACGCGCTGCGCGCCGCCGGACTGCGCGGTTTCGGCCCGACGCGCGCCGCGGCGCAGCTCGAGGGCAGCAAGACGTTTACCAAGGAGCTGATGCGCCGCTGCAAGATTCCGACCGGGTTCTTTTCGAGCTTCACCGACGCCGACGAAGCGGTGCGGTACGTGCACGAAGTCGGGGCGCCGATCGTCGTCAAGGCAGACGGTCTCGCCGCCGGCAAGGGCGTGATGATCTGCGAGTCCGTGGCCGAAGCGGAAAAGGCGATCGAGGAGATCATGCGCTGGCGCAGCTTCGGCGAGGCCGGCGACCGCGTCGTCATCGAAGAGTTCCTCGACGGCGAGGAAGTCTCGTTCATGGCGCTGAGCGACGGCACCACCGTGCTGCCGCTCGCATCCTCGCAGGATCACAAGCGCGCCTACGACGGCGATAGCGGGCCGAACACCGGTGGCATGGGCGCCTATTCGCCGGCGCCGGTGATGACCAATGCGCTGCACGAGCGGGTCATGCGCGAGATCATGATTCCGGTGGTGCGCGGCCTCGCCGAGCGCAAGATCGTCTACACCGGCGTGCTCTACGCCGGGCTGATGATCACCGCGGACGGGCCCAAGGTGCTGGAGTTCAACTGCCGCTTCGGCGATCCCGAGTGTCAGGCGTTGCTGATGCGCTTCACCGGCGATCTGGCGACGGTGATGCAAGCCGCGGCCGACGGAAAGCTGGCGCAGCAGACGTTGACCTGGGATGCGCGCGCCGCGGTGTGCATCGTGCTCGCCGCCGGCGGCTATCCGGGCAACTACGAGCGCGGCAAGGTCATCAGCGGACTCGACGCGGTGCGCGAGTGGGAGGACGGCATGGTCTTCCACGCCGGGACGGCGCGCCGCGACGCTGCCGTGGTGACCAACGGTGGACGCGTGCTGGGCGTCACCGCGCTCGGCGCCGACGTGACCGCCGCCGTCGCGGAAGCGTATAAGACCGTGGCGAAGATCAGCTGGGACGACATGCATTACCGGCGCGACATCGGGCGCCGAGCGATGGAGCGAGAGCGATGACGACAAGCGCACGGGTTGCCGTCCTGATGGGCAGCGACAGCGATTGGGACGTGATGAAGGGTGCGGTCGAGCGCTTGCAGGCGTTCGGCGTCGGCTGCGAAGTGCACGTGATGTCGGCGCATCGCACGCCGGCGCGCGTCACCGACTATGTCGCCGCTGCGCCGGGGCGTGGCATCGGCGTGTTCATCGCCGCCGCCGGCGCGGCGGCGCACTTGGCCGGCGTCGTCGCCGGCCACACGACGCGGCCGGTGATCGGCGTGCCGCTCAACGCCACGAGCTTGCACGGGCTCGATGCCCTGCTGTCCACCGTGCAGATGCCGAGCGGCGTGCCGGTGGCGACCGTTGCGGTCGGCGGCGCCGAGAACGCCGGCATTCTGGCGGCGCAGATCCTCGCGCTCGGCGACGCCGATCTGGCCGCCAAACTGGACCAATTCAAGCGCGACATGGCGGCCAAAGTGACGGAGAAAGATGCCAAGCTGCAGGGCAAGCTGTGAAGCGTGGAAAGCGGAAAGTGAAACGCGAAAGCGAAAAGGCCGGCGGCGCTTGCGGTGTGAGGTTCGAGAATGATTGATCTGCGCGCCTTTCGCGCTCTGCACTACGATGCCGCCAAGGTCGGCAATCTGGCCGACGTGATCGCCCCGCCGTACGACGTCATCGACGAGGCGCACCTCGACCGCTTGTATGCGCGCAGTCCGCTCAACGTCGTGCGCCTGATCCTCAACAAGTCGCCGGATCGCTACAGCGCGGCCGCCGCGGATCTCAAAGAGTGGCGGGCGGCCGGCGTGCTGGTGCAGGACCGCGAGCCGGCGCTGTACTGGTACGTGCAGGATTTCACGCTCGCCGACGGCACGCCGCACCAGCGCAGCGGCCTGCTCGCGGCGGTGCGGCTGCAGCCGTTCGCCAACGGCAACATCCTGCCGCACGAGCGCACCTTCCCGAGCGCCAAAGCCGACCGGCTCAAGCTGATGAACGCCTGCCGCACCAATCTGAGCCCGATCTTCGGTGTCTATCCCGGCCGGGCCGATGCGAGCGCTCCGGCGCGCGGGCTGGCGTCGGCCGAAGCGGCGTGGATCGACGTCAGCGAAGATGGTCAGCGCCACCGCGTCTGGCGCGTCACGGATCGCGGCGTGCTCGATCGCCTGATCGGCGGCTTGCGCGACACCAAGCTGTTCATCGCCGATGGACACCATCGCTACGAAACGGCGCTGACCTATCGCGAGCAGCGCCACGCGGCCGGCGACACCAATCCCGACGCGCCGCACAATTTCATGCTCATGTACCTGTGCTCGATGGACGATCCCGGCTTGGTCGTGCTGCCGACGCATCGCCTGTGGCGCGGCAGCATCGACGAGTCGGCGCTGGCCACGGCCGCCGAGCATTTCACGATCGAAGACGCCGATCCCTCGAGCGTGCTGGCGCGTCTCGAAGCGTTGCGCGAGCCGGGGTGCATCGGCGTGCGCACGCGGCGTCGCACCTGTTTGTTGAAGCTCAAAGACATGGCGGCCGTCGATCAGGCGCTGGCCGACGTGGCGCCGATCATCCGCCATCTCGACGTCACGGTGCTCGACAGCTTCCTGCTCGGCCACGTGCTGGGCATCGACTGCGTGCGCGCCGGCCAGGAGGGCGAGCTGCTGTACACGCACGACGACCGCCACGCGCTGCAGTCGGTCGAGCGCGACGGCGTCGGCGCCGCGTTCCTGTTGCGCCGCCCGCGTATGAGCGAAGTCGCTGACGCGTGCTTGGCGGGGCAGACCATGCCGCAGAAGTCGACGTACTTCTTCCCCAAGCTGGAGACCGGTCTCGTATTCCACCTGCTGGATGGCGATGGCTGAGCTGCCGGGCGGCGGCGCCACGCCGCCGGAATCCTTCAGCGCCGACGAGCGCCGCGCGCTGGCGCCCTACTTCACCAACGTCGACCGGCCGATCTTCGCGCTGCGCAACCTTCCCGAGGTGGTGAAGGCGGCGCTGTTCGCGCGCTACTCGCGCTCGCCCAAATCGCTGCGCCGCTTGTTCCTGGACGAGTTCCTCGCCGAGTCCTCTGCCAGCGTCGCGTCGGAAGCCGCAGCGGTGGCCGAAGAGGCCAGCGCCGGCAGCGAGCGCGCCGAGCGACTCTTTGCCCGCGTCCTCGCCGACTACGGCGACGACTCGGTGGCGCAGCTCGGCGGCGCGCACGTCGCGGTCGAGGGCGCCTCGAACCTGCTCACCAAGACGCTCGAGTGGGGTCGCTTGATGGCCTATCTCGAGCAATCGACGCGCTATATTCCCTACACGCAGCGCAGCGCCGGGCGCTGGCGGTACCACGTGCCCGCCGAGCTCGCCGGCTCGGGCATGGAGTCGCGCTTCATCGCGACGATTGATCGCGCCTTCGAGGTTTATGCGCGCTGGATTGCGACCGCGTTGGAGCACTTCGCGCAGCGTCTGCCGCGACCCGAAGGCGTCGGCCAGGCGGCGCACACGGCGACGGTGCGCGCGCAGGCGCTCGACGTGCTGCGCGGCTTGTTGCCGGCGGCGACGACGTCGAACGTCGGTATCTTCGGCAGCGGGCAGGGCTTCGAATCGCTGCTACTGCACTTGCGCGCCCATCCGCTCGCCGAGGCGCGCGCCTGCGCCAGGCTGATGAAACGAGAGCTCGACGAGGTCATCCCGGCGTTTCTCAGTCGCGTCGACCGGCCGGAGCGCGGCGGGGTGTGGATCGACTACCTGGCCGCGACGCGCAGCGACACGGCCGCGCTGGCGGCGACACTGCTCGCTGCCGAACACGCGGCGCCGCGCGACGAGGTCACGCTCACCGATTTCGATCCCGACGGCGAGGTCAAGGTCGTCGCGGCGGCGCTCTACGCCTCGTCGTCGCTGCCCGACGATCAGCTGCTCGCCGTGGCGCGGCGGCTGAGCGGCGAGCAGCGCGCAGCGGTGCTGCGGGCGTACGTCGGCGAGCGCGGCAATCGCCGCCACCGCCCGGGCCGCGCCTTCGAGCGCACGAGCTATCGCTTCGATGTCGTCGCCGACTATGGCGCCTTCCGCGATTTGCAGCGCCATCGGCTGCTGACGCTCGAATGGCAGCGTCTGACGCCCGATCTCGGCTACGTCGTGCCCGACGCCGTCGCGGCGATCGGCGCCGGCGACGACTTTCGCCGCGTCATGGACGAGTGCGCCGAGCTGTCGCGCTCCATCGCCGCCGCGGGCCTGCCGGATGTCGCGGCGTACGCGCTGCCGATGGCCTACCGCGTGCGCTTTTATCTCGACTGCAACGCGCGCGAAGCGATGCATCTCATCGAGCTGCGCTCGACGCCGCAGGGCCACCCGGCCTACCGCCGTGTCGCGCAACGCCTGCACACGCTCATCGCCGAGCGCGCCGGCCACGGCGCCATCGCCGCGGCGATGTCCTTCGTCGACCACAGCGCCGCCGACACCGGCCGGCTCGAAGCCGAACGCCGCAGCGCCGCCAAGCGCGGCTGAGCGCGCGCCGCGGCGCTGCGGAAAGCCTTGAGCCGCTATCGGCTCTCGGATAGCTGCAGGCGCGTGAGAGAGGTCGCGATCGCGCCGCCGTTGGCGGGAGTCACAACTGCGGCGGCACCCTGCCGTGCGGGTCGCGAGGCAGCGAGCCAGCACGGCCGGCGCTGAGATGGACGTCTCGCGCAGTGTCATGGCGAAGGCGGCGGCGCTGCTCGATGCGGGCGTATCGTTCGCGTTGTGCACGATTGCCGCGGTGCAGGGCAGCGTGCCGGGTAAGCTCGGGGCGAAGATGATCGTGCTGGGCGACGGCACGACGTTCGGCACCGTCGGCGGGGCGGGCCTGGAGGAGAAGGCCAAAGCGCTGGCGCTGCAGTGTCTAGCGGAGCGCAAGAGCGGGTACTTCAGCTTCGACCTCGCGGCTTACAAAGCGGGCGGGCTGGACAGCTTGTGCGGCGGCAGCGTCGAGCTGTTCGTCGAACCGATGGCGGTGGGACCGCACGTGCTCATTTGCGGCGGCGGGCACGTCGGCTTGGAGGTCGCGAAGCTGTGCGACCAACTCGAGTACCGGCATTCGGTGCTGGACGATCGCAGCGCGTACGCCAGCGAGGAACGCTTTCCGAACGCACGCCGGCGCTTCGTCTTCGCGCCCGCGGCCTTCTTCCCGACGGCCGATCTCACCCCGTTCAGCCACATCGTCCTGCTCGGCTACTCGCATCACATCGACACCGACATCCTTTTTCATTGCGTACGGCGCTTTGCAGGATGGATCGGCGTCATCGCCAGCCGCACCAAGCGCAAGCAAATGTTCCTGGGCCTCGAGGCGCGCGGCATCGCGGCCGAAGAGCTGACGCGTATCGAGGCGCCGGTGGGCCTGCCGATCGGCTCGGAGAGCCCGGCGGAGTGCGCCGTGTCGATCCTCGCCAGCATCATCCGCCAGCACAAGCTCGGGTCGTGAGCCGAGAAGAGCGGCGAAGATTCAATCGCGGAGACGGAGAGCCGCGGAGGGGGCCAGAGCAGAACAGTTGATGGAACGATTGCGGTCGAGGCACTTCAGGATCGAGGTTTTGCCGAGCCCGGCTTCTGCTCGTCCTCGGCGACTTCGCGTCTGTGCGGTGACGACACGCTCCTCAGGGCGTGCAGGTCCGCCGGCGTGTCCACGTCGACAAGGATGCCTGGATCATCGACCGCCACCTCGCAGACGCGTGATGGGTCGCGTCGCACCACGACGCGCGCGCCGAGATGATCGGGCGTGTCGAGCAGCTCGGTCCACATATCGCGCATGAAGACGACGGGGTGGCCGCGGCGTCCGCGATAGGTAGGAACGAGGATCGGTTGCGCGCCGGTGTGCGCGCTGCGCACCAGCGCGGCGATTGTCTCGGGCGCGACGATCGGATGATCGACGAGCGCGACGACGACGCCAACTGCGCCGCTGCCCGCTGCCGCGAGATGGCGCAGCGCCAGCTTGAGCGACGAGAGCTGGCCGCGCGACGGGTCGGGGTTGACGATGACGCGCGCGCCGCCGGGATCGCGTCTGACCTCATCGCTGTGCATGCCGACGACGACGACGACGGGCTCGAGCGCCGCAGCGCCGAGCCCGTCGCGCACGCGCGCGAAGAACGTCCGGCCGCCGTGCTGCAGGCCAGCCTTCGGGCGTCCCATGCGCTGCGACGCACCGGCGGCGAGGATCACGCCGGCAAGCGGCCGCATATGCTCGTGCGCCGTCACGGCTCACTGCGTAGAGAGAACAGAACTGTCACACGCAGGCGCGGAGGCACGGAGTCTGAATAGGCTGGAGATATCTGGAACCATTTCTGCAACCGCATGCGTGAGTGGGAACGCGGAAAGAGCGGCCAGCAGCGCATGCTCTCCGCGGCTCCGTGCCTCCGTGTGAACATTCTTCCGTCTCATCAACGTCCGGGAAGCATCCGGCCGAGAAGTCACTTTCGCGGTGCCGGGCCGCCGTGTGCCGACGACGTGCGCGCCAGCCAGGCGTCGCGGCTCTCGATCGGCTCGACGATGCAGCCCGGCGCATCGTGATCGGCGCAGCAGCGCTGCAGATCGGCCAGCGACTGCTCGTAGATGGCGTTCCATTGCTCGAGCGTGAAACCGTTGCCGGGCGGCATCCAGTACGAGTGGGGATAGGCATGCGCCCACGCGTCCACCGGGTCCGGCGTGGCCGCCGCGTCTGAGCCCGGTGCTGCGCCGAAGCGTCCAGGCGGCGCCTGGCCGACCGACTGCAGCATCTTGGCCGGTTGCGCGCCGAAGGTTGGAATGTCGCGCGCGCCGCACGTGTTGAGCGAGCCGATGCGGTGGCAGCCGGTGCAGGTGTTGCCGCGCGTGCGGATGCTCTGCGGCTGCGGCCAGGCCGCGAACGGTCCGCCGACATCGACGGCGTGGAAGCCCCATGGATCCGTCGGCAACTGGTCGGTCTGCGCGATCCACGGCGAGTGCATCCACGGATCGCTGTCGTGACAGAAGATGCAGCCGTGCTCCGCCACGTGGCGCGGCGAGGCCCACAGATCGCGCGCCGCGATCGTGCCCGGCGGCGGCGTCGCTTCGTTCGGCGGCGGCACCCGTAGGCCGTTCTCGCCGTTGGGGTCTGCGCCGAAGTTCTTCGAGATGAAGAAACACGTGCTGCCGCTGACCACGTTGTGCATGATGATCTCGATCGAATCGAACTGCGGGCTGTCCGCCGGACGGATGAACATGCGGCGGCAGAAGAGCAGCATCTGCACGTCGTCGTCGCGCACCGTGCGCACGCGTGAGTAGGGCGTGCACTGGCCGTCGGTCGAATCGGGGTAGGGTAAGTACGCCGGTCGATCGCACGCCATGTGCGGCGTGTACGCGTCGGGTGTCTTGCCGTCGACAGTGATCGGAATGATCTCGCCGTCGAGGCAGTTGAACGCCGGCGCTGCGGCGATGCGCTTGGCGCAGTCGTCGCCGTATTGCACGACGTCGTAATCGTCTTGTGCGGTGGCACGCAGCGGCAACGCGAAGATCAACACCAGCGCCGCGGTGACCCAGGGCTTGCAGATCGAGGCGAGCATCCTTCGCAGCTTGATCGCAGTTGAGCGCACAACGCGCCAGCCTCCCCAATGTGGTGGCGTGGGACTCCAGTCCCGCGCCCAGCTCGGCGACTCGCGACGGGCCGTTCGC
>Ga0265314_10000504_pt1 | contig 50376 bp, 48 predicted proteins | sample 4126metaG_FD_203106 | JGI IMG/M metagenome (GOLD analysis project Ga0265314, IMG submission 203106) | Rhizosphere microbial communities from Carex aquatilis grown in University of Washington, Seatle, WA, United States - 4-1-26 metaG | ecosystem: Host-associated > Plants > Roots > Rhizosphere >... | reverse complement strand
CGCACATTGGCGAGACCTATCGTGCGATCGTGACCGGCGTAAACCAGTACGGCACGTTTGTTCGCACGCTCGATCCGCATGTGGATGGCATGTTGGTGCAGGGCGGTAAAGGGCTGGATGTAGGTGACAGGGTGACGGTCAAGCTGATCTCGACCAACCCGGAGCGCGGCTTCATCGACTTCGCAGCGCAAGCATAGCTTTATGAGCATGTTACAAAAAACAAAGCGACGAGGGTCAGCCCGGCGGTCGGGTGCTTTGCTGATACACGCCGGGCACGGAATTTAGTGTCCGATGGGACCGGAGAGACGTCTAATCTCCTGAGCAGCAAAACAACGGCCCTTAGAGTCCCCTGATTATTCGGGCTGCCTTGCGAATCCTGCCCAACGTGGCCGCGGACATGATCCGCGCCATGTGTACCGCTTCCGGTGAAAGCCGAAGCGGCCATATAAACCAGACTCTGGAGACTGAATGCACTTATCTAAAAAACTTACTGCGATCCTGTTTGTATGCGGGATCGCTTTTGGAGCACCCTCGATCGTATTTGCGCAACAGCAACCCGGCAGCGCACAGATGGCAATGGCGGCGTCCTTGCCCGATGCGCCTGAGCCCGAGAGCGGAATAGCAAGCTCTCAGGATAAGCAGAGCGCTAGTCAAGGTCAGCAGAGCGAAGATAAGAGCCGGCAAAATACCCAGAATCAGGGCGAAGCCAGCGCGCCGGTCGTGAAGAAGACGCCGCCTCCACAGCCCAAGAGGATTTTGGGAGTGATGCCGAATTACCGTGCGGTCAGCGCCGGTGTAACGCCGCCGCCATTTACTCAACACGAAGCGTTCATGGTGGCTACCAGAAACAGCTTTGACTACTCCTCATTTGTGTTTGTCGGGGTAACGTCTTTGCTGGCCGAAGGGACAGATGCACATAGCCAACTCGGAAAAGGAGTGCCCGGATACTGGGCCTATTACTGGCGCGGCTGGGTCGACAAAACCGACGGCAACTATTGGGTAGATTTCGTAATGCCGAGCATTGTGCACCAGGACGAGAGGTATTACGCGAAAGGCGAAGGCGGCGTGCTCAAGCGCTCTGTTTATGCAGCGACGAGGGTGGTGATTACGCCTGATTTTCACGGAAAAAACGGATTCAATACTTCAGAGGTGTTGGGGCGTGGGATATCCCAAGCCATCTCGTTGTCCTATTATCCAAGCCAGACTCAGACTTTTTCAGGTTTCGCGCAGAAATACGCGTATGCGCTTAGCCGCGATGCCATCACGAATGTATTTCGTGAACTGTGGCCGGACATTAACGAGCGTCTATTTCATCATCAACACTCGTAGTGTTGAATCTGCTTCTCTTAGAGCGCAAATCCAACCCATAATCGTGTGATTTATGACCTTGCCTCCTGTTGCAACCATGGGTTATCGTGATTCCACATTTCCGAGTTGGGAATTCTTCGCGTCTGCGCCTCCAATGGCGGCAATATTGTCACGGTTTTACCTGGTTCGAGAGGGTAACCGAGAGCTTGGGGCGAATTCCAACTAAGGCATGTAATTCGCGGGTTCCTGCTCCTGGGGGAAGAGATGAAGAAGCTGATAATCGGCAGATCGATCATGGTGCCGTATCTTGTGATTTTGGCGATCGCCGCTTCGCGCCTCGTATTCACTCATCCTTATAACCTGGTCCCCATCTTCTCGGCCCTGTTGTTCTTTGGAGCATGTCGGCCGACACGTGAATATGGCATCGTGGTGCTCGGGCTGATTGGCCTTGATATCTTCATCACCACTCATCAATATGGATTCAGGCTTGCTCCCGACCAGGCTATTACTTGGATGTGGTACCTGGTGGCCGTCAACTTGGGTGCGGTGGCGCTCTGCAATAAAGTCTCAGTCCGGCGCATTGTGGGATCGTCGCTGCTGGCTTCAATTTCGTTTTTTGTAGCAAGCAATTTCGGCGTGTGGCTTGCATGGAATATGTATCCGAAGACATTAGCCGGATTGACCGCATGTTATGTTGCTGCGCTGCCGTTCTTCAGAAACAGCGTGGTGGCCGAGTTGTTGTGCAGTTCGCTGCTGTTTGGGCTGGCGCGCTATAGCCAGAAAGTATTGATAGGCGCGCGTTTGAAACGGGCTTGCTCCTGATGGCGGAGAGGTTCGTTCGAAAGGGGTGAAAATGGCCCTCGATAGAAATATTTATGAAGCAATATTGAACGGTGATGCAAAGCAGGCATACGCAGCCACCCAGGCCGCCCTGGCCGCGGGCGCAGAGCCGATGACGTTGATTCAGGACTCAATGGTTCCAGCAATGGACGCGGTGGGAAAGCTGTTTGAGTGCGAGGAATATTTTGTGCCTGAACTGCTGCTGGCCGGCCGCGCTATGAAAACCTCAATTGAATTGCTGAAACCGTTGCTGAGCGCTGCAGGCCAAAAGATGGCGGTGCGCGTAATTATCGGAACAGTAAAAGGCGACCTTCACGACATCGGAAAAAATATTGTTGCGTCCATGATGGAAGGCAGCGGGTTTGAAGTCATCGACCTGGGCACAGACGTGACGCCGGAAAAATTTGTTAACGCGGTACGGGAGAGCAATCCGCACGTGGTCTGCCTGTCGGCGTTGCTTACGGTGACCATGCCGGCGATGAAGTCGACAATCGATGCGCTTGAGACCGCCGGCGTCCGCGCGCAGGTAAAGGTGCTGGTAGGCGGCGCGCCGGTAACCAGCCAATACGCTCGCGAGATCGGCGCGGATGGCTATAGCGACAATGCCAGCGGAGCCGTATCCCTGGTGAAAGAACTGCTGGGCCAGCTAGCGGCGTAGTCTGCGCACTCCGTTTTGCAAAAGGCACGCGACGGTGTTGAGGTGGTTAGACAGGCGGGCTGGGATCCGCTGAACCATGCGATTGAAAGCGATCATCTGCCAAGTCTTCACGCGCGAAATGGAAGACATCATTGCGCGTTCCAACCACACAATCGATTTGGAAATTCTTCCCATGGGGCTGCATAGTCGCGGCGCCGAGATGCACACCTATCTGCAGGAACGCGTGGACGCGGCCGATGATGCAGGGTACGACGCCATCCTGCTGGGATATGCGCTTTGCGGTCGAGGCACCGAAGGTTTGCAGGCGGGAAAGACGCCGCTGGTGCTGCCGCGCGCCCACGATTGCATTGGCGTGCTGATGGGTGGTCACCAGAACTTCAATGCGTACTTTCAGGAACATCCCGGAACCTATTTCCGGACGCCGGGCTGGACGGAATTTCAAACTCCAGACTCGGAATTGGAACCGCCCTTCGCCGCACAGAGGCCGCAGTTGGGCGAACGCAGCACGCTGAAAGAACTGACGACTGAGTATGGCGAGGAAGATGGCAAGTTTCTGTTTGAACAGTTCAATGCTTTCCGCAAACACTACACCGGCCTGACATATATCTCGTTGCCGGTAGCGTCAGACGAGGCCAGCCGCAGCAGGGCTCGTGCCGAAGCTGCCAAAGAGGGTTGGAAGTTCGAAGAAGTCAAAGGCACCCTCACAATCCTTGAGCGGCTGGTCAACGGCGAGTGGAGCGGCGGAGACGTTTTGCTTGTACCGCCGGGCGCTACGATTCACGCCAAAATGGGCGATTCGATTTTAGACGCCGAATGAAACCAGGCAATGTAAATGTCAGGCTTGAGCCTCTGGCGGTAGAAGTGTCCGTTACGCGCGGCGCAGAGCTGCTTGGCACGCTGGCCGATCACGGTATCGAATTTCCATGTGGCGGCGCGGGCAATTGCGGCGGTTGCCGAGTACGTGTTCTGTCTGGCTCGCTTGCCATCAGCCACGCTGACCGCGACATCTTCACTCATGAAGAGCTCGAACAGGGATGGAGGCTTGCATGCCAGGCCCATGCCGATGAGTCCCTGGTACTCGAGTGCGAGCAGTGGCAAATGGACGTGCTTGCTGATGCGAGTGCGCCCGTTGCGCACGGCAAGCGTGGACTCGGCGTCGCCATTGATCTTGGCACCACGACAATCGCCGCGCAGTTGCTGGATTTAAACACCGGCACAGTGTTGGCCATTGAGACAGAATTGAATCCGCAGGCCCGTTTTGGATCGGACGTGATGAGCCGAATACATGCCACGCTTGACGGACAGGACCTCACTTCAATGCTGCGAGAGGCGTTGGGCAATCTAGTGGCCCAGCTTGCTCGCGGACGCGAAGAGGAAGTGCTCGACGTAGTGCTGGTAGGCAACACGGTTATGCATCATCTCTTCACCGGCTGCGATGTGGAGCCGCTTTCGCACGTTCCGTTTGCTTCACCAAGTCTCGGCACGCAGGTTCATACACCGCGCGAGCTTGCATGGGCACTGCCTGCCAAGTGCACCATCCGCTTCGCACACTGCCTGGGCGGCTTTGTCGGATCAGACATTCTTGCCGGCATCGTTGCCACCGGTATGGCCGCCAGCGACGAACTCGTGGCCCTGATCGACCTCGGCACCAACGGCGAAATCGCCATTGGAAATCGCCACCGGATTGTGTGCGCATCCACCGCCGCGGGACCGGCATTTGAAGCGGGCGCCATCACGATGGGAATGCGCGCGGTAACTGGCGCAATTTCGCACGTTTCGCAAATTGAAGGCGAATTGAAAGCCACGGTGATCGGCGATGTTGAGCCGCGCGGCATTTGCGGGAGCGGGCTGGTGGATGCGGTTGCGGCGGGCCTTCGCAGCGGATCCATTCTGGCCTCAGGCCGCATCGCCGATGGAAAAAAGGTCTTTAAAGTGGCAGGGCAAGTGGTGCTGCATCAGTCCGACATTCGCGAATTGCAATTGGCCAAAGGCGCAATCGCGGCGGGCTTCCGGATTCTGCTCAGGAAACTTGGCGCGGACATCGGAGCGGTCAGCAAGGTCTATCTCGCCGGCGCATTCGGCAACTACGTGCAGATTGAGAGCGCCATCCGGATCGGCCTGATTGAGGTTCCGCGAGCAGTTGTGCACGCGGCCGGAAATACTGCATTGCGGGGAACGAAAATGCTGCTGGCAACCGATGAGCCCACTTTGCCCATCATTGAACACATAAGTCTGGCAGTAGACCCCAGCTTTCAGGACGAGTTTGTCGACTCCATGCGCTTCCCCGAGTCGTCGAGCCTACACGGGCCCGGTGCATAACGCCGCTATCACGCGGCCCAACATCCATCCCACGTTATTTACACTCATTTGCAGGGAGAACGGAACTCGAATCATGCCTCATCCTCAAATCAAATTTGGAACCGATGGCTGGCGCGGCGTCATTGCCGACGACTACACCTTTGCCAACGTGCGCACCGCTGCCGAGGCGGTCGCCGCCTATGTGCATGCGAAAGAGAATCCAGCGAAGGGCTTGTGCATTGCCTACGACACGCGCTTCGGCTCGAAAGCGTTTGCGCGCGCATGTGCTGAGGTGGTTGCGGCCACGGGAATTCCGGTGGCGCTGGCTCCGGTTATTACGCCCACTCCGGCGCTGAGCTATGCAGTACGCGAACGCGGCGCGGCAGGCGGCATCATGATCACCTCTTCGCACAACCCTGCGCAGTGGAACGGCGTGAAGTACAAAGCGTGGTACGGCGGATCGGGCAAGCCATCGATCATCGCTGAGATTGAGTCGTACCTGGGCCAGCCGGTACCGAAAACAGCGCAGCCAGCGCCGATCGAGCAAGTCGATTTTCTTCCGCCGTACTTAAGTGCGATTGAGAGCTTTGCTGATCTGGATCTCATTGCGAAGTCAGGCATGAAGTTCTGCATCGACTCAATGTATGGCGCCGGCGGAACAATTCTCTCCACGATTTTCGATCGCATCGGTGTAGCCAACCTGACCATCCGTTCGAATCCCGATCCGCTGTTTCCGGGCATCAATCCCGAGCCGATTGAGCCGCACATTCGCGCGCTGGGTGAAGCGGTGGTAGCCAACGGTTGTCAGGCCGGCCTCTGTACGGATGGCGACGCGGACCGTATTGGCGCGACGGATGAGCATGGGGAGTTTGTCGATCCGCACAAAATTTATTCCATCCTGCTCAGCTGGGTTCTGCGCCGCAAAGGCTGGCCGGGCGCTGTTACGCGCGCGTTCAACACCACCAAGATGCTGGATCGCATCTGCAAAAAATACGGACGTGAGTTGATTGAGCACGGCATCGGATTCAAATATGTCTGCGACCTGATGTTGGAGCGCGAAATTGTGATGGGTGGTGAGGAGTCCGGCGGCATCGGCTTCCAGCGGCACCTGCCGGAGCGCGATGGGCTGTTGAATGCTCTGCTGCTTGCCAACGTAATGGCCGAAGAAGGCAAGACGATGGGCCAGCTCGTCGCCGATCTGCAGGCGGAGTACGGCGAACACCAGTACGGCCGCATCGATCTGCACATCTCCGACGAAATAAAGAATGGAGCTATCGCCAGGGCCAAAGCGCTCAAGACGGGCGATGCGGTGTTTGCAGGCATGCCGATTCTGCGCCAGGAGAATTTGGACGGCGTGAAGTTCTACCTCGACAATCCTGAAGCAAAGACCAAGCCGAATGCAGCAGAGACATGGTTGCTGCTGCGCGCCAGCGGAACAGAGCCGCTGATGCGCATCTACACGGAGTCATGCTCGAAAGAAGCGGTAGCAAAGCTGCTGGAGTCAGCGCGGAAATTTGCAATGAGCGCGTAGCCTAGCCCTATTGCGCCGGCCCGACGACAAAGCGATCACCGCGTTCAATGCGCGTGTACCTGGCGGCGTGCAGATAACCGGGACGCAACGAGAGAGACAAACTGCCATCGCTAATCTGCGCCTGCAGATGCTCGCCGTGCCGCAAATTCAACCTCTATCACGATCCAGTTTGCAGGGTCGCTGATCTCGATTAGGTTCGCAATCATTTTGTTTCTTGACAAATATGTTGTGTTAACGCAATATACTGTCATGCAACCCAACACGCCGAGCTCGACGGGTCCGGGAGAAAGCGGCCTCTATAACCGCATAGCAGTATTGCGGGCGGAGCGCGGCGTAAGCCGTCAGGAACTGGCCGACGCGTTGGGTGTCAACTACCAGACGATCGGCTTTCTTGAGCGCGGGGACTACGGGCCGAGCCTGAAGCTGGCCTTTCAGATTGCCGAGTTTTTTGGCCTGCCGGTGGAAGCAGTATTTTCCACAAAGCCCCTCCAGTCGCTCAGCGAGCAGGTTTATGGCGCGAAACGCATTGAAGGCCAGGTGCAAGATAAGCACGAAAAGGAGGAAGTGCGATGAACACGCAGATCTCTTTGTTTGGGAAAAGCATCAGTTTTGCTTCGCGTGATCGCAGACGTGGGATTGTGGTGGGGCTCTACACTGCCCTGGCAGCGTCGATTGCCGGGTGGTGGGTTTTTCCTCGGGTCTTGGGGGTTGCTGCCATTTTGGCACTTTTAGCCATATTGCTGGCAATGACTGCAGTTGCGGGTACGGGAGCCGAAGAGGGAGACGAGCGACAAGCGCATCGGCGCGACCACGTCTTCTTTATCGCGCATCGCCATCTAAGTTGGTTGCTCATCGTGGTGCTGATGACAGCCTCATTTCGCAGTTCAATCGCTTCGGAGCTGGCTGGCCCTGTGCTTGGAGCCCTTCTGGAACAGGTGGCGTGGGTAGTGCTTTTCGCGTTTGTAGCGCTCTACGGTACGCTTCCGCAGGCGATTCTGCTTTGGACCGAACCGGATATTGAGGAAGCGCGATGAATGCTGAACTGGTTTTCTTTGGCATGCGTGTAAGTATGGCGCGACGTGATCGGCGGCGTGCACTGGTCATAAGCATTTACGTGGCGCTGGCCGTGTTGATGGCGGCGCTGTGGTTTACGAGTCACTGGCACGGCACGGGAGCTTACGTCTTTTGGGCGGCGATCATTGCATGCAGGCTTTTTCTGGGCGGCAACTACGCAGGCGGGCTTGTGAAACAGTTCGAAGGCAGGGCTCCCAGGCAGAACCAAAGGCCGCCGTCGTTGCTCGCGCTTAAACTGCGTATCTATCGGCCCGTTCTGGCTGCTGACGAGTCAAAGTACCGCAATGACGAACGTGAGCAGCATCAGCGCGATTGGGCGCACTACAAGGCCTATCAGGTACTCGGTGTCGCCATCTGCATACTATGGGCTCTCTCGTTGCAGCGCATTGTCCGGCCAGGACTGCTGGATGGGATAGGCATGTCGTCCGACGAAATGTACTTCGGCCTGTTGCTGATTGTGCTGACGCTTTTTCTCACCCTGCCGCAAGCCATCCTGCTGTGGACAGAGCCTGATATGGAGCCGGAAACCGAGATGGTCGCGTAAGTTAGGAGATGACCGCAACCTTGGCGCGCTTACCGAGTCGCACTACAACGCGCGCAGGCAACTCCGCCAACGTGACGTTGGGGTTCTCAGCGACCTCGCCATCAAGCTTGACGGCCTTTTCGCTTATCTTGCGATTTGCCTCAGCGCCACTGGCAGCGAGGCCCATGGCAACAAGCAATTTGGGCAGGCGAATCTGCTTCGCTTCCGGCCCGGACACCGAAGCGTAGGCGATAGCCACCTCTTCAAGATCCTCAGCAGTTTCCTTCTGCTGGAACATGCGCGCCCAGTTTTCATCGGCGCTTGCAGCGGCGGCTTCGCCGTGGAATCCACCAACAATTGTGCGCGCCAGGCGCTTCTTCACTTCCATCGGGTGCAGCGAGCCGACCTTTACGTCCGCCTGAACGGATTCAATCTCTGACAGGCGCAGGTCGGTGAGAAAGACCCAGTACTTCCACATCAACTCGTCGTTGATGCTCATCAGCTTGCCGTACATTTCGCTGGGCGGCTCGTTTATGCCGATGGCGTTGCCAAGCGACTTCGACATCTTCTGCACGCCGTCCAGACCCTCAAGAATCGGCGTCATCAACACGATCTGCGGCTTCTGTCCGTAGTGGCGTTGCAGTTCGCGTCCGCACAGCAGGTTGAACTTCTGGTCGGTGCCGCCAAGCTCCACGTCGCATTCAAGTGCAACGGAGTCGTAGCCCTGCATCACGGGGTAAAGCAACTCGTGCAGGCTGATAGGCTGTTCGGCCTGAAAGCGCTTGCTGAAATCGTCGCGCTCCAGCATTTGCGAAACAGTAAAGTGCGAAGTAAGGCGGATTGTGCCTTCGTAGCCGAGCTTTCCCAGCCACTCGGAGTTGTAGCGGACCTCAGTCACGCTGTCGTCCAGAATCTTGAACACCTGCTGCTTGTAGGTTTCGGCATTCGCGTCGACCTGCTCGCGCGTGAGCGGCTTGCGCGTCACGTTGCGGCCTGTGGGGTCGCCAATGAGCGAGGTAAAGTCGCCGATGAGAAAAATGACGGTGTGGCCAAGCTGCTGAAAATGGCGTAGCTTGCGCATCAGCACGGTGTGGCCCAGGTGCAGGTCAGGCGCGGTGGGGTCAAAGCCGGCTTTAATGCGCAGCGGGCGGCCAGTCTTGCGGCTGTCTTCAAGGCGTTCGCGGAGGTCACTTACGCGGATGATTTCTGCCGCGCCCTTTTGCAGCAGATCCATCTGTTCGTCTACGGATAAAAACGTACTCATGCCGTCTTTTAGTATACGGGGCCGCGATTCACCGCAGTTTCACGCCGAATTTGCATCCACCAGAGTAGTTGTCCATCTAAACCCCCAGGAGATTTGCGCCGCTATGCCTACAGTTACCGGTCGTGCCATGCAGGTTCCCTCAGCGGGAGGAGCCTTTCAACTCGTTCAGAAGGAGTTTCCCGAGCCCGGCCTCGGACAGGTCCGCATCCGTGTACAAGCCTGTGGTGTTTGCCATAGCGACTCGCTTACGAAAGAAGGGCATTGGCCCGGAATTCAGTTTCCGCGCGTACCCGGCCACGAGGTGGCAGGTGTCGTGGATGCTGTGGGCGCGGATGTTCCGCTATTCAAGCCGTGCCAGCGCGTAGGGCTCGGCTGGCACGGCGGTCACTGCAACTTCTGCCCGCCCTGTCGCCGCGGTGACTTTGTGTTGTGCGAGAACGGACCTGTCTCCGGCATCAACTTCGACGGTGGCTACGCGGACTACGTGATTGCGCCGGCAAATGCTTTGGCGCTTATTCCCGATGATCTTAACGACGTGGATGCGGCGCCGCTAATGTGCGCCGGCATTACCACCTTCAACAGCCTGCGCAACAGCGGAGCGAGGCCTGGCGACACAGTGGCAATCCTGGGCATTGGCGGGCTGGGGCACCTGGCCGTGCAATACGCCGCGAAGAGCGGCTATCGCACCGTGGCCATTGCGCGCGGGCAAGACAAGGGACCACTGGCCAAGCAGCTTGGCGCACATCTTTACGTTGACTCCACAACGCAGGATCCAGCGACCGAACTCAAGAAGATCGGCGGCGCCAACGTGATTCTTTCCACCCTGACCAGTGCCAAGGCTTTGGAGTGGGCGCTGGACGGGCTCGCGCTTGCGGGCAAACTGATTGTGGTCGGAGCGCCCGACGGCCCTGTCGTGGTGAATCCTTTCCCGCTGCTGCTTGGGCGTCGCACTGTCATGGGTTGGCCGTCGGGCACCGGCATGGATTCAGAAGACACGCTCAAATTCAGCGCGCTGACGGGCGTGAAGCCAATGGTGGAAACTTATCCACTGGAAAAGGCAGAGCAGGCCTACGAGCGCATGATGAGCGGCAAAGCGCGTTTCCGCGTGGTATTGAATATCAACTAACAGCCATCAGCTTCCAGTTCTCAGCTTTGTCGGCGCTCGGTCGGATTAGTGTGTGCGACATCAACATCAAGGTGAAGACGAGCGAGTCCCCTCGAGAGGATCAGGCTGAAAACTGGGAGCTGACGGCTGCAAGCTGCCCTTACGTTATAATCAAGGGGATGCAACAGACCACACGCCATCTCGCTCTTGCAAGCGCAACCGGCGCGGCTCGTGCTGCTGCGGCTCCGGCCGCCTAGAGACTGCTGCACCTCATCCCCAAAATAAAAAAAAATTGATGTTTCACCTTCAGGGTCGTCGTGCCCTTTTCCTGGGGTGGCCAACCTCAGCGCCGTTAAACTGGAGTCATTATGGAAGAATTCAGCCGCATTCAGCGCCTGCCTGCTTATGTCTTTAACATCACCGGTGAAATGAAGATGGCCGCGCGCCGTCGCGGAGAAGACATCATCGACTTTGGCATGGGAAACCCCGACGGGGCCACGCCCAAGCACATTGTCGACAAGCTGGTTGAAGCAGCGCTCAAGCCCGCTACCCATCGTTATTCGGTGTCCAAGGGCATTCCGCGCCTGCGCCGGGCCATTACCAACTGGTACAAGACGCGCTACGACGTCGATCTCGATCCTGAGACAGAAGCGATCGTCACTATTGGCTCAAAGGAGGGCATTGCGCATCTTTGCCTGGCCATTCTCGACTCGCGCGACACGGTGCTGGTGCCCAACCCAAGCTACCCCATCCACATCTATGGCCCGGTCATTGCCGGTGCGCATATTGTCAGCGTTCCGGTGCACGACCAGGAGCAGTTCCTGGCGCAGCTTGAAGAGCTGATTCCACGCATGACGCCGCGGCCCAAGGCATTGATTGTCAATTTCCCGTCGAACCCGACGACCGAGTGTGTTGAGCTTCCCTTTCTGGCGCGGCTGGTGGAACTGGCCCGCGAATACGGCTTCCATCTGATCCACGATCTTGCCTATGCCGATCTGGCCTTTGACGGCTACAAGCCGCCTAGCGTGCTGCAGGTTCCGGGCGCAAAAGATGTGGCGGTGGAGTTCTTCACCATGTCAAAGAGCTACAACATGCCGGGATGGCGCGTGGGCTTTATGGTGGGCAATCCCGTGCTGGTGTCCGCGCTAGCGCGGCTCAAAAGCTACTTTGACTACGGCACATTTACGCCCATCCAGGTGGCGTCGATTGCAGCCCTCGAAGGACCGCAGGAGTGCGTGCACGAGATTTGCGAAATCTACCGCAAACGCCGAGACGTGCTGGTGGAAGGGCTGAACAAGATGGGATGGCCGGTGGCCATGCCCAAAGCCACGATGTTTGTGTGGGCGCAGATTCCCGAGCAGTACCGCAAGCTGGGCTCGCTCGAATTTTCAAAGCTGCTACTGACTGAAGCGAAAACAGCAGTAAGCCCCGGCATAGGCTTCGGCGACTACGGCGACGGCCACGTACGCTTCTCGCTGATTGAAAATGAAGAGCGCACGCGCCAGGCCTTGCGCGGCATGAAGCAGATGTTCGCTAAGAGCGTGCTCGTAGGGTGATGACGACTCAAGCCCTATCATCCTCCTTCAAGCAAATAAATACCGTGTCATCCTGAACGAAGCGGCTTGGGGCCCCGCGAACTTCAGTTCGTGGGGTAAGCGAAGTGAAGGATCTGCTTCTCGCATCGCCTGCGTGATCAAATACACAGCGCAGCCCTTTCAAGACAGCTAACGTTTTACGAATGCGTGAACGCACCTATTTCACCTACATCGTTGCCAGCAAAAGCAAAACGCTCTACATCGGTGTCACCGGCGACCTCATGCGCCGCGTCTTTGAGCACAAGCACAAGGCTTATCCGGGATTCACAGCGCGATACAACTGCAATCGTCTTGTCTGGTTCCAGAGATTCAGTGAAGTAAGTGCTGCGATTCAACGCGAAAAGGAACTGAAGGGTTGGACGCGCGCCAAAAAGATAGTACTTGTGGAGGCGGAGAATCCTACCTGGGAAGATCTGAGTGAAGGGTGGTATGCGCAGAGCGTCCAGGTACAGACACCTGGAAAAGCAGATCCTTCACTGCGCTAACCCCAAAGATGATTGATCATCTTCGGGGCCCCAAGCCGCTTCGTTCAGGATGACACGGTACGCGGAGACCCAGTCAATGTAATCTCCGCCTTCTCAATCTGCACGACGCAAAATGGCCGCGCATCAGGGTCTCTGATGCGCGGCCGTTTTTAGGCTGAGTTACAACTCGCTGGTAACTCTTAGAACGAGATACTTATTGCCAGTCCGGGACGGCTTGGGAACCTTCGGTCATACAGGTAATAGCCGCCGTCGTTGTAGTCCACGTACATATCGTCATCGCGGTACCAATTTGCTCCCCAGTACTCAGGATATGGATCCATCATGCTGAACCAATAGCCACCGTATTGGAAACGCGACCGGCCGCCGACTTCCATGTAGGGCAAGCCAAATACGCGAAAGCTGTGTTGCCTGCCGAAGTTCTGGCGGAACTTCACGTCGGGAACGCGATCTCCGCGGTAGCCGCCACGCTGCGCCCACGACTGGTGCTGCGACTGGAAGTTAGTTGCCCTGTGCTGTTGCCAGTCATTGCGCTGTTGGCTCTGCTGCATGCGCTGCTGTGGCTGCGCGCGTTGCTGTTGCTGAGCCCGCTGCTGTTCCTGAGCGCGCTGAGGCTGTTCGCGTTGTACGGGCGCTGCCTGGCGGGTGTTTTGCTGCTGCCCTCTGCCCTGTTGCTGGTTTTGCTGTGCGTGCTGTTGCTGCTGCCCGTGTTGCTGGCCTGCTGGCTGCGCATGATGATCTTGCTTGTCCTGACCCCCGCGATCACCTTCGTGCTGCGCGTATCCAAAACCGACGGTTGCAATCAGTAACAACGAAAGCGTTGCCGTTTGAACCATTGATGTTTGCTTCATGGTGTTTCCTCTGTTTCTACTCGAATCTTGTGAACGCTGCGTATGTTTCGCGATTAGCCGCGCGTTGATTTCTCTTTTTTGATCGACCGCTTTGAAGTAGGTTGTGTGGGGGAGGGCACAACCCTATATGCGTCGTCGCCCTGACAGCAGATTGAAGACCAGAACGATCAGTGCGACCACGAGCAGGATATGAATCAATCCGCCCGCAATGTGAAGGCTGAACCCCAGAAGCCACAGCACGAGGATGACTACAAAAATTGTCCAAAGCATGGATTGCTCCTGAATGTTATGGTTCCTGGGTTCACGTCAGCTGACTAGCGGTCGACTTGCGCTACTGCCTGCGCCTTGGCGCCGCGTGCGCGCGAGTAAGTCAGAATCTCTGTGTTCAGTTTCCAATCGGTATTGGCTGATGCGTGACGTCCAACCGGACCGGCTGCTGCTGATGCGTCGCCGCCAAGCTGAAAACCACTGGAAATGAGCTGCTGCATTCCGCGCTCATTCTGGATAATCATGACCAGGTCCACGCCTTCAACGCCGATCTGTAATCCCCAGCTTCCGCCGGTGATCGCAAAGAATGCGGGAGCGCTCCAACCTTTTTCTGTTCGGCATGTGGCCACGCCTCGACCGTTCTCTGCTCCAAACACAAATCCGCCCTTCAGCAGATGGGGAACAACAGCTACGCACCGTGCATGTTCCAGAACTTCCTCGGGGATGCCGTTGTCCGGAGCGGCCATGATTTCAGACATGACTCGGCCGGCATGGTCCAGGCGATTGATTGTTGCTTCACGATCGGATGCTGCCCAGACTGGGAAAGCCATGCTGACCAACGCTACGCACATAATGATTTTCTTCACGAATTACACCTTTTCCTGACTCTGCATTGCGCGGTTTTCTTTGCGCTTGATCCCACTGCATGAGGCAACTTCAACCGTAACCCCATAAGTTCCCCCCGTCTGAGCAAACAAGCTCATAGGTCCTGGGACAGCTAAAAGATGATTGGTAAAGCAGGAGGCTTGTAACCGGATTCCCCCAGGAATCCCATCTTGGGTCAGGAGTCCCAATGCATTTGGGGGATCTTATTGAGTTGGTTCGTTCTTGCGGATAAATGGCCGGGGATCATGCGGGATTGCTAGTCCACCGTGGCGAGAAATGACCAAGTTGGGTACGATAGCTAGCAGAAAATGCAGTATTTAACGCCCTCGCGCATCTGACTTGCGTGCCGAATCCTAATGTCCTTCAGCGAATCCAAATGAACGAAGAAAAATGAGTTTGAGATTTATACCTGACCTTCTGCTCCAGGGCTCGAAGCGGGCTCGCCGCACCAGCGGCCGCGCCAGCTTTGGCGGAACTTTTCCCGCTCCTCTGGTGTCATCTTCTCCCTGCGCTCGGCCATGCGATTGCGCCAGTCGTTGCGGCCGGAGCACCTGCCACCGCCGCCGCGCAGGCCGCCAAACAAAATCTTCGACAGAATCAGCAATCCATAAGCCTGCCAATAAGTAATGGTGTGCAGGCCAAAGATGGACGGCATAAGCCAGTTCCAAAGGGCCATCACCACAAAGCCCAGCGCAAAGAAGAGCGCGACCACCAGGATGCCGATTCCAATCATTTTCAGTGCACGATACCTTTTCATTTCAATCCTCACAATCTGCTTCACAAACTTGTGAACTCGTCGTAGATGCTTTGCAGGCGGCTGCGCAGGTACTGCACGGCGTAGCGCTTGCGCGCCAGCAGAGTGTTGATATTCGTTCCGGTTTCGGCAGCCATTTCCTTAAAGCTGCGTCCCTCAATCTCGTGGGCGATGAAAACGGCGCGCTGCTCTTCGGGCAGCTCTTCAACCGCGTCTTCAAGTGCGTCGATCAGCAGCGTGCGCGCGTAAATTGCTTCCGGCCCGGCATCGGGAGAGGGCAGAAAATCATCAAGCGAGAACCGCTCACCATCTTCATCGAGCGCCTGCTCGGATTTGAGCGGGTCATGACTGCGCTTGCGAAAGCGATCGATGATTCGGTTGCGCGCCACTCGGAACAGCCACGCCCCAGCCTGCTCAATCGGCTTCATCAGCCGATAGGTCTGGACGAACTCGTAGAAGACCTCCTGCAGGATGTCTTCTGCGTCGGCCTCGTCGGCAACGCGCTTGCGGATGAAATTCCTGAGGCGCGTGCCCTCGGCTTTCACGACCGTGGAGATGCGCCGGTCTTGCTCAATCGTCATCCACTCCATGGTAGGCGTCTGTTCCATCTACTGGTGAAGACGTAAGCGCAGGACAAATATTTTAGTAAGTCGGCTTCGCGCCCCGCGTAGCGGAGTCAGTAGGATAAGTAACTCAGTTAGAAGCTGTACGAGTCATTTGATGAGCAGTTTGCGAGTGACTCCACACATAATTTGCACCGGCGATTGTTCACTTTCTTCCGTGTCTACGATTTATGCACCAGCACTGGTGAAATCCACAGATTTACCTTTTTTTTGCACTTGCTTCCACAGATTCAACGGGCCTAAGCTCCTTTCCAGTTGATGAGCCAGTAGGGAATTGGAGATGTAGTTCCACTTCGACAGGAAGATGCAGGATGCAGTTGAAGGCGGCAATTCATAAGCCGGTTCGCCGGTAAGTGGAAAGCATGAATGAGATTGAAAGAATGCATCCAGAGTCGGAAACGGAAACTGCATAGCCCGATTGGATACGAAGATTCATCCGCGGTGTAAGCCGAGGATGCAAGGTTCGAGAAGACCGGGATACATCATCGACCCAGCCGTAGATGCAGGATTCAGGGAAACCTGAAGACGCAGGGACGGCGGAGCCGGAGGATGCGAGAACCGAGGAAACTCGGTGATCCATCAGCCGACGCCAAGGGAGAGAGAAGCCGGGGAAACCCGGGGACTCAAACCCAAGGCCAAGCCGGAAGATGAAGCTCGCAGGGAAACCTGCAGCGACATCGGGAGGCGCAGCCAGGAGGAGCGGAGTTCAAGGGAAACCGAGAGCTCAAGCACTGGAGGCGCCGAAGAACGAGAGATTCGGGGTAACTCGAAGATCTGTTGCCGGTATAGCCGGAAGATGCAGGAACCGGGGCAACCTGGAACTTGTATCGGCAGGTGCAGCTGGAAGAGCGAGGCAGCGGGGAAACTCGCGGCTGACGCAACAGAGGCGCTGAAGGATACGAGAGTCGGGGCAACTCGATGATCGATCGCCGGCAGGGCCGGAAGATGCAAAGACCGGGGAAACCCGTGATGCATCGAGAGGCGCGACGGGCGAAATAGAGTTGCGGGGGAACCCGGAACTTGAAAACCGCTGGAAGCGCTGAATGGATTCGAGCTTCAGGGCAACTTGAAGATCGAGCGCCGGCAAACCCGAGGATGCGGTGTGCGGGGCAACCTGCAGCCACATCGGGAGACGCTATTTGGAAGTGCGAGACTGCGGGGCGACCCCAGATCCAGCGCCGGTAGCGCCGAAGGATGAGAGAAGAGAGGCGACTCGAATCTCCATCGCGGGCACAGACCTTGAGATGCAGTGTCCAGGGAAACTTGGGGACTTAGCGCAAGGTGCTGAACGGGTCAGTGCATGATCCAAGGCTCCTAATGGTTCACCCTATCGAAGACGCCAGAGGCTCCGGTCTCTGGCGTTTTCGTGTTTGCGCACCTGGTGAACTTCCGCTCGATTGCTATGACGCACGTGTCCGCGCTTACACTGGTTGCGGAGATTTTTCATGTTTATTGCATTCATACGTAAGATAGGATCGGTCGCCATTCTCGCAGGGCTCGTCGCGTTGTGCACTCGCATGCCGGCGCAGGGACCGTTCGGCACGCCGAACGAGAGCAGTGCATTTTCAATTCCAGAAAAGCAGCTCGTCCAGCCGGCAGAACTCAATCGTATTCTGGCGGACAAGAACGGCGACAAGCCGCTTGTTCTTCAGGTGGGTTCGCGAGTGCTGTTTGAGCAGGCGCATATCGCCGGCTCGGAGTACGCTGGCCCTGGATCGCAGCAGGCCGGGCTTGATCAATTGAAGAAGCGAGTTGCATCCACACCCAAAGACAAAGCTATCGTTCTCTATTGTGGTTGCTGCCCGTGGAATCGCTGCCCGAATGTGGCGCCTGCATTCAAGCTGCTTCAAAGTTTGGGATTCTCGCAGGTTAAGGTACTTTACATAGCTAACAACTTTGGCAGCGACTGGGTTGAAAAGGGGTATTCCGTTGCGCGCGGCCGCTAAGGCGCGAAGATGGCATAGCCGATTTGCGTGGTTGGTTCGGGCACTTCTTGTCGCCGGTCTGTTGCCGGCCATCCCCGTCGCGCCAGTCTGTTTCGCTGCACCGCCAGCGGCGCATTCGATCGTTGACAAACATGCCCCGCAGATTAACCGCGTTGACCTCGATGGGCACCGAGTTAATCTGAAGAGTCTGCACGGCAGGGTTGTTCTGTTGAACTTCTGGGCAACGTGGTGCGCGCCGTGTTTGATTGAGCTACCCGCATTCAGCGCATGGCAGCAGCAGTACGCATCGCAAGGACTGCAGGTAGTCGGCATTTCGATGGATGACGATGCTGCGCCAGTTCGTCAGCTTGTAGCCAGGCTGAATGCGAAGTATCCAATTGCGATGGGTGACGCGAAACTGGGCGAAAAGTACGGCGGCGTAATGGGACTGCCATTGACCTACCTTATCGACCGGAATGGCGTGGTGCGAATGCGCTTTCAAGGCGAGACAGACTTGAAGACTATCGAGAGACAATTGCAGACTATGCTCAAGCAACAATGAGTAGTAGTCACTAACGCGTGAACTCTCGCTCGCCTTGTAGTTCGCGCGTTTCTAATGGCCCTTCAAAAAGGATGTCTCTCTTGAGCGGCCTATTGATTGACCGCCATCTTTCGGATGTAGAGAATAAGGTTCCAAACAGTAGTGTCGTTAGCGCGGCCCGCGGCTTCAGGGGGCATCTTGTCTTTGCCGTTGCGAATGATATCGAATAGATCGCCATCTGCCTTGGCGGACATAACTTTTCCGTTAGTAAAGTCCGGAATGCTCAAGCTCATGCTCTTGGCAAGATCGGTTTGGCCGTTGCCGTTGTCGCCATGGCACATTGCGCAATCGATCTGATAGAGGCCTTTCGCTTTCGCGAGCCCTTCAGCGGTGGCCTTTAAAGGATTGGGAGCTCCGGCGTGCGACGCGGCTGCTGGAGCGGGTGCGGCATCTTGCGATGCGTGCATCAAGGCCGGCGAAAAGACAAACAGGCTAGCTGCAGAAAGTAGCAGAAACTGCTTCAACATAACATCCTCCTCAAGCAGATGTCGGACAGAGGCATCGTTTCGAGTTTTGATTTTATGGCTCGAATTATAGGCCTAATTTTCCGGTTGTCCAAGAATGCAGATCTCGGCCCACCAGTTTTGGTACTGCAACCGTACCGATCAAACTGTGCCTGAGTTTTCCTGAATTTATTGTTGTTAGTGCACTGCTGAGGAGCCGGGGCCTGTGCCCGGTCGGTTTTTGCTCAACAGAAAAGCGAGCGCGACGAGCCCCAGCGACATCCACGAGAGCTCCATGTAAACGTCCTGATAGCCCTGCGTTGCAGCCTGCCGGTTGAGTTGGGAGTAGATGTTGGCCAGCGCCAGCCCCATACCGTTCGATCCGCCAAAATGGCTGCTGAAAAACCCGCTCAGCGCCTGCGAGTGCTGCTGGAACGCGATCGATCCCGATTGCATTGCCGCCTGCAAGTGCTGCTGGTGCCACTCCGTGCGATTGGTCACCTGCGCGTTGGTAATGGCGATAAGGATGCTGCCGCCAATATTGCGGGCAAAGTTGATGAGGCCCGCCACCTGGTTGCTCTGCTCGCGAGGCATGCCTACGTATGCGGCGGTCGTAATGGAGATGAAGCAGAACGGTAGTGGCAACATCTGCACAACACGCAGCCACGAGGCGGCTGAAAAGCTCATGTCAAGCGTAGTGATTTGCGCGGCGTAACGGAAGGTAAGAAAGAACATGCTGAAGCCGATAACGGTGAGCGTGCGAGCGGAGACTTTGCCGGTGGCGTATCCGGCCAGCGGCATCACGATGAGAAGCGCAAATCCACCCGCAGTTAGGGCCATGCCCGCGTTAGTGGCGGTCCACCCCAGCAACTGCTGCATGAATTGCGGCTGCAACACGGTGTTCGCGTTTAGAACTCCGCCCACCAGCATCATCAGAAAACAACAGATGGCGAAATTCTTAAATCGGAAAAGCTTGAGATTCATGAGCGGGTTCTTGTGCCGCCACTCCCAAATCACAAGGCCGATCATGCCGACCACAAATAGAGCGCAGAAGAACTGGATAAACCCGGAAGCGAACCAGTCGTTTTCTTCGCCCTTATCGAGCATGATTTGCAGACCGCCCATGGCGACGGTCAGAAAGCCGAGACCGACATAGTCCATGTGCCGCAAGCGCGAACGATCCGGCTTGATCCATGGCGGATCTTCAACAAGGCGCGTAACCAGAATGAAGGCCAGAATGCCGACGGGAATATTAATAAAAAATATCCAGCGCCAAGAAAAATTGTCGGTAATCCAGCCGCCCAGAGTGGGGCCGATGGAAGGCGCCAGCACCGTAACCAGCCCGTACACAGAAAATGCCTGCCCGCGTTTGTGCGGCTCGAACGAGTCGGCCATAATTGCCTGCGCCATGGGCTGCATGCCGCCGCCGCCGGCTCCCTGAATCACGCGGAAGAGAAGCAGCAAGGGCAGAGAAGGCGCAGCGCCACATAAAAAACTGGCAACCGTAAAGATGGTGATACAGAAAACAAAGAAGTTGCGGCGCCCCATCAGACTTGAGGCCCAACCGCCGAGGGGCAGAACAATCGCATTGGAGACAAGATAGCTGGTCAGCACCCAGGTACCTTCGTCAGTGCTGGCGCCTAGGGTCCCGGCAATGTGGGGCAATGCCACGTTGGCAATCGAGGTGTCCAGCACCTCCATGAACGCAGCCAGCGCTACCGTCATGGCGATGAGCCACGGGTTGACTCTCGGTTTCCAAGCCGTATTCTCAGCCAGAGCCGGATTCTGCATCTGCCGGGGCGCTGGTGCGGCTGCAGGTTGCGTTGCCAACAGTCCTCTCCTATGTCCTTCTTCTTACTTTAGTTAGGCCGGGGAAGATCGGCGCCGTAGGGTCCAGTTAACGCTGCCAGGGCTTTTGGCTAATGCCAACCAGTTGCGGTACTTGTCTCATTTGTATAGATTCGCTTTCCCGCCCTCGGGGTTCATCGGATTGCCATATCAGCCGGATCGAAAATTTTTGGGGTTCGCCATCCGATGAGGGCGATGAGCAGCGCAACCACCTGCATGGCGACAATAAAGACGACGCAGGCTGGCCAGCCGCCAATGGCCCAGAATGCTCCTGGAAGCACGCCGGCGGTTGCTCCACCAAGATAGTAGCAAGTGATGTAGAGGCCGGCGGCCGTTACCCGCGCCCCTGGCGGAGATGCGACGCGCAAGTGGCTGCTTGAGGCTGTCTGGGAAATGAAGACGCCGGACGACAATAGTGTCAGCCCGATGATTACGACGACAAGTGAACGGTCAAGCGTGAGCAGAACGCCAATGATGGAGCATGTGATCGCTCCCGCAATTCCTGCACGAAGGCCCACGCGGGTGATCAGGTAGCCCGCAGCCGGCGTTACAACCAGGCCGATCAGATAAACGAAGAACAGCGAGCTGAGCGCAGTTGCCGATAGACGAAACGGTGGTGCGCTCAGATAGAAAGTGATCCACGAAAAAACGCCCACCATCGAGAACAGAACGTTAAAGCCAACGGCAAAAGTGGCCACAAGGCGACGGCTGCGCAAAAGGCCCTGAACCTGCCGAATGAAGCTGTGATCGAGATCGTGGGCCGCCGGCGGTGATCTGCGAGTACCGCGCGGGAGCCATGCGGCGATGGCGGCCGCACCGGCGAGCGAGGCTGCACCAAGCGCAAGAAAGCTAACGCGCCAATTGAAGTGGTCAGCCACAACGCCACTCGTGATGCGGCCGATGAAGCCGCCGAGCGCGGTTCCGCTGACGTAAAAGCTCATGATGAGTGCGACGCGGTCCGGCGGCCACTCCTCGCCGATGTAGGTAATGACCACTGCAATGATGCCGGGAACAGTGATGCCCTGCAAGAATCTCCAGAAGATGAGCTGCGCCAGGGTGGTCGAGGTCGCCGCCAGCAGCGTGGGCACACTGACTCCAAATGCAGCGAAGACAATGACACTCTTGCGCGGAAGCCGCTCTGCAAGCGCGCCGAATATGGGCGCAGAAAACGCAACACCCAGCGTGGCGGCCGAAACCGTCATGCCGACAGCAGTCTTTGAAGCATGGAACAGCCCTTCCAGCATAGGCAGCATGGGCTGCGTGCAGTAAAGCCCAAGAAAGGCGCACACGCCGCAGAGCGTGACTGCAGCGGCGGCCAGACTGCTGGGTGTGCCCAGGCTGCTCGGCGTTGGGTGTTCCGATTGCGAGTAGGGTGTCAACCCTTTAGGATAGACCGGACTGGGTCGGGCCCCTTCCTCCTCCGCGTTCCAGCGATATAACCTAGGTACAAGAACATGCATGCACTTCCCCGAAAGCCGCCAAGACGCGGCATGGAGGCCTTTGCCTCGCGCGACTTCAGGCGGTTCCAACTGGCGCGCGTTGCAGCTGTACTCGGATACGCCGCCCAATCCGTTGCGGTGGCGTGGCAGGTGTATGCCATTACGCATCGGGCAATTGACCTTGGCTACACGGGACTGGTGCAGTTTATTCCGGGACTGATCTTCCTGCTTCCTGCCGGGCATGTTGCCGACCGCTTCGATCGACGCCAGATCATCCTTTGCTGTTATGCAATGCAGGCTGTGTGCACCACGGCGCTGCTGCTGCTGGCGCGTGCGGGCGTGCGCGACGTGTATTCCATCTATGCGGTGCTGTTTTTTCTGGGAACGTCGAGGACGTTTGCAGGTCCGGCAACCACGGCGCTCATTCCGCACCTGGTTCCTGAAGAGCATTTTGTAAACGCGGTTACATGGGGCGCAACGATTTTCCAGTTCGCCACCATCATCGGCCCCGCGCTGGGCGGTGTGCTTTACTCGGTGCCGATCACGCAGTTTGTCTCGGACTCCAAACTTCAGGGCGCAGGCATCGTGTACGTGTTTACTCTGGCCACCATGGGATGGTCGCTGGTGCTTGTCGGCAGCATGCATGTGCGCTCCGGCAGGATGGAGCATCGCGCCATGTCGCTCAAAGTGGTGCTGGCGGGATTTCAATACATGGGCCGTTCGCCGCTCTTGCTTGGCGCTGCTTCGCTCGATCTGTTCGCCGTACTGCTTGGTGGAGCGGTGGCGCTCACCCCGATTTTCGCCAACGACATTCTCCATACCGGACCACGCGGACTGGGCATGCTGCGCGCCGCTCCGGCAGCGGGCGCGGTGGCCATGTCGCTGCTGCTGGCGCGTTATCCGTTTCGTCGCCATGCGGGAGTACGGCTGTTTATCTGCGTGGCGATCTTTGGTGCGGCCACCATCGTGTTCGGTTACTCCAGCAGCCTGACGCTGTCGCTGGTTGCGCTATTCATTGCCGGTGCCGTAGATGCGATCAGCGTGATCATTCGCGGCTCCCTGCTGCAGTTGGGAACGCCGCCGGAGATGCGTGGACGTGTCAGCGCAGTCAATTCGCTGTTCATCGGCGCTTCAAACGAACTGGGAGAATTTGAGAGCGGCCTCACAGCGCAGTGGTGGGGCGCAGTGCGCGCAACCGTGTATGGAGGAATTGGCGCGATGGCAGTGGCGGGACTTTGGTCAGTGGCATTTCCCAGCCTGCGACGTGCGGATCGCCTGACCGTCGAGGCGTTGCGGCAGGCGCCCGTGAAAGAGTAAAAGAAACCAATTCATCGTATTCAACGAAGAGGCCCGCGCATCGCGCGGGCCTCTTCGTTTTGCAGTTCTGGAGGAAAGGAGAATTATTTCTGCGCCGTCTGTATCGGAGCCTGTTTGTTCGGAACCGGCGGATTGACTTTGGCGTTCAGAAAATCGGTAAGGTCATTTACGTCCTGTTGAGTGCCCACCATCGGCGGCATAAAGCGGCGATAGGGCATGTCGGGTTTGTACTCGTGCAGCATGGTTATAAAGCTGCCGATGTTGGCGCGATCACGTCCGCTGAGCAGTTGGCGCATTGGGCGATAACCGTCCATGGTGTGGCATGAGCCGCACTCGCCGCGGAAGATGGCCTCTCCGCGCGAGTAGCTTGAATCGGAATTGTTCCAGACCCACTCGGAGTGGGCCAGATAACCCTGCTGATTGATCCGATCCACATACGGAACGCGTACGCCATTCGAATACATCCAGTGCCCGATGACGTATGGCTTGCGCAGCATTTCGCGCGAGTACTCGCCGGCGCCCGTAGCGATGAGCGCGAGCAAAAGCACTGCCATGGCATGGGACAGGTTGAAGTCGAGCGGATTGCGGTAAGCGAGGTAGTAGGCCACGCCGACGATGGTGGCCGACGTGACAATAATGACCAGCGCCATGCGTGTCACGGCAGAGAAGGTACCTGCGTTGATGGTATCGATACCGAGAGTAAGCAGTGTCTGCTGAGAGGCCGGGACCATCATGTAATACCAGATCATGAGGAACGGAATCGCGACGAACGAAGGCACCAGCCAGCGCACGCTCCATTGCACGGTGCTGATTTTCAGGGCAGGCTGTTTTTCGCCGTCGATACGGCTGGAGGTAATCAGCGCCCATACCCCGGCAAGCGAGCAGCAGACGCACGCTCGCAAGAGAAGGCTTGGCCAGTAGGTTGGATTGAAGAACGCATTCCAGAACTTGCTGGCTTCATTTCCGGTTCCGGCAACTGCCAGCCATGTATAGCCTGGAGTGAGCATGAAAGCCAGAATGCCATTGATGATGATGAGCGTTGCCGCCGAAGCTCCGGCATACACCCACCCCACGGTGAGGTGGAGCTTTTCGTCGATGCGGTCCCACGTGTAGTAGTACACGGCGACAGTGGTGAGCTCGACCAGGAAGAAGACCCACTCCATGGCCCAGCCGAAAACGAAGTTGTGAATCAGAGTGCTGGTGGCCTCGGGATGCGTGAGTCCGATGGCGAACCAGATGCCCACACCGGATACGGTGCCGAACACGCCAGTAAGGATGAGGAAGAACTTTGAATGGCTGGCAATCTGCTTGAGCCATGCGGCGCGGAGCTCGGGGTCGGCAATGCGCATGGCCTTGCGCTCGGCCATGGGTAGATAAAGACCTCCGCCCACTGCGAACTGCGAAATCATGACATGGAAGATGGCGATAATGCCGATCACCCAGCCCGAGCCGAGGAATGGAATTTCCCAAAACGGATAGTTCATAGTCAGAGCTCCTGGCCTCTAGCTGCTCTCTCTTCGCGCTTTTCCTGCATCGGCCGAGCTGTTTGTACAGGCACGGCCGAGCTGAAAGCTGATAGCTGACAGCTGAAAGCTTCCTTACCGAATCGTCCAATAGCCAATCAAAGTTGTAGACAACAGCGCGAACACCGCCAGCAGTCCGAAGTAGTGTGCAATGCGTGCTCGCTTTCCGGCTTCGCTTTTCGGGTCGTAGAACGGAATAAGAACCCACAGCACGATGCCGAGTGTGAAGAGCAGAATGCCGGCAATTTCTCCAACAGCGCCGGGCAGGAATGAGCCAAGAATCTTGAGCATCTCGAAGGGACTCATGAAGTACCACTCGGGATGAATCCCCATCGGCGCAGGCGCCAGGGAGTCGTATTGCTTGCCCAGCGACCACGGAAATACCGAGGCCAGCAGCGCAAGAATGTTGAGGGAGATAAGCCACATAGCCAAATCCTTGCGCAGAAAGTTGGGCATGAACGGCATGCTCTTGCGCTCGTTGGCGGGCTTTGCCTCCTCGGCCGGAGGAACTGCGTTGCCATGCCGCTGCACCAGCCACAGATGGAAGCCAAGCAAGGGAAGGAACAGTGCAGGAAGCACCACGACGTGTAATGCGAAGAAGCGCTGTACCGTGAATTCGCTCACTTCCGGTCCGCCGCGCAGCATGTTGGCAATGATCGGGCCGATCCATGGAATGGCCATCGGAATTTCAAGACCAACCTTGGTGGCAAAATAGCTGAGTTCGTCCATGGGCAGCAGATAGCCTGAGAAGCCGAACACTGAAGCAACGCCGAGCAACGCCATGCCGCTCAGCCATCCAAACTCGCGCGGCTTGCGATAGGCCTTCATAAAAAAGACCGAGAACATATGAACGAGGATGGAAAAAATCATCAGATTCGCCGACCATGAATGCGCCGAGCGAATCAGCCATCCGAAGTGCATCACAAACGTGATCTGACGAACCGACTCGTACGCCTCAGCTCCGGGCCGGTAGTAGACGAGCAGCAACACGCCGGTGAAGCACTGGACGAGGAAGAGAAAGAGCGAAATTCCACCCCAGTAGTACCAGAAAGACTGGGCATGGACAGGGACAGACTTATGGCGTGCGAAGGCGGCGAGTTCAGAGAGGCCCAGCCGCTCATCGACCCAGTCGTATACGTTGCTCGTGATGGTCTTGGCAGTCATACGTAGTTCCTTGAATTGGTGGCGTTGTTGCGGCGCTAGATTCCTTTGCGCTGACAAGCTAAGCGCGCGATACGGTAACGTCGGCATCGCCGACTGCAACTTTGTAAACGGTGAGCGGCTTGGGCGGCGGCCCACTGACGTTGGCGCCCGTGTAGGCGTTGTAAACGCCGCCGTGGCATGCGCAATGTACGCGATCAGCCTGAGGCTCGTACTGCACGGTGCATCCAAGATGCGTGCAGACTGCGGTCATCGATATCCAGCGGCCATCGGCGTGATGAATCAGCATGGCGGGCCTGGTGCCGAACTTGTACATCAGAACAGAACCCGCGGGCAGCTTCTGCGCGTCCTTCAGCGTGACCTCAGTGACGGCTGTAGCGCTGAGCGCCATTTCTTCAGGCGAGGCAAGATAACGATAAATTGGATAGGCTAGTGCCGCGGTGTAGCAGAGCCCTGCTGCTCCGGCGGAGGCCAAGAACGCGCGGCGTGTGTTGCGCTCCCCGTGCTCTTCAACAATGTTGGCTGAATTTACAAGATCAGTGGTGCTCATAACTATGCCGCGCCCTCCATTACTTTTTGTGCGCGCGCCACTACGGACACGAGCCATCCAATCACGCCTAATCCGGCAACGAAGAGAACCAGGAAGAGGCCTACGACGCTCCAGTTAGTGACTACAACGCGATTCCACACGTCGTAGTTCTTGCTCAGCAGGGTCAGGTCACGCACGCCGTCGCGATAAACGGTGAGCATGATCTCAACCAGAACTGCCAGCAGCACGCTGGTCCAACTCATCCAGCTCGCCGCGATCTTGCCGAATCCGGCAACAGCGCCAACGACGATTGCGACAGCGACAAGAGCCAGCCAGCCATATCCGGCAAAGCCGCAAAGCTTATAAAGCGGGTAAGCCGATCCGCCTGCCAGACCAGCCTTGACGGCCGCCGGCTGCACGCTCGCAGCCCAGATTCCGGCCGCGAGATAGACGAGGCCGCAGAAGGCTGCAACCTTGCCGCCGAGGCCTGCCATGTAGCTCTTGGCGTCCGCGGTAAACGTGCTGCGGCCGGCGAGGTAAACAAGCCACAGACCGCCAATGAAGAAACCGCCGGCCATCATCATCAGCCAGCGCGGCTCAAGCGTGGGATCGCCGGCGGGCAGATAGGCCCCCATCGCCGAAGCAGAGTACATTGACCGCCACACTTCAGGGCGAAGCATAAGCGTCATGTTCGAAGAGAGCAGACGCGCAACAGAGCCAGCCAGTAGCCATGCGGGCAACCCTACCCACCATGCGGATTTCCCCGCGTCAAGACGGGCGGTGAAACGATACAGCAGCCAGTAGGTGAAGATCAGGATGCCGACGATTGAGATCCAGTAGACGCCCATCAACACGCTGCTGGTGTAGAGAGCGCGTCCATACAGAACCTGCGCGAACAAGAGCGGCGGCACACCCAGGTTGATCACGAAGGTCATCACGACCGTTAGGCGTCGTGCCAGTGCGCGTGCGGTGGTGAGCGCCAGCGGTGAGTTGTTGAAGAGGCTGAGCACGACCGCCAGCAACAGCCCGCCCAAAAGCATTTCAACCGCGACGAAGTGCAGCGACAGCGTGACAACGTGCAGCAACTTCATCAGCCATACAGGCGCCGGCAAGGGAATGGGATCGACAGCTGGATAGAGATTCATAAAATTCCAAAAGTTCCTTTCAGTCTGCAGTCGATGCTCAATGAATCAAAAAAAAATAAATGGCGCATACACAAAGGTCGGTTCGCCGGGCAGCACCGGGCTCGGCGAATAGGGGGAAGGTGGCCAAGGGATTTCTCATTGGCATTTCGGACTGTTTATCTCCAATTTGGATTGGAAGGATTAATTTACAGCGCGCAAATCCAAAAGATATGTGACGACGAATACATACGCTTGTGACACGTTTAGTTAGGCTCGGACACAGTCGCACTTATAAAATCTGCGGGGCGTGCGGGAATCATATTTGCGTATATTTGAGCGCCTTGCCTGGTAGGACACTTTAATGAAGAGAACCAATTCATCCATGCAACTTACACGCGCGGCGGACTATGCTGTCCGCGTAATGGTTCAATTGGCAGCATCGCCAAAAGAGCAGCGGGTACTTTTACCGGATCTGGCCGCTGTCACCGATGCGCCCGAGAGTTTTCTGTCAAAGGTGCTGCAGGCGTTGTCGCACGAGGGATTGATTGATTCCAAGCGTGGGCACAGTGGCGGCTTTCAAATCTCCAATCGAGGCCGAAGGGCTTCGATGCGTGAAGTGATTGAGGCCATCGACGGTCCTATTATGTTGAATTCGTGTCTGATCTCTGGCAAAGCATGTCCCAGGAGAGCGAAATGCCCGGCGCATCCCGTGTGGGAACGGGCACAGATGGCGATGCTGAATGTGCTGTCACAGGCGCTGATTTCTGAATTGGCGCTGGAGCAAGTGCAGCCGTTGTACAGTTTGCAGGCGATTGGCAGCGCCCGATGAATAGGGCTTGATGCATCGCGCGGCAGGGCGCATCCTGCCTTCGCAGTTGCGTAAGCCAGCCCGAAGATGTTTCAATCAAATTACTGAAACAGGGGTGCTCCACGAAGTGGGGCTGAGAAATACCCTCGAACCCGATCCGGATAATACCGGCGTGGGAAGTTTTCGAAGCCGCTCGGCCTTCTTCCTTAGAACCCTTCCGAGTTCCCCTTTTTCATGTGCAAAGAAGGGGAAGTCATGTCTCTCATTACCATTGGCACTGCTGTTCGGTTTTCTGCTGGACTCAGCGGTTTGACGCTGGCGTTGGCCTGCGGACTCGTATTTCCAGGCCAAGGAATCGCGCAAACCTCATCACCCAATCCCACCAACTCGTCAACTGCGGCGCAGAGCCAAACCAAGCTGCCCTCAGTGAACACAACTGTGGTGGTGCACGGTGAAACCAAAGACGACTACATGCCCGAGACCGTTACGGTAGGCACGCTGGACGGCGCAACGCTGCAGCAGTCGCCGCTATCTGCCACTGTCGTAACACGCGACTTGCTGAACGATCAGGTTGCACGCGTTCTGTCAGATGTGGTCAAGAACGACGCCTCTGTCGGCGAAGACTATGCGCCGGTCGGCTATTACGGCGACTTTGAAATTCGTGGCTTTCCGATTGACTTGGCGACCGGGCTGCAAATCAACGGCCTCACCATTGCAGGCGAACAGGACGTTCCGCTTGAGAACAAGCAGAGTGTCGAGTTCTTGAAAGGCATTGCCGGCGTCGAAAGCGGTGTCGCTTCGGCTGGCGGCCTCATTGATTATGTAACAAAGAAGCCCGCAACCATCGAAGCCATCGACTTGGCTACAGATCACCGCGGCAGCGCATACGGAGCTGTCGACCTGGGCAGAATCTTTGGCGGTCGCAAGCAGATTGGCACTCGCCTGAATCTTGCCGGAGAAAGAATTCAGAGCTATGTGAATGGCGCTGACGGCTGGCGTGCCATGGGCGCAGCGGAAGCCGATTGGAGGCTGAGCTCGAAGGCAATCTGGAATGGCAATTTCGAATATCAGCACAAGGTTGAGCGGTCAGTAAGCGGATACCAGTTGCTCGGCGGCGACACATTGCCCGATCTGAATCGCATCTTCCCGTCGACGATGCTGGGCGAGCAGTCGTGGGAAAAACCCAATACATTTGACACGTACAACACGGGCACGCGGCTTGATTACGATCTCCCGCATGCATGGCGGGCGTTTGCGGCAGGAAGTTTTAGTCACTCGCTGATCGATGACAATGTTGTGTATGCCTACGGATGCTATTACGAGGATGACTGCAATACCGGCGCGGCGCCGTATCCGTGGTTCTTTGCTCCAGATGGCAGCTACGACATTTACGACTATCGCAATCCGGGCGAACTGCGGCTGAATCTCGTCGGCGAAGCAATTGTGACCGGACACGTGCAGATGGGAAAGATCGGCCAGGACATTACGGCCGGCGGCGAAATGTTTTTGCGTAACGTGCAGATGCCGGGCTTTAACTCGGTTGCAGAGCCCTATTCGGCAGACGGCGTTGTGCAGGATGGCGCGGTCTTCACATTTGTGGGAACTGAGAACATCTATCAGCCGAATGCCGCAGTTGACCTGGCTGCTGTTGAAGATCCTCATCAGTCTGCCGGGCCGCGCAGGCTGTGGGTCGACAGCCACCAGGCAGCGCTGATTCTGCAGGACCGCATTCATCTGCCGGGACGCATTCAATTGCTGGCCTCAGGCCGATATGTTGCCCTGCGCGATCATAACTATTCGCCGTACGCGGGCTGCGCGGATTTCTCTGTGCCTGAAAATTGTGCTCCGGTGTTTACCAATAAAAACGTCTGGCTGCCGCAGTTTGCAATTACGTTCAACCCGATGGACAACCTGACCCTGTACGCAAATTACGGCGTCATGTTGTCGCTCGGACCGCAGGCGCCGTTTTGGACCGCTAACGGCAGCCAGTATCTCGCTCCGTTCATGACGCGGCAGGCGGAGATAGGCGCGAAGTACGCGCCAGGACAGCGCATTCTACTTACGGCCGCATTCTTCAGGATTCGCGCCCCATTTTACTATCCAAAATCTCTGACGGCTGCAGACACAGCCTGTCCAGAAGCTGCCGAGGGCGATCAGTGCTTTGAGTCCGACGGTCACGAGTCACACACTGGCGTTGAGTTCAATGCGGAAGGTAAAGCCTCACAATGGCTGCGCCTCACCGCTTCAGTTGCGGCTATCAAAGCGACTTCGAACGATACCAGCACGCCTGCCTACAACGACAAGCAGGTGATCAATGTACCGCGCGTGCGCACAGCTCTGTTTGCAGACGTGACGATGCCACGCATGCGCGGACTGCACCTGATGCCGGGCTGGGGTTATACCGACCGCAAAGAAGCAACGCGCGATGATCTGGTAAGCGTACCCGCTTACAACCTGTTCAACTTTGGCGCCCGCTACACGCCGGGGGGCGAAGATGGTCGCATGACATTCCGGATTTACGCTGACAACATTACCGACAAGCGCTACTGGAAAGATACCGGTGCGAGCCTGGGCGATACGTTCATTCACCTTGGCGCGCCCACGACCGTGCGGCTGTCAGCACATTACACTTTCTAAATCAGCTAAACGGCAGGCAGAGATCTGAAGCAATGAGCGCAATCGCGAAAGTGCACGGCATGGATGGCAAGCTGGTCAAACCGGACTGGCCGTCTCTGACTTTGGACGAGTTGCGTATTCTCATGGCTCGATTCCCTGCCCTTGGTGAGCCGCTTCAGATTGTTACCGTAAGTCCGCGGCCGCTTTCAGCTGCGGGAGTAGTGAGCACGCGGGCTGGGAACGTCTTCGTCAAGCGCCATCATCGTACGGTGCGTGATCGCGAAGGTTTGCTTGAAGAGCACGCCTTCATGGCGCATCTGCTGAACGCAGGAGCAAGCGTACCGAGAGTGATTGCGTCAGGCAGTGGTGAAACCGCGATTGCAATCGGAGAGTGGACCTACGAAGTACACGAAAGTCGGCCGGGACCATATCTCGACTTGTATGAGGACGCGATCTCGTGGACGCCCTTTCGCACCGTCGCGCATGCATGGTCTGCCGGGCAGGCGCTTGCGCACCTGCATCTCGCGGCAGAGGGATTTGACGCTCCGCGCCGAAAACCGCAGCCGCTCGTCGCCAGCTTTACGATTTTCGCGGAACAGGATGCAAGGTCAGCGCTCGGTAAGTACCTTGCGGAACGCCCGGTCTTGGCGGCGAACAAGGCGGTACTCAATTGCTGTGCGCAGGCACTGCAGTTGCTGGAGCCGTTTCACCTGCAGCTCAAACCGCTCCTGCCGGCTCTCGGATCCTTGTGGACACACAACGATCTTCATTGCTCAAACCTGTTGTGGAGTGATGCCAGCGACAGCGCGCGAGCAACAGCGATCATCGACTTCGGACTGGCGGACCGGACGAACGCAGTGCACGATATCGCCAACGCCATCGAGCGCAACATCGTTGAATGGCTTCAGCTCGTAGCTGAACCGGCGCATCCCGACCTGGTCACTGTGCACCTCGATCATCTTGGAGCGTTGTTGTCGGGCTACGAAGCCGTGCGCACGCTCAGCGATGAAGAAGCCGCAGCACTGGCGCCTATGACGGCACTCTGCCACGCGGAGTTTGCGTTATCTGAAGCGGAATACTTTCTCGGCGTGCTGCACTCAGAAGAAAAAGCGCCGATGGCTTACGATGGCTGGCTCGTAGGCCACGCACAGTGGTTTCACAGTGCGGCAGGCAAGGGCCTGTTAAGTGCAATTGAGACGTGGGTCGCCGGGCGTAATGCACGCATGCCAAAAGCTGGTGCGCGATGATGACGATGTTGAACTACCTAGGCGCGCATTGGCTTGAGATTGCAGGCACCGTAACCACAATTCTCGGCATATGGTTCACCACGCGTCGAATGCTTATCTGCTGGCCGGTAGTCCTTGCAGCGGACTTTCTATACCTCATCGTGTTTTATCGCGCGCGCCTCTTTTCCGACGCGCTACTGCAGGCTTTCTTCGTCGCATTCACAATCTACGGTTGGTGGCATTGGTGGCGCGGCATTGTTGAAGAAGGTGAGGTGCGCGTGGTTCCACTGCGGCCAAAGGGCTGGATCGCCGGACTGATTGTCGGTGCTGCCGGTGCGGTAATTCTTGGCTGGTTGATGACGCGGGTCGGAGCAGCGTTGCCGCATCTTGATGCGACGCTCGCCAGCTATAGTCTTGTGGCAAGTTGGTGGGGCGCACGCAAACACATCGCCAACTGGTGGCTCTGGATTGTTGTAGATCTGATCTACGTTGGCGAGTATCTCTACAAGGGACTGCAGCTAACCGCTCTGCTGTATGCGGGGCTGGTTGTGCTCGCTGTGCTGGGTCTGCGCGAATGGCGACGCGCACCTGTTGCCGCTCAGAGCGCCGCCTGAACCACGTTGTGCAGCGGTTCACCGTTCATGTAGCGGCGCAGTTCCGCCGCTGCAATGCGCAAGGCACGCGGCGTAAATTGTGCACTGGAACCGCCAATGTGCGGCGTGATCATGACGTTCGGACAGGTCCACAACGGATGATCCTCGGGCAGCGGTTCGGGATCTGTCACGTCGATGGCTGCGCGAATTCTTCCTGAGCGCAGCGCTTCAACTAATGCATGCGTATCGACGATGGGACCGCGCGCGGCATTCACCAGTAGCGCGCCATGTTGCATCAATGCGAATTGTTGAGCGCCTATCAAACCACGCGTTTCATCGGACGAAGGCAGAATCAGCACGATGACTTCGGCGTGCGGTAGCAAGCTATCAAGTTCCGTGACCGCATAAACCGATTCTTCAGGGCGTGCACTTTTCGCAATGCGCGTCAGCTGCACATGGAACGGCGTGAGCATGCGTTCGATTTCTTTGCCAATGGAGCCATACCCGACTAGAAGAACAGTTTTTCCCGTGAGCTCTTCAAGCATCACCGGCGGATAATGCGGACGCGTGTCGCCGCTAATGGCTGCGTAGTGCGGGGGAGCCTCAAAGCGGCGCTTCCAGCGGCCTTCGCGCTGTATCTCGTTGTAGAGCGGAAAATATTTCAACATCGCGAGAATTGAGGCGACAGCCCACTCCGCCGTGCAGATGTTGTGAGCGCCACGCGCGTTGCAAACCGTGACGTGCGGCCCTACGATCGGAGGAATCCATTCTGTGCCGGCGAGCATGGACAAGACCAGACGCACGCCACGTAACCAAGGCCATGCCCGTAAAGCGCGGTTGGTGTATGGGTCCGGTATCCAGACGTCGATCTGGATCTCGTGATCAGGAGGGTCTGGAATACAAACCAACTCCGTTCCTTCAGGGAAATCACGGAAGAGCTCTTCGGGTAGCGATGCTGGGTATCCGACACGCATGGAGAAAAGGCCGGAGTAACGACACGGGCCTGCATCCAATGCTAACGCAACTCGAGAAGCCTATCCATAATTTGTTCGAACGAGGCTTAGCAGGCGATGATCTAGGAGAAGGAACTTATCGCCCGTCAACCTCATGCGCCTGAAATTAAAAAAAACGCACTCGCAACATCAGCTTGCGGTAAAGCTCCGTGTCGATGGGGAGCCTGGTTCCAGCATCCTTACTTGGGAGCGAAGGCGACTGCTTATCCATGCGGCCAAGACTGCGCTGGCTGCGGCATTGTGCTGCTGGCTCGCACTGCGCTTCGGGTGGCGCGACGGTTACTGGGGCTCAATCAGCGCCATCATAGTGCTGCAGTCGAATGTAGGCGCCACGGTAAGCGCTTCACGCGAACGCCTCCTCGGCACAATCATTGGCGCATTGTTTGGATTTGCTTTCTCGCTCTTCGGCACACTGCCGTGGAATTTTATGCTGGCCGTGTTGACGGCGATGATTGTGTGCGGCTTGCTGGGCCTGCGCAACAGCTCGCGCCTGGCCGGAGTTACTATCGCCATCATCATGCTGGTGCAAAAGGACGGGCCGCGATTGCAGCTGGCCGCTGATCGCGTCGGCGAAGTGATCATGGGAATTGTGGTCGCGCTCGCTGTGACGACATTTTTGTTCCCTGACCGCGCACGCGTGCGATTGCGCGATGGGCTGGCCCAGGAATTTCTGCTGCTCGGCACTTTTTTCGAGGCCATCCTCGAAGGGTTTCGCGGGGCGTCTCCCGGAAACCTGGCAGAGCTTCGAGAAGATGTGCAGGTCCGCATGCGCGGAAATAATCAGTTGCTTGAAGCGGCGCGCCATGAACCCCTGGGAGATCCAGGCCAGAGCGAAGGGATGGAAATGCTTTCGCAGTTCGGCCGCTCCATTTTTGATGCGCTGCTGGCTCTGCAGTTTTCAGTGGAAGGCAGCAACGAAGACGGCTATGCACTGCAGCTGGAGCCGGAACTCGGGCGCCTGGCGGTAGATATTCGCTCAGGCTTTCACCACGTCGCGGGTTGCATTCACAAATGGATTTTCAATGTTGTGCCGCCGGCAATCAATCTTGAGCAGGATATCGCCGATCTTGAAAGCCGCATGGATACCGTGCGGCATACCGGACTCGGCTTTTCGCAGGCAGAAATTCTGCGCGCGTATGCGGTCCAACTTCACCTGAAGCAGATTGCACGGCTGTTGCGCGCATCGCGCGTTGAGACCAGCCGCACTGTCGGCCAGGCGAAGGAATAAGCGCCTGAAATTAAACTGCGATTGCGTCCGTGTAGATGGCCATGCCCACAACGGAATCTGCGCCTAGCGCGTCGAGAGCATCGATCTCCTGCTGGCTGCGAATGCCGCCGGCCACAATTAGTTGCCGCTGCGTGAGCTTGCGCAGCCGCGCCGCGGTTTCAATCGGGAAGCCCTGCATCATGCCTTCGCCGTCAACGTGCGTGTATAGAAATGCTGCAGTGTGCGGCTCGAGTTGCGGAATCGCGTCATCGGGTGTGAGTTCAACGTTGGCCTTCCATCCTTTAACGGCGATGCGGCCGTTTTTAGTGTCGATGCCCGCGACGACGCAATCCGCGCCAATCGCGGATGCAAGCTTGGCGGCGAAATCAGTGTTGACGGTGCCCTGTTCGGAAAAAAGCGCGGAACCAATGATGACGCGCTTCGCCCCAGCCTCCAGCACTTGCTGCGCGCGGTCGATGGTGTGAATGCCGCCGCCTGCCTGCACGGGCAAACGCTTGGCAATCTGCGCGACAAGTGCGGAGTTGTCGCCTTGACGCATGGCAGCGTCCAGATCGATCAACTGAACCAATGGATATTTTGAGAATTTTTCGATCCAGTATTCAAAATCGTCAAAAGCAAGACGAAGTTTTTCACCCTGCACAAGCTGGACAATGCGACCGCCCAACAAATCTATAGAAGGAATCAGCATGGCAACCTCACGGAGACGCCGACTCTTGCCAGCTCTTCCTTAAGCGAACGTGCGCTGGAAACACCAAAGTGGAAAATGCTTGCGGCGAGTGCGGCATCCGCTTTGCCACGCCCAAAGACGTCGGCGAAATGATCAACTGTTCCTGCGCCGCCCGAAGCGATGACCGGGATTCCAACTGCCTGGCTGACGGCGGCGGTAAGCTCACAGTCAAAGCCTGCGCGGGTTCCATCGGAGTCCATTGAGGTGAGCAGAATTTCTCCTGCTCCGCGCTGCTCAGCTTCCCGCGCCCACTCCACAACGCGGCGGCCGGTGGTTTTGCGCCCGCCCTGCACGTACACCTGCGCGTCACGGACAGGATCGGCCGCGGAGGGATCGCGCTTGGCGTCAATGGCGACGACGACAGCCTGCGCACCAAAGCTGCGCCCAATGGTGTCGATGAGCATGGGGTTCTTAAGAGCCGCGGAGTTCACGCTCACTTTGTCGGCACCTGCTTCGAACACCTGTTCAGCGTCCTGCGCGGAGCGAATGCCGCCGCCAACACAGAAGGGAACAAAGAGTTCGCGTGCGGTTCGGCGCACAGTATCGAGCAGAGTCTGGCGGCCTTCGTGTGTGGCGGTGATGTCGAGCAGAACGATCTCGTCAGCGCCTTCGTGAGCGTGGCGCGCCGCTTGTGTGGCTGGATCGCCGGCGTCAACGATATCGACAAACTTCACACCTTTAACAACGCGACCGTCGTGCACATCAAGACAGGCGATGATGCGTTTGGTGATCATGCGGTCTTCGGAGCCTCCCACTCAAGGAAATTCCTAAGAACCTTCAGGCCCGCTTCGCCGGATTTCTCAGGATGAAATTGAACTCCGAAGACATTTCCCCATTCGACGGCTGCCGCGAAACCAACGATATATTCGGTATCAGCTGCAGCGACTCCATAGAGTTCACCATCGTCCTCTCGTATGAGCGTGCCAAAAGGCACGTAATAGGAGTGGGTGAAATATACATACTCGATTCGCTTCATCCCTCGAAATAGAGTAGGCCCAACCATTGTTGTATCGATACTGTTCCAACCGACGTGGGGGACCTTAAGCGATCCAGATGGAAAACGCTCGCACTTACCCAGAAAATGTCCGAGCCCTGGCTGATTCGGGGCCTCATCACTTCCTTCTAAAAGCCATTGCATGCCAACGCAGATGCCGAGGAACGGCACGCCGCGCGCAACGGCTGCACGAATCGCGCCAGTGAGCCCGGTTGAATCTAGCCGCTCAGTCGCTGCGAAATGACCAACGCCAGGAAGCACGATGCGCTCGGCAGATTCGACCAGCGAAAGATCGCTGTCGGTCACAACGGTTTCTGCGCCAAGATGCCGCAATGCCTTGAGCACCGAAGTGAGATTGCCGGCTTTGTAGTCGATGACGGTTACACGCATGAATACTCCGAAGTATTTAGAGCAATCCTTTAGTCGAAGGAAGCATCTCCGCCAGTTGTTTGTCGCGCGAACAAGCTACACGGAGCGCGCGCGCAAAAGCTTTAAAGATGGCCTCAATCTTGTGGTGATTCGAGCGGCCGTACATCGTCTTCACGTGCACATTGGCGCGAGCGCCGCGTGCGAATCCCTCGAAGAAATCGGTGACAAGTTCCGCTTGCAGATCGCCGACGAGCCTGGTGCGCACCTTGGTGTCAACGGCGTACGCAGCGCGTCCGCTCATGTCCACCGCGGCGATGGCCAGCGTTTCATCCATCGGCATAAGGAAATAGCCGGCGCGAAGAATGCCCTTCTTGTCACCAAGTGAGCGATCAAATGCTTCGCCGAGCGCGATGCCTACGTCTTCCACGGTGTGGTGCTGGTCTACATCCAGATCGCCGTCGCACTTGAGCGTGAGGTCGAATCCGCCATGGCGCGTAAATAGCTCGAGCATGTGATCGAAGAAGCGAATCCCGGTGGAGACCTTGTATTGGCCTTTGCCCTCGATAACGAGCTGAAGATCGATACGCGTCTCCGCGGTATGTCGCACGATAACCGCGCCGCGATGCGCCGCTACCTTCTTCGAAGCGCCAGTCGGCTTCTTTTTAGTTGTCATTGCTTGCTTCTCCCAATTCCTAGTTCAGTCACAGCATCGTTGAGCGCCGTTACGGCCTGCTTCATCTGTTCGCGCGTTCCAACAGTGATGCGCACGCGGCCATCGCAGCCGGGATCGTTGGATCGATCGCGCACCAGCACCCCGGCGGCCCTCATCAGGCGCACGAATTCGCGGTGTTGAGGACCGATGTCGACAAGAATAAAATTTGCGCGGCTTGGCCAGCGGCGAATGCCCACATTGTCTAGAGCCGCCTCAAGGTCAGCACGTCCGGCGAGGACTTCACTTACATACCAGTCGATATAGGCCGTGTCTCCAAGCGCAGGCGGCAGACAAGCCAGCGCGATTGAGTTCACGCTGTACGGCGAAAGCACGCGGCGCACCCAACGCATCAGTTCCACGGAGCCGGCGAGCAGGCCAAGGCGCAAACCTGCGAGTCCGTATGCTTTCGAAAATGTTCGCGCAACGACGAGATTCGGCACAGTGCCCACCAGGTCGATGACGGTTTCGCCGTGGAAGTGATAGTAAGCTTCGTCTACCAATAGCACCGCGTGTGGGGCGCACCGCGCAAGTTCAAGCAGCTGTTCGCGCGTGGCCACGGAGCCGGAAGGGCTGTTTGGACTAGCGACAGCAATGATTTTGGTGCGCGGAGTGATAGCAGCAAGCAATAGCTGGAAGGGAAACAGCAGATCGTCCGCAGCCTGAACCGGAACCACGCGGGCATCGGTAGCCGAGGCGTACACCTCGTACATGGTGTAAGTAGGAACTGGCAGAAGAAGCTCATCGTCGGCTTCGAGAAACGTTTCGAAGAGCACATGAATGGCTTCGTCTACTCCGTTGGTCAGAGCCAATTGTTCCGGGCGAACGCCAACGTGCGCTGCGACGATGGCTTCAACCGGCTCACGCTCCGGATAACGCGTGAGCGAACCGGCGGAGATGTTGCCCAGCACTTCGCGCACCTTCGGCGAGCATGCAAGCGTATTCTCATTAAAGTCCAGCCGCAGAGCATCGCGGCTACCTAACGGAGGGTGATACTCCATCATGGCTTGAACGCGCGCGCGTGGCGCGGGGGTTAGCGATGTAGCAGCGTTAACCACGGGACCTCCCTTTTGATGATTTACGGCCACGCAACCGCGTGCGAATCGACTGCGCGTGACCCACGAGTCCTTCAGCTTCAGCTAGCAATGCGGCTTGAGGACCAAGCTTGCGCAGCGCATCTTGCGAGTATTCCTGCACGGTGATGAGCTTGACGAAGTCATACACGCTTAAGCCGCCACGTACGCGCGCCATGCCGCCCGTTGGCAGCGTGTGGTTGGGGCCGGAAATGTAGTCGCCCATTGGTTGTGCCGACCAGCGGCCAACGAAAACGGAACCGGCATTCTCAACCCACTTGATGTCGCTTGCATCGTCAACGGTCAGATGCTCTGGTGCAAGCAAGTTTGTGATACGCCGCGCTTCATCCGTATCCGTTGCAAGGATGACTAGGCCGTAGCGGTCGAGCGACTGGCGAGCTATAGGATTTTCGCGGCTGCGAACCATGGTTTCGGCAATCACTTCGTTGGCAAGATCGGCACGTGTGGTCACGAAGATGGCCAGGGCTTCAGGATCGTGTTCTGCCTGCGCAACCAGGTCGGCTGCGATTCCAGCGGCGGAGCCACGATCGCTGGTGACCACGATTTCAGTGGGTCCGGCAAGCATGTCGATGGCGCAGTCGAATGAGACGAGGCGCTTGGCAGCGGTGACATACAGGTTTCCGGGGCCAACGATTTTGTCGACGCGCGGAATAGTTGCGGTTCCATATGCGAGCGCGGCCACGGCGTGCGCACCACCTAAGCGATAGAACTCTTTGATACCGAGCAGGTGTGCGGCGGCTAGAGTTTCGGGCGCCGGCTTGGGCGAAACAGCCACGATGCGTTCGACGCCTGCAACCTGCGCAGGAATTGCGGTCATCAGGAGTGTGGAAGGCAATGGATGGCGGCCACTGGGCGCGTAGCAGCCGACAGAATTCAGCGACCGAACAAGCTGCCCCGTCTTGAGACCACGTACTGGAGACATGCTGAACGAGGCGGGCATCTGGCGTTTGGCAAAGCCGCGAATTTGCTTCGCCGCCGTATCAAGCGCTTCGCGCAATGCTGGATCGAGGCTTTTCCAGGCTGCGGCCATTTCCTGTGGTGTTACGCGCAACGCTTCTGCGCCGGCCAGCCCATCAAACTGCGCGGCGTAACGCAGCATCGCGCGATCGCCGCGTCTGCGCACGTCAGTGACGATGCGCCGGACGGCGGGCAACACACTGTCGAGAGCCGCACCACCTCTCCGTTCAAGCGCGGCCAGAATTTGAGCTGTCTGCGCCGCGCCTCGTCCATTTGTCCGGATCAGTTTCATTTTGACTTGCCTCGGTATCTACAGCACAACTTTGTTCAACGGATATTCGACAATGCCGGTTGCGCGTGCTGCTTTAAGCCGCGGTATCACATCGCGCGCCGTGCTCTCGTCGAGGATTGTGTTGACGGCGACCCACTCGGAATCGTTTAGCTGCGAAACTGTTGGTGAGTTCAACGAGGGCAGCACGCTGAGAACTGCTTCGAGATCGGCGCGCTTGACATTCAGCATCAGGCCCACCTGCGATTGCGCGTCAATCGCTCCGCGCAACATGGTGGCGATCTGGTCAAGCTTCTGCTTCTTCCACGGATCTGCAAGCGCCGTCTTGCCGGCGATGAGATGCGTTTCGCTCTCCATGATGGTGTCGATAATTTTCAGGTGATTGGCGCGAAGGGAAGAGCCCGTCTCTGTAACTTCGACGATAGCGTCGGCAAGCATGGGCGGCTTGACTTCCGTTGCGCCCCAGCTGAATTCGACTTTTACGTTCACGCCCTTTGAAGCGAAGTAGCGTTTGCTGGTTTCGACGAGTTCGGTCGCGATGATTTTGCCTTCGAGATCTTCGGCCTTCTCAAAGCCACTGCCCTCAGGAACGGCGAGTACCCAGCGCACTTTGCGTCGGCTCTGCTTGGCATACGTGAGCGTGGTAACGCTGGTCACGTCCAGTCCGCTCTCGACTACCCAGTCAATGCCGGTAAGGCCGGCGTCGAGCACGCCGTGCTCAACGTAGCGCGCCATCTCCTGCGCACGAATCAACATGCACTCAACTTCTTTGTCGTCGATGGAAGGAAAGTAAGAGCGGCCGTCGGCGTAAATGTTCCAGCCAGCGCGCTTGAACAGAGCAATGGTTGCGTCCTGCAAACTGCCCTTGGGAATTCCAAGCCTGAGTTTGTTAGCCACGAGCGGCCTCCGATTCTTTTACGATCTGTTTGGTGAAGCAGCTGACGGTGCCTTCGTGACATACCAGGCCGTCGCCTTCAACCTCGACACGAAACAGCAGCGTGTCGTTGTCGCAGTCGGTTGAGGCAGAGATAATGCGCAACCGGTTGCCGCTGGTTTCACCCTTCATCCACAGCTTCTGGCGCGTGCGGCTCCAGAAGGTTACAAATCCGCTCTCCAGCGTCTTGGCATAGCTGACGGGATTAAGAAAACCCAGCATCAGCACTTCGCCGGTGCGTGCGTCCTGCACAATTCCCGGTACAAGGCCATCCATCTTTTCGAAATCGACTATTGGTGAGTTGCTCATGTTCTTCCTGTTCAGTTTGAATTTGGGTTCGGGGCATGAAAAAACCCGCTGGCGGAGTTGCCGGCGGGCTGGTTCGATTCTCTTCTGATCTCTCTGGCCGATTATCTCAGGCCATGGAAGTCCGCCGGCATGGTTGTCCCGTGATGATGGTGGTGACCGTGATGGCGGTGGATTTGCATCTGTTCCAACGCTAAAGGCAAACCCCTGCCGGTGTCAACCACTGAATTGCCGCGCATTCATAACCCTATTTGCTTGCTCCGGCAGGCTGCGTCGCAGACGTGCCGGCATCCTGAACGGCATCAAAAACACGCTTGTAAAGCGCCATGCGGGTTTCAAATCGAGTAGACGCCCGCGTGACGTAGCGGATCTGAATGTCAAACCCTCCGGCGGTAGTAATAAGGCTGACAACGGGAGCAGTATCCAGATTGCTCACATGGCCACTGTGCATGGAGCGCTTCCACTCCTGCAAGGCGATGGTTGCGCTCTCGCCCGTCTCATCCTGCGCGGCCTTGAGAATGCGTTCGACAATGGGGCGCGGATTGACCGTTGCGGGCTGGCTGATCGTGATTTCATCCCACATCCATTGGCCGGTGGTGGAGTAGTTGAAATACTGCCCGCGAATAGCGAAGCTGTTATTGAACGAAATACGGCGGCCAGTGGGAAGGCTCGTATCTGTGTGGCTGCCAATCTCAAGCAGCGTAGTGTTCATCAAGCCTATTTCCGTCACCTCTCCGCTCACTCCGTTGATTTCCACGCGGTCGCCCACATGAATACCGTTCTTGCCCATCAGTTTGAACCATCCGAAAAAGCCCAGGATGAAATCCTGCAGAACGATGGTAATGCCGGCTGTGACCAGGCCGAGAATGGTAGGCATTTGCTGGGGCCACCCGAAGATGACTAACAGGATGAGCAATGCGCCAAACACCTGTATGCCCAGATCCAGCAGGCTGCGCAACGTCCGCATCTGCTTTTGGCCTGCCGCCCCGGCGGTCATAAAGTGGTTCACGAGCGCGGCTCCAAGAACCATGCAGATGAGGATGAAAAGAATAAGCGCGAACGATTGCAGGATCAGGTGCAACAAAATGCTGTGCTGCAGTACAAGTTGTGCGGCCCATCGATCGTAAACCTGGACCAGTTGCTGCTCGGTCTGGATGCGGTCGTCATAGATGCTCAAAATCTGCCGCTCAGCGCCAAGGTCCTTTAAGTCGGCTACGTATTTGGCGCGATCGGCTTCAAACACAAATTGAGGATGTGTCGCGTTTGCTTTTGCTTCAAGAGCATTGTGTTCAGCGGTAAGCTGGCTAATGTCGTCGCGGGTTTGCTGAACTGCCTGTTGAACGAGCTGGGTGCGTGTGCGCTGTTTGAACCAGCCCTGCAAGCGACCTGCCAGTGTTCCCTGGTGAGTAGCGGAAACCACAGCGATTTCGCCGCTGTTCTTTACCGCGCTGTCGTACTTGGTCATGGTGGCTTCGTGCGCAGAGAGTTCAGACTGAATCTGGGACCTGTTGTCGCCCGTTGCGCGATCCAGATCATCTTGCGCGTCATCCAGCTGGTCTGAGTCCAGGCCGAGCTGCGCCTTGGCGATGGCGAGATCATCATCACCATCGCCGGAGTCATCACCCGGTTTTGCCGTCGCCTTTGACGCAGCCGTCAAGCGCTGAACTTCTGCTTTGTCCTGGGTGACAACCTGTCCAAGCTGCTGCACCCGCTGCGAGAGCACCAGCGCGTCGCCCGTCAGATTGCGATGTTCCGCCCGCAGATTGGCCTGCCGCAGAGCGGAAGCAAAAGCCTGATCCACTTCGTGATCGGCAAGCCTTTCAGCGTCGCGCGCGTACTCAGTTTCCTCTGCCGTGACCGCCATTGCCGCCAGCGTTTGCGCTGTCTGCCAGGGGCGCAAGTCCACCAGCGACTTTTGCGCACTGTTCTTGCCGTTCCGGGCAAGAAAGGGGAGACTCGCCATGGCGCCGCGAGTAACCCACGAATATGCCAGGCACAGAACTAGTAATGCGCTCAACACGATAAGTGAAGTGAGCCGAGCCTTATCGATAATTCTCAAGCGGCCCTCGCTCTCTGGGGAAGAAGCAATCGGGGGAAGTGTCATTGAATGTCCGGGTGCCACTTCAGGTCAAGTCTCGATGACTTTGTCCTGAGCTATCTATTCTACAAACCCTGAGGCAGGGAGGTGGTTCTGGTGCGGAATTGATGTGAATATCAGCCGAAAGGTTGAGGACATCGATTGCGGGGTTACGCTACCGTAAATCGACGTCAAAAAAGTTGAAGGATAGGCAATCCCCAAACAAGCCGATCCTGCAGGTCATTTCCGGAGGTCAGCACATGTTCCACAAGACAAGAATTCTGTGCCTCGCGATTGCCGCCATCACATGCGGCACGCCTTGGGCCTTGAGCCAGGGATGCGTGGCTGCGCACAGCAATCAGCATTCATTCGATGAGCTGATTTCGTCCAAATTCGGCCCCCAGCCCATGACCGACGGCCGTTTTGGCTGGATCCATAATCTGACGCTCGATATCGGCTATCGCGTCTTCAATTCGAACAAGTACTTCCAGGGCAGCACTGAGATTCCTCGCCCGAATGCGGTGCGCAATCACCAGAACATCTTCGATGTAGCCCTGGAGTACAGACTGTCGAACCGGTGGAGCATCCTGGCGGATATCCCAGTGTTCAACGGAACACGCAATCAAATCTATCCGCCCTCCGGCATTTTTCAGGTGAGTGGATTGGGCGATATTACCGTCGGACTGCAGTCGTGGATCTTCCGGCCGCCCACCGAGAACGGCGGCAATGTTGCTGTAAATATGCAACTCAAGATGCCCACCGGCATTAACAACGCGACCGGAGCGGCAACGTTGAAGGGGCAAACAATCATCGCAACGGCGGACCAGTCCATGCAGCCGGGCGATGGCACCTGGGGCGTGAGCGTGGGCACGCAGGCATACAAACGCTTGTGGCGCACGGCAACTTCCTATGCGCAGGCTAACTACCTGCTCAGCCCCGCGGATACGAACGGCGTAACAACATTCCGTTCGCAGCCGGGCCAAGGAGTTATGTCAGCCACTGACCAATACCTTTTCCGTGCGGGAATCTCGCAAGTGGTGCCCAAAGTGAAAAGGCTCGCTTTCACCGCCGGAGTGCGCGGCGAGGGTGTGCCTGTACGCGATCTCATCGGCAACAGCAACGGATTTCGGCGTCCCGGCTTTATCTTCTCGTTTGATCCGGGATTCATGCTGAATTACAAGCGTGACACCCTTTCAGTAACCGCTCCGTGGGCTCTGTTCCGCGATCGCCCACCAAGCGTGCCTGAGATTCAATACAACATCACCAATGGCGACGCGTTCTTTGCGGACTACACCATCACCATTAACCTGTCGCATCATTTCTAAATATCAAAGTTGCGGAGGAGGGCCGGCTCGGCGGAGAATTGACTCCGTGAGAGCCGGGACCCGATGGACAGCAATTGGACTGATGATCATGTGCATGTGCCTGTGCGCACATGCGCAAAATCAGGACCGCGATTCGCGCGGAGTGCCCAAGTCCTCAGCCAACGCGCCGCCGCCCGAGCAACGCGTGGATATCAACCATGCGACGATGAGCGAACTGCTCAAGATTCCGGGGATCACGCAGACCTGGGCGGGACGGATTGTCCACTACAGACCCTACCACTCAAAAGCTGACCTGTTACAGCGCGGGGTTGTCCCCGATGCGGTATACGACCGCATCAAGGACTATGTGATTGCCCATCGCGACAAGCAGTGACTCAGGCTTCCACTTCTTCCACTTCGCGATGCGCTTCAGTGTGCTCGGCCGTGCGATTGAGCAACCGGCTCAGAATCACATAGAGCACCGGAATGAAGATCAGGTTGAGCACCGTTGATAGAAGCATTCCGCCCACAATCGTGGTTCCCACCGAGCGCCGGCCAAGGGCGCCCGCGCCGGTCGCAAACACCAGCGGCAATACGCCGAGAATAAATGCGAACGACGTCATCAAGATGGGACGCAAGCGAAGCTCTGCTGCTTCAATTGCGGCTTCCGCGATGGTTCTGCCCTTGCGTCGTAGCTGTTCGGCGAACTCAACAATCAGAATTGAATTCTTTGCCGAGAGTCCGATGAGCATCACCAATCCTATCTGGCAGTACACGTCATTTGACATGCCCCGCAACGCGACCAGGCCCAGCGCACCGAGAACCGCCATGGGCACGGCCAGCAAAATAATGAATGGCAGTGCGAAGCTCTCATATTGTGCAGACAGGGTGAGATAGACTACCAGAATGCCGAGCGCAAAGATGATGATGGCCTTGCCGCTCGACTCAATTTCTTCCAGCGTCAAACCGGTCCACTGATAAGTCATTCCCGGCATCATCGACTTCTTCGCCAGTTTCTCCATCGCCGTGATTCCCTCACTCGAGCTGGTGCCCGGAGCCGGCGAGCCGTCGATCTCAACTGAGCGAAAGAGATTGTAATGATTGATGACCGGCGGCCCCGAGGTTCCCTTGAACGAAGATACGTTGTCCAGCGGAACCATCTGGCCAGTATTCGATCGCACATAAAAGTTGTGCAGATCGCGCTCGGACTTTCGAAACGCCTGATCGGCCTGCACAAACACGCGATAGGTGCGGTTGTTGTAATCAAAGTCGTTCACGTATTGCGATCCCATGAATACACTGAGCGTGCTGGTGATCTGGGAAAGCGGAATACCCATGGCCTTGGCTTTGTCGCGGTCAATTGTGACTTGTTCCTGAGGATCGTTTGCAGAAAATGTCGTCAGCAGGTTGGTAAGCTGCTTCTCGCTGCGGCTGGTCGAGACTATCTGGTGCGCCACCCGATCGAGATCGCTGAGCGTGTTGCCTCCGCGATCCTGAAGCTCGAACTGGAAGCCACCATAGCCGCCCACACCTTGAATTACCGGTGGCTCAACGAGAGCCACCAGTCCACCATTGGGTATGAACATCAGCCGCTGAAGCTTCGGTGCGACATCTTTGACGATATCTGCAGTCGAGTGGCCTTTGCCGCGCCGTTCAGCCGCGGGCCTGGTTCGCACATACATCATGCCCTGGTTTGAAGCGGAGCCGCTTTGGCTGTATCCAATGATCTCGAACATGCCCGCGACGTCGTGATTCGATGCAATGATGGCAGCGCCCTTGTCAGCAAGTGCGGCTGTATAGGACAACGACGAGCCTGGCGGGGCTTGCACAATTGCCATCAGAGTACCTTGATCTTCCGCTGGTAGAAAGCCCGTGGGTACAGTTCTGTAGATCCACACGGTTGCACCCAGCCCGACAAAGAAGATTAAAAGCAGCAGGTAGCGCAGCTGCAATGCAACGTGGATGACCTTTGCATACGAGCTTGCAAGCCAGGTGATAAATGCATCGGCTCCGTGAATGAATCCTGCGAATGCACGCGAAAGCGGCCGGATATGCAGGAAGTCCAATTGTCGCGGCCGAGCCTCTTCACCGCGCAGGAACATTGCAGAAAGCGCGGGTGAAAGCGTGAGCGCGTTAAACGCCGAAATCGCAATCGAACACGCAATGGTGAGCGAGAACTGGCGGTAAAGAATGCCAGTCGTTCCTGGAAAGAACGAGACGGGCACAAAGACCGCAATCAGCACCAGCGAAGTGGCAATCACGGCGCTGGTAACTTCGCCCATGGCGCGCGATGTCGCTTCGTGCGGATCGGAGTGCTCCATGGCGATATGTCGCTGCACGTTTTCAATGACAACAATAGCGTCGTCGACCACCAGTCCCGTGGCAAGCGTGATGCCAAACAACGTAAGCGTATTGACGGAAAAACCGAAGACTTTGATAAACGCGAACGTGCCGATCAACGAAACGGGAATAGTAACGGCGGGAATGATTGTTGCGCGCCAGTCAAGCAGGAACAAAAAGATAACCGCAATGACGATAGCGATTGCTTCGGCCAGCGTTATCAGCACTTCATGAATCGAGTCGCCAACTACAGTGGTGGAGTCAAATGCAATTGCGTATTCCAGCCCCGGCGGAAAGCTCTTTGAAAGTTCTGCCAGAACGGCTTTGGCCTGGCTGTCAACGTCAAGGGCATTCGCATCGGAAAGCTGCATGACACCGAGACCGGAAGCGTCGTGCCCCAGGTACTTGAGCGAGCTGCCGTAGTCTTCCGCGCCCACTTCCGAATAGCCCACGTCTTTCAGAAGGATGAGGCCCTTGGCGTTGCTGCTCACAATAATGTTGTTAAATTCTTCGGGGCTTGAAAGTCTGCCGATTACGCGAACCGGGATTTGGAAGGACTGCTTGCCGTCGGATGGCGGCTGACCCAGCTGACCGGCAGGAATTTCAACGTTTTGCTCCTGCAGCGCGCTCACAACGTCGGACGCCGTGATCTGGTGGGCTGCCATCTTTACTGGATCAAGCCACAAGCGCATGGCATATTTGCGCTCGCCGAAAATCATTACATCGCCAACGCCGGGCACGCGCTTCAGCGCGTCTTTCACGTACACGTCAAGGTAGTTGGAGATGAATTGGGTCGAGTAGCGCCCGTCCAATGTATAGAAACCTGCGCCAAAGACGAAATTGGTGGCGGCTTTGGTGATGGTGATGCCGGTCGCGTTGACTGCGGAAGGAAGACGGCCCTGTACGCTGGCCACGCGGTTCTGCACGTCGACTGCTGCGATGTTCAGGCTGTATCCCGGCGTGAACGTCACCCGGATCTGGCTGGTTCCGCTGTTGGTGCTGGCAGAGCTTATGTAGCGCATGCCTTCAACGCCGTTGATCGACTCTTCAAGCGGAATAGTGACGGCCTTCTCTACCGTCTCGGAATTGGCTCCTACATAGTTGGTTGAGACCGACACCTGCGGCGGCGCCAGCGTGGGATACATCGCGACGGGCAGTAGCGGAATACAAATGGCGCCGCTCAGAATAATGAGCAAGGCGCAGACCGTGGCGAAAACTGGCCTATGAATAAAAAAATCAACAAACAACGTGAGCCTGCTTTCCTTCAAAGCGGGCAAGCTGCTTTAGCAGCCGGCCCTTGCGGCACTTTCAATGTGCGGCCGGTGTAGAAGACGATGAGGTTGCGAGTAACTTGTGCCGGATCATTCCGCCTGCACGGCATTTGGACCGGCGAGCAACATCAGCCTCCCATGGGCATAACCGGCATTTGATTCACCAGGAACTGCGTGCCTGAGATGATCACCTTGTCCCCAGGGTTCAGTCCTGCGGCAACGGAATACATGTTGCCGATCGAGTCGCCCAGCGTGACTGCGGTTTGCATGGCGAAATAGCGGCCATTCTGCTGCTTTGCCACGTAAACAAAAGTCTGTCCACTCAGACGGATCACAGCCAAAACCGGCACAACCGCCATCGGTGTTGTCGTCCAGATCACCCGGGCCTTTACCAGCTGGGCATTGCGTAACCGCTCGGGCGCGGAGTGAACCGGCGCCTTTACCAGGATCCCCTGCATCGACATATCCACCTGCGCCGATACGAAATCGATCTTCGTCGTCTCGATCAGGTTGCCGCTGTTATCCAGCAGGTCGATGGGCAGGCCCATCTTGATCTGGCCGGTGCGCTCCGTGGGCACATAAACATAGGCTTCCAGGTCCTTGCCCTCATCCACCGTGGTCAACGGAATAGTGCTTGAGGGAGCAACATAGTCGCCAATATGCACGGGCACATCGCCCACAACGCCATCGTAGGGCGCGCGGATCGTGTAGTAATCCAGCAACTGCTGCTGCGTCTTCGCCACATCGGCTGCGGCCTCGTAATCGGCCTTGGCGTTGTCAAAAGCCTGCTTCGACTGGTCGAATACAGACCGGCTGGTCACACCTGCCTCAAACAGCTTGCGTTGCCGTTCGGATTCAGTGGTCTGGAAGTCATAGACCGCTTTCTTCTGCCGTTCGATGGAGCGCTTCTCGCTTACGGTGGCCTGCTGCTGGCGCGAATCGATCTCCATCATCTTCTGACCGGCCTTCACGTGATCGCCCGAATGAACAAGGATCTCGGTCAAAATTCCGCTTACCTGCGGCACCATGGCGGTGGAGCGGCGTGACTTGATGGTCGCGACATACTCGCTGCTCTGCGGCACCGGCGCCAGGGCTATGGTGGAGGTTTGAACAGGGAGTCCCTGCGCTGCCGCCCCGCCAGCCGCCGGCGGCGCTGCTTTTTGCTGGCATCCAGTAGCAATCAACACTGCAAAAACCAAAGCGAAAATAAGACTTTTTGAAACGTTGTTTCTCACTCTTCTTCCTCGATCCAGGCACTGCTCAGGCCGGGTTTTCCCGTGTCTTGGTTCTCGGGACGCAAGATGTTTCTTGTCTGCGGCCTGATCTTGTTTACGGAAGCAAACGACGCCACGTTCCCACCAGGGACTCACTGGCACATGCCCGCCTTCCGCATCTGTTGACGACTGTCTATCTGACGTCGGCTTGCGGAGATTTGACGCAAAACGGCGTCATTTCAGCCCAGTCGGCCGGGCGCCGGCAAGTCCTTTATGAGGATAGCGCAGTCGGCGGTCAGACCGCCGGAAGTGTGACAAGCGGAGGAAACTGACGCCCGGCCCGGAACTCTACTACTGCAGGTCCCAAAGCCGCCTTTTTTGACATGCACCTGCTGAGTTGATAGCCTTCATAAGGGCGCATTGGGTTTAACCGTGCCCATTTCCAGCCCTTTAAAGCGTCCCCGTCGTCTAGCCCGGCCTAGGACACCGCCCTTTCACGGCGATAACACGGGTTCAAATCCCGTCGGGGACGCCAACATATAGTCACTATCCTCACCCGCCTTACAATGAAGCCACCATCTCGTACCGGCAAGGTGAGGACGGAATTTTATGTCAACG